>Ga0222681_1000887_pt1 | contig 10027 bp, 10 predicted proteins | sample AntAcemetage1006_FD_179844 | JGI IMG/M metagenome (GOLD analysis project Ga0222681, IMG submission 179844) | Saline water microbial communities from Ace Lake, Antarctica - #1006 | ecosystem: Environmental > Aquatic > Non-marine Saline and Alkaline > Saline | place: Antarctica: Ace Lake... | reverse complement strand
AAAAACCGTGCCGATTGTTCAGGCAAACATCGTTCCGGCACAATGGAATGGGGAAGTCTTATTCGCCCTATGTTTGATGGTGGCAGGATTTTTAGTGGTTTTTGTCTTGGACCGTATGGCAGGAGGGAACGAAAGTGCCTAAAGTTTCCGATTCAGAAATGTGCAATTTTTTGTAAGGCCAAGGAAAACAAGGAGTTGTGCGGAGGCGTATGACAGTACGCCGCACAAGGAACTCCGCCGTTTGACGCCGGCATTGCGAAAAAGGGCCATTTATGGATGGAAACTAACTACCATCCCCCTGTATCTCCCAGACCGATCAGACGTAACACGACCATTATATTTGTGTCTCCGCTTTCCCTGGACGCACCCAGCTTGAGCCCCCAGCACTGCCTCTGGAACCCAACCCAGCCGGCGGTTGATATATTCTGGTTCTTCTCCATATCCCTTTGAAGCCAACCACCCACTGAAAGCCCATAGATCAGATTTATATTGGTCTGGAAATTCACGTTTGTTTGTCCTGTTGTACTGCCTTGATAGTATTGATAATTTATCTCATAGGTATCTTTCCTGCCCCCGGACCTGTTAACAGAGAGATTCCCTGACAGGGTTGACTGGGAAAACTTATGCGCATAATGATCCCATCCGGCGCTACCTCTCAGGTTAAGGGCTGGAAACGGGGTGACTATCAATAAAGCCCTGAGCGGGGTAAGGGGCTTGTTTTCATCGTCGTCTTTCGCGCTGGCGATATCATAACCCTGGGTCAATTTAAAGTTGACTAACTGGCCGTAGCTGACCCTCCCCTTTTTGTCCTCAAAACGGGCATCCAAGAAGTTCTCAAGGGAAAAGGAGATCCGGTTTCTGCCTTTGTTTTCATTTGCCTCCTGCGGGTTTGAATCAAACCATGGTGTTTCAAAATCACCCCTGTCAACCGGAGAAAACCAGGGTGTCTCATCCGCGTTAGTCCTGTACCCCTTAAAGGTATAGTCAAGGACAGGAGAAATCTTGTGCCTCAGCTTTTTGGCATTAAACCACTGAATATCATAAACTCTCTCGGCATTGGTGGCCAGCCTGGCCCCGGCTTCATAGACCGATTGATACTGATGCTCGCTGTTTCCTTCATTGTCGTCAGACCAGATGGTGTTGTATGAATAGCTGAACGACGGTTCAAATTCCACATAGGGCCCGAGCCAGAAAGGGAAGTTCACCTCAGGAGAGATTGAGAGGCTGTGCCCTTTATTCGCTTCATCGCTCCAGACATAATCGTAGTCCGATTCAAGATTGAAAAAAATCGGTAACCCCATAAACTGCTCGGGTAAAAGGGTGAAACTGAGCCCCCCTAAAGGTTGTTCTGTTGTCTTGTTATCGGCAGGATCTCCAACCGGCTGCCAATAGCTTGTAATCCCCTGAAGAGTGTATGACTCCCCGTCATGACCCAATCTCAGGGCGGATCTCCTTGTGGGAGATCGTTTTTCCTGAAACGGACGTCTCGATTCATCGGCGAGATTTGTCCTTGTGGCAAAACCGAAAAGTTTCTCTTCGAATTCCCTCAGATAGTCCTGGTCGCTGACATAATCCCCATCAAGACGGGCGACCACACCGAAGGGAAGATCCTGATCTGCCCTCCCCCTTGCCCAGTACCGCGTGCTGTTCGTCCGGTCAAATGGGGTGATCTCCAATGCGTCCTGGTCAGTCATATTTTTTGTTTTTTCCTTGTCTGAGAGGATGTCGAACTCGATAACGCCCTTTGAGTTTTCACCTGAGACATAACGAAATTCAGCCCCCTGCATATATCCTCGCTTGCTCATATAGCGCGAATAGAGGGTAGCATCGGTTTGATCGGATATGGCCCAGAAAAAGGGGATCTCCAACTCGCCGCCGTTTAGGGTTGAATATCCTACCCGGGGGGGAAGTAGACCGGTCTGCCGTTTGGCCTTGGCAGGGAAAATCATGTAGGGAATATATATTATGGGAAGCCCGCGAACACGGAATGCGGAATTCTTTATCGTCCCGTAGCCTTCAACAGTAACCTTCACTTCCGATCCCGTAATGTTCCAGTCCGGGTTGACCCCGTCACATGTGGTCACGGTGCAATCCTTAATTAGATAAGAGTCCTCGCCTGTCTTCTGCATGAGACTGCCACTGATATAATAATTGTTGGCTCTCAAGAAAAGGGAGGCGTCCACGAGGTCCCCGGTTTGGGTGTTGAGGTTAAAAGATCCCTCCTTACCGGTGATGATATCACCGTCGGTCTCCAACCGTAAACCGCCCGAGACCTTGGCAATCCCTGTCTTTACGTTGAAAACAGCGTGCTGCGTGTAAAGTGTCTGCTGGGCCTTTGATATAACAACATCCCCTTCTGCAAGGTAGGTGCCTTCCCTTTCATTATAGGTGAGGCTCTTGGCCCTGATATCCCAGGGAATTTCATCATTCATCAGGGAGCCCCTCTTTGACAGAAGATCTTTTGCAAAAGAAACATGGGAGCTGAAAATAACAATCAAAAGGATAGCCCCAAATACGGCGATCACGCTCAGCTTATTCCGAGTACAGATGGTATTATTCCTCCCATTTTCAAATTGCTGGCGCAAGTCCTGAATTTTGACACCGGACGCCTACACCTGGGCTAACAGCCTCCTAAGGCATCGTTAGTGTCCGAACGAAAATTAGGATTTTTCGTTCAGACATTAGTTACCGATTTTAGGCCCAGATGTCAACAAATGAGAAGATCCCAAATAGCCTTCACAACTCATCCCCCTCAAACCGGACAAAATCATACAACGCCCGTATGCCATGGGGCAGTTAGGGGACAAAAAAAAGACCCCATAAAGGGGTCTAAAGTATCGAGTTTTAACGGGTAAATTTTGGTGGAGGCGGGGGGAGTCGAACCCCCGTCCGGAAACATTCCATTTAGGCGTCTACATACTTAGCCCAATTTTTCAGTTTCGCCCCAAGGGTCGCAATTGGGCATGGCTGCCAAGAGGCTAACCTGTGTTAGTTTTCGCTTTACCGTCCCACAGGTGTGACAGAGCAGCTAGCCTGCTAATCGACGTCTTGTTCGGTCACGCAGGCAAAGACCGAGAAGACGTTAGCCTAATCTATGCGGCTAAAGCATATGCATAATCATCTGCATTTGTGTTAAACCCACCTGTTTTACGAGCAGCTGGAACCTCGGTATGCAACCTAAACTTCAACTATCCCCGTCGAAGCCGTTTCGCCCCCTCAAATTAGAGACTTGGTTAAATTGTTGAGAAATAAAATAGTTGTTATTGTTGATTCGCTATTTATAAAAATAACAATTGTTATAAGAAATGTCAATATCTATCACGCTTACGTACCTGATCCATCTCCCGTTTAAGCTCCTTTTCCTTCAAAACCCGCCTCTTGTCATATTTCTTCTTTCCTTTTGCCAGGGCGATTTCCACCTTGGCCCGGCCCCCTTTAAAATAGATCTTGGTAGGAATCAGGGAATAACCTTTTTCCACGGTTTTCCTTATCAGACGTTTTATCTCCCTCTTGTTTAACAGAAGTTTTCTGGTCCTCATGGGATTTAGTTCAATATGATGGGCAAAAGGGTAGGGAGTTATGTGCAAGTTGTAGAGAAAAACCTCTCCCCCTTTTACCCGTGCGTAGCTATCTACAAGGCTGGCCCTCCCTTCCCTGAGAGACTTCACCTCAGCGCCCAAAAGAACAATGCCTGCCTCTATGAAGTCACTAAGGTAATAATTATAGCCGGCTTTTTTATTCCGACAAACAGTTTTTATACCCGAATCCCGCTTAGTTGCCATTGAAAATAACCATCCAGATATTCATTCATCAATCCAACAGGTATCCCTTTTCCTCTAATTCCGGAAACATGCGTTTGGTCCCATCTAAGATATAGGCCCGCACCTCCTTAGCGGTATTTAATGCCATTATCTTTTTTAAGTCTGCCTTAGCCTGTTCCAACGGTATCGCCCTCACCATCTTTTTGATAAGGGGGATGGCCCTTGCATTCATGCTGAGTCGATCGATGCCGATTCCCAATAAAATAGAAACACAAAGAGGATCTCCCGCCATCTCTCCGCAAAGGGCAACATCGATCCCGGCATCCCTTGCCGCACTGACCACCTGCCGGATCATCCTGAGAATAGCCGGGTGAAATGGTTCATACATATAGGCCACATGCTCGTTGATCCTGTCAATGGCGAGGGCATACTGGATAAGATCGTTAGTCCCGATACTGAAAAAATCCACATGGCGGGCCAGGACCTCGGCCATAGCAACGGCAGAGGGGATCTCCACCATGATACCCACTTCCATGTTGCGGTCATATTCAATATTATTGCGGTTCAGGTCTTCTTTAACCTGTTCAAGTATCTGTTTTGCGTCCAATAGTTCCTGCAAACCCGATATCATAGGAAACATCAGTTGAATCTTGCCGTAGGGACTCGCCCTGAGAATTGCGCGTAGCTGGGTCTTAAATATTTCCGGTTCCTTGAGACAAAACCGTATCGCTCTCAGACCGAGCGCAGGATTGCTCTCCCCGGATATTGCGATCTCTGATGCAAATTTGTCACCCCCAAGGTCCAAGGTTCTTATGCTTACCGGAGCCGGCTTCATAATTTCAACGACCTCCCGGTAATCCTCAAACAGGGCCTCTTCGTCCGGAAACCCTTTCCCCCTGAGATAGAGGAATTCCGTCCTGTAAAGCCCTATCCCCTCTCCGCCATAATCCTTTGCCGCGGTCACCTCTTCCAAAAACTCAATATTGGCCGTAATGGCAACCCTGTGTCCATCAGGGGTCTCTGCCGGAAGGTGGCTCGTCCTGGCGATGCTGGACTTATATGTTTGAAGCTGGAGTTTTTTCTCCTGATAATGGATAATGGCGCTATCATCAGGGTTAATGACTACCACACCAGAGCTTCCATCAACTATTAGAAGGTCCCCATCCTCCACCACGGCAGTAGCGGATTCGAGCCCTACAACCGCTGGAATCTCTAAGGCCTGTGCCATAATGGCGGTATGAGAAGTCTTTCCTCCCACATCAGTTATAAAGCCCATCACCTTGGCAGTATTCAGCTCGGTTGTATCGGCCGGGGATAGATTATGAGCTACAATAATCACCCTTTGGTCAATTTCACCAAGACTCTGGCCGGTATCCCCGGAAAGGGTCCTGAGGAGCCTTTCCGTAACATTTTCCACATCGCTGATGCGGTTGCTGATATATTCGTCATCGATCTGTTCAAAAACCGCTCGTATATCTTCTAAGGATTTCTTAAGCGCCCACTCGGCATTTATCTTCTCCTCTAAAATTGTTTTGACCGTAGAATCGTAGAGCATGCCGTCCTTGAGGATCATCAAGTGGCTGTCTAAGATAAAGCTCTGGTCCTTAACCTTGTCAGGCATTTTATTCTTGAGAGAAACAAACTGGTCCTCTACGGCATGAACAGCCTCCTCAAATCGTTCAACCTCTCTGTCTAAGTCCTCCCCATTAACAAAGCACTGGTACAGAATCTTGACCCTTGACCTATCTATCAAATGGGCTTTGCCGATAACAATATCGGGATAAACAGCAACCCCACGTAGCTCTCTTTCTCCGGTAACAGGACTCATATCCTCTCCCCGAATTTCCGCTCAAACAGCTCGCCCAGCTTCTCCATGAAATTCTCCGCGTCCTCTCCTACGATTCTGGCCTCCATCTCGGTACCTTTGGGACATGCCAATGTAAGGACGGACAGGATACTGGAGCCATCCACCTCTTCACCATCCTTTTTGAGAAAAAGTTGCGACTTATACTGATTGCCTAACTCCACTATCTTGGCGGCAGATCGGGCATGAAGACCCAAACTGTTTTTGACCGTGAGTTTCCTGATCGACCCTGCCCCTCTCGCGCTTTCCAACTCGCTCTTTATGTCAAGGCATTCCTTATATACTTGCCTATAGCTCACGTCTTCATCCCTGGAAATGAGCCCGGCAATATCTTTGATACTCATCGTTTTTTCTTTTATGAGTTCTTCAATCCTGGTCAATGCTCCATGACTTAAGCCCTTGGATTTCTCTTTAGACTCATTCCCAGCTACTACTAACGTAAATTCCCCCCTGATTTTATCTGATGTGAGAGATCCCAAGATATCGCTTGGAGTTCCCCTTTGCGCCTCCTCAAACACCTTGGTCATCTCTCTAAGTATGACCATCTCCCTTTCGCCGAATATCTCTCTCAAGTCGTTTAACATCGCCTTAATTCGATGCGGGGCCTCAAAAAAAACCATGGTGCGGGTCTCTGAGGCCAGCTTTTCCAGCTCTCTTTTTCTCTTTCCGGTCTTGTTTGACAAGAACCCTAAAAATACAAATCGAGCAGTAGGCAAACCCGACACCGACAGTGCGGCCACAACAGCGGACGGACCCGGAATAGGACTCACCTTAATATCTTCCTTCACCGCCCGGTTTATCAAATAGACTCCGGGATCTGAAATACCTGGTGTCCCGGCATCGGTTACAAGGGCAAGGTCTGAGCCGGATTTGAGCCTGTGAATAAGCTGTTCTGTCTTGGTGTTTTGATTATGCTGGTGGTAGTCAGTAATCCTTGTCTTAGTGGCGTAGCGCTCACAAAGTCTCTTTGTGTGTTTGACGTTCTCGGCCGCTATCATATCAACGCTCTTGAGAACTTTCAACGCCCTCAGGGTAATGTCTTCCAGGTTTCCAATGGGCGTGGACACCACATAAAGTGTTCCACGCTTTTGATTGCGGTCAATGGTATCTGGATCTTTCATTCCCAAATCCTGCCCGGATAAAACGGAAAAGAAAAGGTCTCACGCAAAGGCGCAAAGACGCAAAGAAAACCTACAGGCTATTCGCAACCCGAGAAATGCCATCTTTCATCAGGGAAGCTGCTAAAATTTCTTGGGTTTTTGTCACAAGATCTAATTGTTAACTGTCTAACAAAGTCTGAACTAATAGGCCAGATCAAAGGCATTCTTTATCACCTCTATTTCAGGTTCACCCCGTCCGAGACAGATAGCTATCACGTCAAACCTCGCCTTGATATCGCAGCAGTTATTCGATTTCATGTAGGCCAGAGCAACCTTGGAGAGTTGCCTCTTTTTCTTGGCATTTACAGCCTCTTTAGCATAACCGATAGACCGTCCCTTCCTGGTCTTTATCTCTATGAACACTAAGGTATCGCCATCCTTTGCTATTAGATCCACCTCGCCCAATGCGCAGCGGTAATTTCGTAAGATCTTTTTATACCCTAAGCGCTTAATCTTCTTAAAGGCCAGATCTTCACCGAACTCCCCTAATTCAAGCCTTTCCCTTGTCAAAACAGCTATCCTTTTTACGAGGGTGTTTCGTCGCTTCGCTACTGTATTTAGTGTTTAGTGTTTGGTATTTTACGAATTCATCAATCTTCAATCCTATTCCCCCCCGTCAGGGCTTGGGGTGTTATGATCCTGAAACCCTCTTCCAGGATCATAACAAAACCAACAAATAATCCCTCTTCGCGTCCTTCGCGGCTTAGCGGTTCAATATTTTTTTTCTTTTCAATATTCAATAGTCAATCCTGAAGCACCCTTTTAAAGGTCAAACGGTGAACCGGGCATGGGCCGTGCCGCTTCAGGGCTTCAAGGTGTTGACGAGTTCCGTATCCCTTATTCTTATCAAAACCATAGACCGGGTACATCCTGTGGTAAGAACGCATGATCCTGTCCCGATACACCTTGGCAAGAACAGAAGCAGCAGAGATACTACGACTGATCTGATCGCCCTTTTTCAGACACTTCTGAGTTATGGGGAGTGGAACTGGGTGGATGCCGTCAACAAGAAGGGTTTCAGGGCTTGGGTCAAGGGCCTTCACTGCGCGTGCCATAGCCTCAAGAGAGGCCTTCAAGATATTGAACTCATCAATATATTCACGCGAAACAACACCAACAGCAGCGGCTAAGGCCTCACCATGGATAACGACAAAGGCCTCATCTCTTGCCCTTGCGGTCATCATTTTTGAATCCCTGACTCCTGGCACCTCGGGATTAGGAGGAAAGATAACTGCTGCCGCCACAACCGGCCCAGCCAACGGACCTCGCCCCGCCTCATCAACGCCGGCAATCAAGTGATAACCTGCCCTGCGGGCCAATCCTTCATAAAAGAATGGGTCACCGGTCAAGCGATCGACGCTTTCCGGGAAAAGGTGCAAATTTTCAGGAGGACGCACTTTCCCCTGTCATTCGGGCCGATATCTGTTCTCTTAATCCGGCAGAAAGCCCAAACATCAGAACCTCTTTTCTTTGATTCTGGCGGCCTTTCCTCTCAGATTCCGCAGGTAGTAGAGTCGTGCCCTCCGTACCCTACCCCTTGTTATGATCTCGATTTTATCAATAATAGGCGAGTGAAGAGGAAAGATCCTTTCTACCCCGATACCATAAGAGACCTTTCTTACCGTAAAGGTGGCGCCGGTGTTTCCTCTACGCCTTCGTATAACAACTCCTTGAAACACCTGGATTCTTTCCTTTTCTCCCTCTTTTATCTTGACATGTACCTTGACCGTGTCACCCGGCCTGAATGCGGGGATATCACCACGCATTTGTTCCTTTTCAAGCACTTCCATGACATTCATATCATTCTCCTATATCTCTCCTGCTAATCGATCTAAAATAATGGCAGCCGCGGTCCTTACAGAGAGATGATTATAACCCGTTTTGCCTGAAACAGGGTCTAATATACTGTCGGTTTTATTCATAACCTCTTCGTGGAGGCCCCATGCTGTCCCAAATAACAGAATAACGGCCTTGTCCTCTTGAATAATGCCCCTTGCCTTTTCGTAAGACATGGAACGATCTTTTTTTTCATGTGACGCATCTGTAGCAAATATTAGAGGGGCTTCTCCCTCTGTTTCTTTAATTTCCTCTACTGCCCGCTCGAGGTCCGGAACGACACAGACAAGTTCAAGGGCCTCTTTCCTGTGCCGGTTGTATTGGCCGCCATAACCATCGATCCAGTGTCTTAAAATACGCCTTGTTAGATTCTGCTGGTCATCTAAAGGCGTGACAATGAAAAGTCTTCTGACACCATAAGTCTTAGCCAGTCTGGCCAAATCATGGATGTCTAATGTAGTTATGGCCGAGGCTATCCTCTCATAATTCTTGTTGTAAACAGGAAAATGAATCAGCCCCATGTAGAGACGCAAAGTTACGCCCCCTATAATAATTCCGACAAAATCGCCTTATCCTCAGGCGTTAAGTTTGCCTGTTTAAGCAGGTCAGGCCTTTTTTCTAATGTTCTCTTCAGGGATTCCTCTCTTCTCCACACACGAATCTTTTCATGATTTCCTGACAAGAGAATTTCCGGAGCCTCTTTGTCCTGGAACACCCTTGGTCTGGTGTACTGGGGGTATTCCAGAAGCCCATCTTCAAAAGAGTCTTCGAGATTGGATCTCTCACCCCCGAGAACGCCAGGAATCAGACGGCTTACTGCATCAACAATGACCATCGCGCCCAATTCCCCACCGCTCAAGATATAATCACCGATGGACAGCTCCATATCGATACAGGTCAACTTGATTCTTTCATCTATCCCTTCGTAACGGCCACAGACAAGAACGAGCTGATCCCACCCGGACATTTCCCACGCAATCGATTGATCAAACAGTTTTCCCTGGGGACTGAGAAGAATAACAGAACTCCTTCCCTCTACCCTATCAACCGATTTCAGGGCCCGATAGATTGGGCCCGGTTTCATGACCATACCTTCACCGCCCCCGTAAGGACGGTCATCGGTGGTTTTGTGCGTCCCTCTCGCAAAATCCCGTATATTAATCAGGTTAACATCCACCAATCCCCTCTTTACCGCGCGCCCCAAGACGCCTTGTTTCAGGTAAGCGGCAAGCATTTCAGGGAATAAGGTGAGGACATCAAATTTCATTCAAATTTAATAGCCCCTCCATGGCTGAGATAGTTATCTTTCCTTTTTCAAGATCGATCTCTTGAACCACCTCGTACGTGGCCGGGACAAAGATCTCTTTCTCTCCATACCCCACCACATAGATTTCGTTACTGCCCGC
>Ga0222681_1000874_pt1 | contig 10086 bp, 10 predicted proteins | sample AntAcemetage1006_FD_179844 | JGI IMG/M metagenome (GOLD analysis project Ga0222681, IMG submission 179844) | Saline water microbial communities from Ace Lake, Antarctica - #1006 | ecosystem: Environmental > Aquatic > Non-marine Saline and Alkaline > Saline | place: Antarctica: Ace Lake... | reverse complement strand
TTTAGGTTTTTTAATATTTTCATCCATATTAATAATCTCAAACATTATTAAAATTACAGTCTATACCAGGAAAAATGAAATTGAGATTATGAGTTTAGCCGGTGCTACCGCATGGTTTGTCCGATGGCCCTTTATTATCGCCGGTTTTTTGCAGGGATTTATTTCTGCTATTTTTGCCGTATTTATTTTATATAAAACCTATTTCTTTACGATAAATACCATTCAGCGAAACATTCCTTTTTTAACATTAGTTTGGGATAAATTGGAGTTGTTACCGATAGGTCTGGCAATTGTTATACTCGGGAGTTTAATTGGCATTACAGGGAGCCTGTTTTCAATAGGTAAATATCTAAATGAATAAAAAACCATTGTTTTTAAAGAATAAAACAAAGATTAAAATTAACTTAATACTTATTTTAATCTTAATCGTGCTTATTTCTTTCTATTCTCATGGTGAAACCAGCACTGTAAACCAAAAGATAGAATCGGAAAATCAAAGGTTAAAAAAGATAAGTAGTGAGATTGAAACTGTAAAAAGGGAAATCAATAACCTGGAAAAAAAAGAAAATGGTTATTTGGCATCATTACATAAAATAGAAAAATTATTAGCCGATACCCGGGAGGAATTACAGGAAATCGAAAAAGACCTAAAATTTACAGAAAATGATCTAAAGAATACCGAGGAAGAATATGTTAATCTTAAGGCGGATTTAAAGAAAAGGATGTTATACCTAGAGAGTAGATTAAGGGAAATATATAAACATAATAGGACAGATTATCTGGCAATTCTATTTAACAGTAAAAATTTTTCCGATTTTCTTAATCGTTATAAATTTATAAAAGATATTTTATCTATTGATGCAAAAATCATTAATGATGTTCGAGAAAAAAGTCAGCATTTGGAAGAGAAAGAAATCAGCTTGGAGAATAGGAAAGAAGTATTATATTTATTAAAGAAAGAAGTAGAAAAAGAGAAAGAAAATATTGACTATACGATTAAAGCAAAAGAATCAATTATTCATAAGATAGATTCTCAAAAAGAAGCCCACCTAAAATCCTTGGAAGAATTAAAACACTCTTCTGAAGAAATAAAAAATATTATTGTAAAAATGCATCAAGAGGAGCTTGAATCAAGAAATAAAGATAAAGATATAAATAAAGAGAAAGATAAAATTATAAATACACTTAAAGCAAAAAAGGGAATATTGGCTTTACCTATACAGGGAAAAATTATTTCGAATTTTGGAAGACAGAAAAATACAGATTTTAACACCTATACTTTCAATTCCGGAATTGACATCAGCGCACCGATGGGTGAAGTCATTCGTGCAGCGGGTGCAGGAGAAGTGATATATACCGGTTGTATAAAAGGATACGGTCAAATAATCATCATTAATCATGGAGGAAGAATTAGTACTTTATATGCACACCTATTTAAAACAATCATCAAGAACGGTGATAAAGTTAAGAAAAGTCAGATTATCGGACAGGTTGGTGATAGTGGTGGTGTTTCCTCACCCAGATTACATTTTGAAGTCAGATCAGAAGGAAAACCAACTGATCCTATGAATTGGTTATAACTGAAATTATATAAAATATGGCGGTGAAAAAATTGACAAAATTTAAAAGAAAACAGATTATTGTTCTGATTGTAATTCTCATAGCAATCATCATAGTTGGTACATTATTATTCAGTAATGTAGGAGCAAATGGCAAGACTGATCAGGAAGAATTATTTAATAGCCTGGAACCATTTTTTGAAGTTCTTACTCTAATCAGAGATGAATATATAGAAAAAGATGTTGACATGGAAAAGGTGGTTCAAGAGGCAATTAGAGGTATGTTAAAAGCTTTAGATGACCCTTACACCCGATACATGGATCCTCAGAGTCTCAAAAGAGAACAGGAAGATATGTTTTTAGGTCATTTTGGAGGATTAGGGATTATTATATCTGTGAAAGATGATGAATTAATTATTATATCACCTATAGAGGATACCCCGGCATATCGGGCTAACATAAAAGCTGGAGATATTATAGTAGAAATCGATGGAAAATCAGCTGAAGGAATTAGTGTTGATGAAGCTGTGAATAGTCTGAGAGGGGAAAAGGGTACAGAGGTGACCGTAGGAATTAAAAGAGAAAATGTTGAAAAGATATTAGATATCAGTATTATTAGAGATATCATTGAAGTAAAAGCAGTAAAAAAAGAAACTATGGGGAAAGATGATAAGATCGGGTATATAAGAATTACCACTTTTAATGTAAATACAGAACAAGAACTGGAAGATGCTTTAGATGATTTCGCGAAAAACAAAAAGATCATGGGGATTATTCTTGATTTACGTAATAACCCCGGAGGGTTATTGGATAGTGCAATAGAAGTTTCCAGCAAGTTTATCAAAGAAGGACCGATTGTACATATTAATGACAGGGAAGGAAAGATGATGACTATAAAATCTCGAGGAAATAATTATCCCGATTGGCCGTTGTTTGTTCTAATCAATGAAGGGAGTGCCAGTGCTTCAGAAATTGTAGCCGGTGCCGTACAGGATTCAGGAAGAGGTAAATTGTTAGGGAAGAAAACTTTTGGTAAAGGTGTTGTGCAACAGGTTTTTGACCTGGTAGATAATTCAGGAATTGCCATCACTACCTCTGAATACTATACTCCCAGCGAACGCTCTATTCATAATATAGGAATTGAACCGGATATTTTAATAGAAATTGGCAAAGATCTTGAACAGGATATGCAGTTAAACAAAGCTCTGCAATTAATGGAAGAAGAAATAAATTAATTTCCCCGGGGTGGTAATTTTTGAAAAAAAATAATAGATTAATTGTAAACTTAATGGCAATATTGGTTATATTAGCTGTTAGTATAGGGGTTTCGGATTTATTATCAAAATCTTATAGAAATAAAGCTTCCTCTTTAAATGGACAACTAGCTTTTGTTTCGGCGTCTGATGAAAAAAAAGGATCCGAAGTGATTGAATATATTTCCGAGCCAGAAGAAACTACTGATATTTACGAAAGCGAGAAACAAATAGATTTTATTATTGAAGATATCGCTTCATCAGAAGCAGAGGAAGAAATAACTACCCTCCCTCGCATCGCTTTTATTATAGATGATTTTGGTTATGAAAAAGGAATTGCAGAAAAAATGATGGACCTGGATTTTCCTTTAACACTATCCATACTTCCTTTTCTTCAATATTCAAAAGAAATAGCCGAAGAAGGATGTGAAAAAAATCAGGAAATTATGCTTCATTTACCAATGGAAGCAAATAATTCTTCTGTAAATCCCGGGCCGGGAGCAATTAGGTCCTATATGTCGGAAGAGAATATTAGACAGACCGTTAGAGATTGTATTGATTCTGTTCCTTGTATTTCCGGAATGAATAATCATATGGGTTCGAAGATTACCGAAGATGAAAGAATAATGAAATTCATATTTGAAGAATTCAAGAAAACTGACTTAGATCTGTATTTTGTAGATAGTAAAACCAGTCAGAATTCCATAGCCTATGATTTGGCCCTGGAGATGGGGATAAATTCAATGGAGAGAACAGTATTTCTGGATAATGAAGGTGACATGGATTACATCAAAGGACAGTTATTGGAAGCAAAAGAACTAGCATTTAAAAAAGGTAAAGTAATTGCAATTGGTCATAATCGTATTAACACTTATTACGTTCTAAAACGTATGGTACCTGAATTAATTAAAGAAGGAATAGAAATAGTTTTTGTATCAACACTTATAAGTAACAATCAATAATTATTTTCTTCATTTTATTTAATAAAACAAAATACACCACACCAGATGATACATCAAATAAAAAAAATGATAGGGATTGCGTTATTGGGTTTTTTAAATTATAATGATAATGTTTTTTTGAAAAAAATGGTTGGACAATTAGTTAATAAATTTTAAAAATAACTGAGTAAATAAATAATTTTTCGTAGTATTCCGGGATTTTTTTATTAACTAAAATAACAAACCAAATACTTATACAATACGTCAATTAAGGATGGAAAAAAAATGGAAAATAATAAAATTCGACTTAGATTTGCACCCAGTCCGACAGGTATGCTACACATTGGAGGAGCACGAACCGCTTTATTTAATTGGCTTTTTGCCAAACACTATAAAGGGACTTTTATTCTGCGTATCGAGGACACTGATCAAGTGAGATCTACAGAAGAAGCGGTAAATGTAATATTGGAAGGAATGAAGTGGCTAGGATTGGATTGGGATGAGGGTCCGGGAAAAGAGGGAAAATACGGACCTTATTATCAAATGAAACGATTATCTCTTTATCGAAAATATGCCGAACAACTAATAAGGGAAAATAAAGCCTATTATTGCTATTGTAGTAGAGAAGAGCTGGCTACCAGCAGAGAAAAGCAATCTAAGTTAAAAAGTAGAGTGATAAAATACGATAGACATTGTTTAAATCTTAGCGAGGAAGAAAAAAAGAGATATGAAGAAGAGGGCAGAAAACCCGTTATAAGACTTAAAATTCCTGAAAAAAGGATTCAATTTAATGATTTGTTAAGAGGGGAAGTATCTTTTGACGGGGAGTTATTAACCGATTTTGTTATAGTAAAATCAGATGGGATTCCTACATATAATTATGCGGTCGTTATAGACGATGCTTTAATGAATATAACTCATGTCATGCGTGGAGATGATCATATTTCCAATACACCAAAACAGATTCTTATATATGAAGCTTTGGGATTTAATATACCGAAATTCGCACATATTCCCATGATTATGGGAGAAGACCATGCAAAATTAAGTAAGCGTCACGGAGCAGCATCTGTTATGGAGTACCAAAAGATGGGGTATATGCCGGAAGCTTTAGTTAATTATATCGCACATTTAGGATGGTCATCGGGCAATGATAGAGAAATATTTTCCACAGAAGAAATCATTAAAGAATTTTCTTTGGAAAAAATTTCCAAGCATGCTGCAGTTTTCAGCATGGATAAGTTAAACTGGTTTAACAATGAATATATGAAAAATATGCCGGTTGATCAATTAACCCGATTGCTTTTACCTCACCTGGAAGAAGCAAATTATATTACCAAAGAAAAGCTTTCTCCTGAAAAATTTGAATGGTTAAAAGAAATCGTAAATTTAATGCATGGAAGGTTTAGAAACTTTTCTCAATTTATAGAATTTACAGATTATTTTTTTACAGATAAAATTGATATAGAGCCAAAAGCTTTTCAAACTGTGTTAAATAAAGAGGGTGTAACAGAAATTCTGACAGCTTTAAAAGAGAAACTTTTAACGGTTGAGTGTTGGGACGAAAGCAATCTGGAAACCGTCGTAAGATCTGTTGCTTTATCGTTACAAATAAAGGCCGGGAAGATAATTCATCCAACCAGGGTCTCATTAACCGGAAAGAAAATAGGTCCGGGCTTGTTTGAATTGATGGTGTTTTTAGGTAAAGAAAAGAATATTCAGCATTTAGAAGATGCTTTAGAAAAAATAAAAGAAGCAAAAAATAGAGAATAAGCTTTAAAAAAAATAGAAAATGTTATAAAATGTACAATAAAATAGTATTGATGTTGGGGGATCGTCCAGTGGTAGGACACCAGACTCTGGATCTGGGAACGGTGGTTCGAGCCCGCCTCCCTCAGCCATTCGGCGCAATCGAATAGTGGTTAATTCGGCTGGCTCTCAATCAGCAAACGGGGGTTCAATTCCCCCTTGCGCTACCATTTTTAAAGTAATCATCTATAAAAAGAGCAGGTATAACCTGCTCTTTTTATAGATGATTTTAGATTTATTATTTAAATTTTTAAGTAAAAAAACATATTTTTAAATGGAAATTACAAAAAGCAATAAGCATAAAGAGGGATAAAAAATGGCAAAAAAGGAGATATTTTTAACTGAAAAAGGTTTGCAGGAACTAAAAGAAGAGATCAAACATTTGGAAAGTATAAAAAGAAAAGAAATTCAAGAAGAGATAAAAAAAGCTTTGGAATATGGAGATTTAAGCGAAAATGCAGAATATCAAATTGCTTCTGAACATCAGAGAATGAACGAGATTAAAATTATTCGATTAAAACAAAGATTAAGCAAGGTAAAAGTAGTTGAGGAAAAGTCTTTTTCTGATGGTATTTGTATCGGATCGACTGTGAAATTAAAAGATATTATTTCGGGAAAATTAATTGAATATATTTTCGTTCCCGATGATCGAATAGATTTTACTAAAAATAAAATATCCATGAATTCTCCCTTAGGTTCTGCTTTTAGAGGTAGACACGAAGGAGAGCAAGTTGAAGTTGAAGTACCTGTGGGAATTATGAAATATAAAATATTAAAAATATTAAAATGAATACAAAGATAATAAAAATAAATCCAAATAAAATAAACTTTACAAAGATAAATAAAGCCGCAAAAGCGATTAGAAACGGAAACCTGGTTGCTTTTCCTACCGAGACTGTTTACGGATTAGGTGCAGATGTATTTAACGAGAAGGCAATTTCGAAAATATTCATAGCAAAAAAAAGACCATTTAATGATCCGTTAATTGTCCATATAGCTGATATCAAGGAATTAGAACTTTTATCTGATCAAGTTTCACCGGTTGCTTTAAAACTTGCAGAAGCATTTTGGCCCGGTCCACTTACCCTTGTAATAAAAAAATCCCCTTCAGTTTCAAGTCTGGTTACTTCCGGATTGGACACGGTAGCTGTAAGGATGCCTAATAATAATATTGCTTTAAGCTTGATCAGAAAATCCAATACTCCCATTGCAGCTCCCAGCGCAAATCTTTTTGGGAGAACCAGCCCAACAGATGCATGGCATGTTATCGAAGATCTGGAAGGAAATATTGAAATAATAATTGATGGAGGAAGAACAAGAGTAGGGGTAGAATCTACAGTTGTGGATACAACAACTGTGCCGGTGCAATTGTTAAGAGCAGGAGGAATTACAGTTGAAGAGCTACGAACAGTTATTGGTGAAATAAAGATCGGGGAAAAATTGCAGAGAAGTTTTCGTTCTCCGGGTATGATGGACAGCCATTATTCACCAAATGCAAAATTAATACTGGTTGATAAAAAAGGTGAAATTCAGATAAAAGAAGTTTTTAGACAAGCCATGCTTTATCGAGCAAAAGGATTTAGAGTGGGTATAATGGCAAAAGAAGAAAACAAGGAAAAATATGAAGAATTTGAGGTAAAAGTCATTGGAAAAGGTAGCGAATTAAAAAAATGCGCAGCTAATCTTTTTTCTACTCTAAGAGATTTTGATAAAGAAAAATTTGATGTCATTATCGCAGAAAGTCTCGAAAAATATGGCCTTGGATTGGCCATTATGGAAAGATTAAAAAAAGCTTCTGTTCCCAAATCCATTAAGTAACAAAACTATTTACCAATGATTTCCTATGTTAACTATATACCGATTTTAGATGCCAATAGACAGGTAGAAAGCCTTGTCCTACGGGAAGAAGGACGATATACCCGATACTTTCCTGGTAGTTGACAAAATATAAAAATCATTAAAATAATTCTTTCGTAGAACGATTCAAAAAGAAGGTAACCATATGTCAGAGAAAAAAGCCATAAGTTCAAAATTAAAATTAAATGCCATGGGTCATGCCTATAATGATATTTATTTCTTTATTATTCCTTTACTTTTACCTCTTTTTAGAGAACAATTCCAAATTAATTATGTGCAATCAGGCTTGATCTTAAGCATTCATGTTGCTCTAAGATCTATCTTTTCATTGGTATTTGGACATCTTGGAGACCATTACGATAAAAGAATAATTATCGCAGTTGGTTTTATCTTTTCCTCAATATTATTGGGTGGTTTGGTTTGGATTAATAATATTCAAACGATTATTGCATTTTTATTGAGTCTGGCTATTGGTGTATCTACTTTTCACCCTCTGGCAACTGCTATCGTTAGAGAAAATTCCAAGGCAAGCAAGAGAGGAAAATATATAAGTTTGTTTTCTGCTGCCGGGACAGCAGGCCTGGTTGTTGCCAGTATATTATTTGGTATTTTTGTGCAAATATGGGGATGGAAAATTACCTGCTTATTATTTTCTTTGCCTGGTTATTTATTGGCTTATGCCTATCTTAAATCAAAAAAAGATGCAAAAAATCATAAAGCTGAAGCAGAGAAAAAAATCAAGAAAAGGTATATCTATTTATTCTTCATTAGTTTAGGTTTTCGAAGCTTGGGTTTTTGGGCTGTTCTTTCTTTTTTACCTCTTTATGCAACAGACTATTTATACTTGAAAGCTGAGATTTCTGCCTGGATTATTAGTTTATTTTTCATAGGTGTACTTTCTGGAAGTCTTCTTTCAAGTAAAATAACAGATAAAGGTCAACCACTTTTTTTTATACTGTTTACTACTTTTCTGACTACATCTCTGATTTTAGGGATTACTTATATTACTAAACCCTTAATCCTTATCGTCTTTATAGGTAGTATAGGAATTTTAGAAGGAATATTTTTTCCTAACCAAAACACCTGGTTGACTTTCGTATGTCCCGTTCATAAACAGGGCAAAATGTTTGGAATAAGTTTCTTTGTTGAAGGGCTTTCGGCTACAATTGCTCCCACCTTATATGGATGGATTGCTGATCAATCAAGCTTGATTTACGCTTACCGTTTTGCAGTAATTCCCCTATTAATCAGTTTTATCTTATATGTAATATTATATGTTTTGGATAGTAGACTGAATAGCACATTAGCAATGAAAAGGAGATAATGATTGCAATTAACCAATTAACTCCTTACCCGGCTTCCTCTTCCATATCTATACGTTATCCGATAAAAATACTTGATACTATATACTTTTTTTTCCAAATAGACAGGCGAGACGCCTGTCCTACAGGAGGGGGTATGTCATTCCCTCGATAAAGGAATCCATTTTTTTCTTTGTCGCTCTACATTTACATCCCACACCTATTCGCTGGTAATAGAACAGATACAAGGTCTGTCCCTTGTGCAACTTATATTATTTTTACATTTATTTTTTCGTTTTCTTAACTAATGACAAAACGATTTTTTACGATTGAAAATTATCTCCGATCATGTTATAATTCAAATGCAATACGAGGAAAAATAATGGGTACCGAAATTAAAAGCAATACAAAAAATATAGCTGTAAATAGGAAAGCACGATATGAGTATAGTATATTAGATACTTATGAGGCTGGATTGGTTTTGAAAGGAACAGAGGTTAAATCTTTAAGAGAAGGAAAGGTTAGTCTCCGAGAAGGTTTTGCCCAATTTGATAATAATGAATTATATATTATAGATATGCATATATCTCCTTATGTTTTTGGAAATATATTTAATGTAGATCCAAAAAGAAAACGTAAGTTGCTAATGCATCATAGGGAGATGAATCGTATTAAAGCACAGGTTGAGGAAAAAGGCTTAACCTTAATTCCTTTACGTATTTATTTTAAAAGAGGTCATGCCAAGATTGAACTAGCATTAGCTAAAGGAAAAAAACTATACGATAAACGTCACTCGTTGGCTGAAAAAGATGCTAAGAGAGATGTAGATAGAGAACTAAAAAATAAAACATGGGGGCGATAGGTTTCGACAGGGATCATAGAGGTAAAAATAGCGGGTCGAGGTTCCATATCTCGTTAAACAATGGAAAAACATTAATTGCTGAAAATAAACAATTAGCATTTGCAGCCTAATTAGGCTGCACGTCTGAAAGGGTTTTTATCTGCGGGATCTTTTTGGGTGTAACCATTAGCAGGTTATCTTCTACTTTTTTGCCCTGAAAATTAGAAGAGAAAATTTAGGGCTGGCTTGATTTACATCCTGTCTATGGGAGGTAAAAAGAGTGAGAAAAAAAATCATAGACTACGCTCGTAGCGGTTTTTACTGAAATATCTTTGGACGCGAGTTCGAATCTCGCCGCCTCCACCATTTTTTTGCAAATAAAGCCCTTCGGTTTTTTGCTGAAGGGCTTTTTTTATGAATTATTTTATAGAAAAAGAAGGATTTTTAAAAATTTATTAAAACAAGAAAATTAAGAAAATGTACGGCAAAATCTCTTAATTTTAAGCCTAATTTTATTATTATCCT
>Ga0222681_1000868_pt1 | contig 10105 bp, 5 predicted proteins | sample AntAcemetage1006_FD_179844 | JGI IMG/M metagenome (GOLD analysis project Ga0222681, IMG submission 179844) | Saline water microbial communities from Ace Lake, Antarctica - #1006 | ecosystem: Environmental > Aquatic > Non-marine Saline and Alkaline > Saline | place: Antarctica: Ace Lake... | reverse complement strand
CCGGTCTGGTCAGACCAGTCAGGGTTAGCGGGGTTCTCGCCGGCCAGCAGTACTTCCAGTTCGTTCCGGATCGGATACCCATCCTCGTTCCAGACGAAGAAAGGCTTATAAAACTGGGCGGAGGCGGGGGAGGGAGATAATGCGACAATCAGGAGGAGAAACGGAATTATGCTGAATTTAATGTGGAATATCTTTTTCATGTTAATTGTTCCAACCATTCCTCCCGGTTTAGCTGGTTTTCGTCTTTTTCTCCTTCCGTTTCCTTCTAAAGATAAATATCGCGAATATCAATGCCGGAAGCATGGTAAGCCAGGTTTCGGGTTCGGGGATGATCATGAAGGGGTACTCGGTCCAGAGATAGAGTCCCCCGGCGGTTACGTCCCAGATGTCGAGTTCGAAGAAGTCTGTCAGGGTATGGAGCGCACTCTGCCCGTAAAAGGTGACATCTACCCAGTTGTTGGCGTTGAAGAATCGGATATAGACATAATTACCAGGCTGTAAGGAGCTGTCGTACTGGTAAAAATCAAGAAATTGTCCAGGTTGATCCGTCCCGGTTCCGATGGAGGTGTACTCCCAGAGGACATCGTCTCCCTGCGGGCGGCCATTCCAGGGGGAAGGAGGAGAAATGGTGGCGTCGTTGGTGAAGATGAGCTGGATAATGCAGCCATCTTCCAGCAGCGCCATATTCTCATCCATCAGGCCGGTGGAAGCGTAATAGATCAGGTTCACGGTATAGGCCCGGGCCCGATCAGCCAGTGTATAGGCGACCAGGAGGAGAATTAAAGTTATTAAGACAGCTCGTTTCATTTTATTAGAGTTGATTAAAAGAGATTGTTTCTATATTCCTCGCAATGATACCGGATAAAAAGCCTAACCTCCGACTTATTTTCTATTTAACGATCTTTAACGACTTTCAACGGTCTTTATCTTTAACGTCTGTATTCTTCAACGGTTTTATTTTTCAACGACCTTTTACGACCTTCAACGATATTCAACGTCAGTTAATCACTAATTTTTAAATAAGTCTTGATTTCGTTGCTGCCGCCATCCTGATAAGGAACCGAGTTCTCGATGGCCCAGCTTGACCCGCCCGGGTTCCGGTACTGGATGACGACACCCGGAGAACCGGGGGAAAGAACCAGTTCGGTTCCGACCGGGTCTCCCAGGGAGCTGAAGGGGAGGAAGTACTCCCATCGATCATCGCTGCCGTGGTCAAAATAAATCCCCGCGGTCTCGTCGTCACCGGCCCCTTCTAGCACGGATAGATTTCGATTATAGAACATCACATAGTCGCTCTCAAGAAACTCCCAGCCGGGGAAGGTGGGATCTGATGTACCCGCCAGTGTGGGGAAAGCCGGTGAGAAATCAGCGATAAAGCGGGCCTCGACCGGGAAGTTATAGGAGAAGTAGGTGGCTCGGGTATTGGTGTACGCGCCCCAGCTGGGATCGCCGGGAGTGACGATATCGCCGGTCGGCCTCAGGTTGATCTCGTGATAGTAGGCGTCCATCTTGAGCTGAGCGCCGGCATAGAAGGTGATAGGCGCCGATGGCTCGTAACCGTCGTACCACAGGAAGCGGAACCCGTTACCGCCGGTTATCTTCCCTCCACCCTGCCATCCACCATCGGTAGGGAGGAAGTCAACGGTCTCAGTGGCGCTCTGGGGTATCCAGAGGTTGAGGTTAGTGGCATTGGTTGCCACTGAGCCAGAGGGAAAGAGATATTCTCCCAGGACATAATCCAGCTTGCCGTCGCTCCCGGTGTTTTCTCCGCTCAGGCTGAGCCTCTTCATGTCGGTGCCCGATGAGATGACATGCTTCTGTATCATCAGGATCTCGCCGGCAACTGTGCTGCAGAGGCGAGCGTCGTCAACATCGGAGTAGTAGTCAGATGCACCCCACACCGGGGTCCCTTGATCCCAGGTACCCCCGATCGCCAGCCGGTAGAAACGGATGTCTCCTTCGCCCATATCTCCTCCGGCGATGTCATCGGTGTAGGTATTGAATTCTCCGTCCCGCTTAAGATCGGTGGCGCCGGAGACGAGTTCCCAGGTCCCCTTCTGGTTGAACCAGTCCTGGTCTGTCATCCCTGCGGCCTGTTGAGCCACGGTCCAATCGGCGTAGAGGATATCAAAACCAAGGTTAGAGGGATAGTCGGGGGCGTATCTTTCCATTCCTCTTATCGAGGTGGTGGTGCTCCACCAGGCCAGCTGGGGGCGCCCTTCCGAGGTGACCAGCCGGATATCGGTGAACTGGAAGAAGGAAGTGGGATCGGTCGGATCGCTTCGGCAGAGGTACTCCTGGATATTGGTGAATCCGTCATCATCCCAATCCTCACTGGCATCGAAGGCGTTATAGTCCGACATGGTATGGGTGTCCCATTCGGCAAACTGCTGCTCGTAAGCCATCGGCATCCCGTCATGGTCATGATCCTTATCCCAATAGATGGGAAGGCTGATGGTATAGATCCAGCCGCCCCCGGTGACCTCGTCTGGGTTCCAGGGACCGATCGAGGAAGGCTGGCCGCCGGTGTCCCAGAGATTATAGGTTCCCCCAGTCTTAAATCCGCCGATGGAGCTGAACCCGGAGCTGGAAACGTAGTAATAGGTAGAGGTCTCGTCGTTGTTGTATTCCATCCAACCCCGGGAAAAAGCCGCCTGAATCGGGAGAAGGAATAAAACCGCTGTTAGCAGCAGGACTATTGTTGTAATTCTTGAATTCATACAATTAAATTTTTTCTCTCTCCCCCGTGGATAAGTCCGGAGTGAAAGAATTTAGCTTATTACTTCCAGTATCTTTATCCTGTCTTCGTGTTTTTCTAAGTTTGTGCTCAATTTGTCATCTACTTCTTCGATCTTTTCACGGTTGATCTCTACTTTTCGGTCTACTTCTTCGATCTTTTTTCGGTTCAGATCGATAGCTTCCCGGTTCCCCTCAATCGCTTCCCGGTTTAGATCAACCTTCTGATCTACTTGCTCGATCTTCTCCCGGTTTGTGTCTATCTTTCCGGATAGGGTTTTAACGTAAATGCCCATTTGCTGTTTTATACTTTCTCGTTCCTGGCGGGCGTCTTCATTGTTCCGGTCGATTTTTTGGTTCAGGCTGATATGACCTTCCGCGACCGTCCGGACATCTTTTGCTATATGCTCCAGCAAAATTTCAAATCTATCAGTTTCCTTCATGTTATTTTTATCATTGTTCATCAATTGCTTCCCTTTTTAATTTGAACTTAGCAGATAGACTTTGATCCATCAGATCAAGTTTGAGATTTGTTTTTCGACTCTGTTTTCTTGATTCCTCCCGGTTCTCCAAGAGTTTTATTTTCGTAGATAGTTGGGCTTCCAGAATCAAATCGATGGTCTGGCTCATATGTTCCAGCATAATCTCGAATCTTTCTTTTTCTTCCATATTATATTTATCTCCGCCCCGACGCTTTAATCGGGGTTCGGGAAAATAATAGTTATCCTTGTTTCAAAGTTACAATTTATATCGTAATGAAGGACTTTTCCTCCTGAAGCGGATTAGCCTCTGGCTGAAGTCTTGCCATTAGCAGAGCTGAAGCTCTGCACTACGAAGTCAGGTTGCAGGCTTTAATCTGTTACCCCGATACTCCCACACACCCATACTCCGATACCCCTACTTCCCCACCATAATCTCTATCATCCCCTCTTCGCCGTCGAAAGGCTCCCGGGCGGTCCCGACGATCTGCCAGCCTCTCAACTTGTTCAGATCGGCTTTCATGGCGTAGCCGGGTGTGGAACTGGTGACCAGCTTGTCTCCGGGCATGATCGGGCCGCCTTCGTTGGTCACCTTGCACCCGACCAATCCGATGAAACCGACTACTATTCTATAATCGTTTTCGGGCATGGAATAGTCAAGGCTATGGCTGCGGTCGGAGACAACTCCTGCTATGGACGATTCGTATGGTTTCCCGGAAGAGTCCACCGCTAACGGTATGGAAGATTGGATGATAACCTCGCCCGGTTCGTATTCAGAATGATACCGAACTGATTCCATTAACTCGGCGAAGTCACCGGAGTTGTTGCACTGCAGCCAGGCTGCGTTGCCCCGGTAATAAAGGGATCCGTCGGTGTCGGCGTAAATACTCCCCGGTTGGGTGAAACTGGCGGGCTCGGTCACGATCGGGTTGAGAAAGAGATGAGGAGCGTCTCCGTTCTCCGTGTCGATCCGGACAACCGGCTGATCGACGCCGTTGCCGTCAAGCGCGAACCAGACCAGGGGCGCGTCCGCGGTGGCACCCAGTTCTGAATAAGCGCTGATGGCACTGCCGGTATTGCCAGTATTGCCTACATGAATTGCTCCCCCGTCGTTCTCGTCTAAGATAGTATTGGTCGCGCCGTTCTGGTCGACATAAATCGCCTCGCTATCTTCTTCATTGGTGATTATAACCGCCTCATCAGTAGCGGTGTCCGCGTGGTTGATGTTAATGGAGTGATTAGTGCCGGTTCCACTCGTGCCGTTATTGACGATGTTAATACAGTCCCCCCCGACACCGTCATGTTCAATGAAGAGGACTGCTCCGGTGTTGGCAGAATATTGTTTAAGGGATAATACGCCATCGGTATTGGTATCGGCATCTATATTAGCGACGGACAGCTTGTAAGCGGTGCTTTCCAGTCCGATCCCGACGCGGTTTGGGCCTGCACTCAAAAATAGCAGGTTCGGATCTTCATCCCCGAAAAACTGGGCGTCAAGATCTGCGAGGGATTCGTTAAAGGTGAAAGTCCCCCCGTCAAAATTGACGTCCCCGGTGGCGGTCAGGGCGGTGAATTTGCCCAGACTGGCTGAATCCTGGCCGATCGTGGTTCCGTCGATTGTGCCGCCGTTTATATCGGCGAGAGCGGCGGTGAGGCCGGTGAAGGTCGCGTTGGCGGCGGTGAGGCCGGTGAAGGTGGCGTTAGCCGCAGTGAGGCGGTGGCCGTCGGCGTCATAGGTGAAAGTGTCTTCCCCGGAGATCGTGTCCACCCCGGTCCAGTAAGTGACATAGGTGTCGTCCCCCGCGCCGCTGACATTGGCGGGGTCGGCCCCGGTGAGGGTGATCCAGTTCGAACCATCATTGTATTTCAGGGACTTAGTGGTGGTGTTGTAAAAGATCCCGCCTTCGGTGTCGGCGGGGTCTGCGACGTCGCCGACCAGGTCAAAGACTTTGTCCGACCGCATTGTGAATCCACGCGAAGCCGCATTGGAGAAATTGAGATTATCTCCGCTGCGGTAAATCCCCGTATCGTGAGCTCCTCCTCCAATGGTCAACACCGGTAGCGCCTCAGTTCCGCTGGCACGCATTCTCCAGCGTCCGCCGGAAGTGAGCGTAGCCTCCAGCGTTCCCCCGGTGGCAAACCCGATTGTATCGCTCCCGATCCAGTAGAGACCGGTGTTCTTATCGCCGTCCCAGCTGAGGTCGGGGCTTACCGCTGTTACGCTGGAGCCCAGCCGGACAAAACCGGCGTTGACCTCGGTGAACTCACCGTACGACGGTGTGGTGACGCCGATCTTCGTATTGTCGATATTTCCGGCATTGATATCAACGGTGGCCAGGTAGGAGGTATCGGCGTAAAAGTTGGCCCAGTTCGCGGCCGCGCTTCCCAGATTTCGGGTATTATCCCCATCCGGGAGGAGATCGGCGTTGATCGCTACCGAGTCGAGGTTGTCGAGGGCGACGGTGGCGAATTCACCTGTCCCACCGGCGGAGCCGGTCAGGGAGATCCAGGCGGTGCCGTTGTAGTACATCAGGCTATTGGTGGTGGCGTCGGCATAGAGCAGGCCCTGAACCAGGTTTTCGGGGGTGCCCAGGTTGATCGGTTTCAGGTAAAGGTGGGGCGTATTGGTGTTGAGTTCGGATTGATCGAGAGCAAGAATCGGCCAGTCGAAGGTAGTTTGGGTCGTCTTGATCGTCATCAGCGGCGCAGCTTGCAGTGCGACCTGCCCGGAAAACAGGGTGATCCCGCCGTAGACGTTGCCGGTATTGTTAACGTGGAGCGCCCCTCCTGCCGTCGCCTCGATGGTGGAGTCTGAGTTCGCGCCCTGGGTGAAGAAGCCCGCGTGTCCGCCGGCTGCCGCTCCTGAGGAGACTGTGGCCGCGAGGGCTTTCCCTCCTCCGTTTTGTTGCACAAAGAGGGCCGGCCCGGAGCCTCCAGTGTCCTCCTGTATGACAGCGAGCACCTGCCCGGTGGTAAAGTCCCCCGAGTTCGCTTTAACTGTCATCACCACGCCGCTGGTAATAGTATCCGACTCGATCCAGACTCCGCTGGCCGTGGGGTTGTCGGATCTGACCTCGAGTGCCCGTCCCACATCGCTGCGTTCAATGTAAACCATCGACTGGTTGGTGGCCCCGGCGGAACTCGAGGTGACTTCCAGCGCGTGTCCCGAGGTCAACGCATCGGCCGTGATCTCCATCGCGTCCGTGGTCGTCGCCCCGGAGTTTAGAGTGACCTTGTCATTTGTGGCGTCATACAAGAACTGGTCGTCCTCAGAGAGCACGCCCCCTGTTCCGGTATAGACGATCCCTCCGGCATCCAGGCTGGTATCGGCGATCGAGGTGGTGGCGGTGAGGACGGTGAAGGTCCCGTTGACAACTGTAAGCTGGTCGCCGGCCGCGCTATAGGTCATTCCGGCGTCACTATCGATGGTGGTCTCGTTGACCCAGTAAGCGACCTGGGTGGCATCCCCGGTGCCGTAGGCGAAACCACTGCCGGTCACCTGGTTGTCGACATAAGCCTTGATCGACTTCTGGGTGGCCAGGGCGGTATCGCTGTCGGCCGCCATGTCATCCTGGTCCCGGATCGCGTTGATGTTCTTATCGCCGTTGGCCGAAGTGGTGAACTGCTTAAGTGTTAAAGTGTCGCCGTCGAAGACCATGTCCTCGTCGTCGGCGAGTACCTTCCCCGCACCGACGTAGACCAGGCGAGTGGCGGTAAGGGCGGTGTCGGCGATGGAGGCCGAGGTCAGGTTGGTGAAGTTGGCCGTTCCGTCGGTTATGTCAACGGTGGTGACGATTCCCAGGTCGGCGCAGGTCTGGGCCGCCGCGGTCCAGTCGTCGTTGATAGTGATGGTATCGTCGCCGTCTCCGATCTGGATGGCGTTGGTGCTCTCCCCGGAGATGGAGTCGAGGGCGATATCGCCTACGTTGGTGATATTATTGTCGGAGACGCTCAGGCTGGTCTTAACTGTCACGTTCCCGGCGCCGTCAGCGGTGATGTCGTCAGTATCGTCCCAGCCGCTGGCGGCGTTCCCGCGGAGGATGTGGCTTTCCGTACTGGCGGGAAGTTCCCCGCTGGAATCACAGGTTAGGGCGATCCAGGTGGTACCATTGTGGTAATACAACAGATGATCGGTGTCCATATAGATCTCACCTTCCTGTCCAGTGGATCCACCAGAGTTCTGCGGAACTAGATACAGCGGGCTGGAATTAGCGGTCTGCCCCTGTAGTTTCAGGACCGGCTGATCAAACCCGGTTCCCAATCCCCGAAATTCTACCAGCGGACGCTGCTGGGCGATGGTTGTGTTGGAATAGACAGTTAAGCCTCCCCCAGTATTCCCGGTGTTACCGATATGAAGAGCCCCCCCCTCACCATCGGTGGGATCGCTGTCGGTGGTAACGCCATCTTGGTCAATCCGGATGGCTTCATCCGCGCCGTTCTGATCGACGAAGATTCCGTTGAAAGCTCCCCCTTGTACGACCTTTAGCGCGTTTCGGGCGCTTTCTACAATATGGACCCGGGTATCGGGGGGACCCGCTGTTCCGATTCCAACCAGTTGGTTGGAGTTGATCCGTAAAGCTTCTACTCCCCCGGTAGAGATGGCGATATTATCGGCTGCGGGCTTGAAGAAACCGGTATCGACATCGGCATTGAGGGAGATGAGAGGTGTGGCAGCACTGTTGGCGGTAGAGATGATCCTCATCCGTTCAGTGCCGTTGGTCACCAATTGGAGTGTGTGCTCCGCGGGACCGCTTATGTAGGTGGTCGAATTGTTATTCCAGTAGAGCTTCTTCCCGTATTCTCCGTATCCGATCTTGAAATCATTCTTGGTCCCTACCCAACTGTCGGGGTCGATGCGCAGCTCATTATTCGGCCACCAGGTACTTCCGTCTGTCGCGAAGACAGTGTCGTAAACTTCAGTAGGCGCCTCAATGCTTCCGGTTCCCGAGGCGATGTCTTTCCAGGTGGAACCGTCGTGGTATTTAAAGCCCTTTACGGTACTGTTAAAATAAAGGGCACCGGCGTCGGCCCCGCTCCCGGGGTCGGCTGCCGTCTCCTGGATCCAGAAGACATTGGAATTACGGAAAGCGAACTTGCGGGTCCCCAGAGAAGTGAAGGTTATCTCTCCGGCGTTTCCGGCTTGCTGGTAGATTCCGGTATTGGACTCATTGCCGATTGAGATGTTTGGGTTGGTGGCGGAACCGTCATCGGTGAAGAACAGGATTTCGCCGTTTCCTAAAGAAACGTCGTCCCCTGCGGTCGCGGGCGAGAGGTTGGTATCGGCCCGGGACCAGTAAGTGCTCGCGGCCGCGCTGTTGGTGAGCTCAACCCAGTCGGCTCCGTTGTAGTATTTCATCATGTTTTCAGCCAGGTCGTACCAGAAGGCGCCCGCGGTATCGCCGGGTGCGGCGGCGGCGGAAGGAGCGACGATGAAGTAGGAGGTGGTGGTGTCGGTTCCCAGGATCTTGTTGTACAGGGTCTGGACATCGGTCACTCCCACAAAAGCGCTGTTCGGACTATCCAGGCCATCGAGAAAGTCGGAGTTGATCGCTAAGGGAACGGCAACGATCGACTGGTCGGGACTCAGACCTGCGCTTTCGAACGAAACCGAGAGGGTGTACGGACCGGGGTGATTGAAGACGTCAGCGGGTAGCGCAGCGGTGTCTACACCCAGAATCACATTGAAGACTCCTTGGTTGACGGTTGTGGTGCACGAGCCGTCCCAAGAACCGCCGTTCCAGCTGATCGTGAAAGCGAAATCCCCGGAACCGTCAAACCCTGTCTCATCAACCTCTACTCTCCCCTGGAAGTTTATGGCGGGAGTATCCAGCGGGAAAGGGTTCTCCCCGAAGACGGGGAAGGCGATCAGTAAAAATGAGATGGTCAGTAGAATGGTCAGTTGGATGGATTTCATCTTTTTCCTCCTTATAATTTTTGCTATGCAAAAATTATAGTGTTGTGAAATGTGTACGGATTTAAATTATTTAATAGTTATGGAATATGCCGATGATCTTTAGACACAAAAATCCCTCTTTTGTTCTATAGTAAAGATAGCACATACTTTCTTAATGTCAAGGTTGTAAACCAAAACTTTCATGTAATATAATGGTATATATACAAAATAAAGAGCAAATTGCGTGCCAGATTCAAACTATATGACATTATTCTTTATCATGTTGAATTGTAATAAGATAGGTAATGATGTTTTTTTCGTGGGAAGGCTGAAACGTTGCAAAAATGAACAAAATGTTGCATTGGCGTGGTGCAGATATTGCCGATACGTGAAGAAGGTGTGTTAAAGAAGATGGGTCGGGTGTGTTGTTTTCCGGTTTTGGTTATCAGTCATGCCTCCACCGACACGGGATTGGTGGTGGGCTGATGGTGGCGGTGACCGGGTCTGGTTATCAGTCATGCCTCCACCGACACAGGGTCGGTGGTGGGGTGAGAAGAATTGGTTGAGTTTGGTTCCCCACCGACCCTGCGTCGGTGGATTATGGATTGTAAACCAGATCTGATCCTATCCCACACCCTCACCCCCACCGACCCTGCGTCGGTGGATTATGGATTGTAAACCAGATCTGATCCTATCCCACACCCTCACCCCCACCGACCCTGCGTCGGTGGAGTGAAGGACTGATAACCAGATTATCGTTTATCTCTCTCCTCTCCACGCTATATACCCCTTGATTGATTCAAACGAGAGTATGGGTAACTACCCGATCGCTCCGGTATCATACTCCCCGAATGTTCCGACATAATATCCCGACTGGTAGATCGCCTTCATCCCCCAGGCATAGGCCAGATTATTTAGATACCCGAGGGCCACGTCCTGGGGGGATTCATTTATCGAACACCCCAGGGCGATATGAATATGATCGGGAAAAATCCCG
>Ga0222681_1000867_pt1 | contig 10106 bp, 6 predicted proteins | sample AntAcemetage1006_FD_179844 | JGI IMG/M metagenome (GOLD analysis project Ga0222681, IMG submission 179844) | Saline water microbial communities from Ace Lake, Antarctica - #1006 | ecosystem: Environmental > Aquatic > Non-marine Saline and Alkaline > Saline | place: Antarctica: Ace Lake... | reverse complement strand
TATTGAAAAATATAAAGAGGAAGGTTCTTATAGAGCGGAAGCAAGACATACCTTTGGTATGTATTTAGATAACTGCTGGTATAAGCTGACTGCTAAACCGGGGACTTTTGATGAAGATGATGTAGTAGACAGTCTCGATGTTTCGATACTGCAAAATAATTTGCTTACCTCTATTTTGGGAATCAAAGACCCCCGAACAGACCAGAGAATAGAATTTATAGGAGGAATCAGAGGTTTGGAGGAATTAGAGAAAAGAGTAAAGGCTGGAATGAAAGTAGCTTTTTCACTGTATCCTACTTCCATAGAAGAACTAATGAAAGTAGCTGATGCAAAAAAATTAATGCCTCCCAAATCGACCTGGTTCGAACCAAAACTGCGCAGTGGAATTTTTATTCATAAACTATAGACAGTATATAGCATATAGTATATAGTAAAGAAAATAGCGGATAACGTTAGATACAGTGGTGAGTAATAAGTAATTTGTAATATGTTGGAACTTGATTCATCAAGCTCACCGAAAAAAAATATAAGAACATGCGGGTCGGATAAATCCAGCTCCTAAATCAAAATCATAACTCGTATGACAGATTATAATAGGAAAAAATAGCTGATAAGTAGGGGCGTATTGCATACACCCCCTTACATTAAAAAGGAAAACATTTTATTTTGAAAGCAGATATGAATATTAAAGAAGAAATAAAAGAACAATTAAATAAGCGACCCTTATTGCTCGATGGAGCAATGGGCACTATGCTCCAATCATATGATCTTAGATCGGGAGAGTGTCCAGAAGAATGGAATATATCTCATCCTCAAGTAGTGCAAAAAATTCATCAAGAGTATATAAAGGCTGGAGCGGATGTGATACTGACTAATACTTTTGGTGCTAATAGAATTAAATTAAGTAGCTTTAACAAACAAAATGATGTTATAGAGATAAATAAGTTAGCAGTTAAAATTGCTAAGGAGGTTATAAAAAGTGTAAGAGAGCCGGAAAGGAAAGTGCTGTTAGCGGCGTCGGTGGGCCCAACCGGCAAGATATTAGAACCATATGGAGATTTAAAGGTAAGTGAGGTTTATAAAAACTATAAAGAACAGGCAGTTATTTTAGAGAAAGCAGGCGTAGATTTAATAATATTAGAAACTTTTTATGATCTTGAAGAAATAAAAGCCGCCCTTAAAGCAGTAAAAGAAAACACTGATTTAATGGTTATCGCTTCAATGACTTTTGATAATAATTTAAAGACTATATATGGAATTGACCCGGAAAGAGCAGTGATGGTTCTTGAAAATGAAGGGGCAGATGGAGTAGGAGCTAATTGTGGAACCGGTCCGGAAGTTTTGTATAAAGTCTTAAAAATAATGAAGAAAGTAAGCAAGACTTATTTAATGGTTGAGCCTAATGCGGGTATGCCTGAACTGGTTAAAGGTAAAGTAGTATATCCTGCATCTCCAAAAATAATGACTGAATATACTGAAAAATTTGTGAAGTTAGGAATAAATTTAATCGGCGGTTGTTGCGGCACCACACCTTTGCATATCAAGGCAATGTCGAGTAAAATAAAAAAGTAAAAATAATAATTATTACTCCAACGATCATACATGTAATAAATATAATATTTAATAAGAGAAGAAAAAATTCATCAAATTACAAGAATTGTTAGTGCAAGTGTAAAATTTAGTGATACAATTAAAAAAGAATAATAAAATTGTAAGCATATCAATCCTTTGACATATAAGATAATTTGATATACTATATTTTTAAATTATGGGAGTATGTCTAGGGTTCCGTCCAATCAATTATGATTAAAGTCTGGACCGAGTGACATAAAATGTTAATACAAAAGTATTAGCATTACACCGTGGGTATAAAAGACCCCAGCGGGTAGGTCCCTTTTATTGAACTGATAAAAGGATCTATTAGTTGGGGTATTTTTATAGTAGTATTGTTATAAAAAAAATAAAAATAGGAGATAAAATTATGCGTAGTGATGTAGTAAAAAAAGGTATAATTAGAGCTCCCCATCGCTCTTTGCTTAAGGCATTAGGAGTAACAGATGAGGAGATGGCAAAGCCTTTTATCGGTGTTGCTCAGGCAGCTAATGAAATTATTCCCGGACATCTTCATTTAAAACACATAGCTCAGGCAGCAAAAGATGGAATAAGGATGGCCGGAGGAGTTCCTTTCGAGTTTTCTACTATAGGAATATGTGATGGGATAGCTATGAATCATGAAGGAATGAAATATCCTTTGCCCAGCAGAGAATTAATAGCAGACTCTATTGAAGTGATGGCTAAAGCCCATGCCTTTGACGCCTTAGTCCTTGTCCCTAATTGTGATAAAATAGTCCCCGGAATGATTATGGGAGCCATCAGAGTCAATATACCCACTATCCTGGTAAGTGGCGGGCCTATGTTAGCCGGCTTTCACCAGGGAAAGAACATTGCCTTAAGTAATGTCTTTGAAGCAGTAGGAAAGTTCCAAACAGGTTCTATAAGTGAGAAAGAATTAAAAGAAATAGAGGATTATGCCTGTCCGGGAGTTGGTTCCTGTGCTGGTTTGTATACCGCTAATTCTATGAATATTTTTGCGGAAGCGGTAGGTATAGCTCTCCCCGGTAATGGTACCATCCCCGCAGTTGATGCCCGTAGGATAAGATTAGCCAAACATGCCGGAATGAAAATTATGGAGCTACTAAAAAAAGATGTTAAGTTTTTAGATATTATTAGCAAAAAGGCTATAGAGAATGCCATCACTGTAGAGATGGCCTTAGGAGGTTCTTCTAATACTATGCTCCATGCTCTGGCTATAGCTTCTGAAGCAGGTATCCCCTTAGATATAGATGATTTTAATTGCATAAGAGAACAAGTTCCCCAATTGTGCAGTCTTTCTCCGGCAGGAGGATACCACCTTCAAGATTTAGATAGAGCAGGAGGCATTTCAGCTCTAATTAAAGAGTTAAGTAAGAAGAAGATAATTAATTTAGGGGAGATTACCGTAACTGGCCAAAATATTGGTCAGAATGTTGAAAATGCACACATATTGGATAATGAAGTAATAAGGACCATAGAAAATTCCTATAACCCCAAAGGTGGTATTGTATTTTTAAAAGGTAATTTAGCTCCTCAAGGTGGAGTGGTAAAAAGTTCAGCAGTTCACCCTGATATGTTAAAACATCAAGGACCAGCCAGGGTCTTTAATTCAGAAGAAGAGAGTACTAAAGCCATCTTAGATGGAAAGATCAAAAAGGGAGATGTTATAGTGATCCGTTATGAAGGGCCGAAAGGCGGACCCGGGATGAGGGAGATGTTGACTGCCACCTCGGCTATCGCTGGTATGGGATTGGATAAAGACGTAGCTTTGATTACCGATGGTCGTTTTTCCGGTGCTACGCGGGGGGCTTCTATTGGGCACATAGCTCCGGAAGCAGCCATGGGAGGCCTAATAGCTATTGTAGAAGAAGGAGATATAATTGAAATTGATATACCGGAGAAGAAGTTGAATATTAAATTAGATGAAGATGAGATTGAAGAAAGATTAAAGAAATTAAAACTACCTGAACCTAAAATAAAATCAGGTTATCTAAAATATTACACCGATTTAGTAGGGTCTGCTGATAAAGGAGCGGTAAGAAACATCTAAACTTTTGAGTTTTAAAAAATGAAGTTTTCGTAGCGGTTTTTCTATAAACTTACCGGATAAAATAAAAATAATTTTTAAGTTAGTGTAAACTTTAGTGGGGTAGTAAGATAAAAAGAAGAATATTACTTTTTTCTATCTTTATTTTCTCTTTTTTAACTCGATACTCGATACTATATACTCAATACTTTTTTAAATTCGCTTGACATTTAAGCTTGGTTGTTGTAACCTATTTTCTAATAAACAAAAAATGTAAATTATGAAGGAATAAGTAGGCAAACCGAGATTGCTAAAGAGAGCCAATGGTTGGTGTGAATTGGCAGCATAAGTTTGCCGAAAATCTCACCTTCAAATATTTTATACACAGGTGAAATTACATAGTAACCTGTGACGTCTCAAAGGCGTTATATATTGTCTACTAATTAAGGATAAAGGTAAGAAAGGGTTATCCCTTCTTTTCTTTATTAAATTAGGGTGGTACCACGAATAACTTTCGTCCCTATTTTAGTCTTTATGGACTAAGGCAAAGATGGAAGTTTTTTTATTTTTCGGGAGTATACCTAGGGTTCCGTCTAATAGATTAAGATTAGAGTCTGGACCGAGTGGTATAAAATACTAATATTAAAGTGTTAGTATTACACCGTGGGTATAAAAGACCCCAGCGGATAGGTCCCTTTTGTTTTAACTAACAAAATGGATTTATTTGCTGGGGTATTTTTATATATAAAAATAAAGAAAAGACTAAAAAAGAAATAAATATTGAGGCCTGACCCCCCAGACCACATTCTTAGCAGAATAAACAAAAGGCGGTAAAACAAAGAGGGCACAATTCATTGTGCAAAAGAAAAGCAGGAGTATGGTGTGTCATGTCTTCTTGTACTAATACTAACGACTATTCACTATTCACTAGCGACTAATTTAAAATTATAGGAAGGAGATGAGTTATATGAGATTAACTGGATCGCAAATATTAGTAGAGTGTCTAAAAAGGGAAGGGGTAAAAGTAATATTCGGCATCCCAGGCGGGGCAATAATGCCTCTATATGATGTACTTTATAGTGAAACTTCTATAAAACACATACTTACCAGGCATGAACAGGGAGCAGCTCATGCCGCTGAAGGGTATGCTCGTGCTACTGGTAAAGTGGGTGTTTGTATGGCCACTTCCGGACCGGGAGCTACTAATTTGGTAACCGGTTTGGCTAATGCGCACCTTGATTCTATTCCTTTGGTAGCGTTTACCGGCCAGGTACCCACAAGTTTAATTGGGACCGATGCTTTTCAAGAAGTAGATATTAGTGGTATTACCTTGCCAATTACGAAAAATAATTATGTAGTAAGGGATGTAAAAGATTTAGTTAGGATTGTACGGGAAGCTTTTTATATTGCAAGAACAGGAAGACCAGGGCCAGTGCTAATAGATTTTCCTAAAGATATCCAATTAGCAAAGACTGAATTTAAATATCCTAAAAAAATTTATCTGAATGGGTATAAACCAACTTTTAGTGGAAATGTTAAACAAATTAAAGCAGCAGCACAGGAAATAAAAAATGCAAAAAAGCCGATTATTTATGCCGGAGGTGGAGTAATCTCGTCTAATGCCTCGACCGAAGTGAGAGATTTAGCCTTTAAAACAAATATTCCGGTTACCACTACTTTGATGGGATTAGGTTGCTTTCCTGAAACTCATCCTTTATCTTTGGGAATGTTGGGCATGCACGGTACTGCTTATGCAAATTATGCTATTAGTGCAGCGGATTTAATTATTGCTTTAGGAGTAAGATTTGACGATCGAATTACCGGAAAATTAGATGAATTTGCTCCAAAAGCCAAGATAGTCCATATTGATATTGATCCGGCTGAAGTAGGGAAAAATATTTTAGTAGATATTCCTATCGTAGGAGATATTAAGAATGTATTAAAAAAATTAAATGAATATGTTCATAAGAAAAAAGAAACAGAATGGTTAAAAACGGTAAAAGATTTTAAGGGAAGATATCCGTTAAAATACAATAATAACGAAGAGCTAAAACCACAATATATTATGGAAACAATTAATAAAATTGCAAAAGATAATACAATAATTGTTACCAGTGTGGGGCAACACCAAATGTGGGCTGCTCTGTATTACCAATATACCGAACCTCGAACTTTTATTTCTTCAGGTGGTTTAGGGACAATGGGATATGGTTTTCCTGCTGCCCTTGGTGCAAAGATGGGTTGTCCAGAAAAAAAGGTGATTTGTATTTCAGGAGACGGTAGTTTTCAAATGAATCAACAAGAAATAGCAACCGCTGTTAATAACAATATAGCTGTTATTATGATTATTATGAATAATGGTTATTTAGGAATGGTAAGACAATGGCAGGAGTTATTTTTTGATAAAAGATATGCGGAAACTACTTTAAATGGTAACCCTGATTTTATAAAGTTAGTTGAAGCCTATGGAGGAACGGGAATAAGAGTGAATAAAAAGCAAGAATTTTATCCTGCTTTAAAAAAAGCCCTTTCTTTGGATAAATTTGTTTTAATTGATTGTCTTATCCCTAAAGAAGAAAATGTATTTCCTATGGTAAATCCGGGCTCACCTATATCTAAAATGATAGGAGTTGATAAATTATGAGGCATACTATAGCGGTTTTAGTTAAAGATCATCCCGGTGTCTTAGCGAGAGTGGCAAGCTTGTTTACTCGTCGTGGTTTTAATATCGAAAGTCTGGCAGTTGGTCATACCGAAGAAACTGATATTTCCAGGATGACTATTGTAGTTAAAGGGGATGAACGGGTTTTGGAACAAATAACTAAACAGTTAAATAAGTTAATTGATGTGATTAGGGTTAAAGATATTTCTCCCCAAAATTCAGTTGAAAGAGAGTTGGCCTTAATTAAAGTAAATACTGTTTCCTTGCTTATACGTTCAGAGGTAATGCAAACGGTAGATATTTTTAGAGCAAAAGTGGTTGATGTAAATAGCCAAATTATTACAATTGAAACAACCGGGACAGAGGATAAGGTTAATGCCCTGATTGAATTATTGCGTCCTTTTGGGTTGGAAGAAATTGTTCGAACCGGAAAGATTGCTTTATCCAGAGGAAGTAAAAAAATGTCTACTTCGAAGAAACAAGATAAATAAAATATTTTTTAAAAAAAGTAAAAGTGGCGGTTTAAGAACAAAATATAAAATTGCTTTATTTTAGATTTTAAATAAAAATGCCGAAATAAAAAGGAGGATTAAAAAGATGGCAAAAGTTTATTATGATAAGGATGTAAAAAAAGAATATTTAAAAGGGAAAATTGTGGCGGTTATTGGCTATGGAAGTCAAGGGAGAGCGCAAGCTCTTAATCTAAATGATAGTGGAATTGATGTAATTGTAGGGTTATACAAAGGTAGCAAATCTATAGAATTAGTAAAAAAAGATGGATTGAAAGTTATGAGTGTAGCTGAAGCATCTGAAAAAGCGGATGTAATACAGATTTTAATCCCTGATGAAGTACAGGGTCGGGTATATTTTGAAGATGGAATAGAAAAAAATTTAAAAGAAGGTAATGTCTTAATGTTTTCTCATGGATTTAATATTCATTTTGGCCAAATTGTTCCACCGGAAGATGTTGATGTAATTATGGTGGCTCCTAAAAGCCCTGGTCAAATGCTTCGTAAAATGTATGTTGATGGAAAGGGTGTACCTAATTTAATTGCTGTATTTCAAGATTATTCTGGAAAGGCAAAAGAAATTTCCCTGGCTTATTCTTGGGCAATAGGGGGAACCCGGGCTGGTGTAATAGAGACTACCTTTAAAGAGGAGACCGAAACTGACCTTTTTGGAGAACAGGCAGTACTTTGCGGAGGTGTAACTGCTTTGATTCAAGCTGGGTTTAGTACTTTGGTAAATGCTGGATATCAACCGGAGATTGCTTATTTTGAGTGTTTACATGAATTAAAACTAATAGTCGATCTGATTTATAAAGGCGGAATTACTCACATGCGAGACTGTGTCAGTAACACTGCAGAGTACGGAGATTTAAAATCTGGTAAGAGAATTATAAACGAGGGAACTAAAAAAGAGATGAAAAAAATATTAGACGAAATTCAGAGTGGAGAATTTGCAAGAGACTGGCTTATCGAGAATCAGGTAGGACGACCTTATTTTAAGGCTATGCGTAATAAAGAAGCAAATTTTCTTATTGAAAAAGTAGGGAAAGAATTGCGAAGTATGATGCCCTGGATAGAAAACTAATATCGTATTGCGTATAGGAAGATAGCGTGGAGCGTTTAGCGTATAGTTAGGAAAGAAGAAGACAGAAGTCAGGAGCCAGGATAAGATAGTATATAGTAAAGAGAAATAGCGTATAACGTGGTAAATTGATTAATCGATTATTCGTAAATTATTTAATTGGAGAATTAGTAAAATGGTTAATTGTCTTATCTTGTATTTTCTTTGCTAACGACTAACGACTATTCACTAACGACTAATTTAATTGGTCAATTGATATAAATGAGGTGAAAGGTTTGCAAAATAGAGTAGCATTTCAAGGTGAAAGAGGAGCTTTTAGTGAAATAGCAGCTTTAAAATATTTTAATTCTTCAATAGATGTTCTTCCTTGTAGAAGTTTTGAAGAAGTATTTAAAAAAGTAAATCAAAAGAAAGCAAACTATGGAATTTTACCAGTGGAAAATTCTTATACTGGCAGTATTACTACTGTTCATGATTTGCTCTTAAGGGAAGAATTGTTTGCGATAGGAGAAGTAAAATTAAAGGTTGAACATTGCTTGATAGCAAAAATAGACCTTTCTTATAACGAAATAAGAAAGGTCTATTCTCATCCTCAAGCTTTAGCCCAATGTGAAAAATTTTTATCTAAAAAATTACCTGATTGCGAAATTATTCCGGTTTATGATACTGCAGGTAGCGTAAAAATGATTAAAGAGGCAAAAGAAGATAATGTTGCAGCTATTGCTAGTAGTTGGGCATCAGAACTATATGGGTTAAAAGTATTGAGAACGGAGATTCAGGATAATAAATTTAATTATACTCGTTTTTTGATTTTATCACCTAAAATATCGAAAGATCTTAAAAATAACAAAACTTCTATTATTTTCGCAGTAGTGAGTAAGCCAGGGGCGCTTTATAGTTGTCTTAAAAAGTTTGCTTCAAGAAATATAAATTTAAGTAGATTAGAATCACGGCCTAGTAAAAGAGAACCATGGGAATATATTTTTTATACTGATTTTGAAAAGGGATTATTTGAACAGAATAGCCAGGAAGCCTTGGAAGCTTTGAAAAAATGTACTACTTTTATTAAAATAATTGGGACTTATTATTCTAAAATAGAGTAAGGTTTTTTATGTAGGGATTAGATTCATCGAACCCGAATGTTTCGGGGCGGATAAATCTCCCCTGCTAGATACTATCGGCTAACGATTAAAAAGGAGAGGAGACAGATTAATGGAAAATAAAATAATAATTTTTGATACTACACTACGAGATGGAGAACAATGTCCGGGTGCATCACTTAATACTGATGAAAAATTGGAGGTAGCCAGGCAATTAGAGAATCTCAATGTAGATGTAATAGAAGCAGGCTTTCCCGTTGCTTCACCAGGGGACTTTGAAGGCGTGAAGCTGGTAGCTCAAACCATTAAAGGTTGTACTATTGCTGGTTTAGCTCGAACAGTAAAGAAAGATATTGAACGAGTCTGGGAGGCAGTCAAGTATTCTGAAAAACCACGAATTCATACTTTTATTGCTACTTCTCCTATTCATATGAAGTACAAACTACAGCTTTCATCTGAACAGGTTTTAGAGGGGGCAGTTGAGGCGGTAAGATATGCCTGCAAGCTTTGTCCGGAAGTAGAATTTTCTGCAGAAGACGCCAGTAGGAGCGAGAAAGAATTTTTATATAAAATTTTTGAAGAAGTAATTAAGGCTGGTGCCACTATAATAAATGTGCCAGATACAGTAGGATACGCCCAACCAGAAGAGTTTGGAAAGTTGATAAAAGATATTAAAGAAAATGTTTCTAATATTGAAAAAGCAATTATTAGTGTTCATTGTCATAATGATTTGGGGTTAGCTGTAGCTAATTCTTTAGAAGCAATAAAAAATGGGGCTACTCAGATAGAATGTACTATAAACGGAATTGGTGAGAGGGCAGGAAATGCCTCTTTAGAAGAGATTGTTATGGGTCTTCAAACCAGGAAGGATATTTATCACAAAGTTACCCGGATTAATTCCACACAAATATATCCTATTAGTAGATTGGTAAGCAAATTAACTGGCTTTACAGTTCAGCCCAATAAAGCGATAGTTGGGAAAAATGCTTTCGCTCACGAGGCAGGTATTCATCAAGCTGGAATATTAAAAGAGCGTACTACTTATGAAATTATGACCCCTCAATCAGTAGGTTTGGAAAGCAATAGTTTGGTTTTAGGGAAACATTCAGGGCGACACGCCCTTAAGAAGAAGTTA
>Ga0222681_1000855_pt1 | contig 10160 bp, 9 predicted proteins | sample AntAcemetage1006_FD_179844 | JGI IMG/M metagenome (GOLD analysis project Ga0222681, IMG submission 179844) | Saline water microbial communities from Ace Lake, Antarctica - #1006 | ecosystem: Environmental > Aquatic > Non-marine Saline and Alkaline > Saline | place: Antarctica: Ace Lake... | reverse complement strand
AAATAAAATTTATAAAAAAATTTAAAGAAGGGCATAATAATATAATATGGGAATAAAAAAAATAAGAGTAGGAATAATTTTTGGAGGAAGGTCAGGAGAACATGAGGTTTCCTTTTGTTCCGCTTCTTCAATTATTAAAGCAATAAATAAAGATAAATATGCCGTAGTTCCTATCGGTATAACCAAAGGGGGCAGGTGGATTTCTCCCCAAGATTCCGAATTAGCTCTTCAATCTGGCAAAATAGAAGGGAAGAACACGGTAATTTTATTGAATGATTCTTTCAGTAAGTCCCTGGTTTGCATAGACAATAATCAAAAATTGGATAAAAGCTCGGCTTTGGAAAAATTAGACGTAATTTTTCCGGTATTACACGGTCCGTATGGAGAAGATGGAACAGTACAGGGTCTCTTGGAGTTAGCTAATATTTCTTATGTAGGAGCAGGGGTGGCAGCTTCGGCAATTTCTATGGACAAAGATTTTATGAGAATGGTGTTTCAACAGAAAGGTTTACCTATATTAAAATGGATGACCATTAAGAGAAAAGAGTGGCAAGAAAATAAAGAGAAAATTTTGTCTTTAGTTCAGAATGGCTTCGAATATCCTCTTTTTGTAAAGCCCGCCAATTTAGGTTCAAGTGTGGGAATAACTAAAGTTCACAAGAAAGAAGAATTAGAAAAGGCCATAGATTTAGCTTCTTCCTATGACAGAAAGATTTTAATTGAAAGGGGATTAGAAGAAGTAAGGGAGATAGAATGCGGTGTTTTAGGTAATGATGAACCCCGAGCTTCAGTAGTGGGTGAGGTCAAACCGGCAGGAGAGTTTTATGATTATGATTCAAAATATACAGAGGAGGGAACACAATTAATTATCCCGGCTGATTTACCTGATAGAGTATCCCAGGAGATTCAGCGGATTGCCCTTAGTGCTTTTAAAGCTGTTGATGCTGCCGGGATGGCACGGGTAGATTTTTTTGTCAGTAAAAAAGAAAATAAAATATATTTAAATGAAATTAATACTATCCCCGGTTTTACTTCCAGCAGTATGTACCCTCGTCTGTGGGAGGCGAGTGGTATCTCTTATCCCGAACTGATTGACCGATTAATCCAGCTTGCTTTAGAAAGGCACCAGGATAAAAAACAGAATAAAATATCCTACGACGAATCAAAACTTTTAGCTAAATGACATCAGAGGTGAGGGAATAAGGATTTGGATTTTTTAAAAATCGGCAATTTGAACTCTATTGTAGCTGGGTTCTCACGTTGTTATAGAGAATAATAAGATTATTTTATAAGGACTAAAAAAAGATGATATATATAAAAAATAAATATGATATTAAAATGATGAGGAAAGCAGGAAAATTAGCGGCAAAAATATTAAATTATATTACCCCTTTTGTTAAAGAAGGTGTTTCTACTTTATATTTGAATGATCTTTGCGAAGATTTTACTAAAAAGCATGGGGCAATTTCTGCTCCCTTGAATTATAATGGTTTTCCGAAAAGTATTTGTACGTCAATCAACAATGTAGTATGCCATGGGATTCCTTCTGAAAAGGAAATCTTGAAGGACGGTGACATTATCAACATCGATGTTACCGCTAAATTAGACGGTTATTATGGTGATACATCAAGAACATATTTAATTGGAAATGTCAGTGAGGAAGCAAAATACTTAGTTAGCCGTACAAAAAATGCAATGTATCGGGGAATAAAAGAAGTGAAGCCGGGGAAATACTTTTATGAAATCGGCAAAGCAATAGAAAAGTATATCAGTAAATTTGGTTATTCAATCGTGCGTGATTTTGTGGGACACGGTATTGGAAAAAATTTTCATGAAGACCCACAAGTTTTACATTACTACAGCTTGCGAAATAAAGTCAGGCTTCAGGAAGGAATGATTTTTACCATTGAACCAATGATTAATATGGGAAAATCATATGAGGTTAAAGTGTCTTCAGAAGATGGTTGGACAGTAACAACTGAAGATAGAAGTCTTAGTGCTCAGTTTGAACATACTGTTCTTGTAACTTCTAAAGGTGCAGAAATTCTAACAAAGACCTAAAATCGGTTCAAGCAGGTTGCAACCTTTTTATCTGATAGGACATGCTCCACCAGAACATGATTCCTCTCCTACGTCAATCTCTTTTTCTTCCTTTTCGTATTTTGAGATAAGTGAAGGAATAAAAGGTAACATTTTTTTTACTTTCTTCTCATATTCTTTTTTTGTTATCGCCTCATAAGGCATTTGAGCATAAAAACTATTATCTAAAGAAACAAAACTTACTGCTACCACTTCATCCCAATTATTCCATAACCATTCTTCTACTTTTTCCCATTCATGGTTTTGCACGTGAACAGTAATAGAAGTATTATGATCTGTATATTCTTTTTGGAAAGAACGATAAATTTCTAATTGTTCTATAGCGGAAACATCTTTTTTGGTTTTTCCTTCCGGAGCACAACAAGGAAAAGAGATTACCTTTGTTTGGCAATTTTCCTCAGTCTGTCCATTTTCCGGTTTTATATCATATCCTAATTCTTCACAAACCTTAAGTAAGGGGTCATTGGCGTTAATACGAACCCTTCTGATAAAATAAGGAGAATGAGAATGGTGCACCCCACTGGAAACGGTTGGTAATTGGGAAAGAGTACCTTCCGGTTTCACTGTGGTCATAAGCAAAGGAGGTTTAATCCCTAACTTTTGCGCATAGGGCTCTGCCTCCTGATGAACAATATCTCTTAATTTTTTCCGTAATTTCGATTCTTTTTCTTTGGTCATTTTAGTAGCATTCACCATATCCTGCCATCCGGTCAAACTACAGCCTACCAATCTGTCTCTTTTTTGTTTTAAATTCCATTGATCTAACTCCAAGTCCAAAAAGGTCATCCGAAACCCTGCTCGCAAAGAAAACCTTTGAGCTTCAAATAATTTATTCTTATCTAATTTGCCGTTATGTACAAAACCTAATACATTTACTGTAGTCAGATTACACATTTGATCTCTATCAAGTAATACCTCCATACAGGGGTTAGCTCCTTGCAAATTAGGTCTTCTTTTAGCGGCTGCTTTAGCATTCATAAAACCTGGCTCTCCACTGTATCTCATTTGCTTTACATGCCAGGCAAGTTGCTCTCGGGTTGGTTTAGACGTATAAAAAATACTATTATTACTCATTTCCCGATAGGAAATAGCTTCGTTCTTTACCCATTTACCATCTATTTGTTCATAGAGATTATTTTTAGCATTTAATATTTCCTGGTCATCTTTATCGAATAATATTACTTCGCTGGTCCGCCTGACTCCCCCTACTACAACATTTTGGCCAATGATATTAGCTATATCTAGACAATCTATTGGTCGCAATTTTTTTAAATTACCAAAACAATTAATTTTAACTATTTTATCGATTTTAGAAAACATCTCCCTTAAGCTTTCATATCCGGAAGCAGTACCGCCAAAAGTTTTTAACTTTTCTCCTTTTGGTCTGACATTATTATAATTAAAAATAATAGTGTTTATTTCGCGGTATTCATTTTTATACAGTATGCTTAAATAATAGTCTAATGATTCTACCCAACCTTCTTTGCTATCGCCGATTATAATATGGGCGGTATTGGATTCAAAAGTGATACTGGTTAAATCTTCTCTCTTGTCTTTAGGTAAAGGAGAATATAATTCGTGTATAATTTTTATATTTGTTTTTATTTTTGGTAATTTTTTTATATCTGATTTTAAAACTCTTATTCCTACTCCAGATCCGATCATTAACAGGTAAAACAAATCTTTAAAGGAATTAAAATTATCTAAGATTGTAAAGCTACAGTTAAAATTTGCCATGGGATATTTTAAGCTTACTTCTGTTCCTCCAATCCAAAGGCTTCTCCCGGCTAAAAATTGTCTTAAATAAAAAACATTATCGTAAAGAAGTTCGGCTTCACGCTGTGTAGTTTTAACCAAACTGCAATTAAATTCTACAGTTCTTCTTACCGTTTCCCACCAATATTCTCTTCTTTTTTCCAGAGGTAACCATCGGGAATAAGTTCGGTAATAAACAAATTGACCTAATTGAGTGGGAAAAGGATTGGGAAGATGTTTATATTGGCTGATAAAGTCATCCGTTAACAACTTGTGGTTTTTTTTGGGGATTTCTCTTAATTCGTCACGCTGTTTTCTATATAAGATATAAAGCTTTGCAACATCTTTCCTTTCGCTATTCATCAGTTCTGTTTCTACCTGTTCCTGTATATCATTAACTGTTACACTTTCTTTGGAAGTCTGCTGCAAGTCTTTTTTTATTTTTACAGCAATAGATGCGCATAGCTCTTTATCTACTCCCTTTATAGTCTCTCGCATTGCCTGAGTAATAGCATTTATTATCTTATTTGGATCAAAATATTGAATTGTATTATTACGCTTAACTACTTCTATCATCTTTATATCCCTTTACTTGTTACTACGAGATGAATGATTTACCACATTTTATCATTATATTTTTACAAAAAAGAAAAGTAGAGTATTTCTTAAACAGTAGAGTATTCAAACAAAAAGGCATTAACGCAATGTTTGTTAAATACAAATAAATGTCGGATGAAAAGAATATTTATGCTGAGTAAATTTTAACAGGTTTTCATTCCTTTGTAAATTATTGTAACACAAAAAAGAATAATTGGGATACAAAATATGTAAAAATATTTTTTTATTTTTCTTTCTCCGTTTTTTTTCTTAACTCGATAGGCGATACTGTTATATATTTGAAAATTATAGCTAAATTTGTAATAATTAAGAGAATAATTATATTTTTTAAAGGAGGGATAATTACTGTGATTAAAGATTTAGTTAGAAAGAACAGAAGTTATCGAAGGTTTTATGAGGATTTTACAATTGAGCGGAACACTTTAGAAGAGCTGGTAAATTTAGCCAGACTTTCAGCTTCTGCTGCTAATAGGCAACCCTTAAAATATATTTTATCTTGTGAGAAAAATAAGAATGATTTAATTTTTCCTACTTTAGCCTGGGCAGGTTATATAAAAGATTGGATGGGGCCGATTGAAGAAGAGAGACCTTCTGCTTATATTATTATGTTAAATGATATAGAAATTACTAAAAATTATTGGTGTGACCCGGGTATTGCTGCTCAAAGTATCCTTCTGGGAGCAACCGAAAAGGGGTTAGGAGGCTGTATATTTGCCTCAGTAAAAAGAAATGAATTGAGGTCTGCCTTAAAAATTGAGGAAAGATATGAGATTCTGTATGTATTGGCTATTGGTAAACCTAAAGAGAAGGTGGTGCTTGAAACAGTTGGAACCGATGGAGATATCAAGTATTGGCGGGATAATCAGGGAGTCCATCATGTACCCAAAAGAACCCTTAAGGAGATTATTATTGATTAATTTATAGGAAGATGTTAAATTTTTAGATATAAAGATGAAAGGAAAGGTTGGGAAAAGCTATAAAATAATTTTTGACAGAGTAGAGATATTGTGTTATATTTTTTAAAACAGTAATACTGATAGGAGATACTGATGTCTGATATAGTCCGTTTCGGAGTATCATTAGAAAAAGAACTCTTAGATAAATTTGATAAACTCAGTAAAGAGAAACAATATCCTAATCGCTCGGAAGCAATTAGAGATTTAATTAGAGAAGAATTGGTTAAAAGAGAGTGGGTAGAAGGAAAAGAAGTAGCTGGATCAATTACTCTGGTATTTGATCATCACAAGAGAGAATTGATGAATATTTTGACCAATATACAGCATGATTTTTATCAGCTAATAATTTCCAGCCAGCATGTCCATTTAGACCATGATAATTGTTTAGAGATAATTGTAGTGAGAGGTAGACCCATGGGAGTTAAGAAATTAGCAGATAAATTGAGGGCAACTAAAGGAGTAAAATACGGAGCTTTATCCATTGCTACTACGGGGGAAGAGTTGGTTTAAAAGAAAATCAGTTTTTGGTTAACAGTTTTCAGATTTTAATTATTTTATAGAGGCTGATAGCCTTATATTTTTTACCTTATAAGTAACACGAAATTTAAATTAGTATTTGGTATATAGTGTATAGTGAAGAAGAAAGAGAGAAAAATCAAAAGATAGAATCCTAGAATTAAAGAAAGTAGAGCACATTTAGAATTTTATAAAAAATAAAAAAGGAGGCTTTAATGTTTAGAAAAAAAGGATTAAAAAAGATTTTGTTGATTGCAATAGGTGTAATTTTAATTTCTTCTCTATTTATCGTATATGATAAAAGAAGTAGTTCCCTGGCAAGTACAACTAAGAAAGTTGTTGATTTAGCAGAAAGAACAGTAGAAATTCCGGAAACAGTAAACAGAATTGTATGTTCAGGGACTGGGGCTCTAAGGCTTATCTGCTATATGAATGAAGAGGATAAAGTTGTTGGGGTTGAGCAAGCTGAAAAAAAGTGGGGTCCTACTGGAAGGCCTTATATGCTGGCAAATCCAGAACTTGCGAACCTTCCCCCAATTGGTTCAGGTGGGCCTGGTGCAATTGGCAGTGGCCCAGATGCAGAGCTTGTTGTAAAACTGCACCCGGATGTGATATTTGTTACCTATATGGAGAAAGGGAAAGCAGACGAATATCAAAAAAAAGTGCGCATTCCTGTTATTGTGCTTTCATATGGTAAGCTTGCAACATTTAAATCTGAAACGATTTTCAATTCGCTCAGGGTTATTGGGGAAGTTTTAAACAATGAAGAACGTGCTAAAGAAATGGTTGCATTTATACAAAAGTTGAATGCAGATTTAGAAAATAGGACAAAAGATATTCTTAAAGATAAAAAAGCAACTGTATATGTAGGTGGTCTTGGGTATAAAGGGATGCATGGTGTTCAAAGCACGTCCTGCAAATATCCCCCATTTATTGCAGTTTCTGCAAACAATGTTGCGGATAAACTTGGAAAAGATGGACAGCTATTTATTGATAAAGAGCAACTCATCAAATGGAATCCTGATTATATTTTCATTGATGAGTATGGTTACCAGCTTGTTATGAATGACCTAAAGCTACCTTCAATAAAATTACTTAAAGCGGTAAAAAGCAGTGACCTTTATGGAATACTTCCATATAATTTTTACACAACCAATATATGTACAGCATTCGCAGATGCATATTATATTGGGAAGGTATTGTACCCTAACAGGTTCAAAGATATTGACCCTCAAAGGAAAGCAGATGAAATCTACACATTCCTGGTTGGAAAACCTGTTTACAAAGAAATGCAAAGAGATTTTGGAGGGTTCAAAAAAATAGAATATGCCGAAAATAAATAATTCTTCAAATAGCTATTTAAGTTACACAAAAAGAAAAGCAACCTTTGGGTTACTGCTTATCATTTTAATTGTTATTTTTTCTCTTTTTGCTATCTGTTTGGGTCCTCTTTCTATTTCCATAGTAGAAGTCCTGAAAGCGCTTTCGTTGAAAAATATTCTAAATTTTATTTTAAATGGAAGTGCAAGTGTAAATACGCTTGTTGTCTTTAATATACGTTTACCCAGGATACTTACTGCAGTCATTGCTGGGGCAGGGTTTGCAGTCTCTGGTACTGTAATTCAGAATGTGTTACGCAACCCACTGGGTTCTCCTTTTACCCTGGGGATTTCACAGGGGGCTGCATTCGGTGCTGCGTTTGCAATCATTGTGCTGGGTGCAGGCGAAATTCATTCAAGTAGCACGGATGCAGTGTTAATAAACAATCCGTATCTAACAACAACTTTTGCTTTTATTGGAGCACTTTTAGGTATCTTTATTATTCTTTTCCTTGCAAAGTGGAGGGGGCTTTCACCAGAAGCAGTAATTCTTGCAGGTATTGCAATGGGGGCACTGTTCAATGCCGCCACAACATTCATTGAGTTCTTTGCTACAGATACAGAGGTTGCTTCCGTTGTGTTCTGGCTGTTTGGAGATATTGGAAGAGCAGGGTGGAGAGAAGTAGGAATTATGTTTATTGTTACAACTTTTGGATTTATTTACTTTGTTCTAAATAGATGGAATTATAATGCATTGGAAAGCGGTGATGAAACAGCAAAAGGGTTGGGTGTGAATACAGAAAAAATACGATTGTACGGAATGATTGTTTCTTCTCTCATTGTTGCAATTGCAGTTGCATTTTTGGGTGTCATTGGATTTATCGGTCTTGTTGCACCTCACATTACAAGAAGAATAATAGGAAATGATCAAAGGTTCCTTATTCCTATTTCTGCTCTATTTGGTGCTCTTCTGCTTCTTATTTCTGATACACTCGCAAGGATCGTAATGTCACCGATTATTATTCCTGTTGGTATAATTACGTCATTCATAGGTGGCCCGCTGTTTTTATACATACTTGCAAGGAGGCGAATATGATTTTAGAAATAAAAAATATTGAGTTTGCATATAACGGTTTTTCTGTATTAAGAGGAATAGAATTTAGTGTGAGGGAAGGGGAGATTGTTTCTATTTTAGGTATAAACGGTGCAGGAAAATCTACGTTGCTTAAATGCATTAGTGGTATCCTGAAACCACAGAAAGGTGAAATTTTTATAGACAATATAAATATTAAAAGAGTAAGTAGAACAGAAATTGCAAAAGCATTGGCATATGTGCCTCAGCGGTCAGAACAGAGTTTTGTTACAGTATTTGATGCAGTGCTTTTAGGAAGGAAGCCATATATAAAATGGGATATAACAAAAAATGATATCGAGATTACTGAGAAAGCACTGAGTATTCTAGAACTTAAAAAAATTTCCTTAAGGTATATAAATGAACTGAGTGGTGGTGAATTCCAAAAGGTTGTTATTGCTAGAGCGTTGGTACAGCAGCCAAAGGTGATACTTCTGGATGAACCAACAAATAACCTGGATCCGAAGAACCAGTTTGAGGTAATGGATATAATAAAAGAAATTTCTAAAAAAAAGGGTATTGCCTCTGTCATTGTGATGCATAATGTAAACCTTGCAGTGAGGTTATCTGATAGGTTTATATTGCTTAAGGAAGGGAAAGTTTTTGCAGAAGGTGGATTAGAAATTATTACAAAAGATAATATAGAGAAAGTATATGGAATGCCTGTTACAGTAGAAAATATAAGAGGTATAACCGTTGTTTTGCCATACGGAAAAAGGGAGATTGCAGATGTGTATAGTTAACTGGGATTCAATCTGGAAAATTGAAAAATATCCAATGTGGGTAGAAAATGGCAAGATAGAAGACTATTGGGATAAAAATACAGCAAAGCGTTTTAAAAGGATTTCTAAAAATAGAGCAGTAACTGAAAAGGAATTAAAAATACTCAATTTAAAAAAAACAGATACAGTGCTTGATATTGGATGTGGTACAGGGAGGCTTACTATTCCTATTGCAAAAAAGGTAAGAAAAGTTTATGCGCTGGATGCATCAAGGGAAATGATTAAAATTGTTAAAAAATGTGTAGAAGAAGAAAAATTAAATAATGTGCAGGCAATCAATACAAACTGGGAGTTGTTTGATATTAACAGTATAGAAAAAGTAGATGTTACAATAAGTTATAATTCTTTAGGTGTATACGAAATAAGGAAAGCATTAGAAAAAAGTAACGAAATCACAAAAAGAGATATTTATATTTTTACATTTGCAGGAAAAGGTGAATGGCTGGATGATACACTTGCAAAAATTGTTTATGGAAAGAATATTGAACTCCGCTATTCCAGTGCGCTCATTATCTATAATTTACTTTTTCAGATGGGAATTTCTGCGGATATAGAGATAAAAAATAACCATTTGCATAGTGAGCATGAAACTATTGATGATGCAGTTTTATATATTATGCAGTTTTTTAAACTTTCTGACGAATTAGAAGAAAAGGTAAGAGAATTTGTAATAAAGAGGATTAAAAAAGAAAATGATAAGTATTCCCTTCTACAAAATAGGAAAATAGCTAAAATTTATTGGAGGGTGGACAATGGATAATGAAGTAGTGCGTTTGGGTAAGAAAAAATCATCAGGAAACTAAGAAGATTCTAAAAGAAACCTTGGAAACTTTAGGTTTGATTGGTTTTGAAAACAGAATTACTTATAATCTTTCCTATGGAGAAAAAAGGTTAGTTTCTCTGGCTACGGTATGGGCGATGCAGCCGGAGATTTTGTTACTTGATGAACCTACCATCTGGCTTGACGAGGAGACTATCGAAA
>Ga0222681_1000847_pt1 | contig 10204 bp, 5 predicted proteins | sample AntAcemetage1006_FD_179844 | JGI IMG/M metagenome (GOLD analysis project Ga0222681, IMG submission 179844) | Saline water microbial communities from Ace Lake, Antarctica - #1006 | ecosystem: Environmental > Aquatic > Non-marine Saline and Alkaline > Saline | place: Antarctica: Ace Lake... | reverse complement strand
GGAGCAAGCGACAATTTAGCTTATGGTGAAAGTACATTTTTAACCGAAATGATCGAAACGGCAAATATTTTAAATACTGCCTCAGCAAAGAGTTTGATCTTATTAGATGAGATTGGTCGTGGAACAAGCACTTATGATGGATTGTCAATCGCCTGGGCAGTTGTTGAATATTTGCACAACAATTCACAAGTTGCCGCAAGGACTTTATTTGCAACGCATTATCATGAATTGACAGAGTTGGAAATAATTCTTGATAGAGTGAAAAATTATAATGTAAATGTAAAAGAATATGGTGACAAAATTATTTTTCTAAGAAAAATTGTTCCGGGTAGAGCAGATAAAAGTTATGGAATTCATGTTGCAAAAATGGCTGGGGTTCCACAAGAAATTGTAAAAAGAGCAAATGAAATATTGAATAATTTATCAAGCACAGATCATAAATTGCCAAGTGGCGAAACAGTTCTACAACCAAAAATAAGAGGTGAAAGATCAATTCAATTAAATGTCTTTGGACCAAAGGAAGAAAAATTAAGAAAAGAAGTAGGTGGTTTGAAAATCGAAGAGATGACGCCTTTAGAAGCATTAAAAAAATTAGATGAACTGAAGAAAGGGTTGTAAAAAACACATAAAAAAATCCATATCAATAAAATATTTTATCACAAAGATACGCAAATAAGAATAAAGGCACCAAATTATTTCTAAATTATATATTTTTAAACACATTTACCTGACATTGAATTATTAAACGATTCTAACTAATCATTTACAATTTTAATTCTAACACATTATCAATATCAATTAAACTCAAAGGAATATCTGGATATTTTTTTTTGAAGTAATAATATTTTTGTTGATTATAATTTTTTGATGAAAATTTGACTTCATATGCTTTTTTTTCTTCAATAATAAAATCAACTTCTTGTTTTTTCTGTGTCCGCCAGAAACGAATATCTTCGACAGGATAAAAATCATAAAACCTTCTGAATACAAAATTTTCTAATAAATTTCCCCTATCTTCTCGCAAAAAAATCGACTCATAATTTTTTAAAAAATAATTTCTGAGTCCCAAATCATTAAAATAATATTTTGGCATTTTTCTCAATTCTTTTTCAATATTATTATGAAATGGTAAAATTTTTGTAATATGGAAAGAAGTTTCCATAAGTTTTAAATAAGCATTTACAGTTTGACACCCAATTTTTAATTGTTTGGAAATATTATTAGAATTAAAAAGCCCCTTATTTTGAGATAGGATTTTCATAATCTTTAGATAAATATCAGGATAACTAATATTGGCATCAAGAATATCTTTTTTAATATATGAATCTGCAAGCTCTTTTAATAACAATTTCTTTTCTTCTAAATTTCTTTCAATTACTATTTCAGGATAACCTCCAAATAGTAAATATTCATTTAGCCATTTTTTTAATTCTGATTTATAAATCTGTGTTATTGAACCAGAATTAATATAAGAGACAATTTCCTCTCTATTTTTAAATATTAAGAATTCTTCAAAACTCAATGTAGGTAATATAAATATTCTTTTTCTGCCAGCTAAGCTATCTTTAAAATTTTTATTAACATAGAACGCCGAAGAACCGCTTGCAATAATTTTTATTGTATCTTGATTTAAATCATAATGATATTTTAGAAAATTTGTTGGATTTTTTAAATATTGAATTTCATCAAAAAATAATATTATTTTACCATTATTGCTTAATGGTGGAAGAATCTTAAATAAATTATCAGGATGTTGATCTAAGGTTTCTAATATATTCGGATCTTCCATTGAGATGAAAAAAGTTTGCTTCTTTTCTCTTTTCAATCTTGTATAGATCTGTTGCATTAAAGTCGTCTTTCCGGTCTGCCTAGCTCCAACAATCAAAGTTATTTGTTTTTTAGATATATGTTTCCATAATGTTTTAAATAGTATTCTTTGCTTCATAAAATTAAGTTACAAATACAAAATGTCAATGTCAACAATATAATATCCCATTTATCGCATTTTTAATTACTATATTATTCCTTATTAAGTACATTCTATTGTAATATTATCCCTTATTGAGCGATTCCAATTACTATTTTATCCTTTTTGATATGGCTTTTTATCAATTTGTTAATAAATTTTTAAACATTGCTAATTAATAAAAATTTTTACTAAATTATATAATTATAATTCAGAGTCATTTAATGACATTGTTTAGAAGGAAAAAATTAATAAATCAAGCAGGAGAAACATTATGTTAAAAAGAATATTACTAATTTTAAGCTTATTTGTATATCTACAAGCTGGGAGCAACATAGACAATCCTGCTTTTCCAAATTCATTTTTCCAAATCGGTAATAATCCGGCACAATATGGTTTAAAAAACTGCGGTGAATTACATGGAACAATTCAATCATTTGATTCAAAAACATATTATGATGTTTCATTAAATATGAGAAATTTCGGTTCTGTAAGATATAGAAAGGATAGTACGGAAAATTTTATTCTTTCCGGTGGATTTCCCGTTTTACATAATTTATTTCTCGGTGCTAATTATAATTTCAATACAGAAGAATATTCAGTGGGAATGATCTATACTCCATTTCAATATTTGTCAATTGGAGCAAGATTGAACAATGTATTTGAACCTGATTTCGTTAATCTCGGTATCGGAATACGACCATTCACAAAACGACTTACACTTGGATATATGTTCGCTTCACCATTAAACGATGATTTCCAAACAACCGAATCCAACTCTTATTATTATCTTGAATCGGAAATAATGGATGGATTATTGTTGGGAGCAAAATATGACGCTCAAGAAGAAGAAGTTACATTTTCTGCCGGATTAAATTTTTCTCATAGTAATATTATGTTACACAAAAACGAAAACAGCCAAACGGCTTCAATTGGTATTTATTCCAAATTACTTAACAAATTTTCCATTCCCAAAACATATCATTATTTAACATTGAAGGGAAAATATCAAAAGGAAAATTATGGCATTTTTGGATCTGGCAAAAATTTTAATGAACTTATTCTATCATTGAAACGATTTCAAAAAAGTAAAAGAACAAAAGGATTGGTTATTGATGTTAAAGATTTTTCGATGGGCTTTTCTGAATTATTAGAACTTTACGAAGCGTTATTAGATGTTCGCCAATCCGGGAAGAAAATTTATTTATATAGCGTTAATGGTAATAATGCGACTTTTTTACTTGCATCTGCGGCTACAAAACACATCGTTTATGAAGATGGGATCTACAATATAAAGGGTTTCGGAATGATAATACTTTATGGAAAGGAATTTTTTGACTCACTTGGCGTAAAAATAAATGTAGAAAGAGTCGGCAAATATAAGAGTGCTGCCGAACCGTTTATCAGAAATAATATGTCAGATGAAGCATACGAACAATATTCAATGTATCTTGAAGATATTAAGAAGATCTATGTTAATGCTGTAAGCAAAGGACGACAGATCTCAAAAGAAAAAGTTAGAGAAATAATTCATAATGGTCCTTACACTATGCGAGAAGCAAAGAAAAAATCATTCATGAACGATTTTGTTTATCCTGATGAAATAAGTAAATATATCACAAAATCAGAAAAAATTAAAAAATTGAAATATAGAGATCTCAATGAATTTAATTCGAAAAAAAGTTTTATATACAATTGGCAAAACCCTAAAATAAATAATGCAATTGCTGTTATCTATGCAACTGGAACAATCGTAGATGGGAAAAGTCAAATTTCACCATTTAATGGAAATATCTCAATGGGAGCAGAGACAATTTGTACAAGATTGAAAGTAGCGGCAAAAGACCCGCGTGTAAAAGCAATAGTTTTAAGAGTTGATTCTCCTGGTGGAAGTGCCTATGCAAGTGACTTGATCTGGCATGAAATTCAAAAAATAGCTCATCCTAAAAAAGATAAGAAGAAAGCAAAACCGGTAGTTGTTTCTATGGGAAATCTTGCAGCTTCCGGCGGATATTATATTTCATGTAATTCAAATTATATCTTTGCAGAGGAAAACACATTAACGGGTTCAATTGGCATTTTTGGAGCAACTTTATCCATCGAAAAAATGTTAGAAAAAATTCATATTAATACCGATTCATTATCTACCGATGAAAATGCATTATTTAAATTTGCATTTTACGATCCAAGCGAAACAGAGAATAAATTTTTTAAGAAAGCTATAGAAACGGGATATAAATCATTTATTGCAAAAGTTGCAAAAGGTAGAAATATGAAACTTGCAGAAGTTGACTCAATTGGGCGTGGAAGAATTTGGATGGCAAAAGATGCAGAAAAGATTGGATTGGTTGATGAAATCGGTGATTTAAATGATGCCATCAAAAAAGCAGCGAAACTTGCAAAAATTCGTAGAAATACAAATGTATCAATTCAACCCTATCCTTCAGCAGGTTATGGAATTAAAATACCATTTTTAAATGTTGTTTCTTACAAGGTGTTTAGTAAATATCCACTCCTATCTGAAATTGGAGAAAAATATTATTCTTTGCGTTTATATTCTGATGATGAAAATTTGATGTTGTTGCCTTTTGAAGAGTACGAATTTGCAGAATAATAAAAAATCAATCATATCAATAATTATTTTCTTAATATTAGCGAAATCATTTTGTCTTTATGCTAAGGAAAATGACGACTATTACTTTTATGATCCAAATGTTAATTATGGTTCCGACTTAATTTTCAATCCATTTAGTTTGTTTATCAACGGTTCTTATGATATGATAAGAGTCAACAGAAGTAATAAAAGCATAATAGATCAATCATACAAATTAGGAATGAAAAATGTTAATGATAATCTGCTTCACCCATTTTATCATATTGATCATTTCGGATATGAAAAGTTTTTTAAACAGGAATTTTTTGATTACACTTTTGACATAACATCCGCAAGTTATTTTTCCAATATCGGGTTACATATTCTTGGTAACGGGATGGAATATGCAAAATTGGCAGAATGGTATGATTATCACAATGTTCCATATCCACATCTATTATCATTCATCACAACGATTTCATATCAATATATGAATGAAGTTATGGAAAATTGTTCTTATCAAGGAACAAATGTAGATCCGATTGCAGATATGTTATTTTTCAATCCTGTTGGGATACTGCTGTTTTCATTAAATCCAATTAAAGAATTTTTTTCTGAAAAACTTCCGATTTATAGTTGGCCATTACAATCGATGTTAAATCCTTCTAATTTATACATAGAAAACGCCGGACAACAATATGCATCAAGGTATCAAATTACAAGTAATCAAAATCTCTCACTATTTTTCAATTGGGGATTAAGTACTGTCTTCGGAATAAGCTATAAATTAACACCTGAAAAAAATCTTTCTATTGGTGCGGGTGGTTTTATGAATAATTTGATGAAGGAAGAATATAAAAACAACCAATTTGTTAGTGGAAATATTGATTATGCTATTGGAATTTATTACGATAAGAACAATTCACTTTTAGCATCAGCATTAGTTACCGGTCCGAAAGAATACAATTTAAGAATAAATTTATATCCAAATATCATCAATATAAAAGGAATCAAACCCGGAATATTTGTCGGTATAGGAGAAATGGATAATTTCACTGCTGGAATAAATATTGCACTCATTCCAATTGGTGTTGTAACAACGGTGAAATAATTTGATGCAATAATTTTAATTATTGGGCATCAAATTTGAATCAAAATTTCATCCCCGTTTGCCACATAAGGAAACTGTATCTATCGGTCAATCCATCGACTATCTTCCATTTTGGTTTGCCCTTGCTATGTCCTGCTTTATGTTCAATGCGAATTAATATCGGTGTATCTGCCCTATTTTTTGCTTGCAATAATGCAGCCATTTTTCTTGCATGTAATGGTGCAACTCTTGAATCTGAAGTAGCAGTAGTTAATAAAACAGCCGGATATTTTGTTGCATTTACATTCTGATAAGGTGAATATTTTAAAATATATTCCATCTGATTTTTATCCTCTGATGAGCCATATTCAGGAATCCATAAGCGAGCAATCAAAAATTTATGATATCTTATCATATCCAATAACGGAACGCCAACGACGATTGCTTTATACAGATCCGGTCGTTGTGTTAAGACAGCTCCCGCTAATAATCCGCCATTACTTCCGCCCATTGCAGCAAGATGTTGGCTGTCAGTATATTTATTTTTTATTAACCATTCAGCTGCATAAATAAAATCATCAAATGTATTTTGCTTATTAAAAAGCATTCCGGCTTTATGCCACTTTTCTCCATATTCACCGCCACCGCGTAAATTTGTATAGGCATAAACGCCACCATTATTTAACCATAATAAAAGTGTCTGTGAAAAATATGGGCACATATTTACATTAAAACCACCGTAACCATATATCAAAGTAGGATTTTTTCCATTTAATTTTACATCTTTTTTATGAACAAGAAACATAGAAATCGGCGTTTTGTCTTTTGATTCATACCAAACTTGTTTTATTTCGATATTATCATATTTAAGCTTTGTCGGCGTTTGATAAATTTCAATATTACTTATTTCATCTAAATTATATTTGAAAATTGTCTTTGGGAAATTAAATGATAAAAATGAATAGTAAAAATAATTCTTGTCAATTTGCGAATGAATACCCCCAACTTTCCCTAAAGATGGCAACTTGATTTCTCTTTCAAATTCACCATTATTATCATAAATATATAATTTTGAGATTGCATTTTCCATTGTAGAAATAATCATTTTTTTATTAAAAATGTTTACAGAATTTAAAATAAACTCTGATTCCGGAACTATTTCTTCCCAATTATTATAACTGGGTTTTTTGTATGATACTTTAAATATTCTATACTTTGGGGCATCGTAATTTGTCTTTACATAAAAATGTTTTTCTGCTGGTACGATCTCAAAAAGACCAGTAACATTAGTTGTCAATTCTATCCAGTCATTATTTGTTTTTAAATCTTTCATGAAAACATTACAAAATTCCCAACCTTTTTCTGCAATTACAAAGAGATATCTTCCGCTTGGTGAAATTTTTACATTTGGCCATTCTTCTTTATTTCGTCCTTCACCAAAGACTTCCTTATCATTCGTATAATTCACACCTATTTTATGCAAATAAACATGACGATAATAATTCAAATCCGCCTTTTCCATCGTTCCTTTAAGCGGATAACGAGTATAATAAAAACTATTTTCATCTAATAACCAAGCGATAGAACATGCTCTCGTTTGTGGAATTATTTCTTCCAATTTTTCTTTCGTATTTGTATTCAGAATATATAAAGTGCTTCGTTCACTTCCACCTTCAGACAAACCGTAAACAAAATATTTCCCAGTCGGTGAAACATTCCACCAATCAATAGCGATAGTTCCATCTTCACTTAAATCATTCGGATCAAACAATATTGTTTCATCCAGATCTTTAGATTTCATGTAAATCACTGAATGGTCTTTACCCGAGATTTGTCTATTGTAAAATAATTTGTCGCCTCTCACTATCGGAGTTGACATATCTTCCGTTTCAATTATTTCAGAAATTTGTTTTTTTAATTTTTCGCGAAATGGAATTGCATCAAGAATATCTCTCGTAAACTTGTTTTGTTCTTTTGTCCACAATTTTACTTCTTCACTATTGTCGTCCTCCAACCAGCGATATGGATCAGAAATATTATGTCCAAAAATCGTGTCGGTTACAGTTTCAACTTTTGTTATTGGTGGCTGATACTTCGGAGTATTATCACAACCAAAAATTGTAAAAATAATTATTGCGATTAATAAAATTTTTAATTTCATCTTTTATCCTTTTAAATTTTATATTAGTTAATAAATTTCCATTTTTACATTTCTGACACAAAATTATATTTTATTAATTCTAATTTTTCATTATCAATTAATTTGTTAATTTTATTTTATATTTTAATTCTATCAATCACACAAAAATGCAATGAATCCATTATACATCATCCACATATCCGCTTTACTTGCTATTTCAAATGGTGAATGCATATCTAATATTGGCACACCGGCATCAATAACATTCATACCATAATAGGCCATGAATTTTGCAATAGTTCCGCCACCACCTTCATCAATTTTTCCCAATTCTGCAATATGCCAAACAATATTATTTTCCTTAAAAATTCTTCTCAACTTCGCCACAAATTCGGCATTTGCTTCATTAGAACCGGCTTTTCCACGCGAACCTGTAAATTTACTAATAACCATTCCGGCATTCAAATAAGCGGCATTTTCCTTTTCGTGAACTTCTTTCCAATCAGGATGAAGAGCTGCATTTACATCAGATGATAGACAATTTGCAGAAGCCAAAATTTTCATTAAAGTGTTTCCATTTGTTATTCCTTGTTTCTCTAAAATTTCTCCAATTACCAATTCAAGAAATACAGAATTTGAACCTGTTGCTCCTTCACTACCAATTTCCTCTTTGTCCATCAAAAGAACTAATGATGATTTTTCAATTTCTTTAGCATCAACAATTGATTTCATCGCACCAAAAGCACAAACTCTGTCATCTTGACCATAACCACCGATCAACGATCTATCAAAGCCAATTTCACGCGCATTACCGGCAGGTACAATTTCAATATCTGCAGAAATAAAATCCTCTTCTTTTATTCCATATTTATCATTTAGCATTTCCAGAATATTTAATTTAAATCGCTCTTTCACTTCCGTGTCATCGGAAAACGGCATAGAACCACAGATAATATTTAATTTTTCTCCTGGAATAAATTCGGAAGCTTTTTTGTCCATTTGAGCTTTCTTTGCAAGATGTGGAAGCAGGTCTGCAATTGTAAAAACCGGATCGTTTTCATCTTCACCAATTACAATATTTTCTATTGAATCATCGGGGAAAACAACAACTCCATGTATAGCCAACGGACGCGACAACCATTGATATTTTTTTATTCCTCCGTAATAATGTGTTTGCATCATTACAAGTTCTTCATCTTCATAAAGTGGATGTTGCTTCAAATCCAAACGCGGAGAATCAACATGCGCAACAATAATATTTAATCCTTCGGTAATATCTTTTTTGCCTTTTCTGAATATTCCAAGTGCTTTTCCAAAATGATTATAGAACACTTTATCTGTTTCGTCCGTTTCATTAATATCTTGAAATCCGTGTGGAATTAAATAATCTATGGCATTGTCAATCACTTCTCTTTCCGTTTTGGAAACACTTAAAAAACTCATGTATTCTTCTGAATACTTTTCTAATTCCTTAAATTCTTTTTTGCCAATACTGTCCCAGGCATTTTTCCTTTTAAAGAACAATTCCTTTTTTAACTCTTCTGCATCGCTTTTTTTGTTAAACATTTATTACTCCTTTTTTTATACTTTTGATAATTTTTTATACCACCAATAACCGATCAAGCCAATCATAATTATTCCAATTGAACCATCTAATCCAGCTTTTGGAATTGGCGAAATGATAATATAATTTATTAATTTCATTATTGAAAATGTTGCTATAGTGATCACGATCCAATTTAAATTTCTGTGATAAAAAAGAATATAGAGTATTAAATAAACAACACCCAAGATCAATCCGGAAATTATACTAAACAACATCGTTGTTGAAGCTGTGCTTCCAATTAACAAATTAAAAGATATGCCCAATAAAATTATTGTTACAGAGAATAAGTAAACCAAATTTTTATTTGTCCAATTATTTGATAATCTATTTATTGCAGTGAATATCAGTAGAACAATTGTAGCTCCTTTTATAAAACTTAATATTGCATCAATTGACATTCCCACAAATGGCAAGTAATTATTGGCAGATGAATAATTTCCCCATTGTGGAGATAGAGAAGGAGCGAAATTATTTATTAACGCCATAATTCCCAAGATCATCAATCCCAAAGACACACCATTAATGATGCCATAATAACTAAATTTACTATTTGATTTTGGTATCCATTTTTGAACAAATCCTATCACCACTGGGAAAACAAACGACACAACTACAGCAGATATTATTAAACCAATTACTAATATCAAAATAGTATTTTGCAATGGTTGACTTGTTGGGATACTTGCGATCACACTATTCCAGCCATTTATTTGTGAGAATATCATAAAACCAAACACTAACAATAGAAACTTAATAAACATCTTTGTAGAAAATTCATTTCTTGACCAATTGATAACACTGAACACAAC
>Ga0222681_1000843_pt1 | contig 10209 bp, 9 predicted proteins | sample AntAcemetage1006_FD_179844 | JGI IMG/M metagenome (GOLD analysis project Ga0222681, IMG submission 179844) | Saline water microbial communities from Ace Lake, Antarctica - #1006 | ecosystem: Environmental > Aquatic > Non-marine Saline and Alkaline > Saline | place: Antarctica: Ace Lake... | reverse complement strand
AAAAGACATTTCTTGACTTATCTTAAAGAAATGGAGTTTAGATACAATTATAGAAAAGAGAAATTGTTCCATTTTTTGATAAATATTCACTTTGGTCCGTTTTTAAGCTAATTACCTAATTTTATTTTAGAAAAAACAAAATATTATTATACTGTTAAATATTTGAAAAACTCCAATATGTTTAATTTTACGAAACATGGTTGGATAAATTTATACACGTTATTTAGTGAACAATCATTCAACTTATTAAATATGTATGGAAGATCTGGATTAATAATTCAATCAGGTATTGCAACTGAAAAATCTTCAATGGATTTTTATCAATATTTGAATAAAAATAGCTCAATAGTAAGTCTTTTCGATTTTGAAAACAAATTAGGATTATTCCCTTCAGTACATAAAATGATGAAGTTTTGCTTACTCACCTTATCAAGGCAAAGAAATATTAAATTAACCAATTATGCATTTTTTCTTCATAAAGTAGATGAATTACGAGAACCTGATAGGATTTTTAATTTGGATTTCAATGATATTAATATGTTAAATCCTAATACAAAAACATGTATGATTTTCCGCTCAAAATATGATGCAGAATTAGTTAAACATATTTATAGGAATTCAGTTGTACTAGTTAATGAAACGGAGCATTCTAATAATCCTTGGAAAGTAGATGTCAGTCAAATGTTCAATATATCAGATGTTTCAAAAAATCTTATTAGTGTTTTAGATTATGAAGAGAATGGATATATTCTGAAAAAAATGAGTAATTTATTATTAGATAAATCTGTTTATGTCCCTTTTTATGAATCCAAATATATTTTTAATTTCGATCATAGATTTAGCAGTTTTGAAAATACGAATGAGTATAAAGTCAAAAATGGTCAAGCGACCTTATTATCAGATGAAGATAAAAATAATCCTGATAAACTTGTAATTCCACGATATTGGATCTCTGGAGAAAAAGTTGAAAAATACTACAAAAAGAGAAGTATTAGAAATAATTGGATTCTTGCATTTCGTATGATATCCAGTCCGACTAATGAAAGAACTCTCATTTCTACAATTATCAGTAGCTGTGGTTTAAGTAACTCGTTAAATTTAATTTACGGCATTACTTCTTATAAGATTCTACTATTGTTAGGAAATCTGAACGCAATATCTTTAGATTATGTTGTAAGACAGCGTGTTGGTGGTATGAATGTTAATGTCTGGAATGCAAAGCAATTCCCAGTTTTTCCACCTGATTCCTATACTGAGGAAGATATTGCTTTCATTAAGCCACGGGTGCTGGAACTGGTTTACACTGCTTACAACCTTAAGCCATTTGCCGAGGATATGGGTTACAGCGGAGAGCCATATAAATGGGACGAAAATCGCAGAGCAAATCTAAAGGCAGAGTTGGATGCCTATCATGCCATACTTTACGGGCTCAACCGTAAGCAGTTGCGCTACATCCTGGATCCAGTGGATCTCACTTCGCGGGAATTGGAAAACATCCTGGATGATTGGGAAGAAGTAGAAAATCCACTCATCGAGAGCGAATACAAGAAACGCTGCGAGCAATCCACCTTCCCGGGAGAAACTTTCCGGGTGCTGAAAGATAAGGAAAACCGCAAGTTTGGTGAATACCGCACTCGCCGCCTGGTGCTGGAGAAGTCGGAGGAGATGAGTGGGGAATAACTTGGAGCATAAAAAAATGACAATTGAGATTGATTCGATATTTCTGCTACTATAATTTATTGGCAGAGAAAATGAATCATGGAAAAGCTTAAGAAGTATTTTAAAAGAAACAGTTATGCTAGCATGAAAGAGCTTAAAAAGAGTGGTTTTCAGACAAGAGATATTAGAGCACTTGTACAAAGTAGGTATATAGATAAAATAAAACCAGGTCTTTATAAACTTTCTGAAATTAATATCTCTGAGAGTAGTTATATGGATGTGAGTAAATCCGTGCCTAATGGAGTCATCTGTCTTATCTCTGCACTTGAATATCATAGCCTAAGCACTATAAATCCATGGCAAGTCCATGTTGCTATTCCTCATTCACAAAAGAAAGTGAAGATGATTTATCCCCCTGTTCAATTCTATTATTTCCGGGAACGATTCTATGATATTGGAATTGATGTAATCAAAACAGAAGTCGGTTCTTTTAAGATATACGATGCAGAGAAGACCATCTGAGACATGTTCCGTTACCGCAATAAACTGGGAGAAGGTCTTGCACTGGAAGGGCTGAAGAATTACCTGAAACGAAAGAATGCGAATATTAATAGATTTTGGGATTATGCGATCAAATGCAGAGTAAAGACGATTATGCACCCCTATATGAAAGCGATGGTGGTGGAATGAGGGAAGGTGTCTGTAAAATGAGAAGTATAAGATAATTACTTATGGGAAAGCAAATTAGCTTAATTCATATTCATTAAATGAACTATGTTCACAAATGATGAATATAAGAATAATAATGAACGAACATGGCTTTAATCAGCAAATATATAGCCAGTTAGATAAATATTCACATGTATAATATAAGCGTATTTTTGAATAATTTGATGAATAACGGCTCTAATTTATTGACATATAATATAATGAGTAGAATTCTGTTCATTAATATTGGTATGTTCATTAATAATGAACGGAGGTAAATAATGAACATTAATAACTATAATTTCCTTCAAAAAAGGATATTAGACGTAAATACTCATCTTGAGAGATTAGAAGTAAAATTACTAATTCAAGATAAGGAATATGCTCATAGTCCATATTCGAATGATTTCATCTTGAACGTTGATATACAAAACATTAAGTATATATTCAATGTGATCGTAAAAAAACGCTTAGAGGGAAATAGTGCAATACAGTTAATAAATAATAAATCATACTTATCGAATGATCAGAATATTTTATTCGTTGGGGAATACATTTCACCAAAAATCGAAGAGTATTTATTAAATAATGACATTTCATTTATTAATACTTCTGGAAATGTTTTTGTTCATAAAAATTCATTATTGCTATATTTTGATTATCCTATAAAGTCTAAAAAAAATGAAATTTCTGGTGCCGCATTTGAACCAGCCGGACTAAAATTTGTATTTCATCTTTTAAACAAACCAGGGAGTATTTCGAAAAGCTACCGAGTATTATCGGACATCGTGGGAGTATCATCTGGTTCGATTTCAAAAATCATTAAAGACTTAAAGAAGAATGGTTTTTTGTATACACTGAAGAAAAAGAGAGTACTGAGAAATAAGGATAAATTACTGGATCAGTGGTATGTGGCTTATGGAAGAAAACTTCGACCAAAATCTCTCGTTGCAAAATACAGAACTATTGAACAACCCAGAGATGTTACATTGCCTAAAGGATGCTATTGGGGAGGGGAAGTAGCTGCTGAGATCTTGAATATGAATCTCAGAAGTAAGGACCAAATTCTCTATACGGAAATTGATCCCTTGGTCGTTGTAAAAAAATTATGCTTAATACCAGACGAAAAAGGAAAACTAGAACTAGTAAGAGCATTTTGGAAACCGGATATTCATTATCAACACCATATAAACACTGTGACCAATGCTTTGATATATGCAGATCTAATGCTTTCCCAAAATGACAGGAATATTGAGATTGCTAATGAACTACTTCAATAAAGTCATTAATATTACTGACTCAGAATATAGTTATTTATTACCTTTGCTGAAAATTATTTCAGAAGTATCCAATCAGTTGCGTTTCAACTATATTGTTATTGGTGCTGTTGCGAGAGATTTTCTTATTAGATTTGTGTATGATACTCAAGTTAGGCTACGAGCAACAAGTGATTTAGATCTCGCAATCATGATTGACGACTGGGAAAAATATGATATAATAATCAGCAATCTTATATCACAATATGGTTTTGTAAAAGGAAGACAGAAACAACGATTGTTATACAATACATTACTATTAGATATCATACCATTTGGTAGCATCGCAGAAGATAATTCGATATTATGGCCTCCAGATAATTCATTTAAGATGTCTATCACAGGTTTCAGGGAAGCATACGAGAGCTGTATAGATGTTAGTATTAATGACATGAAATTACACATACTGAGTTTGGAAGGTTTATTTGTAACTAAATTAGTTGCGTGGAGTGATCGAAAAGAACGAAAGAAAACAGATGCAGAGGATTTGGGTACAATCCTATATAATTATCATGATTTCTATCCAGATGATCTTTTCGAAAATTATTCATATCTAGTTGATTCAGCAGAATATGATTATATACTTTCAGGAGTAAGGATTTTCGGGATACGTTTGAGAAAGTTGTTAGAGAGGTATCCTGATTTGTTACAGGCTGTAGTAGAAATAATAAAGAATGAATTACAAGATAAACAGGAAGCTGAGCTAATTGTTTATCTTAGCACTATTGAGTCTGTGGATAGAAACTTAAAATCACTACATATTATTTTGGATGAACTATCAAAAGCACTACAATAGAATAGAAATGTACAGGAGGAATTAATGGCTGAATATTTCAATCCCTTTCAAACCTTTGAAGCGTGTAAGAAAGCTTATCAATCATTCATTGATAGTTACCAGAAATTTACGAATAATGAAATAAAAGATTGGATAGAAGAGACAAGAAATAAGGGAAAGTTACTCTGGCAGGAACCCTACCTTGAGCTATCCAGATCCTTTAGAACAGGGGATTCTTTACAGCATTATATAGATGAGAAAATTGTTCATCCAAAATGCTCAGGTATATTCAGAAAAAATCTTGATCAGGAAAATTCCGAGCCTGTGGAGTTGTACGAGCACCAGTCAAAAGCAATTAAAAAAATACTTAAAGATAGGTCAAATATTATCGTAGCCACTGGAACGGGATCTCTCTAATAACGCTGCCTGACGTCTTATGGGAATATGTTTATTATCTTTATCAATGAGCATTGCTTTATCCCTAACAGTTAATGCCAGATTTTTTTTTAAGCCAGTCTAACTCTACTTTTAACTGACCTATCTGATGATATAATTCATCTATCTGTACATCCCTATCCTTTTTCTTTTGACGCTTGTCTTCAAAAACATGACTGGCATCATGTACCAATTTCGATTTCCAGTTCATGATCTGGTTCGGATGTATCTGATATTGTTCTGAAAGTTCTGCTAAGGTCTTATCTCCCCTGATAGCTTCTAGTGCAACCCTTGCCTTATATATTCCACTATATCTGTTCCGTCTCTTCATTATTGTCTCCTAATATCCGATAACTCTGTTTCTGTTTGACCATCTAAAGTTACACTTATTGCACTGTCCAAAAATATGATACCACTATAGAGCAATTTTATCAAAGACACTTTATAGATTTAAGTAAATTAGATCACTACTGTCCAGTTAAGCTGACGTCAGAATAGCGGAAAAGCCGATGCTTAAAGGAGAAAACGGCATAAAAGATATTTTTTGATTTGAAATAGCTTCTTCGTTTTTACTTCATCAAAAAGAGGTAGAAGATGAATGAAGGTAAAACAGTTTTTTCTCAAATTATGAGCTATTTTTCAAAGTATGAGTTTGATAGGAATGTTAAAAGGTATAAAGGAAATTACAAAATGCGTCATTTCAGTTGTTGGGATCAATTTCTTTGTATGAGTTTTGCTCAACTAACTTACAGAAGCAGCTTACGAGATATTGAAGCCTGCCTGAATGCACAACCGCAAAAACTTTATCATATGGGAATCAGAGGAAATGTAACGAGGACAAATTTAGCAAATGCGAACCAAAATCGAGATTGGAGAATTTATGCGGAATTTGCCCAGCATTTAATTTTCATAGCAAGAGATCTTTATCAGAACGATAATTTAGCCGACATTGATTTAGGCAATATTATTTATGCTCTTGATTCAACAACCATAGATTTGTGTTTATCACTTTTTCCTTGGGCGAAATTTCGGAAAAGAAAAGGTGCGGTAAAGCTTCATACTTTGTTGGATTTACGAGGTTCAATACCTACATTTATAGAAATAACTAATGGTTCTGTTCATGATGTAAATATATTAGATGTTCTCATTCCTGAAGCGGGTTCATATTACATTATGGATAGAGGTTATATTGATTATAAGCGTCTTTACCGATTAAATAAGGAATTGAGTTATTTCATTGTAAGAGCTAAAAAGAATTTAAAATTCAAACGTTTATATTCAAATAGAGTTGATAAATCTACTGGATTGAGATGTGATCAAGTTGTTAAACTTTCAGGATATTATAAGAAGAAGGATTATCCTGAGACGATAAGGAGAGTTAAATTTTTTGATGCAGAAAACGATAAAAGATTTGTATTTCTAACAAACAATTTTGAAATTCCTGCATTTACAGTTGCCGGGCGCGGAGTCTATGGCGGGGGTGGGATAACGCCAGATATATTTATCGTACAGGACACTTTGAATTCATTTGAGCTTGAAGTTCGCAGAAATAATGTGTTCTTTCCTTTTGCAGTAGATTTTCTTTCAAAAGTTGATATCGATGAAAACTTCTATGTCGAAGATGAGCTCTTTGATGAGTTTCTTGATTCAATTCTTGAAAAAGATATTGAATTTACTGACGAAGAGCTGGCGGATTCCCAATCCTGGTTAAGAAATGCGCTAGAAGCACAAATCATCAGCAACAAGTTCGGACTTAAGGAAGGGAACAAGATAGCGATAAGACAGGATATGCAATTACAAGCAACACTTAAACTTTTTGAGCAATACGGATCCCTGAAAGAAATGTTTGCCCGTGCAGACGAGTTGGCTCAAGAATAATAACCCTATAACATAAAATAAGAAGGCTCATTTACAAGATGAGCCTTTTTTATATTCACCACATCTTCTGGCTACCAAGCCCCAGCTTGGTAGCCAGATGCTTTACTAAGCTGGGGCTTAGTAAAGAGAAATATCGGGGCAAGGGCATGTACTAAAATAAGGTTTTTTCAGACTGGACTTCATCCTTGGATGGAGTTCAGTATGAGCTGGAGAAGAATAATTCCGATATAATAAAAAAGCTCACGAAACCGTGAACCTTTCTTTTTGACAAAAATTCTTATGGTTACCAAGCTCCAGCTTGTTAGCCAGATGCATTACCAAGCAGGGGCTTAGTAAAGAGAATATCGGGGCAAGGGCATGTACTAAAATAAGGTTTTTTCGGGCTGGACTTCATCCTTGGATGGAGTTCAGTATGAACTGAAGAAAAAAGAGCAAACCCGAAATAAAAGAGCCCACAAAACCGTGAGCCTTTTCTTATTGAGTGTTTTCTCGTTCCCAACACCAGCCAACCGAACCTCATTCCTAACGCCTTCGTTGGGAATGCACTGACTATACTAAGCATTACCAAGCCAGTCTCCATTGCATTTCAGTCTTCACTACGTTACGCCCAGACAGGACGCCTTGGTAAGCAGGGGCTTGGTAATGGAGCTGCAAGCATATAATAAAAAAGCCCACAAAACTGTGAGCATTCTTTTGAGATAAAAAAAATTGGTTATCTGATTATCACAACTTTTTTGGTTTCATACAACCTGTTCTCAATAAGAAGCTGGTAAAGATAAATGCCCGAAGACAATTCCTTGCCCTGCGAGTTTTTCCCATCCCACGAGAGTTGAATGTCCTGATTTTTTTGAACATCATTATTATACAGCGTATTGACGAGCTGCCCTTTTATATTATACACATTCAATGAGAGCTTTCCTTGTTTGGGAGACAAAATGTTAAGAGATGTGTATAGGGAAGTTGTACCAAAAGGATTTGGGATATTATGCAAAATACCGAATGTAGTTGGTTCGAATTCCTGTTGAGTAACAGGAAGACTAGTATTATCAGTATCAATCGCAATAACTGGATCATATTTTGTTGCATTATCATCGTAAAATTGACAATTTATCATTAAGCTGTTCTCAAAACTAAGACCAGCGGTTTCTGATGGATATTCAATTACTATCTTAACATGAATTAAACCTGTTGGTGTTGTTGGTAAAGAATTACCCCAACCTGCGGCACTTGTATATTCGAAAGTAACAGCTAATAAAGAAGATGTATTATCATTAAGCAATAATAGATATAATGGAGGACCTGCATTCGATGTAAGTGTTCCCTTCGTTACAGTTACTTTACTATTGCCATAAATGCTTTGTCCAAATCCTAAAGTACTGTAATTAAGATATACCATACCTGTTCCAATTCTTGTTCCTGTTGCAGAAGCATTAGCCATTACATCAAATTCATAATATCCATTTGTGCCACCAGCAGTTATCTCACCATTAGCAAATGTAAAAGCAATTCCTACATCTTCTTTCGTAAAGTTAGCATATGCAAATCTAGCATAAAAGATTGCTATAAAAGCAAGTAATATAGTCATTAAAATGATTAATAAATATTTATTTTGTTTCATATTTTTTATCTTATGCATAACACTCATACAATTTTTCCTTCCTATTCTGCTGTTACATAATAGAATTTTTTCTCATTTGTTACTGGGGCTGTCCAAGTTGTATCAATAAATATCCCTGTTGGGTCTGGTGAATTAAATCCTGAATATGGATTTTCCGAAGAATAAACTTTATATAATGTTGCATTGGGAACAACATCCCAAGTAATAATAACATTGTTTCCATCTATATTAATTGAAACATTAGCTGGAGTAGAAAGAATACCAGGGAGACTATTATTATCAGTATCAATCGCAATAACTGGATCATATTTAGTTGCGTTATCATCGTAAAATTGACAACCTGTCATTAAGCTATTCTCAAAACTAAGGCCGGAAGTTTCTGAGGGATCTGCAATTTCTATTTTTACATGAATTAAATTTGTTGGTGTTGTTGGTAAAGAATTACCCCAACCTGCTGAAGAAGTATATTCGAAAGTAACAGCTAATCGAGAAGATGTATTATCATTAATTAATAGTAGATATAATGGAGGTCCTGCATTCGATGTAAGTGTTCCCTTTGTTACAGTTACTTTACTATTGCCATAAATGCTTTGTCCAAATCCTAAAATACTGTAATTAAGATATAGCATACCTGTTCCAATTTTTGTTCCTGTTGCAGAAGCATTAGCCATTACATCAAATTCATAATATCCGTTTGTGCCACCAGCAGTTATCTCACCATTAGCAAATGTGAATGTAATACCTATATTATCAGCTTGAGCATAACAAATACTTATGAAAAGTATAATACAAATTAAAATAAAAAGTTTTTTCATATTAGTTAAAAAGAAATCCCGGATTCGCCAGACGGCGAACCCGGGGGTTTTAATATATTAACACATTATCTCATCAAGATGAGTTTTTTAATTTCTTGAGATTTACCGTTCACAGTCAGGTTATAGAAGTAGATTCCTGGAGAGAGCTGTTTTCCTGTATCATCTGTGCCATTCCATTGTAATGATTTGTAATCTGAAATGCCAGAATATAGATCTTTAACAAGCTCGCCCTTGACGTTGTATATCTTCAATTCAACCTGGGCTGTTTGATGTAGATTGAAAGCAATCCTTGTACCGTTCACAAAGGGATTGGGCGCATTCTGCAATAAACCGAATATCTCAGGTCGAGCTATCTGACCAATGCCAGGATCAACCAGATCGGGAATCGTAAGCTGAGCTGCTTTGTTATAATGATGAACAATTCCACCGTAGTCAATTGATTCCAACCAGTAGTAGTACACATCACCAGATACCGGTTCTTCTATTGTATCTTCATAGGTGTAGGAGCTCTTTTCGCTTGTAGTTCCATTTCCATCAAAGAATTCTGATACTTTTTGAGCATTGGTGAAATCATCTTCAATATTTCTATACACGAACCAACCCATGTTGTCTGTTTCAGATTCAGTCTCCCAGTAAAGGACGGGGATCTTATCGAGGTATTGAGCAGTGAAAGTGGAAAGCTCAACAGGAAGTGTGATATCGCCTGAACCATAGAAGGTATTGGTGATATTACCGGCACCAAAACCAGCTGCAGAAATCAAACCGGTACCTGTATCAGACCAGTCTATTCCAGAATTCTCATTAGGATCATCAATTACCCATTCAATGGTACAGACAGTTTCCCATACATCGAGTGCAGGACGATACATATTAGTATTTATAGGATTTGGACCGGTTAGAGAGAATGTCAACACCGTACCTGCAGTGACCCCAACAGTATAATCGGTTAAGATGATTCCAGCATTAAGATTGGAGTATGTGGGAGAACCTGTAAATCCGGTAGCA
>Ga0222681_1000822_pt1 | contig 10356 bp, 11 predicted proteins | sample AntAcemetage1006_FD_179844 | JGI IMG/M metagenome (GOLD analysis project Ga0222681, IMG submission 179844) | Saline water microbial communities from Ace Lake, Antarctica - #1006 | ecosystem: Environmental > Aquatic > Non-marine Saline and Alkaline > Saline | place: Antarctica: Ace Lake... | reverse complement strand
TCCAGAGTTTAAGGCCAGGGAAGGTTACCGAGAGTTGCTTGATAACCTCTACCGGCATTATGCTGGCGCCGTACGCGGCTTTCTTGAGGCTGCCGTGATTATAATTTTTGAATTCCGGGTGATTCAGAATCCCGATCCAGACCGTCGGAGGTGCAAACATGTGGGTGATCTGGAATTTTTCGATGGATGTGATCATTTTCAAAGGGTCTGCGCTGTGCATGATGACATTGGTTGCCCCGATGTACAGGTACGGCATGAGAAAACAATGAAGTTGGGCGCAGTGAAAAAGAGGCAGGGCATGCAGACTTACATCGTTTGTCTCATACTGGCCGTCGAAGATACAGCTGTGATACTGCGACATGAGCGCCCTGTGAGAGAGCATGGCTCCCTTGGGTTTTGATTCTGTGCCGCTGGTATATGCGATCTGGACGATATCCTCAGCTTTGACTTCCACCTGCGGTTCATCATACGGCATGGATTCCATTTCCGTTATCAGGTTGAAATACCCGTCAGGCACCATGGAGCCCCCAAGTGGGATGAACCCCCACTTATCCACTGTGGTGAATTTTTCCTGAGACTGTGCGATGATCGGATAAAGCGCATCCTCGACAATGAAGATTTTAGCTCCTGAATGGTTTAGTATATATGCGATCTCATCTGCGTTTAGCATATAGTTGATCGGTACCTGGATAGCTCCGATCTTGGCGAGTCCAAGCATGCTGATGGGATAGTAATGAGAGTTGAATGCATAGACAGCTACGCGGTCTCCCTTTTTGATGCCTTATTTCATCATGAGAAGGGCAAAGCGGCGTGTCTCGCGCTCGAGATCATAAAACGAAAGCTTCACATCACGGAAAATGATAGCGGTTTTATCGCCGTATTTTGTCGCTGCTCTTCTGGCCATATCGCCGATTGTGTCACGGTTGATGATGTTTCCCATAATTCAGATCCTTTTCCTTGGGGCTCAAGCAGTCCCAGCATTTTTATTGACGACGGAGAGCGATTGCTATCATGACAATAAAGAAATGTAAATAAGAAAAAATAGAGAAAAAACAGGGACAGCTGATTCTTTTTGAAGAAGGACATTGGGACTAAAGCAGCTAATGCCAAGACAGGAGATCGCCATACCTTTACCGGCATGAAGATCTCCTGTCGTATGTGCAAGGGAGAACAGGTATCAATGTGAGCATGCTTCCGTAAATCAACATATCCCGATGATGCTAATCGTATCGGAAATTTACTTATTTCTTCAGCAAATTATCGATGTCCGCGTCAGGGAAATAGCCCCGGTATATCTTTTCGAAGGTTACCGTTGGAGTAGTGCAGCAGCCCATATGAACGGGCATGATGATATACTTGTGAGAGTTGGCCCTCTCTTAGATCTGATAGAAGACTGGGGTAATTTTCTATCGGGGGGTGTAGTGAAGGAAGATATGGAGAAGTTGCGTTTGCATGAACGGACAGGCAGACCACTTGGTGACGAGATTTTCATGGAACGTCTGGAAAGGATAGTTGGTAAAATTTTGCGAAGGCAAAAGCCTGGCCCCAAAAAGAAAAGAAGCAATAATTAGGTATACTGTCCCTGGAATTGCCAGGAAAATGATGCCCTTTTGAGGAGACCATTGATCACCGGGCAATGTTACGTATAGCTTCATCCTGAAGTCAAGCTTCCAGCGATTTCGAGGGTTATGCCTTATTACAAACGGGAATGTTGGATATGCTGTGGGACCGTTGGGAAAACAAGTGAAAAACGGAGAAAACAAATCTGATCAACATGTAGAATCGAGAGAGAACGGTCTACTTGACGCAATCAAATCCTGGGCGATAGAAAACAGTATTATCGCCACGCCAACCGGTTCAAAAAAGTCGCTACTTCTGCAAATACATTACGGGATATCTCGCCTCTGACGATACCATGAAGATGAAAATGAACATTCCGATACATTTTGTCGGTGGATGAGATCCGGTCATAGATTCTCCTGCCGCTCCGACCCGCCACCTTGGGATCATTGTTCGCCTGAATGATCAGTGCGGGCATGGACAAGGCGGAAAGCGCCCGATATACTTTTTTCATTAACGCCTTAACTTGGACGATGCTCCGAACGGGGCAACGGTGATAATTGATATGAGGGTTATCAGGGTGATTGATGACAAAATTCCTGCGCATGCGTTTGATGCCCATAATGCGGGAAAAACTATTCCACTGGTCGAGTATTTCTGCAAAACAAGAAGAGAGGCTCTTAAATTTCAGCGGTGCGCTGATAGAAATCACCGCCGCAAATGCTTCCGGATTGGTGAGAGTTTGATGCAGTGCTAACCCTGCGCCGGTTGAGAAACCGGCCACAATGATTTGATCGCAGCAGGTTTTCAGGATGGCGTGCCCACGGGTTACGGACCCCACCCAATCGTCATAGCTGCGATGTGCCAGATCTACTGCGGAAGTTCCATGACCTGCCAGTCTGGGTGCATAGACCGTATACCCCTGGGAATATAGAAAGTCTGCCCATTCACGAACCTCCTCCGGTGCGGCCATAAGACCATGGATCAGGAGCACCCCCCGATTTGTCCTCGCATGATGAAGCAGGTAGGGCTCTCCAATATGACGGTCTTTTGTTTCTCCTGCCAGAAAGTGTTCTTTATAATCCCTTTCAAAAAGGAGGGATTCCTGGTGCATAAGTCGCTTACATTCGGCTGAGACTAACATCGTTATGAAGACCTTTGGCTGAAGTCGGGATGATCGGTTTATTAAAAATCTTTAATGGAATTAGGCTACCTTTTGGAAATAGACGATGTAGATCATCGCATAGTGAAGCCCGCTACCGAACAGAACCATGACATGAAAAAGTTCATGAAAGCTGAAGACTCCGGGAAAAAGTCTCGGTCGTTTTATTGCATAGATTAAACCACCCAGTGTAAAAAACAGTCCACCGGCAAATAACAAAATCCCCGGTACGATGGTCATGGATGGTAACATCAGCTTAATCGGAATAAGCGCTATACAGCCCATGATGAAATAAATAATAAAATAAAGACCTCTAGGTGCCCGCGGAAAAAAGAGTTGAGAGATAAGTCCGAATCCCACAAGTCCCCATTGGATAGCGATCATGGACCAGCGCCAGGAACCATCGAGGTACATATAACAGATAGGTGTAGAAGTACCGGCGATCATGCAAAAGATGGCAAGGCGATCCATTCTTCTCCAGAAGGACAGCTCGTTTTCGCCTTTTTTGAAGACGTGGTAGAGTGAACTCGCTAAAAAAAGAAAGATCAATGAACTCCCATAAATCAAGGCAACAATCAACGCTGAAATCGAATAGCATGCGACTAGCGCTAAAAATGCAGTGCCAACCACTGCCGCAATGACGCCTGCCAGATGTGAATAGACATTAAACGCTTCCTGGATTCTTATGTGCATGACCCTTTCCTTTTATCTGGTATTTTTGGCCTGCCAGCCAAGGGAAGATTGGTTGCCGCACCTGATCAAAAAGATGCCATAACGATCTGCCCACGCCTTTATACCACATATTACTTTAGAATGCTGTCATTTTAAATTTCTCAATAGAAATAATAGCTTGGCGCTGTAAGAGAGTAATACAATGAGTTCTATGAAAATAAGGGGACACTTCCCGTATTTTGCTAAAGTTCTTTAATGAATGATTTCAAACAACTTGAGAGGGGCAAAAGGTTCGGAAAAGAAATTTGTAAATTAATACGGGAAGTGTCCCTAGTTTATGCCGCTTCTTTAAGAGGAGCGATAGCGACAAGTAAATTAGGTGTAATGATATCTACAGGAAATGATCGTAATATTCTCATCAGATACAGCATATACTAATCTATTTGGTTCATTGATCCTTCTTGACCAAAAACCAGACAAATTTTCTTTCAAAGGTTCTGGTTTGCCAATTCCCTCAAATGGTTGACGTTTTGCAGCCTCAATCAATTTATTAATTCTCTTTAATGTTTTTTTATCTTGAGATTGCCAATAAATATAGTCTTTCCAAGCTTCGTCTGTCCAAGCTAACTTTCTACTCATTGATCAACTCTCGTTCTTTTGTTTGATTGTTTTGAAACTGTTGGATGGATTTCATCAAATGATCAGCATTGGCAGGTGTTTTGAGAAGATGAAAGGTTTCCATAAGGCTATTAAATGTATCTAATGACATGACAATAGCATCTTCTGAGTCACGTCTTGAAATCACTGTATAATCTGCATCATCTGTGACTTGATCAAGGATAGACTTCAAATTATTTCTTGCTTCACTAAAATTAATTACTCTCATATTTATCTCCTTACTTGTCTCGTTTATTGTACGAGTATAACCTGATAAAAATAATAAGACAAATGGAAAGTTTATTTATAGCCGGTTCTCCCCACAACATTGAGAACAAATCAATTTACCCAAACCAAGGCAATATCGTTTTCCAATTTTATTATCACAGTATCCGCAGTTCCCCTGTGATTTATGATCCTTCAACAATCCTGATTTCTTCTTCTGTCAGTTCGTACAATTCATAAACCAGTCGATCAATTTGCCGGTCTGTTGTTTCGACCTGGCGCTGGAGGACGGTTTTTGTTTGGGGCTCCCTGGCTTCGGCCAGTCGTTTGTTGAGATCGAGCATTTGCGGGCAAAGCCGTCAGTCTCTGACCACGCCAATAGGACGTGGATTTCTAGAACGAATCAAATAAATCCGTCCCCTTTTCCTTTTAAATTCAATGATAAAGGTTTGACCCCAAGCCCACCTCAGGATCATAAGTCAAACGGAGACTTGACCCCTTTTTCCTTTTTTTTATCTCACATCACGCCTCTTGAAATAACTCTTCTTTGAGGTTTTGGCCTTGGGTTGTCTGGATTAGAATAACTTTTTGAGCATCCCTTACGCTGGCAAAACCACCCATAGTGAAGGGTGATTAATGGTGATTCAACGCCTTCAAGCATGCAGGTTCCACAGAAGAGTTTCCCTGTTTTATTGTGAGTGTAAATGCCTGTATTTTCGTCGAATGTATATTCGTTTTTAATTTTAGATTTAGGTCTTATTTTGTATCGATAAAGGTAGAAAATACATGAAAGAGAGACCAGTAAAAGTCCGAGGAGCAATGCAGATATTTGTATTATAATCTTTCCTTGGTCCGCTACAAGTAATGGTATTAACAGAAAATTATATACCGACTTGGCTATTGTTACAGATAGCGATATTAATAGTAATACTACTATCTGTTCGGCATATTTAGATGCTATATTCTTTATCATGTTGTGACCTCTAATGTTGGGGTGAATGGGTAACCCGGATTTTCGCTGATGGAGAAAAACCCTCAACTACCCGATTATGATTTTTCCACCAACTTACAACAATTCATTCTCAACAGCGTAACGGATACCTTTACTCGATATTTTCCAGTTTTTGTCATGATGATCACGTATCTTCTGTTCATCAACGAAACCACGATCTTTCAAACATGCCAAGTTGTATTCAATTTCCAGCTCACTCATTTCATAAAAACTACTGTGAATTTGCCAGGTCAATTTCCCAAACTTTCGGTCTTTGCCAGCTAAAAACAGTAAGATGGAATTTTCGAGAGAGGACAAATCACCATGATTTGACCTTTTATCAACTTTTCTCAAGTTACTATTTGCTTGTGAAACACAAATATATTTTTCGATTAGGTCAAATGTTAACTTTAAGGCTTCCAGTAATGGTAATTTAAAAAATTCACGGCTATCTGATATCCTATATTCGGAAAGTAATATATGAATTTCGGATTCACATTGTTTTGGATTATTAACAAGAAAGCAGGCACCGATTTCAAAAGGTAATGGAACACCGGTAGAATTCAGTTGAGATCGTCTTTCATCAATTGAGGCGTTTGTATATCCGATTTTTACAAGTCCTGGCATTGCCTCATTTATTAAAAAATAGAGTTTTCCAATCATTACAATATTCTACTTCCTGATCATAACCAATTGATATAGTTTCCGTCCAATGCCAATTTTAAAACTACTTACGTCCCAACAGCTTTTGGCATTTTAAATTATTCCTTTTGGGGTTGATTTTTTGAAGGGTCAGTCAATTATCTCCCCTCAACAATCCTGATTTCTTCTTCTGTCAGTTCGTACAATTCATAAACCAGTCGATCAATTTGCCGGTCTGTTGTTTCGATCTGGCGCTGGAGGACGGTTTTTGTCTGGGGCTCCCTGGCTTCGGCCAGTTGTTTGTTGAGGTCGAGCATTTGTTGGACGAGTTCGACCATTCTGTCATGGCGGGTCTTGTCGGTGGGGTCGGAAAAATCGATGGGACGAATGGGGAGATGACGAATAAAACGTGACTCATAGCTATAGTAGCCGCCACGCATTTGTGTAGCCGAATGTTGGATCACCCATTCCAATAATTCACTGTTAAGCAAACCAAGAATATATTCACGTGTATATTCCGGTAAAATGAGAATGCCGTACCCTCCGGAAACGCCACCGGTAAAAAATACTTTGCCTGTTTCATCAAGGGAAAATGATGAACGTGCAGCTATATCGGGGGTAAATATCTTTTGCAATGGCATTACATCCAGTGCCTGATTGCGACCATAAGCATACCAGACACTCCCGCGCATTTTTCCACTTTCCCTATTTTCGAGGTAGCGCTTATTGTCAAGGAGATAAGCAAAAGTAAGCGGATATTTTGTCTTGAGATCTGATTCTGAAATCAGCTTAGCCGTGCCTTTGATTTGAGCATAGGGGAAAAGAATCAGACGATTGGTGCTTGATAGACAGAAGCGCTTACTGTCACCCCCCTTAATTAGCGGATGCAATAAATCGGGTTCAAGCCAGTATTCAGCGTCTTTTTCTTTCGAGTATACCTTGACTTGATTCTGTGCACGTTCAATTTCTTCAGCAATATAGATTTTGTCGGCACTTGTCTTAATTCCCTGAAAAATGCGACTCGTTACATCCCCCAGTTTCACTGGCATATCCCTCAACCGCTCAAACAGCTTTGCCTCCGGTCCCACAACAAAATTCCAGTCAGCAGCAGTGACCTTGTCAGCTAAGACTTTTCCTTCTTTTTGTGGCTCGCCTTGACACCAGCCGAGCAGGTCATGAACTTTGACAAAGTTGAAATCCTTTATCTCCTGCTTATTTAAAAACAAGAGGCAGGTATAGGTGGTGGCGTTCGCAAAAACCTGCCGGTCCCCAAAATGTATGATTTCTTTTAAATGCTTTCCATCGGCAAGTAGCTTGCGTAAAGATTCTCCATATTGAGCATTAAAAAATTTGTGTGGCATGATGAAGCCAAAACGTCCTCGACCATTAAGCAGATTCAAACCCTTTTCTACAAAAACGACGTAAATGTCATAATTTCCCTTGCTGGCAGCTATATATCGCTTCTTATAAAATTCCACTTCCAGCGGGGCCCATTCTTTCATCGCTTGAATTCTTATATACGGCGGATTCCCGATCACGGCATCAAATCCCCCATCCTGCATGACTTCAGCAAACTCGGTTTCCCAGTCAAAGACATTGATGCGGTACATCTCTTCCTCGTCAAACATGCCGATCTGTTGTCCCTCGTAAAAGTCGGGGCCGATAAGAGAATTGCCGCACTTGATGTTGCTTCCCAGATCAGGCAGGGCGCGTTCCTGAAACAGTTCGAGTGTTTTGCCGATTGTTTCAGAGCTTTCGTCCTCCAGCACTTTGAGAAGCAGTGAAAGCTTGGTCACTTCGACGGCCTGGGCGTCGATGTCCACGCCATAGATATTGTTGATAAGTATACGCTTCCGTTCGTCAGTTGTAAGTCGCCAGTCACCTCCATATCCCTGATAAAGGCAGGGCTTGCGCCCCTTGGCCCATTTCTCAGGGTCATCGGTTATGTATTGATCCCGGTGCCAGTCGAGGAGGTATTGATAAGCGCCTATCAGGAAAGAACCCGAACCGCAGGCCGGGTCAAGTATTTTGAGCTTGCTGACCGCTCCGCGTGAACCGGGCTTCTTGTCCTCAACCAGTTTGCCGACGGTCTGTTTTACGATGTAATCCACTATGTATGTTGGCGTGTAATAAATACCGCCCGCCTTTTTTACTTCTGGTTTTTCCTCTACAACAGCACGGTGACCCGGCGTCAAGCGAATTACTTTTCCCAGAAATTGCTCATAAACCTGCCCCAGAATGTCGGCGGGTAGTACGGAAAATTCGTAAGGACTGTCAGGATAATAGAGATTCGTAAAAATATCCCTGAGGGTTTTGTCGTCAATTGCGATATCAAGCGTGAGATCATCAGGGGAAGAGGTGCGATCCTTTTCCTTTCCGAAATGAAAGAGACCGGAGTTATAGCGATCATCGGCTTCCCGGAAGAACTGGCATAGTCGCTGATATGCCTGTGTTCCGTTTCTCAGGGACATGAGCCGTCCGTATGCTTCGATGCCTCGGTCTTCACAGATGCGGAGAAAGATTATACGATCGATGGTGCGCTGTACGGCAAAATTCAGTTCGCGTATTGTCAGGCCGGGATTCCGCAGGGCAATGTTTCTGGCGAGTGTTTCCCGCCAGCGTTCAATTTCTTCGAGAAAGGCGGTGTCAACCTCGGCGGTGCCCCGCTTTGCTCTACTGGATTCGACATACCTGTCAAAAGATCCTTTGAGGACAGCTTCACGTGAGAAGATCGAGGCGATTTCATCCCAGCGATCAGGATATTCGTTATACGTGAAGTAAAGGGTGCGTGCAGTGGAAGGCTTGTCGGTCTTGACCGGTTTGATCCGGCAGTCATATACGGCAAGTTCCTCAAAATCCGTGAGAATACTGAGGGGCAGCTTGGCCGACCAGGCGTAACGACGGAGCTGGTAGGCCGGGTGGATATCCTCTTTAATGTTGACCGATGGCTTTTTGGCTTCGAGAAAGAATTTGCGTGTCCCGCCGATGCGGAAGCAGTAATCGGGGGCCTTTGTAGCGCTGCCTATTTTGATGGCATCTTCGTGAATTACATCCTTGTAGGACTCCGCATAGCCCTGTTTGTTGTAAACATCCCACCCGAGGGCATTGAAAAAGGGGTTGATAAATTCTTGTCGAACCTGGGCCTCATTGTACCGGCCTGACCGATAGGTATCAAGATTGCGGTCAAAACGTTCAATGAGTTCATGTATTTCTTCGGGAACTGACATTGTTACCTACCTTGGTTGATTCCGGACAGGCCTTCAACAAGCCGCAATTTTTTAAATTGAAGCAGCTATTTATCAATACGTAGCAGTGTAGCAAGCTTCGTTAAGATCTCTAAAGTAATTGACTCAGGGATTTTATCAAAAAACTCGACATTTCTTGCTTTCCAGTCAAGACTTTTAACCTGATCGGATAAGATTGCCCCGGTTATCTTAAAACCTTTTGGGAGAATAACTTCAAAGGGATAACCTTTAACCCGGGTTGATATCGGGCTGAATAAGGCAAGGCCGACTTTGGCATTATAGGGATATGGCGATAAAACAACGGCAGGGCGTCTTCCAGTCTGTTCATGGCCGGCTTGTGGATTCATATTTATCCATACCACATCGCCTCTGTCTGGAATATAATTATCCGTCATTACCAGATCTCTTTTCCTGTGGGTGCTCCGGTATCAAATTCGCTATGTAAATTAGTTTCTGAGACGCCTTCCAGAAGCTCCTCAAGTGAGTATTTCTTTTGAGGAATTGGCATAATTACAATTTTCCCCTCATCTATCAATAAATCGACCAATTCATTTTGTTTGATGTTTACACTTAACGCAAATGATTTTGGGATTCTTAATGCCAGGCTGTTGCCCCATTTCCGAATTTTAGCTTGCATGTTGTCTCTCCATTAATGATATTCAAAAATATCTACATTGAATATACATTTTCAGCAGTATAATGCAACACAAATTTAAATATGCACAGAATTCGAGTCTGTCCTGTTTTCACCAGTCAACTATTTTGTGGGAATCAACAGAGCTATGCGGAGAGGGGGTAAAAACATTCGGGGGGAAAGTAGCCGTCATGCTTTACATAAAATTCGCAGGACCCGCACTTGCCCTGCAAAGCTGTTCGTACATCGGCCTGGTAACTGTGAAGGCAATCAAATCCGGGTCTATATACCGGCGCATCGCGATGTCTGTCGCGCCAACAGCCAAAAGTTTCCTTTGTAATGTGAAGTGCTTTACCGCGAAGCCACTGTTTGAGTTTGTTCAGATGCCATCATTGTCATCACCGGCAGGGAATTCCAGGAGTGGAACGGACTGAATGGCGTTTCCCGCGATCCCCTTGACCGAGCTGTACATATAATTTGTGTTCAAAAGCACTTTTTCTATCTGTTTTTCTCTTTTCTTCCAGATGCTGTTTATGGCTCTCTTTTCTGATTCAAGGTCCGTTTGCAT
>Ga0222681_1000817_pt1 | contig 10389 bp, 9 predicted proteins | sample AntAcemetage1006_FD_179844 | JGI IMG/M metagenome (GOLD analysis project Ga0222681, IMG submission 179844) | Saline water microbial communities from Ace Lake, Antarctica - #1006 | ecosystem: Environmental > Aquatic > Non-marine Saline and Alkaline > Saline | place: Antarctica: Ace Lake... | reverse complement strand
AGCGACTTGACCCCCATCTTCCTCGCCCACATAGCGATTGAGAGCACACCCTTGACGGTGCGAACCTGGCCGTTGAGAGACAGCTCCCCCAGGATAACATGAGAAGCAAGTCCCCGGGACGGCATCTGGCCCGAGGCAACCAGGACCCCCAGTGCGATCGGGAGGTCGAAGCTCGGCCCCTCTTTCTTAATGTCCGCGGGCGCCAGGTTGACCGTGATCTTGTCGTCGGGGTACTCGAACCCCGAGTTGTTGAGCGCGGTGCGGACCCGGTCCCGGCTCTCTTTTACCGCCGCGTCCGGGAGGCCCACCACCACCACAGCCGGCAAACCCGGGCTCACATCCACCTCGATCTCGATCGGGTAGGCGTCTACACCCAGAAGCCCCGCGGATAAAACTTTGGCCAGCATTTTAAAATTTTCCTTCGGAATATTATAGTGGCTCAGACTGCGTCGAAGCTATAATTTTTGCTGCCTAAGAATTAAACTGAAGCAAAAATTGCACATATGCACGGACTGTTCCCTTTTCTTGTCTTATCTCATGTTTCTTTGCGTCAATTATTTTTAGTCGAGTTGAGATTGATTGTACACCTCCGGTCCCTTTTTAAAATATATAAAAATTTTTAAAGAGGAAATAGATAGATTCCCACCTTGCGGAAGGACGGAAAAAGAGTTATATTATTAATAATAAAGGTAAATTATAAGAGTGAAGATGAAATTAACAGAGATGGTTTTGAGCATAGGATTAGCGCTATTCTTTTCAAATCCGGGATATACCATGCAGCCACCTCCCGCGCCTCTGGATTCTCCGGGGTTTCAAGCGCTTACCGGGAAAGCGGATATAATTGTTGTCGGGAAGGTAGTCCAGGTGACAGAGACCGAAGAAGCAGCTAAAACAGGGAGAGAGATAACAGTAGAAGTTACTTTAAAGATTGGAGATCTATTAAAAGGTGACGTCTCAGGTGAAAATATTCATATTCAAGAATCCTATCCCGGTTTCGATTCAATAGTCAAAGATTTAACTTCCTCGAAGAATAAAATCTCACGAGGGCAGATTGTTTCCACCAGCGCCGGGCCGCGTCCTTATCACGGCAAATATAAAGAAGGAGACCGAATTATCGTCCTCCTCAAAGTAATCGAGGGAAAGGATAAATATCGACCATTAGGATCCGGAACTTATGATGAATACTTCTGTGAGTTTCTCATCCAGGCAGGGGGCATTAAGACATTATATTTCAAGTTCGCCGACGATATTGAAAAATACACTCGTTCTGAAGATGAATTCATCGGCTTGATTAAGAAACTATCGGAGAAAAACTTATAACAAAGGAGAGAAAAATGACACTATTATCAAAGAAGAAAATCAGTATGATCGCCGGCTTCTTAATCGGGGCTATCTTCATGGCTCAGGCAATAGCTGACGATACTGTCTATAATAGAAGGGCGAGAAACCCATATCTGGTAAGAACATTCTGGGAGGATGGGAAACAGATCGATGAGATTATTGTACCGGGACGTCCTCCCAAGGATTTCCGAGCGGCAAAAGCCCAGATCCCCGAGCCTGATCTCGCTTTAGGAATCAATACCCTCTCCAATGTTCCCGCCTTCGACTGGTGTTACGGATGTTCGGCCACCTCCGCCGCCATGTTGGCGGGTTATTATGACCGTACCGGATATTCTAACATGTACGCCGGCCCGGCGGATGGCGGTGTCTGTCCTATGAACAACGTTATCTGGGGTTCGGGTGAGTGTCCTTTAAGCGCGACCCACCAGGGATACGATGGATTGAGTGCCAGGGGACATGTGGAGGACTACTGGTACGATTATGGAAGTACCATAGATCCCTACCTTGGCAATTGGACGGAGCACGCTTACGCTGACTGCACTGCTGATTTCATGGGAACTAACCAGTACCAAAACTGGCAAAACGTAGACGGCTCGACTACGTTCTTCAATTATCCTAGCGGCAATCCCTTCTATGATTATTCCGGGTGTGAACCTGGCAGACGAGATGGTTGTCACGGTGCGCGTCTCTTTGTCGAGTCGCGGGGTTATACCGTACCCTATCATGGTAATTTTAATCAGTATATCAAGGGCCAGGGCTCAGATTCTAACCTGGGGTTTACTTTCTTTAATTTTCAGTCGGAGATCGATGCCGGCCGTCCCGTCCTCATCCAGGTTGAGGGTCACACCATGCTGGGTTTCGGGTACGATACCTCCGGGTCGCTTATCTACATACATGACACCTGGGATCACAGCGATCACTCGATGACCTGGGGTGGAACTTACCCCTACTGGACCGGTAGCGTATGGGTATATCTGCAGCACTACGGAGTAACGGTTCTTCGACTTGATGCCATCGGGCCGACCCCTACACCGGTCCCTCCGACACCGGCGGCTCCTCTCTGGATCTACGACTATAATGGCGACGGAACATCCGACATCGCCATCTTTCGGGAGACCTCGGGCCTCTGGTCGGTAAGAGGAATAACGCGAGTCTACTTCGGCTCTTTCTCAGATCTACCGGTCCCCGGTGATTACAGCGGCAACGGAGCCACGGATATCGGCATCTTCCGGGGGAGTTCCGGCCTGTGGGGAGTCAGAGGGGTGACCAGGATTTACTTCGGCTCTTCTCCCGACATCCCCGTACCGGGTGATTATAATGGTGACGGGCTGTGCGACGCTGGGATCTTCCGGAATACCAGCGGTCTCTGGGCTTTCCGGGGAGTAACCCGCGTTTATTTCGGGGGCTCCGGGGATACCCCTGTTCCCGGATACTACGACGGGGACGGGACGAAGGATATCGCCCTCTTCCGGGGGAGTTCCGGTCTCTGGGCGATTAAGGGACTCAGCCGGATATACTTCGGCGGCTCAACCGATGAGGCCGTTCCCGGAGACTACGATGGAAGTGGGACCTGGACTCCGGGAATCTTTCGTTCCTCTTCCGGACTCTGGGCGATCCGGGGAGTGACAAGAGCATACTTTGGGAGTTCTTTTGATCAACCGTTACCAGCCGATTACACCGGAAACTCCCGGGATGACATCGGCATCTTCCGTGATAGCTCAGGGCTGTGGGCGGTAAAAGGGACTACCAGGGTTTATTACGGGAGTTCGGGGGATATCCCGGTGACAAGGTAAAAATGGGCTTGCCATCGAAATCATCCGGTATCGGTAGATCCAGAATATCGAGGATAGTGGCGGGGAGATCGTAGACCACGGGACGTTTGGTGATCGGGGAATCGCCTGGAAGATACAACATGGCGTCATAATATGTGTGCATGCCGCTGAGCGGACCGGTCTCGAAGATAGAGTCTTTCTTCAATCCGGCTTTTAAGTCGTAGCCATCATTAGGATCGACGATTATGTCCGGGGCCGAGTCGAGATATGGACCGGACAACACTTCTTCTTTCTTAAAGATTTGTTTGCAGACGGATCTCCCATCTTCCAGTAAATTTTTAAGATCATTCATGATCTTTTCCCGCACCCGTTCATAATCCTGATCTTTCACCCCTCCATTCTTCCAATAATTTTCTTTGAGGATATAGATTCTTCCGGGGACAAGTGAAAACGCTCTTGATTCGGGGGAGATGGCTTCGAAATCAAGGTCATGGGCCGGGGGGCGGGAGAAGACCAGATAACCCCGGTCCTGGAGCCACCGGTTCAACTGGACCTCTTTTCGAATCCGGCAGAATCCATGATCCGACATTATAATCAACTCTATCTCTTCGGTTAATTTTTGAGCTACCTGTCCGATAAAGTCATCGATCCGGCGGAGGAAATTCATATAGTAATCATGGTTTAAACCGTCGGATTCTTCCGGATCCAGAAATTTAAACATGAAGTGTCCCATCCGGTCGGTATCCATGAAGTGGACGGTGAAGAGATCCCATTCTTCGGAATCCCAGAGATCGAATAATGTCTTTACCCGCCCCTCAAAGACTTTCCGGTTCTCCGCCTTGAAAAAATCCAGGGACTCACGGGCTTTCATCGGGTTGATATCTATCATGTAGCCGGTCCGCTCAAGATCGGGCAGGATCGACTGAGGATAGACCGCTTTTTCCAGCGAAGGACTGAGAAAACCGCCCACCGTGATTCCATCTACTGGCCGGGGAGGATAAGTTCCCGGAACGCCCAGCGATATAACCCGCTTCCCCTGCTCGGAGATAATTTCCTGGATGGTCTTCGATCGGCAGTTGGTTGAGTTCGGGATATAGAGTTCAAGATCACGGGTCAGTTCAGCGAAACCATAGACCCCGAATTTTCCGGGATTCTTACCGGTTTGGTAGCAGGTCCAGGCAACATTTGAGACCGTGGGATAGATGGAATCCATCTGGACGAAGGAGCCAGCTTCCAAACGAGATTTGAAGTTGGGCATAACTCCCGCCTCCATCAAACGGACGGCCAGAGTATAGGGAAAGCCATCCAAGCCGATTACCAGTACTTTTTTCATATTGACTATTGACCGATTATCGCGTGGGCGATGATTCCGCCGGCGACGACATCGTTATTCCGGACGATGACGAAACGTCCAAGTTCCCTGGTCTTATAAAACGATTCCACAACCACGGGGTTTTCCGTAGAGATGATCACTTCACCAACCTCGGTATCCTCGAGCTTGGAAGCGTCTTCTTCCAGAACTTCCAGAGTGGAGGAGTCGATCCGTTCCTCAATCTTCTCTATTTTAGCTGGGGCTTCTTCCGTGGCGCATCGGAATAACAGCTTCTCATTTATGTCAAGTGGTTGAGGAGACATCCAGAAGATACTGGCTTTGAATCGATTACTGACCGGCGGGGTATCTGCCGGCCGAGACGCCACCTCGCCGCGCTTGATATCTTCGTCGGGTTCGATCGTCAGGCCGATTGATTCCCCCGCTTCCGCCGTCCGCCTTCCATCATCTAAAAATACCTCGATGGTCTTAATCCGGGCGCCCTGTTGGGAGGGCAGAAATACGATCTCGTCTCCGAGACGCACCTTCCCGGCCTCGACTCTGCCCACCAGGATCTTCTTCTCCCCGACTTCATAAGCATCCTGAACTGGAAACCGGAACGGCTTCTCAACCGAAGACGGCAGGTTTTTGAATGAGTCAAGGGCCTGAAGGAATGTAACCCCGTCATACCAGGGCATTTTCCCGGACTTATTTGATACGTTGTCCCCTTTCTTGGCGGAGATGGGAATTACAAAGGTTGGATGGATGTCGATCTTCTTTAAAAAAACTTCCAGTTTCGCCGTCAGGTCCATAAATCTTTCTTCAGAAAAATTTATAAGATCCATCTTGTTTGCCACCACGATCACCTGATCCAATCCCAGCAGGCTGATAATAACGGCATGCCGTTGAGTCTGCTCCTGAATTCCTTCATCCGCGTCCACGATCAGGACGGCGGCTTCCGCCTGGGAGGCGCCGGTGATCATGTTCTTCAGGAACTCCTTATGCCCCGGGGCGTCGATAATCACGTATTCCCGACGCTTTGTCCGGAAGAAGGTCTGGGCGGTATCGATAGTAATGTTCCGGCTCCTTTCTTCTTCCAGGTGGTCCATCACGTAGGCGAACTCCACGTCCTTCCCCTGTTCTCGCGAGGCTAGCTTGATCTCTTCCAGCTTATCCGGGGGGAGCGACCCGGTATCGTAGAGGAGACGCCCGATTAAAGTCGATTTCCCGTGATCCACATGCCCGACCATCACAAATGCCAGTTTATCCATATTATCTCTCCTAATTACATATATCCCAGAGCGCGGAGTTTCTGCATGGTGGTGACGGATTCCTTATCCTGAGCGCGCCCGGCCCGTTCCGAGGTTGTTGTGGTCTTCAGCTCCTCGATTACTTTGTCAATAGTATCCGCCGTGGAGGGAACGGGGGCGCAACAGGGAGCGCAACCGATACTACGGTATCTCTTCCCGTCCTGGGCAAAGTAAAGCTCGGTAATGGGGATATTCTCCCGCTTGATGTAAGTCCAGATATCCAGCTCGGTCCAGTGGAGCAAGGGGTGAACCCGGATGTGTTCTTCATCTTCCGCCCGCGACTTGTACTGATCCCAGAGTTCGGGGGGCTGGTTCTCATAGTCCCACTTAAAGCTCTGATCCCGGGGAGAGAAATATCTCTCCTTGGCCCGGATCCCGTGCTCATCTCTTCTGATTCCCAGAAGGAGCGCCTTGAAGTGCCATCTGTCGATCGCCTGTTTCAGGGCGTCTGTCTTCAATGCGTTGCAGCAGGCCAGCTTCTCGCCCTGGTCCGGGCCCATCCCGGCCGCCAGCGCTTCTTCATTACGCGCGATCAATAACTTCAACCCCCATTTCTTCGCGTACTTATCGCGGAATCGGTACATCTGCGGAAACTTGTAGCTGGTATCGATATGCATAGCCGGGAAAGGGAGAGTACCGAAGAACGCTTTTCGGCAAAGCCACATCAGGGTGGTGGAGTCCTTTCCGATCGACCAGAGAACGGCGATATCCTTGAATTGGTAGTAGGCCTCCCTGATGATGTAAATGCTTTTGCTCTCCAGTTCGGATAGTTTATCCATCAGATTTCTCCATTAATCACGCTTTGAATGACATTTTTATTTTCCCCCACCCAATCATAAAGCCTCTCTATCCCCTCCCGGTATCCCGTCCGAGGTTTCCAACCTAGTTCTTTCTCAGCTTTGGTGATATCGCTGACATAGGTCGGTTGATCGCCGGGGCGCCACCCGGCAAAGGCGGGGGTTATCTTCCGGCCGGTTAAATCCGAGAGCAGATCCAGGAATTCGAGGAGTGAGATCCGGTTTTCCAGACCACCCCCGATATTATAGATCCGCCCTTTCGCGGTCTCTATATTCTCGATCGTTTGATCAAAGCAGTTCAACAGGTCATCGATATAAAGAATATCGCGAACCTGTTTTCCATTGCCGTAAATAGTCAACGGCTTTCCCAGCAGAAGAGCGATAATGAACCAGGCAACCCAGCCCTGGTCTTCAATCCCGAACTGGCGCGGGCCGTAGATGCAAGATTGACGTAAGACCACTGTTCTAAGCCCATACATCCTAAAATAATCTCTCACATACTGGTCAGCCGATCCTTTTGAACAACCATAGGGAGAGTGAAAATCAAGCGCTTCCTCCTCGCTTACTCCATCAGGAGCATCTTTAAAGCTGTATCTCTTCTCCCCCTCGATCAGATCAAGATTTTCCAGGTTTCCATATACCTTATTGGTGGAGGCAAATATGAAGATCGGGTCTTGCCCTGATCTCCTTATCGCCTCCAGGAGATTAAAGGTGCCGAGCACGTTTATCTCCAGATCATCTCGAGGGTTTTCGACCGAAGTAGTTACCGCTACTTGAGCGGCCAGATGCAGAATTACATCATAATTTTTTCCGGGGCGTTCCGATTCTCGACCATCATCAGTCGAATTGCGGGGATCAGAAAAAATTTCATTTAAAGATGAATAATCTCTTATATCCGCGTCAATGAACTTAAATTTTCCAATGGATCCGAGCCATTGAAGATTTATCCCGGTTCCGGGACGGGAGAGATTATCCAGAACGGTTACCTCATCACCTCTCTGAATAAATCTTGCCGCCGCGTTGCAGCCGATGAATCCGGCGCCGCCTGTAATCAGGATTTTCATGATGATATCTATTATAGATTAATACCTAAATTGAGCGATTCAAAATTTTACCCGGAGTCCCCGGTCAGGCGGGAAAGATAGTCCAGGCTGTTCTTTATTTCGTCCGCCGTGGCATTGGCGTGTAATTCAAAAACTTTTAACAGATCATCTCTCAGGTATTCGGTAAACCGGGTGAAATCAAGCTCTCCCTGAAGCGGAGCTTTATGGTCCCGGGTAATGGTGACATCATGGATGTGTACCCCGATGAGGTTCGGGCCATATCTCTTTAAATACTCTTCATGGTGCTCCCAGCCGATATTCTCCTTAACCGCCGCATGGCCCAGATCGTGCCAGTAACCGACCGCCGGGGAATCGGCCCACTCGAGAAACCAGCCGATCTCTTCCAGGGAAGGTATCTCCTCGGGGTAGTAGCGGTTCTCTATCCCCAACCGGACTCCCAGTTCCTCAGCTTTCCGGGCCAACTCCCGGAGGCTTCGGGCGGCCTGTTCCAGGTAAAGCCCTTTTTTAGCCTCCCTCCTTCTCCACAGCTTCATCTTGAGCCGGTGATATCTCCCGGTCCCCGTTTCCCCGTTCTCCGCCATAACCATCAGCTTCGGACTGATCGGGTGGATGGGGACCTTCCCCAGATGCAGAACAACGGCTGAAGCCCCCACTTCTTGAGCGGCGGAGATCGTACCCATGGTCTGCCGCACCGCCCATCTTCTCTCTTCCTCGTCCGGATTCGACAATGGGAGAACAGCATGAGAGAGAGTCTTGCCTTTCCGGAGGACAGGGGCGGGACAATAATTATGGAGGCTCGTAACTTTGATCCGCCCCTCTCTCACCATCTCCCCTATATCCCTCACCATCTCCGCCGGCAAGCCGAAACTCAACTCCAGATGATGGAAGCCAAGACCTTCCAGTTCTTCGACCAGGGAGGAGGCTTTTCGATGACGCCAGGCATTCCAGACTGTCGAGATTGAGAACATAAATCGTATACAACGAACCCGCCTTACCCGGGAAGATTATTCATTCTCACGGATAATGCGGGTCATTGGTCAGGAGCCCATCCGAGTAACGGGCTCTCAGATAATTTACTCATGAAGAACGATTATGTTTCCCTTATTTTGATCAAGGGGGGACTCAGAAACTTGGTCTGGTCCTCTTCTTTATTCTCCGTTTTCTATCGCTGGGTTTCTCGTAGTGGCGATGTTTTTTAAGCTGTTTGATAATTCCCTCTTTATCCATCTTTTTCTTAAGTCTCCGCAGGGCCCGGTCGACCGGCTCGTTTGATTTTAATACGACTTTTGGCACGTATATACACCCCCTTTAAATTTTTCTGAGAAAGTTACCAGCATGGCTCATATTCACGAAACCTTTATCCCGGATTATTTCAAAACTGTCAATGATAATACTGCCTATTCCCCATTCCCCATTCCCCATCTATATAATTCCCGTTTCTTCTAGAAACGTTTTATCCAGAGGGCGGGCGGGGGCGTTCGTCTTCTCCAGGTAACGCACCACGTACTTCCCCAGCAGATCTGTCTCCACGTTCAGGCGGGAGCCCTCCGGTTTCTCTCCCAGGTTGGTGTGGGATAAAGTATAAGGGATAATATGGACCGATATTACGTTCTCCGATATCTCCGCGATCGTCAAGCTTACTCCTTCCAGAGCGATGGAACCTTTCTCAACCACGTATGCTTTCAGCTCCGCGGGAAGCGCGATCTTCATGATCCAATCGTGCCCGTTTTTTCGCCGGGAGATTAACTCTCCTCGCCCATCAATGTGGCCGGTGACGAAATGACCTCCCAGTTCCTCATCCAATTTCAGAGCCGGCTCCAGGTTTACCGCGTCGCCCGGCTTCAATTCGCCCAGATTGGTCCGGCGGAGTGTCTCTTCCAGGATATCCATGGTCAAACGCGGCGGGGAGACCTCAACGATGGTCAGACAGACTCCGCTTACCGCCAGACTCTCGCCGGGACGGCGGGCCGAAGCCGACTTTCCGACGTTAATCACCAGCTTGCCGTCTCTCAGACTGATAAGTTCTCCCAGATCCTGTATTATTCCGGTGAACATCTCTAACCTCTCTTGATATAGCCGAAAACATGGATGTCATTTCCCAGACGATTGACGTCCATCCCGGATAAACAATAGGCATCCTTTACGCTCTTTACTCCCAGTCCTCCCACGGCGGGAGGAGACTTCCGTCCGCCGATGATGATCGGGGCGATAAAGAGATGGACCTCATCCACCAGCCCTTCTTCCAGAACGGCAGCAGCGGTCTCTCCCCCCCCCTCCACCAGCAGCCTCATCACCCCCTGCTCCGCCAGTCTCCGGAAGAGGACTTTCAAACTCACCCGTCCCTTTCGGGCCGGGACTTTCAGGCAGGCGGCGCCGCCCTCGGTTATCTTCTTCAGCTTATCCGGTGGGGCCAGAGAAGTCATCGCCAAAATGGTATTGCTCGCCCCTCTCCCCCGAAAGAGGCGGGCCGTGGGGGGAGCATCCCCTCTGCTGTCCAGGACCACCCTCTTCAGGCCCGGGTTGCGGTAACCCATCCGGACGGTCAGAAGTGGGTCATCGGCGATGACGGTATTCAATCCGACCATGATCGCGTCGGAAAGGCTTCTGAGATAGTGAACATATCTCCGACTCGGGAGAGAGCTGATCCACCGCGATCTTCCCCGGCGGTCGGCGATCTTCCCATCAAGAGAGAGAGCCAGCTTTAAAGTGGTATAGGGGCGGCGTTTCTCCGTCCAGATGAAGAAATCACGGTTCAGTTCAAAACTTTCTTCTTCCAGGACACCCGTCTCCACCGAG
>Ga0222681_1000815_pt1 | contig 10397 bp, 4 predicted proteins | sample AntAcemetage1006_FD_179844 | JGI IMG/M metagenome (GOLD analysis project Ga0222681, IMG submission 179844) | Saline water microbial communities from Ace Lake, Antarctica - #1006 | ecosystem: Environmental > Aquatic > Non-marine Saline and Alkaline > Saline | place: Antarctica: Ace Lake... | reverse complement strand
CCTCTCTTGCGAAGACCTTGCGCAATTTTACTGTACTCGGCGATATAATATGTTGATGTATTTCGTACTTATATTGCCTTACAAATTATAAAGAAATTTTTATTTTTATTGACTGAATAAGAGGTCTTCGTCATTTTTTCTTTGTTGTTTTTACCTTACTTTTATTAAGCTGATTTTTATAATATGATTTGATATTATTTATGTCCATTTAACAGGGAGGACACATGAAAATTATAAAGAAAATTTCTTTGCTTTGGTTTTTGGTAGTTATCCTATTTTCATTATCATATCTCACTGCTGAAGAACAATCTCTTAAAAGAACATTCGTTGATAAAAATGGTAATCTAATTGACATGATCATTATTCCGGGAAGTCCCCCACCAGATCAACTAATGCCAATTGCTGAAATACCAGATCCAAAAACAAATAGGAATGTGGTAACTCTTGAAGACGTACCTACTTTTGATTGGTGTTATGGATGTTTTCCAACCTCAGGAGCAATGATAGCAGGATATTATGACAGAACAGGATATGCAAATGCATATGCAGGTCCCACAGATAATGGATTTATGCCTATGGATAATACCATTTGGGGGCAAACACTTTGGCCAAGCGGGTGGGTGAGTGAATGTCCTTTAAGCGCCACTCACTTGGGAACCGACGGAAGGGTTGTAAGAGGTCACGTTGATGATTACTGGATAGATTATGATAATATTACCGATGATCCGTATATAGTAAATGGTTGGACAGAGCACACTCAGGGTGAATGCGCCGGAGATTATATGGGCACAAGCCAATGGAACAAATGGAATGCGCCTGATGGTGGAACCGCAATTTTTTATGATCCAGATGGTGCACCTTCGTACGATTATACTGCCTGTGAACCATATTACAGGGATGGATGTCATGGATTTAAATTATTTTTTGAATCCAGAAATTATGATGTGACTTTGAACTATAATCAGTATATTTATGGGTATAATGGAAATACGCAAGGATTTACATTCGATCAATTTAAAAATGAAATTGATAATGGTTATCCCGCATTTATTCATGTTGTAGGACACACAATGATGGGTTTTGGATACAATGATGCAACAAATGAAATATATATTCACGATACCTGGGATCATAATGATCACAGCATGACATGGGGCGGAACATATAATAACTTACAGCATAAAGGTGTTTCAGTTATTCATCTTGAGCCCATTAATGAAAAAGATATTCTTACTGCATTATATAATTGCCTTAATGGAGACAGCTGGGCTACCAATACTCATTGGTTATCAGACCTCCCTTTACATTATTGGCATGGCCTTACTGTATCGAACGGACATGTAGTCGAAATCAATCTACTTGAAAATAACCTTACCGGAATCCTGCCAAACGAGATAGGAAATTTTACATATCTTGAAAAACTTGATCTTCAAGAAAATAACATTGGCGGAGCCATCCCTTCTACAATCGGAAATCTGTCTGAATTGATACATTTAGACCTAAGTGAAAATCAGTTCAATGTGCAGATACCGGGCACAATTGGAGAACTCTCTAATCTTGAAAAACTATATCTTCATGAAAATCAGTTTTCCGGACCCATCCCAAACGAAGTTGGAAACCTAAGTAGTCTCACAGATATATTTCTTTATGATAACCAATTCGAGTCAATTCCAAATACTATTGGAAACTTAACGAATGTGGAGTGGATTGACATGAGAAACAATCAAATAATGGGTCACATTCCATCTCAGATTGGGACATGTACAAGCTTGGTTTGTCTTAATCTTGATGAGAATTATATAACGGGCTCAATACCACCCGAAATCGGAAATTTAACAAACTTAAGTTCCTTGGTCCTTTCAAATAACGCCTTGAGTGGTTCCATTCCAACCTCAATTGGAAATATGAATAGTTTAACATGTTTAGATCTAACTCATAATTATTTTTCAGGTTCCATTCCTTCTGAAATCGGCAGTTTATCCAATTTAGCTGATCTATTTCTTGAAAACAATCAACTTACCGGTTCAATACCAAATACAATTGGAAACTGCAATGCTTTAATAGGCTTATATTTAGATGATAATGATCTTACTGGTTCCATCCCAAATTCAATTGGGAACCTCACTAATTTACACTGGTTAATTCTAAATAACAATCAATTAACAGGTTCGATACCTAGCGAAATTGGAAATGCAACATCTATGTGGTGGTTACATTTGAGTAACAATAAATTATCAGGAGCAGTACCGTTTGAAATTAATAATCTTACATACATGACGGAATTCAGAATAGACAATAATGAGATCGAAGATCTACCGGATATGTCACAAATACTATCTGGTAATACTTATACCTGTAAAACTCAAAACAACAAACTTACCTTTGAAGACCTGGAGTCTAATGCTGTATACTGGTGGTTTGAATACTCACCACAAGATAGTGTGCGGGAAAAATTAGATACCTTAGTTTCAGCTGGCTCGGATATAATACTTGAAAGCACAGTCGGCGGTCAGCATAATCTATATCAATGGTATTTTAATGGATCAGAGATTCTATGGGGAACAGATAGCACTCTAGCAATTGATACTGTCTCTGTCGAAGATCAAGGAATCTACACGTGCGACATCACGAATACTGTTGCCACAGAACTTACACTTCACAGAAGACCAATAAATTTGACGGTTCAGGTGTCAACAGATCCGGAACCGAACATAGGCGTTAAAAACAAAATATTCAATTTTCCAAATCCATTTAAGGAAACAACAAATATCATGTTCAATATTCAAAGCAGGGAAAATCTGTTCATCAAGATATATAATATCAAAGGAAATTTAATTAAAGTGATAAGCTATACTTCTTCTATCGGTAAGAATACAATTAGCTGGGATAGTTTAGATAAAACAGGACAAAAGCTGCCAACCGGAATCTACTTGTATCAACTTCTAAGTAATAATGAAGTGATTTATTCCAATAAATGTCTTTTGATTAAATAAATATATTAGAGAACGCTAAAATACTAAATTAGAAAGCTGAAGTAATTATAAGATAGATTATACAGTACACACACAAATTAATTACAAATTTGAGAAAAAATTTGACAATTTATTTTTTTGAATGACCGTTCAGTCAATAATTAAATCTATTTCTCAAGGTATAATATGATGGCACCAAGAAAACCGGAAAAATTTGCAGAAATGAGAGAAAAGTCGAGGAATCATATCATCGCAAAGGCAACAGAGGTTTTTGCTGAATATGGATATTATAAAACTTCAGTAGCAATGATCGCCGAATCCGCTGGCATTTCAAAGGGGCTTATCTACAATTATTTCAAGAGCAAGGATGAGCTTTTGGAACACGTTTTCATGGAAGGATTTTCATATTTTGATAAGATCTTAACAATCGATAAAATAGAAATATCGGCTCATAAAAAATTAGAAATATTACTAAATAATTATACTGAATCCCTGAAAGATAATTTACCATTCTGGAAACTATACCAAAATGTAATATCTCAACCTCATGTTTCACAGAAGTTAGCCAAGTTCAAAGAATATTATGAATCGGTTTTTGGCCCTTTGCTAATGAGTATTTTTTTTGAACTATTTGGAAACAAATTATCTGAAATAGAAATTCAAATCGAAGTAATGCTTTTTGCTGCTTTTCTCGATGGGATTGCCTTTGATTATACTGTGAGGGGAGAAGAATATCCACTCGATGCGATAAAGCAAAAGTTGTTGGAAAAATATTGAAACATATAAAGAAAAATATGAATATCCAATATCTTAACCCCCAGTGTAATAAAAAAAAGAAGATTACACGGGGCAGGAACGGAATATCAAATGATTAAGTTGAGTAGCCCCGTGCTTTAGCTCGGGAATGAAATGTTCTCAATAAAAACCAGGGTTTCAACCCCAAAGGAGGACAAAATGTCTAACAAAACAAAAAAAACAGGAGGAAATATGAAAAAGCGAAGTATTTTTAATCACAGATCACTTATTAAAGCAAGTTTATTTGTTTTAGTATTGATGATCGTCGGACAATTGAATGCCATCAATTATTATCACAACACGCCTATTACAAGCAGTGAAACTTGGGCACGTTGGGACTATGTAGAGAATGAGGCTATTACACACGTTGTCCAATCAGGTTGTTACGTTGCTGCCGGAGCGACCCTAACTCTCCAAGATAGTTGTGTCGTTAATATTGCCAATCCTAACGGCTTAAATATCTATGGTGGAATAAATGCTAACGGAAGTAGTAATGAGATATATTTTTCCGGCGAATTTATCAAATTATCTAATGCAACCGGCAATTGAGATTTTGATAGTTGCAATTTCTTTGGAGTCAGCTTAACAGTGAATAATTGCAGCGGTACTGTTGATGTACATTATTGTAATTTCTCTAACGGATCTGACTTGTATATTCAAAACGGTTCAAATCCCTCTGTTCTGTTTTGCGAATTTATTGAAGGAGCAGATATTAGCGTAAGCACTAATTCAAACCCACACATCTCAAACACATCCGGAACACCATCAATTTCAGTATCAGGTGGTTCTGCACCGACAGTTCATTATTGCAATTTTACCAGCAGTACTGAAGCAGGTCATTTTAACGGCTGTGGTTCTGCTCATTTCTACAATTGTTCTTTTAATGATTCCTCATTTGACGGAGTTGTTGTTTATGATGCCGATGGTCTTCTTTTTCAAAATTGTAATTTCAATAATAACGGACGTTACGGTATCAAATTTGCCGGAACAGGAACAGGGACAGGAACAACATTTACAGATTGCATTGTGGAAAACAACGGGACTAACGGTGTTTATGCCACAGGTGGTCTCGCTGAATTTATAGACACTCGTATCAGTCAAAACATTCTTAGCGGTGGTGATGTGATTAATACCACAGGCGGTAACTTTACATTCACAAATGTAATTCTTGAAATTGCAAATCCCGTATATAAACCTATGAATTTACTCAACACAAATTTAACTATTAGCGTTACGGACAATTCAGGTACTCTTAACTACAACCTGACTGATTCGAATTTCAGTGGAAGTAATGTAACTTTAGATGATTGTAACGTTACTAATTTTTCTGTAACTGATTGTAATTTCTCTAACGGATCTGTCTTGATAGCTGACAATGGTTCAGATTCTTATATTTGGGATTGCGTATTTAATGCTGCCGGTATCACTGTTGACAATCTTTCATCTCCTAATATTGAATGCGAATTTACTATCGGCAGTAATATCACAGTTGACAACGGTTCGTTTCCAGATATTCATGATTGCAATTTTAACGGTGGCGGAATCACGGTAAACCACCAATCCGACCCTGCAATCTCGACAATAGCCGGTGGCTGGATTCGTGTATGTAATAATTCAAGTCCTCAGATCTCGAATGTGACCGGCAGATATATTAGATTAGAATCCGGTTCTGCTCCGACAGTTGAATATTGCACTTTTGATTCTACTTCTACCGGTGGTCTTTTTTACGGCTGTGGTGCTGCTGTTTTCACCAACTGTACTTTTGAGGATAACACAGACGGAATACATATAAATGATGCAGACAGTCTTGAATTTACAGATTGTTATTTCAGGAATAATCTTCTTGATGGTATCAAAATTGAAGGGACAGGAGCAACATTCTTCACATCTTGCGAAGTGGAAAACAACGGTGATGATGGTATTCATGCCACAGGTGGTGATCTTACATTCACCAATTCACTTATTTACAATAACGGTTGCTACGGTATGTATTTACCTTATGCAAATATGACTGTGCCTATGACTATTACGGATAGTTTGAGAATTGAATCCAATGGTTTAGCAGCAATAAAAATTAATCCAAATCTTGTCGGACGATTACCGGCAGACAGTTTATTCGTTTTCAGTGATAATAATCCGGATAGAGTCTGTGTTATGGAAGGGTATATTGCCGAAGATGCTGTCTGGTTGAAAAGAAACTATAATATATACGGAGATATAGGAGTAGATGGAAATGTTACATTACAATTACCTGCTGACTGCAATTTGTATTTCGACAATAATACAGGAATTGAAATTGAGGGAGCACTTATAGCAGACAGTGTAAACTTTGAACCTATATTATACGGTAATTGGAAAGGTATTCACTTTTATTATAATCATCCCGGAAGTATTCTAAACGCTTGCAAATTAGAAAGAGCAGGATTCAGAGATGATACATCTTACGGACCTGCCGGCATTATGATTCGTGGTGATGATCAGGACAGCACGGTAACTATTACGGGATGTGATATCTTTGATGGTAACGGACACGGAATTTATATGTATAAAAGCAACCCTCTCATAGAAAACTGCACCATTTCAAACTGTGACGGAAACGGGATTGATATAATGTGGTCAGACCCCATCATAACAAATAACACAATTTCTCTATCTGATAGTTGCGGTATCTATTTAGGAATATCATCAGAACCATATATTGATAACTGTAACATCTCAGGTAGTGGACATTACGGAATTTTTACATACGGAACTTCCAATAGCGGAACTCTTAAAAACGGAAGTATTATAAACAATACTGGACCTTCCGCAAGGATTCCTACTGAAATGGTAAAAGACCTCTCAACAATTACTATCAGCGGAAATCAAGATAATCATCAAATAGAAGTTGCCGGTGGACATATTGCTACGGATGCTGTTTGGTACAATGATTATGATTATATTATGTACGGAAGTCCTTTTCTCGCTGAAGGAGCTTTAACATTGGAAGCAGGCACAGTTTTGAAATTTGAACCCGGTGTTGATATGGATATAAGAACTCCCTTAACGGCAATCGGAACTCCTGAAAACCATATTGTTTTTACTTCCAATCAGCCCTCGCCTGCTCCGGGAGATTGGGAGTACTTGTATTTTGATTATTCCGCCGAACCGAGTACACTTGCCTACTGTGATATTCTTTACGGAGGTTCGGGAGGTTATGGAAGTGTAGTATTTTGGGAACATACTGCGAATTTTGATCATTGTGATATTTCGCACAGTAGTTCTGCCGGAATGTGCTTCTGGAGTGATGCTACCGCATATATCACCAATTCCGAAATTCATCATAATGCAGAAATGGGTGTAGAATCCAATCCTTGGAACAGTGTAGCTCATATCAGTGATACATCTATTCACAATAACGGAGATTATGCCATTCAAGCAGGAGCTGATGAGATACAATTTATTGATGATGATGTAGTTATTTATGACAATGAAAATAATGCTATCAAAGTTATTGGTGATGATGTTGTTACCGGAACATGGTACAATCATGATGTCCCTTATGATATTGAGGGAGATATTAATGTTTTGAATAATGAAACTTTGACGATCGAAGCAGGTATTGAAATTCGCTTTACCGGAGAGTATTCGATTACTGTGGAAGGTGCATTATTGGCAGAAGGCAACGCAGATTCCTATATTATTTTCACAAAATTCCCGGATGCCCGAACAAATTGGAAAAACATTATTTTCTCTTCACCCGATGATTTCTCTCAACTCACCTATTGCAATTTCTCTTTCGGAGGAAGCAATGCTAATGGTATGTTAGAATTGGATAATGCCGGAAATTTGTTGCAAATGTACCATTGTAATGTGGACAACAGTGTTACAAATGGTTTATATCTTACAAACAACTCATCGCCGCAATTAACAAATTGCTCTGTTATAAATAATTCGATTGATGGAATTCACATTGCTGACGGTAGTATTCCGAATTTCGGAAACAACCTTTATGAATGGAATCACATTTACGATAATGTAGGATATGACTTTTATAATGGAACTTCCAATATCGATGCAGAATTTGTTTATTGGGGAACAATAGACTCTACAGATATAAATGCTGAAATTTATGACCAAAATGATGATGGAGCTCTTGGACTTGTTAATTATTCACCTTGGACGAACGCCGAACACGATACATTATATTACTCTTCATATGGCTCGATTTCCGGCACTGTCATTCTTGCTGATGGGGTGGGCAATATTACAGATGTAGAGGTAACAGCAGGAGGAATGATCGTAAATCCTGATACAAATGGGGACTATATGATTGATGGTTTACCTCTAGGCACATACGATGTAACAGCAAGTCTTATAAATTATGCAGATTCTACTGTGACTGGTGTTATAGTAGTTGGAAATCAGAATACGCCAGACATTGATTTTACTTTATATAGTGCAATGCCCGAAGCGGATTTTAGTGCAACTCCCACCTATGGCAATCAGCCCCTCGAAGTTCAATTTACCGATCTCTCAACAAATGGTCCCTCGTCCTGGTCGTGGAATTTTGGAGATGGAAACACAAGTGCAGAGCAAAATCCTGTTCATGAATTTATTGATTGGGGCACATTCACAGTATCATTAACTGCAACTAATGACAATGGATCAGACACCGAAATAAAAGTAGATTATATCACAGTTAATGGAAAACCGATTGCGGATGCCGGACCAGATCAAACAGTAAATGAACAAGCCCTTGTTCAACTCGACGGCTCGGGTTCGTACGATCCGGAAGGAGAAACTCTCACGTATTCATGGACCACTCCTCCTGAAATTCAACTCTCGGATTCAACAGCCATACAACCCACATTCACTGCACCGTATGTAAGTGACTCTACTCAGTTTACTATTGAGCTGATTGTCTATGATAGTGAATGTTACTCAGAGGCCAGTACCGTAATTATTATGGTATTAGATATTATCGCAATAGATGAAAAACCGATACCTGAAAACTATACACTCTATGCCAGTTATCCTAATCCTTTCAAGAGCTCTGCAGAAATAGAATTCGGCTTGCCACAGCATGCTTTTGTTGAAATTAAAATATATGACATAAGAGGAAGACTTGTCACATCCCTGGCTGATGAGTACTTTAATGAAGGCAATCATACTTTAACGTGGGATGCAAGTAAGCAAAAATCCGGACTTTATTTCTATAAGATGATCGTCGATGGGAAATCCTATGAAATCAAGAAAATGATCCTGATGAAATAAGCCATAATTTAGAATCAGATTACACAAAACAGGGAGCCAAAACGCTCCCCGTTTTCATTTATTTTGACAGTTTTTTTTCGTTTATTCAGGATTGAAATAGATATATTTATATCTTATTTTTAAAAGGACACTTGCAAGGAAAAATGCCTGATCAAAATGATACTAAGCCATTAATCGATATTCAAAAGATCGATTCTGAGATAACTGCACGGAAAGCAGTTGAACAGCTTCGAAAAGCTCTTCGTTATCATAATTATCGATATTATGTACTCGACGACCCCACTGTTTCCGATGCAGAGTATGACGAGTTCATGCAAAATCTTCAGAGACTTGAGCAAAGATTTCCAGCACTGCAAGATCAGAACTCCCCTACCCAGCGAGTAAGCGGTGAAGTTAAAGAAGAGCTCGGAACTGTTACACACCCCAAACCGATGCTCAGTTTGAAAGCAGTATATAATGACAGCGAGGTGCTCAATTTTGATGAAACCTGCAAAAAATCTCTTGAAGAAAATAAAATCGAATACGTTGCAGAACCCAAGTATGACGGGCTTTCAATCGAGCTTATTTATGAAAATGGCAACCTCACAACTGCTGCCACACGTGGTGACGGATATACCGGCGAGGATGTGCTAAGTAATATCAAAACGATTAGAGAAATTCCTTTGAAATTGAGATCGGAACAGATTCCAATTCCCTCCAAAATCGCTATCCGTGGTGAAGTGTATATACGCAAAGATGAGTTCAACACACTTAATATACAGCGGGAAAAAGAGGGAGAAGACCAATTCGCAAATCCCCGAAATGCTGCTGCCGGTTCTTTGCGTCAACTGGACTCAAAGATCACAGCAAAACGACCGCTTCAAGTTTTTCTTTATGAAATCCTGCAATGTGATGGGTGCAATTTTGCAACCCATTGGGAAGAACTACAGGCATTCAAAAAATGGGGCTTGAAAATAAACCTTCAGGAATCACTAAAGTGTAAAAATATTCAAAATGCTCTTCATTATTATATTGAAATGACTGAAAAACGCGACAATCTCCCCTATGAAATCGATGGGGTTGTTTTTAAAGTTAATAACATCGCAGACAGAGAAAAACTTGGTTATCGTCAGCGTGATCCGCGTTGGGCTATTGCATATAAATTCAAACCCCGTCAGGGCACAACAAAGTTGGAAAATATTATCGTACAGGTGGGTAGAACGGGCAGACTTACCCCTGTTGCAATCCTCAAACCGGTTCACATTGGCGGAGTGGAAGTAAGCAGGGCTTCTCTTCATAATCAGAGCGAGATCGAAAGAAAAGACATTCGGATAGGTGATACAGTCCTCGTAGAGCGCGCAGGTGATGTGATCCCTTATGTGGTCAAGCCAATTA
>Ga0222681_1000799_pt1 | contig 10479 bp, 10 predicted proteins | sample AntAcemetage1006_FD_179844 | JGI IMG/M metagenome (GOLD analysis project Ga0222681, IMG submission 179844) | Saline water microbial communities from Ace Lake, Antarctica - #1006 | ecosystem: Environmental > Aquatic > Non-marine Saline and Alkaline > Saline | place: Antarctica: Ace Lake... | reverse complement strand
CCGGATGCCGTCAGCAATAATAATCGGGGCATTTACAACCGAGTAGGCAAACCCATTTTCAATGGCAGTCTTCAGGTGGTCGATGCTGTCTCCCCTTGATCCTGCATAGAGCGTGTTTGCATCGGTCAGAAAGGGAGAGGCCCCTAAATCGTTGATCTGCTCAACAATTGCCCGGATAAGAAGCGGTCGGATAAAGGCGGTATTCCCCTTTTCCCCAAAGTGCAGTTTGATCGCCGCGAGGTTGCGGGCAGCAACGACATCGTTTATTCCGGCAGTTTGCATAAGCCTCTTCAATTTGGACGGAAGGTTCTCCTTTACGGAGGTCCTGAGATCTGAGAAATACACCTTGCTGATAGTCATCTGGATACTCCTTTCTATATAAAAAAATAGATTTGTAACCATTCACAGGTTCCTCCACCTGTGGCGGGGATCTTCAACAGGGCTATTTAAACATTTTAGAACTCACAAATCAACGGTTTAGGTCTGCGTATAAAGTTGCTTTACATTCTAATGTCATAACATGATAATGATCTTGAGTAATAAATTGCAATTAATGATTATTTGAATATCGAGACTGATGGGCCGGTAAAAAGTCTCCGAAGCCGTCACTCCCGCGAAGCTTGTCCTCGACTCCGATCGGGGAGCGGGAGTCTCCCGCCGCCGCGGGATTGATTTCCCTGGATTCCCGCGTGCGCGGGAATGACGAAAACGGGTCAGTGACTTTTTACGAGTTCATCAAAACCGGAAGGAGGGCGGGAAGGTGCGAGAGTTAATTGCGGTAATTTCTTTTGTCATGGCCGTTATTGGGGGGCTGGCAACGATGTTTCACAAGAAAAGAGACAAGCAGACAATGGGTTCTATTGTTGCAGGTGCATTTCTGATATCTTTTTTCATAAATGTTAAGGAAGAGCCGATACTTGTTCTCCAGGTCGCCTGCATGGTGGCATTTGCCATGGCCGTAACAGGCGGGTTAGTCACGATCTTTAGTAGCGATGAGAATAGACGAGCAGGGGCGATAGGCGCAGGAATAGTCTCTCTCGGAACAACTCTATTAATCCTATTTATGTATTTAGAATTTCGCCCATTTTGATTGTCGTAACCGTGAATGGTAAACCCTCAGCCAAAGATACCTGCAATATACCTCAAGGCCAGAAATAGAAGAATTAAAGCGAATATCAGCTTTATTGCCCTTGCAGGGACATATTTCTGGACCCTTGCGCCTGAATGTTTAACTATTTTTTATATGGAGGCAAAAATGAAGATCAAGACCGGTGACCTGCCGGGAATCGGAAAGCGCTATTCCTTTGAAACGGCGGAAGGGGACAATTTAGTGGTTATCCTTCATCAAAGCGGACACCGGGAAATATACCATTTTGCCGGATCCGATGAGGATGAACCGGATTTTACCATAAAATTGAGTGATGAAGAGGCCCGCCAACTAGGGACCATTCTTCTTGGCGTGGATTATCAGCCGGTGGCCGATGACCGTGTGGAATTATTCTTGAAGAGCATCAGAATAGGATGGGTTCAAGTTTTGTCGGACAGCGAACTGGCCAACAAGAGAATCATCGATTCCCGCATCAGGGCCAAAACGGGCGCGACTATCATCGGGATCCAGAGAGGCGAAGACATGATCGGCAGTCCTGATATAAACGAGGTGATCCTGCCCGGTGACACTCTCATGATCATCGGCAACCGGGAACAGACGAAAAGGCTGGATTCGCTGTGCAGATCATGCTCCCTGGCATCGCAGTCATTTGATGAAAACCATGACCCCAATTGATAACCAAAGGTAAGCCTTGGAAAACATACCCTTCCTGCTGCTAACTGGGCTGATGCTTTGCTTATTTTTTGCCATCAGCTTTGCTTCCCATAAATTCAGGCTTCCATCGGTCCTGATCTATATCGTATTAGGCACCGCTGTTTCCTCATTGTTTTTTGAGAGCGAATTGATTCATATCGCCGCCGAAATCGGCATTGTTCTGCTCTTCTTCATCCTGGGGCTTGACTTTCCATTAGCCCGGATGGTCACTATATCAAAACGAATCTGGCCAGCCGGATTCCTGGATGTTGGATTGAATCTTGGCGGCGCCATGGGCATCGCCCTGCTGTTCGGTCTGGACCCCATCTCGGCTTTTATTATTGGATCGATTGCCTATGCCACGAGTTCATCCATATCCGCCAAAATGCTCGACGAAAAGAAACGGTTAGCCAACTCAGAGACCGAGTTTATTTTGGCTCTGCTCATATTCGAAGACTTAGTGGCCCCCATCTTGGTCTCTTTCATTGCCAGCGTTCAAGGCGGCGATAAGGTATCGCTGGCCTTCATGGGGGTTTTGGTTCTTAAAATCATCGTGCTCGCAGTCGGGGCCATCCTCATGGGGCACTACGGTTTCAGGCGGCTGAATAATTTCGTGGCTAAATACATGGAAACCGATTTCATGCCCCTTCTGGCGGTGGGTTTAGCCCTGGGCTATGCTGGACTGGCGGTTGCTCTGGGTTTATCCGAAATCCTGGGTGCCTTTATGGCCGGCGTCATGTTGTCTGAAACCGGAAGGTCCTCCGAAATCGAACGTTTGCTTCTGCCCGTCCGGGACCTTACCCTCCCGTTCTTTTTCTTCTGGTTCGGAACAACCATCCATTTCATGAAAGGCGTTCCTTATGTCGGCATGATGGTAGCGCTTGTCCTTCTGGCGATTGCCGGCAAGATCATTACAGCCTACGTCGGCAGCCGATGGTTCGGATTGAGCCCGAAGGTCTCATGCAGGGCAGGATTTTCAATGGTGCATCGCGGTGAGTTTTCCGCCATTATCGCCAGCCTAACTTTGCCTCAGTTGCGGATATTCAGCGGGGTCTACATTTTGATTACGGCCTTTATCGGCGTGTATCTGTTCAGCCGGGCGCCTGATATCGCCAACTGGTATCATACCAAATGGGTTCAGCGTCCCGGCGGTCCTGATGCAGGGAAAGGGAAGCACCGGCTTGGGGTATAGGTGCATGTCGTATGGGATATCGGGGAGGCCTTGCCCTCACAACCATTGTGGACATCACAGGGCTTTTCATTTATTGCTTTCTTGACTCCTTTCTCAGCCATATTAGTTTTTCGGAATCTTTACTCCTGAATTCAGCTCACTGCGGAATGACGACATCATCATCGTCGTATATTCCCATATCGGCCTTGGTGTGGCACGCAACGCAGTTGGAAAGAGAACTGATGGAATCACGATCCAAGACATTGACAGGAACTTCATGGTGCTTTTCGCGAATATAGGGGGTATCGGTAATACGGAGAGGGGTTCGATTCCCCAGGCTTCTCATGATTTTAACGGCCCGTTTTGCAGAGGAATGGTCTGCCGCATTTGCCTTAAGATATTCAGCAATTATCTTTTTTGAATCCGGATCAAGCTCGACGACCTCTCCGGAATGGTCTTCAAGCACGGCAAGGATTTTATCCCATGAACCAGAGGGTAATAGTTCGGGCTGATATGCGAAGTGGCAACCGGCGCATTCCTCTTTGTATGTCTGGTTATTTACTGGTGTTAAAGAGCGTTTCCCAGAATCCTTGGAGTCATTCCGGTATCTTTTTTGATACCGCTTCCTTTTTCCCCCACTTTCATGATTATCATCGTCATGATCATCCGAGTAGGTATTCAATTTTTTCAAATCCTGACTAAATACCCATTTCCGAAGCAATGAGCGATCACTGTCAGAAAGGCGCGAACCCGGCTCCACAAGGCGATAGAGCCAGGGAGGCATCTCTCGCTCCTCTGTTTCTTCCGAAATTTCCTTTTTCATCTTAATCTGTCGTTTGGGATCAAGCCGCCCCCACGTAGAAAAGTTGACTTCATCTCGGCCTTCATGGACATAATATCTAAATGTCCAGGATATTGGAGCCACACGGCCGTACCAGGGCCATATGGTCTCGTTCGAGTGGCAATTATAGCAGGCCCGCCGTAAAACTGCTTTAACTTCTTCAGGTGGAGAAATTTCATCTTCCACAGGAGGATTGTTCATTTCCACAGGTATGAACTGAATGCCCAGCAGCACCACGACTAATGCGACAACCACAAGAATCAACACCTTACGCATAGCAAACCTCCTGACACTTATTTATGGAACTTCAATGTTTGAAAGGTCTCACCCTCAACGTCAGTCCTTCAACACTCTGAACAACTACCTTATGGCCAACCAGTAGAGGAACATCGCTAACTGCCCTCCACAGTTCACCATTGACGAAAACCTGCCCTTCAGTTTTCTGCCACTGTTTGACTTTCAGCCATTCATGGCACCCCCGCAAGAGATTTCACAAAGAATCCCGCCGTTTCCACATTCAGCCGTCTCGAACTGCAACACAGGATGGTCGATACCAAATCGATGGAACAGATCGTGACGGATCATCTCCCCGAGCTTCTCAGTCTCGCTCACCCTCTGATCTAACACTTCCACATGACAGGAAAAACCGATACTGGAAGCGGATATGTTCCAGGCGTGAAGATAATGGATGGCGCATACGCCGGGGATCTGTTCCAGGAAATCCTTGATCTCCTCAAGATCCAACCCTTCCGGAGTAGCATTCATAAGTATCCCGGCGCTCGCCTTGAGAATGGACCAGCAATTTTTCAGGATGAAAAGCACGATAAGGATGGAAAGCAAGGGGTCCAGCCAGTACCAAGGCCTGAAGATGAGGATCACCCCGTTGATCAACACCATGACGGAAGTCAAGAGATCACCCATCATGTGGAGGAAGGCGCCCTGGACATTGAGGCTGTGCTTTGAATCCCGGTGGAGCAGCCAGGCGGAGAGACCGTTCCCCAGAATGCCAACACCGGCCAAGAGGATGACCACCTTGCCGATCACGGCCTGCGGGTGATAAAACCGCTCCACTGCCCCATAAACGATGAAGGCCGATGCGCCGATGAGAATGGCCACGTTCATCGTGGCGGCTAGGATCTCTGCCCGTTTGTAACCGAATGTGTTCTGAAAGGAGGCCCCCTTCTTGCCGATGCGATGGGCAATATAGGCAAGCAGGACGGCCACGAAATCGCTGAAATTGTGTGTAGCATCGGAAATGAGGGCCATACTGTGGGCGTAAACACCTCCGATGACCTGGGCCACGGGGATAATGAGGTTGAGTGCCAAGGTTAATAAGAGCCGGGACCCGCTGGTGTCTTTGACGTCCACATGTTGGTGTGAGCAGGAACCAGTGTCGTGAACATGCTCGACGGTTTCGCGACTCTCAGATCCGTGTTCGATTTCATTAGGAGATTTCATTGTTAGCCTTTCCGGCCATTCAGATGGCCGTCATGTCCTTTCTCCACGGGAAGTCCGGCCTCCATCCACCGGGTCCAGCCCTTCAGCAGAACATTCACTTTTTCGTAACCCAACGACCATGCTTTCACCCGGATCGAGGGTTAATCGGCTCCGATTCGATTACCTTTTCTGCTGCCTTCACTCTTTCCATGATAATACCAGGTTTAACAACTCCTTCTTGGCTAATGACTGTCTATTGCCAATGTCCTTATTACACTGTGGATCGGATAAACATTCCCCGGCCGTGGCTGATAACTCAGGTCCACCCGGATATTAACTCTCTTGATACCCTTAGAAACCTTTACTTGAAAAGTCTCCTCTTTGGCTCTAAAGGGCTGAATACTCGTGTCTCGAATAATGCCAAGCTTTTTGGTGGGGCCATATATCATAGTGTTATCCAAAGAGGTCGTTGACTGCGGCATGTAGATTCTCGAATCGCCAAATATCTTTTCACCTTGATCGGTCGTTGCGGTCACATCCAGGACCACCCTGTTTTTGGAAGGTCAGCCGTCAGGGATCCTGTGTCCGGCCTTGCTGGTTATTTTTGTTTTGACAACGAGCATCGGAATTATTTTGCCGGGTGTGAATTGAGACTTGTAGATCAAGGTATCCACTTCCATGGGAAGGGCCTTTTTCAATCGGGCCGATACTTCATCCCTCTTGTTGAAGTCAGGAGGGCAAGAGTGATCCGCATCCTTCATATGGCACTCCTGACAGGTCTTGGCACCTCCTGAAGGGACATAGGCGTGAAGATAGCTTCCGTAAAGTGTTGCACATTGAACCGGATGTTCAAATTCGAAGTTTGGACCCAAACCGTGGCACTGTCCGCACATGACGGATCTTTTCATGATCGGGCTTGCCTTAACCTTTTTATACCCTTCGTCCGGATGCTCTGACACGCTATCGGTCCCGTAAAGCATTCCTTTTTCAGGGTGCCCATGGATCACTCCCTTCTGGTTGTGACAGACCAAACAGTTGATATTGAGCCTGCTCATAGTTGCCTTGTCTTTGCTCAGGATAGCAGCTGCAATCTCAGAGGCCACTTCGTCTGTGGCATATTCCAATTGAGGGAAATGGCATTTGAAGCACGGAAAATTTTTCTTTGTGGCGTCATTGGGATTCTTTACGGAAAGGACGCCTTTTTGCAGATACCGGTCCATAAATATCCCCATGATTGACCTGGCGTGATGGGAGGTCTCCCATTGGGAATGTATTTCCTCATGGCATTCTTTGCAACTTGATGAATCAAACATCTTAATCAGCTCAGTCAGGGTTCCGGCCTTTTGGTCCGATGCCCCGGCTGCGGAGATGAAGATAAAAAAAATGCATACCATTGACATAATAAGAATGTCTCTGAATCCATGTGCTTTCTGCAACCGGAGAATTTGATGTGTCCAAATAGCCCTCAGTCTCCGTATAATACGATGATTACTCCTTTGAGTTGATCGCCCTTTCATAGCTCCCTCCTATTTACCGCCGTACATTCCTTCCAAATTCCCATGTTCTTGAAATATTCACTATTCATTCTCAATTCTTGATGGTCTCGTAAAAAGTCAGAAAGCACCCGTTATTGTCATTCCCGTGAAAACGGGAATCCAGGAAATTCAACTGCTTATGGACTCCCGCTTTCGCGGGAGTGACGGCCTTGGAGACTTTTTACGATTTTGTCAATTCTTAATCTTCACCAAACGACCCATTATCATTTTGCTAATGATTGATGCCCATATAAAAAGTTCTTTTTGCATGAATTTAAGTAACATGATTACATAACCTTCATAGAATGCGTTTTCCCATAAGTTGCGAGCTATCAGCTGAAAGTTTCAAGCATTTTAAGGTGCACAGGTCATATGGCATACCCCGGCAGGGGTTTCCACTGCATAGGGGAAATATTTCCTTTTAAACCAGAGAGCAACATTGACCAGGCTGATGAGCACAGGCACCTCTACAAGGGGCCCGATGACCGCTGCAAAGGCCTCTCCCGAATCAATTCCGAAGACGGCTACAGCTACCGCAATGGCTAATTCAAAATTATTGGATGCTGCTGTAAAACTCAGGGAGGTGGACTGTTCATAGGTGGCCCCCACCTTCATGGAGAGGTAAAAGGAGACAAAGAACATGATCACAAAATAGACACACAGCGGTATGGCGACCCTGATTACATCGAGCGGTAATTGAACGATATACTCGCCTTTCAGGGAAAACATGACCAGAATGGTGAAAAGGAGCGCAATCAGTGTGATGGGGCTGATCTTGGGGATGAATTTTTCTTCATACCACGTTCGGCCCATTGTGTTAAGACCGATGATACGGGTGATTACCCCGGCGATAAAAGGGATACCCAGATAGATGAAGACGCTTTCTGCGATCTGGCCGATGGAGATGTTCACGACCGCGCCCTGCAGTCCCAGCCATTGGGGAACAACCGTGATGAAGATATACGCATAAATAGAAAAGAAGATCACCTGAAAAATGGAGTTGAAGGCCACCAGCCCGGCGCAGTATTCCCGGTCCCCGGAGGCGAGATCATTCCACACGATGACCATGGCGATGCATCGGGCCAGACCGATCATGATAAGCCCCACCATGTATTCATAATGTCCGGAGAGGAAGGTGATAGCCAGGAGAAACATGAGGATGGGTCCGATCACCCAGTTTTGAACGAGGGACAGGAACAAGACTTTGACATTCCGAAACACGGGCCCCATCTTCTCGTATCTGACCTTGGCCAGGGGCGGGTACATCATAAGGATGAGCCCGATGGCAATGGGGATGTTCGTGGTCCCCACCTGAAAGTAGTCTATAGTCTCTCGGATTCCGGGAAAAAGATACCCCCACATGACTCCCGTGAACATGGCCAGAAAGATCCAGAGGGTCAGCAATCTGTCAAGGAAGGACAGACGCTTTACAACGGAATCCTGTACTGCCATTGCAAACCTCCTTTTCGTCGTTTGAATCAGGGATGTAACATCTCAATAAGTAGCGGTGTAGCCACTGGATTCCCGCTTTCGCGGGAATGACGATGGGTCGTAAGTAACTGTCATTCCCGCGAAAGCGGGAATCCAGAAAAGTGGTCTCAGAAAGTACTTGCCCCGATTTATTGAGAAGATACCTTTAGATTAGGAACGTTAGGGTCTACTAACCGACAACCAGCACTAAATCTAATTCTGTCTCTTTCTTCCTGAGCCTTTTTATGAGAATATGAAGTAGATTGGAATACACTGTTTTGCCGATACGATCATTAGCCATGATCTGGTGGAATCCATCTTCCGGAATCTTGAGGACTTCACCAGACTGAACTCCAATAACCGAAGCCGACGCTGGAGTTTTCTCAATGAGCGAGTACTCACCGAAGCAATCGCCTTCGTTCAATGTGTTTAGTTTAACCTCTGATGCTCTATGTTCTTTTCTGCCTTCAAGTCGTTTTGGAAGAAGAACCCTGAGCTGGCCCTTGATTAGAATATAGAAAGCGGATGGTGCCTGTCCTATTTCTATCAAGGTTTCTCCGTTCTTAAAACTTATTCTTTGGCAACACTTGGAAATTATTTTTAGGTCAGCTTTTGCTAAACCATCAAATACTTCCACGTGCGACAAGATGTCAGTTATTTTGCTCTTGAACATTTGTTAGCCCTGTTTTTGGAGGTTGAATTGTTGACGCATACAGCCTCGAGCTTTTGAATATTCTGCTTTTTGCTATAAAGCGACAGACATACCTCTTGGTCATAACGGTCTCACATCAGCGAAAAATAGTCAACACTGCAAACGCATTTCTTTATTTGTATCCAAGAATGATGGTCTCGTAAAAAGCCTCCAAATAGCCGTCAAGCTCTGCCGCGGTTCCCTCTGCCTGGGAGATCAGGAGGGCTTGAAAAGTTTCAGAGTAGAAGCCTTGGCAGCGTTATATGCCTCCGGGCCTTTGTGAAGGCTGTTTGGGCTTAGTGCGGGTGATTCGGTTCTTATTTCAATGACTTCAATCCCCCGCATTTGCACCATTTTCAGCTCTCTTTGATACGCCTCCTGACGGGCGATATTAATGGCTAAATGCTGCATATGCAAGGGACTGAATCGTTTTCTCAAAAAACGATGTCTCCCCTCTTCCACGTTACTGGAGGCAATAAAATGGACAATAATCCTGTCCAGCTCACATAGGTTTGCCAGTGCCTCGACCGGAGCCTTTCCGGTTATGCCTCCATCCAAATACAGCGATCCGTTAATTGCTACCGGTTTAAAGAGGATCGGTACTGAGCCGGAGGCCTGAATCGCCTTGATTAGATCCCCATCAGTAAAGACAGTCTGTTTTCTTTGACTAAGATTTGTGGCTGAAATAGCCAAGGGCGTATTACATTCCTCGAAACGTCTTACAGGCAGTTTTCTTAATAAACGGGCAAATCCATCTCCCTTGAGATATCCGGTATAACCCCTGAAAAGCCGAATAGCATTTAACAAGACAAGGCCCCACGGATCAGGGTTCCAGAAATCGCCCTTTTTCAAGCCGAACAGCATCTTCCTGATGGCGTCATCATTCATGCCGGATGCGGCCATTGCCGCTACAATGGCCCCGGAGCTGGCACCGGCATAGGCCGAGGGCGCAATTTCAGCCTCCCTGATTGCTGCCAAAAATCCGGCATGTGCGAAGAACCCGAAAAAACCGGAGGAAAAGGCCACGCCTAACCTGCAATTGTCTTGGGATAGACCATGGATCATCGGGAGAGACCCCTGAATGTTGAGCCGTTCAACCCGGATATTCTGTATTTCATAATTAAAAAACAACACATCGTACCTCATTTGTCAACAAAATGAGGCCAATGCCATGACTTCCCCCACAAGAACTTATGGAATAACCGTAAAAATCCAACAAAAATCTTGACAAAATGAAAATCAAAATATAGTAAAAGGGTTTTTCCAAACACCTGTACGCAAAATTATTCCCTACACAGACAGAGGGATATTCGGTTAAATCCAAACTAAGCGGTAGATAATATGGCAAAAAAGACAAAAAAAGGTAAGATAACGATTGACGGAGAACTCTGCAAAGGGTGTCACATTTGCATTGAAGTCTGTCCGAACAACAGAATCGAAGTGGACGAGGAACTCAACAAGAAGGGTTACTCTCCAGCCCGACCCAAAGAAAACGTTTCTGAAGGCGAAAAGGGATGTGTCGGATGCGCCATG
>Ga0222681_1000790_pt1 | contig 10509 bp, 9 predicted proteins | sample AntAcemetage1006_FD_179844 | JGI IMG/M metagenome (GOLD analysis project Ga0222681, IMG submission 179844) | Saline water microbial communities from Ace Lake, Antarctica - #1006 | ecosystem: Environmental > Aquatic > Non-marine Saline and Alkaline > Saline | place: Antarctica: Ace Lake... | reverse complement strand
TTGCCGTTGAGGACGAAGGTTCACTGCAGGAAGGTCTGCAACAGATTCACAAACTCACCTCACGAATTCTGGAAAACCATGGTATCACCCCAATAGAGGCACTGAACTCACCATTTGACCCCCGACATCACGAGGCACTGGCACATGTCCCGTCTGAAGCCAAAGAAGGAATCGTCATTGACGAAATTACCAAAGGCTACCGGATGGGTGAGAACGTCATCAGATGTTCACGGGTTGCCGTTTCCTGTGGAAACGGTACAACAGAACAGACTTCAGAATCATCTGAAGAAAAGAAAGAAGAATCAGAAAAATCCAACCAATAAGCTAAAGGAGCAAATTCTATGTCAAAAATACTCGGTATCGATCTCGGTACAACCAATTCATGTATAGCAGTTCTTGAAGGCGGCAAATCAGTTGTTATCCCCAACGCTGAAGGCGGGCGGACCACCCCATCAGTTGTCGCATTCGCAAAAGACGGTGAACGCCTTATCGGTAGTGTCGCAAAACGCCAGGCGATCACCAACCCGGACCGCACCATTCGATCTATTAAACGTGATATGGGCACCGACCGCAAAGTCACCATCGACGGAAAGGACTACACACCTCAGGAAATCTCAGCCATGATCCTGCAGAAACTCAAAGTAGACGCAGAAGAGTATCTTGGTGAGAAAATTACCAAAGCAGTCATTACTGTGCCCGCCTATTTCAACGATGCCCAGCGTCAGGCGACGAAGGATGCCGGAAAGATCGCAGGTCTTGAAGTGATGCGTATCATCAACGAGCCAACCGCATCGGCTCTTGCCTACGGTATCGATAAAGAAGAGGAATCAACTATTCTCGTCTACGACCTCGGTGGCGGCACCTTTGATGTCTCCATTCTGACCCTCGGCGACGGCGTCTTTGAGGTTCGGGCAACGGCCGGAGACAATCACCTTGGTGGTGACGATTTCGACCAGTTGGTTATCGATTACGTCGTTGCAGAGTTCAAAAAGAAGGAAGGCATCGACCTAGGGAAGGACAAAATTGCCCTCCAGCGCATTCGTGACGCAGCAGAGAACGCCAAGCATGAACTTTCTGCGACCCAGAAGACCAACATTAACCTTCCCTACATCACCACTGACGCAGCAGGCCCAAAGTTCCTGGACATCGACCTGACCCGTGCAAAGTTCGAACAACTCATCGGCGACCTCGTGGGAAAGACCATGGGACCAGTCCGCCAGGCAATTGATGATGCAGGCCTTTCTGCACAGGAAATCACCCATGTTCTCTTAGTTGGCGGTTCGACCCGTGTTCCACTGGTACAGGAACGCATGAAGAAAATTCTGCAGAAGGATCCTGACAAGAGCATCAACCCTGACGAATGTGTGGCAATGGGTGCTGCAATTCAGGGTGGCGTATTAACCGGTGAAGCAAAGGACGTCGTTCTTCTCGATGTGACACCACTGACCCTCTCCATCGAGACACTGGGCGGCATTGCAACAAAACTCATCGAGCGCAACACCACCATCCCAACCCGCAAAAGTCAGATCTTCTCGACTGCTGCTGATAACCAGAACTCCGTTACCATTCATGTGGTTCAGGGAGAGCGTGCGATGGCAGGCGATAACTTTACCCTCGGTAAGTTCGATCTCACAGGGATCCCACCAGCGCCACGGGGCATTCCACAGATTGAAGTGACCTTCGATATCGATGCAAATGGCATCATCAATGTCTCGGCAAAAGATCTCGGCACCGGCAACGAGCAGGCTATCACTATCCAAAATAACAAGAACCTCAGCGATGAGGATATCGAAGAGATGGTGAAGAACGCCACGAAGTTTGAAGAAGAAGACAAGAAAAAGCGCGAGGACATCGAAGTTCGCAACACTGCTGACACCGCAATCTTTGCAGCAGAAAAACTTCTTGAAGAACGTGGGGAAAAGATCGAGGTGGATACCAAGGCAAAGATTGAGACAGCCGTCGAAGATCTGAAGAAAGCCCTGGAAGGCAAGGATGTCGAGGACATCAAGCAAAAAATGACAGCCCTCGAAGAACCCATCCACGCTGAGACCATCAAGATGTATCAGGAAGCCCAGGCAGAAGCAGCGGCAGCACAGACAGCAGAGGGTGGCGAAGAACCTCAGAACGAAGAAGATGTTGTCGACGCCGAATACGAAGTAAAAGACGACGAGAAGAAGAACGAGTGAGCCAATGGGTGCGAACTACTACGATACCCTGAATGTACCACGGAATGCATCTCAGGACGAGATTAAGAGAGCTTACCGCACCCTCACGAAGAAATACCACCCTGATATCTGCAAAGAAGAAGGCGCTGAAGAGAAATTCAAGACAATCAACGAAGCCTACAGTGTTCTCTCTGACGAGAAAAAACGGAACCAGTATGATCAGTATGGCCATGAGAACTACACCAACGCTTCGAAGGGATCCTATGCCGGTGGCGGCGGTCATTCGGGTGGCTTTAATGCCGACTTCGGTGGTTTTGGAGATATCTTCGACTCGTTCTTTGGCGGAGGGTCACGGGGGCCCCGGGGTCCACGTCCGGGCAATGATCTCCTGATGCGGATCTCAATCTCCCTGAAAGATGTAGCGCTTGGCACCAAGCGTGACGTTGACGTCATGTCTCATGAGCCCTGCCCGGACTGCGACGGGACCGGCAGTGCCAACAAAAAGACAGCGACCTGTCCCCGCTGTAAAGGTACCGGACAGGAACAGCGGATTGCCCAGACACCATTTGGGCAGTTCGCCTCCACAGCTGTCTGTTCACAGTGCCATGGTACCGGAAAGATACCTGAAGTACGCTGCAAAACCTGCGGCGGGACAGGAACCCAGCGAAAGAGACGAACCCTTACCGTTGATATCCCGGCGGGCATCGAGACCGGCCAGCGCATCCGGATGAATGGATATGGAGAGGCAGGCGATCCCGGTGGACAAAACGGCGATCTCTACGTTGAAGTTCGGGTTGAACCCTCAAAGGACTTCACCAGAATTCACGATAATCTTGAATGTTCCGTTTCCATCTCACCTGCTGAAGCAGTTCTGGGAACCCTGAAAGATATTTTGACTATCGATGGTCGCACTGTTGAACTAAAGGTCCCGGCAGGCGTGCAGCACGGCATGGCGCTGAAAATACCCGGTGAAGGTATCAAACGTCGTGGAAGACCCGGCGATCTCTTAGTTCGGGTAAAAATTAACGTCCCGAAGCATGTCAGTGGCAAAGTAAAAGATCTCTATCAGGAGATTCTGGATCTGGAAGCAGGGAAAAAGCCAGCGAAAAAAAAGGAATCTTCAAAGAAGAAAAAGAATGACACAGAGAACGGTAAGGAAAAAAACGGCATCCTTAACGATCTTTTCGGATAAGATTCATTCATATTCTTCCAGCTTTCCTGACAATTCATTGCTTTTTTTCTGAGCTTCATTCTGATACTATTCTCTTTGGTTTTTTCCACTCAGATTTTCTGATTTTAAGTCTCTCATAATCAGCCGTTTTATACTCAGACAGATCAAACGGAATCTAAGATGCTCCGACGGTTTTGGGTTGGTTTGGCCCTCATTCTGATTATTCTGTGTTGTATCCCGGGAACGGCACTTGCGAATGTATCAGACAAAATACAAACTGAATCAGTAAACAATACGCAAATCAACACATCATTCTCTCTTCCTAACATCTACCAACCCATCCTCGAAAGCGCCAACTACTCAGTTACGTATTTTTATTCCGCCAAATGCAGTGCCTGCCACATCGTAGAACCTGAGATTGAAGCCAGCGCCTCGGCATATCCGGAAATTGCGGTTCGATCATTTGACATATATAACTCCGTAAATAATCGGTCACTTCTCTTTGCATTTGCTGATCGGTATGGAATTGAAGAGATTACCTACCCCATCGTCTTTGCCGGGGATACCATCATTCTCTCAGGACGCACTCCCATCACAGAAAACCTCAATGAAATTCTACAAGGCTATCGTGATGGCTTCTTTCCTGACAGGGAGACCGAGGTACACTGGATGGCATCACATCCGGAGATAACACCAGTCTCATACTCATCACCTGACACTGTCTCGAATACTTCCTTTTCGCCTCAACTTACATCCATCCCTGTTCTGCTCATCATAAGCGCCGGACTTCTGGACGGGATCAATTCCTGTGCCTTCTTGGTCCTGGTCTTCCTGTTGATTGGTCTGGTGCATGCCGGGTCACGACGACAGATGATCCTGACCGGCACTGTCTATACTGGAGCTGTTTTTCTTTTCTATCTACTTGCAGGATTGGGCATTCTGACAATTGTGCTCTCGACAACAGCCTCAGTTATCTTTCTTTTCATTGCAGCGGTTGTCGCCCTCACTGCCGGGGCCCTTCAGATTACCGAGGGTTTGACGAAGAAATCTCCGGTCAGGCTCAGTATATCACCATCACATAAAACAATCCTCCATCGGTGGATGCACCGCACCAGTCTCCCGGCGGCGTTTGTTCTGGGCCTTCTGGTCGCTCTGTTCGAACTACCGTGCACCGGAGGAATTTATCTTGCCATTCTCTCGACACTCGCCAGTAGCACTTCACTCATCGAAGGATTTCCCTACCTGATCCTCTACAACCTGATGTTTGTGCTCCCGCTCGCTCTCATCATCGCCGTTGTAGCTTATGGAATCCCGCCTGAACGTATTGATCAATGGCGAAAAGAGCACAAAGAACTCCTCCGGGTGGTTATTGGTGCGGCCCTTGTTTCCTTTGGCACCCTGATCATCTGGTTTCAGATTTTACCTCTGTTGTAACCCTAAACAGGCTCCAAACTACCGGCAACGATGCACAGCTACATCTGTGAGTCACACAAATAAGTACAGGCATGCGTCTGCTCTTTGAACTCTCCGGAGAACATCCTGACCTTCCGTTTTCTGAACTGGAATGCGTTGGCAGGGTGCTTGAACAGGCGACCCAGGTTGCTATAGCCGAGATTCCTGACCCAAAAACAACTGAGCGCCTCGCGCTCACCCATACCGTTATGGAATATCTCGGCTCGTGCCCGGCAGACCTGGAAGCCTTCGCCGGATTGCTGGAAGATCTGGCAATCCATACGGACCGTCCCTTTGCGGGACGGGCAAAGAAGATGCATGACAGCACCATTCCAGGGAAACAGCTTGACCTCGAGCGCCTTATTGGCACAAAAATCGAAGGCCCTGTCTCCCTCACAGCGCCGCAGGAAACCTATCGCGTGCTCTGTGCCGGAAATCGGTGTTTCTTCGGCAGGGTCATAACGACCATTGACCGGGGAAGTTTTGAGTACCGAAATCCCATGAGACGAGCGTTCTTCCATCCGGGAGTTATGCTACCAATACTGGCACGCACGCTCGTCAATCTCTCTCAGGCTCAGAAAAACGATACCGTTCTGGATCCCTTCTGTGGGACCGGCGGTGTGCTTCTTGAGGCAGAAACACTGGGGATGAGGACCTGCGGGTTTGATATGGACCAGGCAATGATAGTCGGAGCACGGGAGAATCTTCCCGATGCCGAACTGGGGATCGCTGACGCAACGGCGCTCCCACTCAGGGATGCATTCGCCGATGCGGTTGTTACAGACCTGCCATATGGGCAGTCTGTCTGTATCCGCGGCGACAACATGGAACGACTCTATCATCAGTCTCTCAAAGAGATCCGACGGGTTCTCAAACAGGACCACCGTGCCGTCGTGGTAACCCATAAAGATATCAGGGAAATTGCCGCTGAATACTTCGATATCAGCGATTTCTTTTCCCAACGGGTCCACAAAAGTCTGACACGGCGGATTATGGTACTTACCTGAACGCACAGGATAAAAGCGGGACAATCAACCACCAAGTCCGGGCACGCCATATATGGAGCCAATGCAGCGTGAGTATTCTATCATGGCTGGAAAAGGACTTCCCCAAGGGAAGACCGAACAAATCAGTCGCCCGTAAAGCAGTCAGACACCTAAAAAAGAAAGAAAAAAGTCAGCTATTCTCAGATGACCTCTCCCAGATGCGTGCCGCGGAGGGACGGTGGTTCGAATCACTGGTCTATGAGAATCTGCTTGAGATGGTAGATACCTCAGACAAGATCAGTTTTCTGGTCCGCAAAGGAGCCGATGCACCATTCCCTCCGATCCCGGTTCAAATTGGGCAAAACGGTCTTTTCTATTCAAACCGAGGAGATATCAACCTCAGGGGGAATGGCCAGGATATTGCTGAAGTGGATCTCCTCTTTGGTGACAAAGATGGACGAATTTGTTTTGCTGAGATTGTAACATCCGGTTCAGATCTCAAGGAGATGGAAGCAGAGGTACATTTCAAGAAAAGCCTTCTTGGATATCTTTTCGGTCAGGCCTCAGTTCCATTTGTTCTATTCGCATCTGTCGACATTTCCCGCTCTTCGATTATGCGACGACTGGTTCGCGAGACAGAGAGTGCAGTGATTATTACACAATCGTGTGAGATTCTGAAACGATCCCTTGCCCGCGCCCAGGTCCGGGGAGTACCACGAAAACCAGTCTATAATCCAAAACTGGTCGACCTCGAGAATCTCCAACCCCGTCGTCCATTTGACTTCCTAAAAATTCACAATGAGCGCCGTGATAAAATCATTACTGCTATGTTTGAAGGAAAGACCGGCGCAGAACTCGACACAGCGCAGAATCTGCCACCCATTACCCGTAAGATCCTCTTTGGCGCCCTGCATCCATCCGGCACCCGGACTCTGATGAAAGACAGGAAATTTATCCATAAAGATGTGACGTACACCGCCGACAATCTCCACAAATACTTTTCAAAAGTAATTCTCGCCATCGACATTCCCGAATATGAACCGGTCATTTACATGAAATCAAAGACCAAACGGGAGTATCTGAAGGTAGTCAAAAAGGCAAATGGAAATCTCAAGGTGGAAAGCAAGCGGACACCACAGATGACCGGATTTTATCTCTGGCTTGAAAATCTTCAGCCAACGCTCGGATCCCGGATCACCCGGAAGTATGCTGAGATCTTTCTCTAAATCAATTTTCTCCCTATTTTAACTCATATTGAATACTTTTCGAATTGCAGCACACAACACGAGTCAGTATAGTATCCAAAATCAGGAAAGAATAATCCATAAAAATTATCGTTTCCTCTTTTTCAAATATTCCAATCACACTAAAATCTTCCAACCTCGTGCTCACTCCCTTAAAACACCGATTTCTCTTATTTCATAAATTTAGTTTTCCGTCATTTCGGTGTTCTTTTCGCCATCTGAAGGAAACGGGTTAAGTAGAAAAAGCACATAAGCTCAATACATGGAAAATAAAGGGATAGTCATTCTTCTCATTCTGATACTGGGATGTCTTGGGTATATGACCTATGCCCAGCAGACAGCACCGGCAGCCACCCAGCAGGTCACCTATCTTTCAACAGGCACCACTCAGCAGGCTGCTCTACCGGCGGCCAGCACCATCCCTCAGGAGACAACATCATCAGCTGTGGTCACGGAACAATATGTCACAACCGACGCCAATGCAGCAGTCTCAGCAAACACATGGGTAGAGAACGCCGACTGGGACAGCACAGACGGAAAAAACGGTTTACTCATTCATTTCATATTCACTGATGCATCAGGAAATACCGTCCTCTTCTCCAACCAGAATGTCGTCGCCACGGTCAAAATTTTTACTCCACTCATCAACGCATACAACGCCCCCATTACCTCAACACGTATACTCTATCAGGGAACAGCCACCATCACATCTGCAAAAGAGGGGTTGAATTATCCATTGCGTGGCATCCGTGTTGCCTGGAGTGATATTGATATCAAATCCAGCGACAAAGGAATTGGATCGATTTATGTGAAATTCCAGTTACCTGCCGGAAAAATACTTGAGTCAACAGAAAAATTCCCCTACCCCAAATAACACCGTTTTCAGCTGACACCATGATATTTCATGACATCATCAAAGCGACAACAAACGGTGAGGGAGATATTCTTGACGTTTCAGAACAGGTACGGGCACTTGTCAGGGAAAGTAGTGTTACAACCGGCGTTGTCACCTGCTTTGTGCAGGGTTCAACTGCTGCTCTGACAACTATCGAATCTGAGCCGGGAGTATTGGAAGATTTCAACCGTGCTCTTGCCATACTAGCACCGGAACATACCACCTATGCCCACGACTTGGCATGGGGAGACGGCAACGGTAGATCTCATGTGAAAGCGGCACTGGTTGGGCCGTCTCTATCCATCCCCATTCGCAACGGACAGATTGTCACCGGCACGTGGCAGCAGATAGTGCTCGTAGAATGTGACATTCGTTCCCGACGTGATCGCAGCATATTCTGCACGGTTATCGGCGAGTGAAAAGAGTATAAAAAAATTAATCCAGAGGTACTGTCTCAAGCTGTGAGACAAGTTCCCAGATTCTGGTCCGGGCATGGACCGGCATGTTCGGATCGTTTGAGACCTCATCAATAATTGAGATCCCGGTTGCCGCACGCATGCCAAGTGGCTGAGATGTGTCCTGTAACACCTTCCGGGTCTCATCTGCTACACGCCGAATATTGCGTGGAATCGTTGAATCCTCATGGATCATCTGAAGCATCTGAATGCATTTTTGTATTGTCGCATTTGGTTCTGGCATAAAATATTCACCCCTAGTATCTATTAATTAGCTTTCCTGAATATATAAGATATTGAGTAATGAACAATGAAAGAGAAAGCAGATGAGGATATTATGGCAGATTACCTCCTGAAAGGAGGGAAGATGCTCTCAGATTCATGCACTATTTGTGGAGCACCGCTTTTTGATTATAACGGTGAAGTATTCTGTGTCGTCTGCCGTGAGAAGGGTGTCAACCAGGAAGCGCAACAACGACCAGAACAGGAAAAGAACACCGATACGATCATTCAAGAGGAACACCCCAACAGAGAGCGTTTGACACCGGTTCCCGGCAGTCTTCTTGCTGAATGTGACATGGCACTTTCAACCCTGTTTGAACGAATCGGTGATGAGCGCCTGCGACCGGACGAACTCCTGGTACTGAGCGAGGCCGTTCTCAATTGTGTAACGGCCCGTGACATCCTAAAATAAGGGATTCATTCAAGCGACTTAATCATTTTTTGTAACCCTTTTTTGCCATATCAATAACAGCACCGGCAATAACCGGCCCAATGCCCGGAATTTCCAGCAGCGTCTCCTCGTCAGCGCAAATGACGCCTTCAACTGATCCACATGCCTCTAACAGGAGACGGGCATGCTTTGGGCCAACACTGGGGAACGCAGAGATAATGTATTCCTGTTGCTCAGTTACTGATCGATAGGTCTTGTGCCGGTGAGGTGAAAAAGTTCCACGTTCACTCCCTTCCCGATTCGCCATCACCCACAACATACCGGCGGTCTCTTCGGCATCACCGGTGAAAAATATTGAGATTCCCATATCGAGGGCAATAGAAGAAAGCGCCCCGCGAATCGCGTTCGGATGCATATTCCGTTGGCCATACAGGTTTTCTCCTTCGATGATGAGCACCGGCCGGACTGCTGCATCGGCAAGAGCCTGTAACTGCCCGAAAATGTCCCGATCCACAAAGGTATCCATAAAATCACGAGTGGTCTTGCGCTCGACAAGAATCCTTGTCCCAATCTGATAGTCACCGGTTTCAAGACGGCTGACTTCAAGGTCAGCACCAAGCGTGTGTAGAATTTCAACAACCTTTGAGGACGTCTCCCGGTCATCTGCCACAATATAGGGGCCGGTTGGGATAAATGCCGCAATCGATGCCTGAGCACCCTCTGATGAAGAGTCAGACGCATTGAAGTGTGTCTGCCCGTTTGTGTCAGCAGTCCGGGATGTATCCGTACCGGCAGAAAGTGAGGGCAACATCTGTAAACTTTTTTTCATCGATTTTTCACGCTGGTGACTCACATAGCGAAGCGTCTCATCTGAGGTTCCTTTGGTTATCAATACAATAATCGTCCCACTACCATGTCTACCGGTACGGCCTTTCCGCTGAATACTCCGAATTTCTGAAGAGACTGCTTCATAAAAGATGACCATATCAGTTGAGGGCACATCCAGTCCTTCCTCACCAACTGAGGTGGCTATCAACACTTTGAACGTTCCCTCACGAAACGCCTGTAGTGTCTCAAGTTGTTGTTTTTGAGATAGTCCTTTCTCAGCGTCCTTTGAGGCTTGTCCGACAAACCGTCGCGCTTCAATATCATGGCACTTCAGATGATCGACCAGAAGCTGGACGGTATCCCGATAGGTTGCAAAGACAATGATCCGACTTTCTGGATATTCCGTAAGCTGATTTTTCACAATCTTCGCACAAAGGTCAGGCTTCGGGTGTAACTCTCCCTGCCATTCATCACAGTGCTCTAGCAACGTCTGAAAGAGTGGATCAGCAGCGAGGCGCTGGCTTGCCTTGGTACCGGCAGAAGAGACTCCCTCTGCCGAGAGTCTAAACAGATAGCTCTTAAACACCTCGCTGCCCTGTGACTCCGCCAGCGTAATGGCATGACGAATTTTCATGAGTTC
>Ga0222681_1000783_pt1 | contig 10577 bp, 9 predicted proteins | sample AntAcemetage1006_FD_179844 | JGI IMG/M metagenome (GOLD analysis project Ga0222681, IMG submission 179844) | Saline water microbial communities from Ace Lake, Antarctica - #1006 | ecosystem: Environmental > Aquatic > Non-marine Saline and Alkaline > Saline | place: Antarctica: Ace Lake... | reverse complement strand
AGATAATAACTTAGAGGCGCCCTGGTTTCACACCACGGAAGACAAAGCAGAAGACCAGGAATGGAACATACAGGAAGGCGAGTATTTTACAGCCCTGTGCGGCGCGCTACCCGACGAGACACAGGACGCCTATCGGAGCTATGGCGACGCATTCAGGACCGGATATGTTGCACTGAACCAGGGCGAATACGAACTGGCCCTGACAAAATTATCGCAGGCTCTCGAGGAAAATCGGACGGACAGTCTGATCCCCCTTGAACTCGCCACTACCTGTCTGAACATGAAAAGATACGAAGAGGCCCTCACTCTTCTTGAACGATTCATCGAGGAGCACCCACGTTCCACACACGGGTACCATATCTTATGCGAAACCCTCTGGACAATGAAAAATTTTGATGAGGCCGATGAACTGCTCTTTTCCTGTCCGGGAGATCTTGCAGAGACAACGCCAATCCTGCATCTCAAAGGGGAATCGCTCTATCGGTCCGGAAGACATCGGGAGGCGGAGGCCTTCTATCTGGATATCCTTCAATCTCACGACTGGGATGAGCATACTGCCCTGTCACTGGCGGCAACATATGAAGCGCTGGGGGAAAACGACGCGGCTCTTGAAATGTACAGCGAAATAATGGAAAAATGCACCGGCTGCGGCGTGAAGGTTGCACCCTTTATCAAACAGAAGTACGCGGATATATCGACGGAACTTGGTGATTATTCTGCGAAGATACTGGAAATATACCTCTCTCTGATTGAAGAAGACCCCGCGGGCAGGGAATATTACTTCAGAAAAGTGGCACACATATACACCTCCATGGGAAACGAGAGAGAAGCAAGGAGGTACCGATCGTTCGCCGATAACATGGGCGGACCATCCACAGAATCCGATTATTAAAAAATGAAAATTAAACTTTTGCTGATAGACGCACTCAACCTCATCCGCCGCGTGTATGCCGCACAACCTGGAGAAGACGGACCTAATCGCGTGGATGACGCCTTAAAAACAGGCGTCCACTCCCTTCGGCGTGCCCTGCGTGAATGCCGGCCCACCCACGCGATTTGTGTCTTTGACAGCCACGAACCGAGCTGGCGCCATGACCTGTATCCCGGTTACAAGGCCGGACGGCCGCCAATGCCCGAGGATCTCAATTCGCGGATGAACCGGTTCAAGGACGCGTTTTCGGAGATCGGAGTCCGCTCTGTGTGTTTCCCCACACTCGAAGCGGATGACATTATTGCCACACTTGCCGGAAAGATAGCATCCCGAAGTGGCAAGGTTGTCATACTTTCAACAGACAGGATGTTTCTGCAGCTTGTTTCAGATTTGATAGTGGTGCGCGACCATTTCAATAAACTGGATATGGATCAGGCATACGTAAAGGAAAAACTGCACGTACAGCCGGATCAACTGGTGGATTTCTTCGCGCTGACGGGATACGCCACCAACAACATACCCGGAGTCCACACAGCAGGTCCAAAGACAGCCGCCCGGCTGCTGAACGAACTGGAAAGCCTGGATAATATTCTGTCGGTTGCCTATACCATCAAGGGCAAGTTGGGCGAGATGTTATGCAAACATGCCGGAGAGGCGCGCCTCTCCCAATCCCTGGTTCGCCTGAAAGATGATATAGAACTGGGGCTTAATCTGAAATCATTTCGATACACGACGGAACCCTGATGCTAAATGCTGAAGATTCTGGTTCTTGAGTAGAATAGCGCTAATTTTATCGTGTCACTCGCGCCAAAAAAGGGTATAGTACGCGGCACTGTCGTGATAGGCTTTATCGAGAAGAAAACGGGGGTTTAACCTGAACTTTCGGGAGAGAGATACCATGAATTTCAAAATGGACCGAACTTCAAGAAAATCTTTTCAAGGTTCATGCAGGGTGTTCCTGGTCACTTCCGGTGTTGCCCTGTTAATATTATGCCTGTCAGCAACAACTGTCGCTTCAGGGGATGCCATGTCTAAGTTTACCCTCCTCGTAGAACAAGACAGTGGATTATCCGCAGCGGAAAAGGAACAATGGACATCCACTACCATGGAAGCGTTTCGGGACAAGGAATTCACTTTTGACTACAGTCGCCTGATCTATGGGATTCTTTCACAAGGAAAATTCGATGAAGTCACAATGGATAAGACTATTCAGGTGGCTCTTCATTCAACCATGGCTATGGAACAGGGAGCGCCCGAAGAGGAAGTTGGTGAGCTTGCCCTATTCGCGTTTTCAACAAATCTTCTTCCCGAAGAAATCCGGCTGTACGCAGTCACAACAAAGAAGTGCAGCGCCGCCGGAGTACCGGTTTACGTTACGCGGGAAATGATACGTCATGCCAAGGAAGAACTCTGGCCCGAGAATACCTTTACTACTATAATGAATGGTCTGACAGAGTCCGCCAGGCGCAACATGGCTACCGAAAAAATCGCTCTCTTCATGCTTATTTCAGTAGCACAAAAGCTTGGAACTCCGGAACAGATCGTCCGGGACGCGCTTGAAGATGCCCGACAACGTAAATCCGCCCCACTGCAGAAAGAGCGAACCATACCGACGACCCCAACACCTGCCGTTACTCCAGCACCCTTAACCCCAAGGGTAGCCCTTAACTTTGACGCATTCAGACAGTCTGTCGAATCATTCCTCGGCACGCCCTATAGATGGGGAGGAAATAGTCGAATGGGCGTCGATTGCTCCGGGTTCACCAGTCTTGTCATGTATGAAAACGGCTACCGGGTCCCCCGCGTGAGCGGTAATCAGGCAAGGGTGGGGGCACCTGTTTACAAAAACCAGCTTCAGTTAGGCGATCTTGTGTTTTTTGACACAAAGGGTAGTGGAAGAATCACCCATGTGGGTTTTTACCTTGGAGGAAACCTTATGGCACACGCCTCTTCGAGCAAAGGAGTGACCATAGTTTTTTTCAGTAACAGGTATTTCCAGTCACGTTATGTAACAGCCCGCCGGATTATAAGATACGTAAACAGGTAATATATTCGTTGCTGAGGGTGCCGTATGCGTGTAGCTACCTTTTTTCTTTTGGAGACAGATACGATTTCCCTCGAATTCACAAACCAGTTCACAAAACATTTTGACACAGACAAGAAATCGTGCAAAAAGATAAATTCTATTCAGTTCTCAGGTTGGCAGTGAATTGTCGGGTGGATTAGCCCACTGGAAAACATCATGAATAAAAATGATAATCAAGGCATGAAAGACGACATCAAGGTGACCTTCTGGGGTGTTCGTGGAACATTGCCGGTTCCAGGCCTGAACTCAGTGCTGTACGGGGGAAATACTTCATGCGTAAGCGTTGAATTCCCAAACGATAATTTCTTCATCTTCGATGCCGGAACTGGGATCAAGGAACTGTCAAATTACTTTATATCTAAACACGCATGCACAAAAGCAACAGTTTTTATTTCGCATCCTCACTGGGATCATATAAACGGCATCCCCTTCTTTGCGCCACTGTATACAAAGGGAAACGAGTTTAAAATCTATGGCCCGCCTAATGGAGGCATGTCCATGCGGAAATTGATATCAGGGCAAATGGACGGTGTATATTTTCCAATAAACATAAAGGGATTCGAGGCGAAAGTTTCTTTCCACAATCTCGGGGAACAAACGTTCACTATAAACACACTGCAGATACAAACAATGTTCTTGAATCACCCGGGGCAATGTCTTGGTTATCGTCTGAATTACAAAGACAAGTCCGTCTGTTATATCACCGATAACGAAATTTACCCGCAGTCCAGCAGACTCTACAACGAGAGTTATGTAAACAAACTGAAAGACTTTGTCTCAGATACGGATGTATTAATAACTGACTGTACCTACACGGATGACGAATATGGAGGGAAAATCGGATGGGGACATTCATCCGTAAGTCAGGTAGCGCAACTGGCCGACATGGCCGCAGTAAAATCCCTGTTCCTGTTTCACCATGACCCTGATCAAACTGACACTGACATAGACAACAAACTGAAGATGGCCCGGGCCATCTTGGAAATGAAGGGCTCCTCCACCAAATGCATTGCACCGAAAGAGAGAGAATCTTTCGACGTATAGTGGATAAGACTGGGACTGAGGCGTTTCATCACAACACTCAAGATAGATGGCAGAACCCCTTAAAAACCAACCGATTAGCGGGATCAACAACACAAAGCGGATGACATGTGACCCGCCGCAGAATGAGCGACCCCAAAAGTTCAGTCTCAGATTCTGGATAGGAATAATCCTCCTGACAACCAATCAACCGCTTGGCTGGGTGGCCCTGCTTGTATGTAGTGCCCTGGCCATAGATGAACACAGCGAATTCATCTTCTTCTTTGGGATAGCGTTATATGCTCTGACCTGGGGAATGTTGGGACTGGGTGCATTACTGGCTGGACCGGAAGGTCTCCGTTATTCTCACCTTCTGTTGACAAAGTCATGGCGGTATATTGTTCGTCATCTTAAGATACGGCAGAGGTAAAGAGACAGGGCAACATTTCACCATACCATAGCCTGTCACCACCAGTTTCGTGATCTACTCCAGGGTTTTCAAGTCTCTTCAGCTTTTCGCAATTGACTTCGCATGATATTCTGGATCTATGATGCTGTTACTTATTTTCGGACGGCCTCCTGACCCCGGTAACCGCGATAAGTGTGTTAGCGAAATTTGTCTGCAAAAAGTTTCTACCTTACTAATCCGCCTGTCTCCTTAGAAAGGCAGGTGTTTCAAAGTCGGGATTATCATCATCGAGTATCGTCCCCATACTTACGGCAGCAGGTTTATCTCCTGTCTTATCGTCTCTGTTTCTCATAAAAGTTGGCCTGGCAATGTTTCCCTTTCTCCTGGTGTTGCCTGGTTGCAAGGTGGAAATCTCAGCCGTCATCTCACAATTACGCTCATTTGAATCGAATCCCGTTGCAATTACGGTAATCCGTACCTCGTCTCCCATACTGTCATCAACAACCGTTCCGAATATGATATTTGCGTCTTCGTGCGCCTCGGCCTGTATCAGTGATGACGCCTCATTTACCTCAAAAAGTGTCATCTCGGACCCGCCTGTTATGTTGAGAAGTATCCCTCGAGCCCCCTGAATTGAATTATCTTCGAGCAGGGGAGAGGATATCGCCTTCTGTGCGGCTTCAATCGCCCTGTTGTCACCACTGGCGATACCGGTACCCATAAGTGCCAGTCCCATCTCGGACATGATGTTCTTTACGTCAGCGAAATCGAGATTGATCAGACCGGGGACCATGATAAGGTCGGAAATCCCCTTAACTCCATTGTACAGGATATCATCGGCCTTTTTGAAGGCATCCGGCAAAGTCATGTTTCTGCCGCTGATACTCAGAAGCCGTTGATTCGGAACCACAATGAGGGTATCAACCACCTTTCTTAATTCGGCAAGACCCTGTTCCGCCTGTTTAGTTCGTTTCTTGCCCTCAAATTGAAACGGTTTTGTGACTACCGCGACAGTCAGCGCCCCAAGCTCCTTTGCAATTTCAGCTACAATTGGCGCGCCGCCAGTCCCTGTGCCTCCTCCAAGACCTGCTGTCACAAAAACCATGTCCGCTCCATCCAGGATTTCCTTCAGCCTGTCCTGAGATTCGATGGCTGCCTTTTTACCCACTTCAGGGTCAGAACCGGCACCGAGACCCTTTGTAATCTCTGCCCCGAGTTGTACCTTTATTGAGGCACTTGACGCTGTCATAGCCTGTGAATCTGTATTTGCCACAATAAAATCCACCCCGGTGAGTTGATAAGCAATCATCATATTGACGGCATTCCCTCCGCCGCCTCCGACACCTATTACCTTGACCCTGGCGGCATTGTTGTTATCACCGCATTTTACCAACTCAAACATAACCATTCCCCCTCTTTCTTAAAAGAAATCGTTGAACCATTTTTTAATTCTCGTCTTTAGCCCTCGTAATATTTTTCTCTCGCTTCTATCCATTTTAAAGTCAGAATAATCGTTACTTCCACGAACAACCAGTCCCACTCCCGTCGCATACATCGGATGATTAATCACATCTGTAATACCTCCGACACCAGCAGGACACCCCTTTCTTACCGGTGAATTAAATATCTGCTCCGCCAGTTCAGTTATTCCTTCAAGCATTGCGGTCCCCCCCGTAAGCACAACACCTCCGGCGAGTAGATCATCATACCCTGCTTTAACAATCTCCCTGAGCGCAAGACTGAGAATCTCTTCCACACGCGGCTCGATGATCTCCCCCAGCACCTGTCTTGAAATATTTCTCGGATTTCTTCCACCCACACTTGGAACCTCAATGATTTCATTTTGTGGAATCATTTTAGTATATGCGCAGCCATATTTTATCTTTATCTTTTCAGCTTCCTGAACCGGGGTCCGCAAGCCCACAGAGATATCACTTGTTACATAATTACCCCCCAGAGGCAGGACATGAGTGTGCTGAATACTTCCCTCAGCAAATACCGCTATGTCAGAAGTGCCTCCACCGATATCGATCAGGGCAACACCGAGTTCCTTTTCATCCTGACTGAGGACCGTCTCGCTTGAGGCCATTTGTTCCAGGATAACGTCATTGACATCCAGACCCACACGATTAATCGACTTTATTATGTTCTGTACGGATGTAATTGCAGCAGTAACAACATGGACCTTGGCCTCAAGCCTGACACCCGACATCCCGATTGGTTCTTTTACTCCATCCTGATCGTCAACCATATAGTACTGTGGCAATATATGAATCACTCTCCTATCCAGAGGAATGGCAACCGCCCTGGCCGCTTCGAGGGCTCTCTTTACATCATATTCATCAACTTCACCGCCCTTAACCGCCACAATGCCATAGCTGTTCAACCCCTGTATGTGACTTCCGGCAATACCTGCGTAAACCGACCTTATTTCACATCCCGACATCAATTCCGCTTCTTCCACGGCCCTCTTTATTGAATCAACGGTACTGTCAATATTAACTACCACCCCTTTTCGAAGACCGATTGACCGATGAGTGCCAATCCCGATTATATCTATTCCCACGTTCGTAATTTTTCCGACGATGGCACATACCTTGGTCGTTCCTATATCCAGCCCAACTATGATATCTTCATTTCTTGCCATTAGCTTTTCCTTTCCGACATCATATCTCCATCTTGCGATCTTTTGTCAGGTTCCTCGGACCGAAAACATTTCCACGCTCGACTGCAATCCTGCTGCAATCCACAAGATCAATACTCAAAAACTTCCTGTCCAAACCCCTTTGCTCCAAATCGGCCATAACCCTCTTAAGCCTTTTTAACTTGGCTTCGTAGTCCCCAAAACCAATATTCAAAAACAAATGGTTGTCCGTAAAGACAGAAAAGGCATATACATCATCTGCATAAATCTCGGACACATTCCATTCCATTGGGAAATTATCTCTTTTAGAAAGACAGTTCAGAAATTCAAAGGCATTCTCCAGCAGGCCTTTCCTTACGCCGCCATTTCTGTAGCTCCCTGTAATAACAGGGGCATCCACCATATCGCCGGTCTCAAATCTTTTGAACACCACTCCGTTACGACCCACAACGTACATTTCCTTGTCATTTTTAAGGAGAGCGACGGCATCTCTCTCAACAATTTCAATCACCAGCCTGTCGGGAAATTCCCTCCCGACGGAGGCATTCCTGATCCACGGATCATTTTCTATCTCCCGCGCCATCTTTCTGAGATTTACAGTCAGGATATTCATGGAGGATGATATCCCTGCCAGCTCAATAACTTTCTCCCTGCTGATCTTGTCGCAACCCCTGACAATAGTATTTTTCAACCTGAAATAATCCGCGCACATGGCAAAATTATACGCATATACCATTAAAGTAGCTAACAGACCTGCAACGCTGATAATTGCAAGCATCTTGAAGATTTCACCCGGCATCACCCCTGATCTGTGTTTCAATCTGTTCTTCCTTGCCGAACGGGTTGTTTTGAAGGGCTTCCTCAAAGTAGTCACTCCCCTATGATCTTTATTTCTGTTTCAAGAGCAATTCCCCTCTCATCGAGGACCCTCTTTTGAGCCAGGTCAATCAGGGCAATAATATCCCCTGCTTTCGCATTGCCCAGATTCACAATGAAATTTCCATGTTTCCCGGATATTTCCGCATCCCCTACCCTGAGGCCTTTAAGCCCGGCTTCTTCAATCATTTTTCCTGCCGGATAATCGGGAGGATTTTTGAATACTGATCCCGCGCTCCGGTACGCGAGAGGATGCTTCTCCCTGCGCGCCGCACTAATGTCCGAAATCTTTCCCTGGATTTCATTTCTGCTTCCACTTACAAGGTAAAACTCGGCGCCGGTAATAATTGCCCCCGCGGGAAGGACAAGATTCCTGTACTCAAACGACAGGGCCTCTCTTTCTATCTCTCTTATCTTCGCGCCGTTATCGAGAATGGAGACTGATTTCACTACATCCTTCATCTCCCTCCCCCACGCGCCGGCATTCATTTTTACGGCGCCGCCGACACTGCCCGGTATTCCGGCACAGAATTCCAGCCCGGCAAGCGCTTCTCTGGCCGAAAAAACGACAATGTCGGAAAGTAAAACCCCTGCCTGAGCGTAAACGCATACTCCACCGGCATATTCTTCTTTTAAGGTAGATCCACTGGGAAGATTTCCTCCCCCTATCTCCATTCTTCGCAGTGCCTCAAGCGAGATCAGCGCTCCTCTGTAACCACCATCTCTCACGATAAGATTCGAACAGTTCCCTACGGGCATAAAGGGAACATCTTCTTTATGTAAAAGTGTCACCAGATCTTTCAGTTCACTCACAGTATCAGGAACGATCAGCGCGTCAGCCCTTCCCCCGACGCCCATGGAGGTATGCATGGACATTGGTTCATCAAAAAGCACCCTCCCGGTGACCGTGCTGACTATTTCGTTTCTTAACTGTTTGTCTGCAATCATTTGTCCTGACCCCTGACCCCTGACCCCTGACCCCTGACTCCCTGACTCCCTGACCCCCGGGCTCTGAGCCTTTCCAGCAGTTCCACTCCCGTCTTCCATACATCTCCTGCGCCGAGTGTAATGATCACATCGCCCGGTTTCACTGATTCTGACAGGTGATCGACAATCTCCTTAAAACTTGAAAGATATATTACATCCCCATGGCCATGGTCCTTTATGCCTTTTCCAAGATTCATGGAATGAACACCTTTTATTTCCTTTTCACACGCGGCATATATGTCCGTCAGTATCAGCGCATCGGCATCGTCAAAGGAATCCAGAAATTCATCAAACAAGGCCTTGGTGCGTGAATAGCGATGGGGCTGAAACACAACGACAAGCCGCCTGTCTTTCCATGCATTTTTCGCCGCTTCCAGCACCGCCTTTATTTCAGTCGGATGATGACCATAATCATCAATCACTATAACACCGTCGGCCTCTCCCTGGATATCCAGTCGACGGTGTACCCCTTTATACGCGCTGAGACCTTCCTTTATCGTAGAAAATTCCATTCCCAGCTCAAGAGATACAGCCACGGCGGCCATTGAATTGTAAACATTGAACAGGCCCGGAACCTGCATCTCTACTTCACCGAGTAGCGCTTCTCTGCGGTAGAGAGAAAATCGTGATGTCAGGCCATTGAAGGATATATCGGTCGCCCTGAAATCGGCATCGTTATGCACCCCGTAGGTAACGACTTTTCTCTTTATCCGCGACAATATATCCCTTACATTATCACAATCTCCGCACAGGATAGCGGCCCCGTAAAAAGGGACCGAGTTAGCGAATTTCAGAAAGGCATCCTTGATCTCTCCTATTCCGGGATAATAATCCAGATGTTCACGATCTATATTCGTAATCACGGCGATGTACGGGTTCAGTTGAAGGAATGAACCATCGCTCTCATCGGCCTCGGCAACGATAATATCCCCCTCGCCCAACCTTGCGTTGCTTCCGATGCTGTCCAGTCTTCCCCCTATCACCATCGTAGGATCAAGGCCGCCATGTGCAAGCACGGTTGAAATCATGGAAGTTGTTGTCGTCTTTCCGTGACTGCCCGACACGGCTATGGAATATTTCATTTTCAGGAGTTCAGCGAGCATCTCGGCCCTCGGAATTACCGGAATATTTCTGCGGTGAGCCTCCATTACCTCCGGGTTGCTCTCACCGACCGCTGTTGATTTCACTACCACATCGGCATCGATGAGATTTGATGGTTTGTGGCCTCGACAAATCGTGGCACCGAGCGATTCCAGCCTCGAAGTGATATCGGACATCTCAATATCAGACCCGCTGATCGTATAGCTCAGATTCAGCAGGACTTCGGCGATACCACTCATCCCGATACCGCCTATCCCGACAAAGTGTATATGTTTTACTCGTCTATACATTATGTGTATCCTCTGATCCCTGATCCCTAATTCCTGATCCCCGGCCCACTATTGCCATACACTCATCAACGATACGCTCTGCCGCCTTTATATTTCCCAGTCTTTCGGATTTCTTTTCCATCCCATCTATTGTCTCCGGGCTGTCTGAAAGCCTCCTGATAACCCCGGCAAGGGTTCTCCCGTCAAGGGCATCCTCAAGGATCATCTCGGCCGCGCCCGCATCTGCCAGCACG
>Ga0222681_1000778_pt1 | contig 10656 bp, 10 predicted proteins | sample AntAcemetage1006_FD_179844 | JGI IMG/M metagenome (GOLD analysis project Ga0222681, IMG submission 179844) | Saline water microbial communities from Ace Lake, Antarctica - #1006 | ecosystem: Environmental > Aquatic > Non-marine Saline and Alkaline > Saline | place: Antarctica: Ace Lake... | reverse complement strand
ATAGCAGAGTCTTTATTAATCCTTCTATATAGAAATGATTTGTCGAAGCCAATTTATGTTCTGGGGGGAAAACTTGTGTCCTAAAAACTGAGATAGAACCATCACCTCGCTCTAAACCAATAGCAAGGGGGATTCCTTCTCCTGAAGAATGAACCTCATCCAGAAAAGCACGATTCCATAAAACAACTGGCATAAAATTATTATCCAGTGGAGGAATCACTCGAGGTTTTATTAAATTAATTAAATTATCAGACATAATTTATCTATAACCTTTCTTTGGCAAATTATAAATATGGTTGCAAAAATTTCTTTGCTTCTAATATATCTTTCTTCTGTTGCTCCCCAGATATTTCTCGTTCTATAGTTATAGGTCCTTGAAAACCTTTCTCTTTTAATCTAGAGATTAATAGAGGAAAATCGACTTCACCCTTTCCAACTGGAACTTCAATTCCAAGGCTCTCATCACGATTAGGCCAGAGGGCATCTTTTGCATGCATACCCCTTATATATTCTCCAAGAATTTCCACAGCATCTAAAGGATGAGCCATACCATATAATATTAAATTAGCTGGGTCTAAATTTATATAAGCATTATTACCAATATCAATTATCATCCTTTTAAGTGTTGAAGGTAATTCCTGCCCAGTTTCAAAACAGAATATCTGACCATTTCTTTTACAATGTTCAACAAATTTTTTCATCACTGGAATAAATCCCAAATACAGAGGATTCTTAGGATCATTTGGTATGGCACCCACGTGTGAGGTAATGCTTCTTACTCCTATTTCACAAACTAAGTCAGAAAATCTTTTTGCCAGTTCTAACCTTTTTACCCGAAATTCCTCAGGAATAAAACCTACCGTTGAAGCCCCCTCTTCTAATCTATTATAAACCTGTCCTTTAAACACTAAAAAGAAAGAACTTATCTCAATACCAAACTCTGCTGAAGCCTTTCTTATGTCTTTTGGTTTCAGTTTATCTATCATAAATTCTGCTGTACAGGAAATTTGACAAGTTTGCATTCCTAATTTAGCTACCTCTTCAAAACTCTCTTTTACATTTGTATTTTTAGTAACAGGAACCATTGTACCAAGTTTCATTTTCATAATAAAATCTCTTTCTCAATTTTTGCTGATTCTATTTCTTTAAGAACAATCCCTAAAGATATTTTTGCTTCTTCAGGGGTAACTCTTTCCGGGTATTTATCATTTTGCAAGCATTCAATCCAATATTTATCTTCATTATAATATCCATCACGTTCAGAAATATTACCACCGGCGTTAACCAAATCTAAATTTAGCTTTGGAATATTTACCAGTTTAGCCTTTTCTTTTCCATAAATAATTAACGACTGATTTTTTGAGTTATACTCTAAAACAGTCCCATCTTCAAACACTCCTCTTATCGCCTGAACAAATCCGAATGAATGTTCTATCCAACCACCTTCGGCATTGACTATAGCACTTTCATAATTATAGGTTGTGCTAATATATTCCATCCCTTGATTAGATATTTTTCTCAAGGAGCGTACTGATTTGGGCTTTCCTAACAAATAATAAATATAGTCTGTATCATGTATATGTAGATCAAGAGCAGCTCCACCGCTTCGCTTTGGGTCAAAATACCATTTATCCCATCCAAATATAGGACGTGAACTAAGACGAGTGCAAGTAAGAACTCTTAATTTACCGTATATCTCTGAATCTACAATCCTCTTAAATTCAATATATTCTGGCCAAAAACGTAACACCATGCCAATCATTAATTTGACTTTCGCATTCTCCACTTCTTTAATCATTTCTTCTGCATCTTTTACTGTAAGCGCAAATGGTTTCTCGCAAAATATATGTTTCTTGGCCTGGGCAGATTTTATAACGAATTCTTTATGTAAATATGTAGGAAGAAAAATACTAATAGCATCAATTTCTTTTTTATTTATTAATTCATCCACATTGGTAAATATTCTTGCTCCGGTTAAATTAGCTATCTCCATTGCCTTATCTGGTCGAATATCGTACGCACCTACAACTTTAACATTCTGTAGAGTTCTATAACAGTTAGCGTGAGCCTTTCCCATAAACCCACAACCAATAATGCCAATTTTAATCATATTGTCTTATCCTCCAATTTCTTTTTTCTTTATATTGCTTCATAACAAAACTATTATCTCATATATCTACAGAATTTATCCCTTTAAAGCCCCTGCAGATAATCCTTTTACAAACTGTTTAGATAAAAGTAAATAGAAAGCAATTACCGGTAATGAAGCCATTGTTAATAGAGCAAAAACTAATCCATATTGAGTTTCAAACTGTCCAAACAATTGTGCTGTTGCCAAAGGTACCGTCCAAGCACTTCTTGATTTAAGTAATATCAATGGAAACCAAAACTCATTCCATATTGGTACAAAATTATAAATAGCAACTGCTGATAAAGCCGGCCGGATTAAAGGAATTATTATATTAAAAAATATCCGTGGTTCGCTACATCCATCTATTCTCGCTGCATTACTTAATTCTTCAGGTATTTCCTTTATAAAACTAGTAAGAATAAATATGCCTATTGGAATACCCATAGCTGTATATACTACTATTAATGATGCAATATTATTGAAGAGGTGTAATTTAACCATAATTTGAAGTATATTGACAGTTCCTAATTTAATGGGAATCATTATACCAGCAAGAAAATACATATATAGAAAATTAGATAATTTAAATTTGTATTTAGCTATAACATATGAAGCAAGGGATGAAATAGATAATATTAAAAGAATCGAAACAATTGTAACTATAATACTGTTTTTAAAATAAACAATATAATTTGCTCTTCTAAAAAGATCTATAAAATTGTTAAAGTTAAAATTCTTAGGGAGAGAATATGGACTAGAAAATATCTCTTTGTTACCTTTGAATGCTGTCAATATCATTAATAAAATAGGATAAATTACACATATTGTGTAAGCACCTAAGAATAAATATAAAAACGTATGATTTAAATAATTTTTTATTTTATACATTCATTTTTCTCCTCAATCCTTTTAAGATAACTTAGAAATTTATAATATGGAGACAACTTTTCCTTATTTATTATTCTTTTTTGCTTTCTATTGATTTAAAGAAAAACATAAAAAACAAAATTACTATTGCAATTATTATAAACATTACTGAAGCAATTGTTGAACCCATCCCTATCCCCCAGCCCCCTCTATCTATTGTGGCAAATGTAGACCTATAAAACAATGTACCAAATATGTCAGTTGTATATCCAGGGGCGCCATAAGTTCCAGCCATAGCATAAACAATAGCCATTTGTGTAAAATTCCCTACAAAAGTTAAAATTGTAATTATTTTAATAGCAGGAATTATCAAAGGTAGGGTAATATATTTAGCGCTAGACCAAAATCCAGCTCCATCTATTTTTGCCGCTTCAAAAATTTCATTATCTATTCCGTCTATAGCTGCTGTAAAAAATAATATCGGTATTCCTATATATTGCCAAGCAGTTACAAAACTTATTGAGGGTAACGCAGTTGCAGGATCACCGAGCCATGGCCTTGCCCAGGACTCTAAACCTATTTCGATAAGAAATTTATTAAGAAATCCCCAAATAGGATTTAAAATTAAACAAAATAAAAACCCAGCTACTAAAACTGATAAAGTAGTAGGCAAAAAAGTAATTCTTCGAAAAAATGTATTTCCTGGAAATTTTATGGTTACTAAAAGTGATATAAATAAGCCTATTAAATTTTGGATTACGAGAAGCATTAAAAAATACTTTACATTATTCCAAAATGCATTAAAAAACCTTTCTTTATAAGGCATTTTTGTAAAAAGTTTTATGTAATTTTGTAATCCGCAAAAATGATTTGGAATCAGACCTTTACCAGTAAAAAAACTCATAACCATAGAATTAAATAAAGGCAAAGCCATAAAGCAAGTATATATAATAATTGCTGGTAAAAGAAAGAAAAAAATAAAAAACCTTTTTTTCTTTCTTGTTTTCATATGAATATGCATAAGATTATCCTCACCGTTAATGAAATTACTTTGTTAATTACTACAACCTTCTTGCTAATTTAAAGCTTATGGGCTGCCTTAATAAAGTAATTTATTAAAACAGCCCATATTTAATATTTACTACCTTTTAAGCAAATAAAATTATAATATTTTATTTTTTGAAAGGTTTATACCATTGTTCCAGACCACTTTGTACATGAGCTGCTGCTTCTTCTGGAGTATACTTATCAGTAAGAAGACCAAACATAGCTTCCCACATTAATATATTTCCACTAGGTTCTTGAGCAGATAACTTTTGCCAGGTGGTCCTTACTGTTATATCTGCTTTTGGAACTACATCAATGTTCTCTTTTGCCAGAGAGTTATTAAGTGTATAATTTCCAGGTGTGTATGAGAAAAAACCGGGTAGCTCATTCATTAATGCTTGAGCGTATTCTGGGGTAGCAATCCACTTCATATATTCTAAGGCTTCTTTAGGATATTTAGTAGCCTTGTTCATGCCTATTCCGCAATCAACATGAAAACAATATTGAATAGTATCTCCTTTATGTTCAACTGGGGGTGGAAACCAACCAATTTTAAAATCTGGTTCCATACGTTCAAATGTACCTATTTCCCAAGAACCTCCATAATAAATGGCAGCTTGTCCAGTTATAAACATTTGCTGGCTATCAGAATAACTAATTCCTATGGCTCCTTTTGGGAAATAAGGTTCTAATTCTTTAATTTTTCTGAATGCCTTCACAAATGGTTCGTCCGTCATTTTCATTTCTCCAGCCATAAGTTTTTGTCTATTTTTTTCACCACCATAGAAATTAGGTCCCAGCCCACTATACAAAACTTCATATAATTGCCATTGGTCTTTATAACCTGCAGCTAACACTCTTTCACCTTTACTTTTTAAAGTTTTGCAAATACTAAGAAACTCTGCCCAGGTTGTTGGTTCTTTTAAACCATACTTGTCAAATATTTCCTTATTGTAAAAAATACCATGGGTTACACCAGCAGATGGAACTCCATAGATAATTCCATCTTCTGTGCTCCAAGCATCTTTAGCCGCTTGGGGAAAAGTTTTCAAAACTGGTACAGCATCATTCAATTTAGATAAAAAACCACTATCACATAAAATTTTACCACCACTGTAGGAGCGTAAAAGCATAATATCAGGACCGACCCCTCCTTGGAGAGAAGAAGTTACTTGTGCGTCATATTCTGTATTTTTTACAGGCTGAAAATTAATAATTATATTTGGATGTTCTTTTGTAAAAATACTATTTATTCTATTCATTGCATCAATATCTTCGGTTCTCCAGCTTGAAAAAATAAGGGTTACAGGATCTTCTGCTGACACACTTAAAGTAAAACTTGCTGCAAGCAATACAATTAACATCGTTACTACTAAAAATAATGATAATTTTTTCATTTTTGGACTCTCCTTTAAATTATTTTTTTTATTTTATTTTTTTATAAAACATTTTTCGAGATTTATTTAGTATTCAGATCGCTAGAATAACTTAATCATCCCAATCAGATTGCACCTATTTTTATTTTATAAACATCATCTCCTTCTATAGAAAATTTATTAAGCACTTTTCAAAAGATTATGCTTGTCCTTTTTAATCGTTATTCTATTGATGCCTGGTTAGGTATACTTTAATCTTTGTTTCAGTTTAATTACCTATCTTTTTCAAAATGCTTAATAAGTAATTACCAATGTTTATTTAATTAACTTTAGAGCTTTAAAAAATACACCTATTACTTTTAAACATTCTTTTGTCAATGACCTTATTAAGTAATTTAAAAAAACATGTAACTTTATATTTCCTTGAAATCAAGAAAATAGAGAAAAATGAAATATCTCTTGTATCGGAATGGTTGCAGCAGCAATTACTCTAAAATCTTCCCCTAAGGAAGTCGGACAAATTTCTAATTTATTAGTCGAAATGGCCAGAGCTTGTTTAAATACTAATTTTTTTACCCAGGAAAATAGAAAATGGTTATCATAAGCCACTTTCCCCCCTAAAATAATTATATCTGGATTTAATAAATTGACCAGGTTAACAATCCCGCTGGCAAGATATCCTGCAACTTCTTCCATAATTTTTTTAGCCAATTGATCACCTTTTTCCAAAGCATTGAGAAAAATAGAGGGAGTAACCTGATTTATATCTCCCTTTGCTAATTCCGACATCATTGTATGTTTCCCCTCTGTTACTAAAGACAATAGTTTGGAGTAAATAGCCGGCCAACTAACATAATTCTCCAGACAACCTCTATTTCCACAATCACAATACCTTCCATTTCTATCTATACTGGCATGTCCAAATTCTCCTGTTCCTCCGCAATTACCGCGAACTATATTTCCATTTACTATAATTCCCGCTCCTACTCCATCTCCTATCGTAATATAAACTAAATTTTTAAATCTTTTATATGCGCCAAATTGTTTTTCAGCCAGGGCAATTGCATTGGCATCATTTTCCAACCAGGTTTTTAATTTAAATCTCTTTTCCACCATTCCTTTTAGAGGAATATTTTTTAATTTTAATTTCGTATTTTCGTAAATTATTCCCTTGTCTACATCAATAATTCCAGGAGAGATAATAGAAATTCCAATACATTTTGTTAAATCGGAATACTCTTCTAAAAACTGGCCAATTGATTTTAAAAAATAATCAATCGCTAATTCACCCGTTAAATTATAGATAGGAAATATTTTTTGTATATAAACTTTTGCCTCCAAATCCATTTCAGCAATTTTAATAGAGGAATTAGTAATAGCAACTCCAATAATAAATCGACTTTCAGGAGAAAATCTAACAAGAATAGGTCTTCTGCCCCCGTTGGACTTTCCTATACTATCCTCACACACCAATCCTTGTTGAAGTAATCCTCTTACTGCTGCAGTTACTGTTGTAGGACTTATTTTATTCCTTTTAGCAATTTCACTGCGGGAAATAGGGCCATGATGTCGTATCGTTCTAAGTATTATAGATCTATTTAATTCTTGAATTAATTTTAAATCCCCGGTTCTTTGCACTTAATTAACCTTCTATTTATAAACTTTCTTTTTCCATTGACTTTATTAAGTATCTAAATAATAACATTTCAAATAGGTGTTGTCAAAAGAAATTGATAATGTATTAAAAGTCTTATTGCTAGTTTTATTGCTAATAAAAGTATTGTTAATATATAATATTTTTTCTTTTAACTACCCCATTAAAGTTTAGGCTAACAATTTTATTTGTAGAAAAAGTTTGCAGTAAAATAGGATGTGCTTTCTTTATAAAAAAATAGCCAATCCCCATTTTCCCGGTTACCCAGTTACCAGGTTTATCGATTAAAGGTGAGATTGCCATTCTCCAATAAATCGGAGTAATGGCAGGGGAAGGAACGGGTCGGATGAATCCAACCCTTACTTTCTATTACTTTTCAATTGTTTTGATTAATTAGGTTTACAACTACTTTGATAATGGTATCTTTTTCTTCTGCTTTGCTTTCAGCAGTTAATAAGGTTAAAGCTACCAGGGCGTTATCGGCAAGACGTTTACTGCCATCTTCATTATACAGAATTTTATTTTCATTTAAAAACCAGAGGAAGAGGGATGCGGCAATTCGTTTATTTCCATCTATAAAAGAATGATTCTTCACTACAAAGTATAAGAGATGAGCGGCTTTTTCTTCTATACTGGGGTAGAGGTCTTTTCCATTAAAAGTTTGATATATTGCTCCGATGGAGCCGGAGAAAGATTGGTCTTTTTCCAGGCCAAATAAAGTTGATGGATAATGAGCTTTCAGTCGGTCTAATTCCTGGCGGGCTCTTTGGTAGCTAATTCTAAATTTCTCCTGAGTGGTAACTTTTTTTATCTCTAATTTTTGATAATCGTATTCATCGAGTAAATGCAGGGCTTTTTGGTAATCAAGAATCACCTTTAACAGACCGATAGCTTCGGTTGAATCTAAGGCTTTATTTTGCAGAAGTCTTTCCATAATTCTTGAGGTTTTTTGGAATTCTTTTAATTTCGCCCGATCCTCGCGCATCCTTTTTTCATTTATGGTGTATCCTTTAACAAGATAATCTTTTAAGATATTGGTAGCCCAGATGCGGAATTGGGTCCCGCGTTTGGAATTAACCCGGTAACCGACGGAGATTATGAGGTCTAAATTGTAAAATTTTATTTTACGCTTTACTTCTCTGCTACCCTCCATTTGAGCTACCGAGTATTCCTCGGTAGTTGACTTATTGTCTAATTCTTTAGTAGAAAAAATATTCTTTATATGCAATCCAATAGTGTCAGTGTTTTTTTCAAATAATTCTGCCATCTGCTTTTGAGAAAGCCAAACGGTGTCTTTTTTTAGATTGACTTCAAAGGTTTCTTTGCCATCCGGAGTGGTGTAAATTATTATTTCATTTTTTTCCGGCATTAGTGTTTCCTTTCTTTGAACTCTTCTATGCCAAGAGTATCTAAAAAAGCATTAATTCTTTCATAAGCATCTCTTTTAACTCTATTCTTTTCTTCCTCATCATCGATATCCTCAAAATTTATTAACCAAACGGGTCCGGGAGCATTTATATCTTTAAATTTCGCTTTAATTTTACCAAGTCCTTCACGCACAAGTTTATTGGATTTATAAGGTTGAAAGATTCTAACCAATTCGTTAATGCCGCCCGGATAATGTAAAATTGTAAAGTAAATGTCATAAGCATCTTTTTCCTTATATCGGTCCCATATACACATTCCCTTCATTACCAAAAAAGGTATAATGGTAGCAATTTTAACAGTTACCTCATTTAGCGCACCATCTGGCATATTTGCAGAAATTTTTAAAGAGCGATTTTGTTTAAAAACTAAATCACAACCTCTTGCTTTCCTTGCCCTGATATCTTGAATTGACTGAGTACGATGAGATTTGCCAGTTCCACCATATTCACCAGTAAGTAAATCTACCTCCACGGTTATACTTCCGCCATTTTCGGTTGGAATTGTTCGATAAAAAATAAAAGGTTGTTTTCCCTCTTCGTAACCTCTGCTTTTTAATATTTGCAGAATTGTTTTATATGTATCTCCGGATATTTTTTGAAAATCTAATGCAATATCAATATCAAGACTACCCACATGTTCATGTTGGTCTTTTTCCATGAGAAAGTATGGAATCCAACCGCCTACCAATACTATGTTATCCCGAAACTCTCCTAAAATAGTCATAAGTTCTACAAGCACTGACAAACAGGCATCAACTTCTTTTTTGCCATAATCATATCTTATTACCATTGTTTTCTTAACCTTCTTTCAAGTAGAAATTCTGCTGCTTCTTCTCCGCGTTTCATATAACTTTGGAGATCTAAATACAGCTGGATATCGGAAACAACTTTTACACCATTGACTTCCTGCAAATAATAGAATACTCCTTCATCGTAAGGTTCGAGGAAGGATATATTTGAGCCTGTGGATACTTCTTTAAGATTTAGATCCTTCGCTATACGATTAATATTGTTATTCACATAGGCAAATATTCTTTTATATCTTAAAAAGGGAGCCACTCTCGATGCCCCGGATGTGAGAGTAAATGCATATGATATTTGGTTTTCTTTGAAATAATCGATCAATTTTCTTTCTAAAACCTCTACATCGTCCATCGAGTAAAAATTTCTTATCTTGTTCTTTTGATAGCTGTAATTATTAGACCATTCCTTTAACAGTTGTTCTGCTTTCTTTAGCCTGATTTTTAAATTTTTTCCACTACCTGTTTCTTCAATAAATTCAAATTCCAAGAGTCGTTGCTTAACATTAAATGCCTGTCCAAGACTTATAATTGCCTCTTTTGCAATATCTTTTACAAACCATTCTTTTTTTGGATTACATAGGAAGACTCTTAATGCCCGGGTGGATTTGGTAGAGAAAATTGATTTTAATGGTCTGGTGTTAGGATAGGGATTAGGATGGCCTTCAATGCTTATATAGACATTCTCAAATTTAAAAAGACAGTTCCCGGCAAGATCTATAAAACCAATACCATTTTCACTGCAAATCTGTTTAGATTCTTCAGAGATAAATGTCGCAGCAAATACGCCATAATAATTTCTCTTATTACTTATCATATATTTTAGCTGACTTACCGCCATTCTCGTATAACGTGGCTGTCCTGCAGATTTAACTTCTATAACAAGAAAACATTTCTTTCTATCTTTAGTCTTTACTTCTACAATTAAATCGGGTTGAACCTGCTGATCAGAGAATAGATTCTTAACTTCTGACTTTATGTTATCTACTTTGATAAAATCAGTAGATTCAAACAGATTTCGTATATTTTTTTTAATACTATCAATAATTTCTTTTTCTGTAATCATTGTTTCACCTTATATTGCTTTTTCAGCATTTGCTGAAATTATATAATATAATGAAACATAAGTCAAGCCCGGCTTTTAATTTTCACTAAAAAGTTGTTTTTCAGCATTTGCTGAAACAGTCTAAAAAATTTCAATGATGCAAAATATTCTGCTCCTTCAAAATGTCTTTCCGGATTAAAAGGCAAGTCCATTTAATAATATACTATATAAATATTGAAAGTCCTTCTTTTCTAGATAAAAAGTTTTTTACAAGATGCAAGGTGCAAGGTGCAAGTTTTTATAAAAGAG
>Ga0222681_1000765_pt1 | contig 10756 bp, 9 predicted proteins | sample AntAcemetage1006_FD_179844 | JGI IMG/M metagenome (GOLD analysis project Ga0222681, IMG submission 179844) | Saline water microbial communities from Ace Lake, Antarctica - #1006 | ecosystem: Environmental > Aquatic > Non-marine Saline and Alkaline > Saline | place: Antarctica: Ace Lake... | reverse complement strand
AAGCAGAAAGAGACCAGGGCCGGGGTCCTCACTATCAGTGATAAAGGCGCCAAAGGATTAAGAGAGGACGAAAGTGGCGAAATCATTCTCCAAATGCTCGAAGAGTTCGGTCTTACAGTCGTGAAGAGGGAGATCATTCCCGACGACCGGGAGCAGATTGCGGATACCCTTATCCTGTGGGTGGATAAAGATGGCCTGGCCCTGATCATTACATCCGGAGGGACAGGCCTCAGCCCCACAGATGTTACGCCTCAGGCCATGGAACAGGTAATCGATTACCAGGTCCCTGGAATGGCAGAGGCCATGCGGGCTGCAAGCCTCAAAAAAACTCCTCACGCTATGATCTCCAGGGCAATGGCCGGGGTTAGGAACTCCTCGCTCATCATTAACCTTCCCGGCAGCCCTCGAGGCGCTGAAGAGAATCTATCCGTAGTATTGCCGGCTTTAGATCACGGCCTTTCAAAACTGGCAGGGGATACTACGGACTGCGCAGTCTGATTAGAGAAGCTTCGCGATACTGGATCCTCGATGCTGGTCGAAGATCCCGATTTCAGCGGGGATACTGGTCGAAGATCCCATCTTTAGCGGGGAGAAGGCTAGTGTCCAGTCATCTGTGTACTGTCGTAAAGATCACCGTCATTCCCGCGAAAGCGGGAATCCAGAAGCTCCGAATTAGCCAGAAATACTGGATTCCCGCTTTCGCGGGAATGACATTGATGGTGTTCCGGTTTCTTTAAGATCAAACACTTTATACATGACACTCAGCCTGAAACCGTAAGATGGCTTTCCATATTAATCCTGCCTTAGGCGGGACTACTACTTACTCCTTAACTGCATACCTAATTAATATCCCGAACCAACCCAGGAGGAATTTGTAATCATGCAAAACCCAAGGCTTCATAGGAATATTATCCAACGTCTGTTCGGAATATGTGCCACCAAACAACCATCCGACGACGGTTGCTGGACCTTTGAAGACAAAAAAGTCATCGTGGATCTTGCCCGCGCTCCCGAACTCGGCAGCTCTGACGGGGCCATACGTCTTGAAAAGAAGAAAGGTCTTTCTGAACGTGTCATAGTGATCCATGGGAATGATAGGACCTACCATGCCTTTAGCAACCGCTGTAGCCATGCCGGGCGGCGTTTAGATCCGGTCCCCGGAGCACAACAGGTGCAGTGTTGCAGCATCGGCAAATCCACCTTTGAGTATGGAGGCAAGAGGGTTTCCGGATCGGCGAAAAGGCCCGTTAATACCTATACTGTCACACTTGAAGATGACAAGTTAATGATAGAGGTGAAGGGATAAGGCGCAAGGCTCAAGGCGCACGGAAATTAACGAGATTCAGTTTCGAGTATTCCCGCTGAAAACGGGATTTTCGACCAGTATCCAGTATCCAGAATCCAGCACCCAGTATCCAGCATGCAAAATATACGAAATTTCAGCATTATTGCCCATATAGACCATGGAAAATCTACCCTGGCTGATCGATTGATCCAGGCTACCGGCTTGGTGGAAGAGAGAGATTTTCGTGATCAGATCTTAGACACCATGGACATTGAGAGGGAGCGGGGTATCACTATCAAGAGTCAGGCCATAACACTCCCCTACGTTAACAGAAAGGGCCAGTCATTTGAACTGAACCTGATTGATACGCCGGGCCACGTTGATTTTTCCTACGAGGTTTCCCGTGCCTTGGCCTCATGCGAGGGAGTACTTCTCTTAGTGGATGCTGCACAGGGAGTAGAGGCACAGACCATGGCAAACCTTTATGCCGCCATGGAGCATGACCTGGAAATTATCCCGGTCATCAATAAGATAGATCTCCCCTCTGCGGATATTGACAGGGTTAAGGAGCAAGTCGAAGTGGACTTAGGTCTTGATTCAGACCTGGCCATCCTCTGCTCTGCCAAGGAAGGCATCGGAATTGAAGATGTGTTAGAGGCCATTACCGACCAGATTCCTCCCCCGTCAGCCGTGTCAGAAGGACCACTCGAGGCCCTTATATTTGACGCCCACTATGACCCTTTCCGTGGAACAATCGTTAGTTGCAGACTCTTTTCAGGAAGTGTTCGTTCTGGAGATATTATACGGCTCATGTATAACGGGGCTACCTATAAAGTGGAGGAGGTAGGAGTTTTCCGCCTTGAAAGGGAACCGAAAAACCGCCTCTCAGCAGGTGAAGTAGGCTATATCATATCGGGCATCAAGACGGTAAGCAACACAAGAATAGGCGATACCATTACACTTGATCACGATCCCGCGCCTGCTCCCCTGCCAGGATTCAAAGAGGTCAAGCCGGTCGTGTTTGCCTCTGTCTATCCTGTCGCATCTGACGATTACAGGTCTTTGGTGGATGCACTTGATAAGTACAAGCTGAATGATGCCGCATTGGTCTTTCAGAAAGATTCCTCAGCGGCCCTGGGTCTTGGTTTTCGCTGCGGGTTTTTAGGGTTACTGCATTTAGAGATCGTTCAGGAGCGGCTTGAAAGGGAATTTGACCAGTCGATCATCATGACTTCCCCCACCGTGCAATACCGTTTTACGCTCACCAATGGTGAACAGGTCACAGTGGACAACCCTGTTTATTATCCCGATCCGGTCACTATTGAGCAGGCCTTTGAACCGTACATCAGGGCCAGCATTCTGATGCCTGAGCGATATATGGGCGCGGTTATGGAACTCTGTCTGGAACGTCGGGGGGTAAATTCACAGTTCAATTATCCCACACCCGGACGGATCGAAATCCAGTTCGATCTTCCTTTGGCCGAAGTGGTTTATGATTTCTATGATAATCTGAAAACAGTCACCCAAGGTTACGGATCATTCGATTATGACCTTCTCGACCATCGCGAAAGCGATTTAGTGAAGTTGGATATTCTGTTGAATGGAGAGAAGGTGGATGCACTTGCCCAGATTGTTCATCGAGAGGGGGCAAGGCCAAGGGCGCTTCAGGCCTGCAAGAGATTGAAGGAAGAGATCCCGAGGCATCTCTTTAAGATCGCCATCCAGGGGGCAATAGGCGGCACAATCATTGCCCGATCCACCATCACTCCATTCAGAAAGGATGTGACTGCCAAATGCTATGGCGGGGATATCACAAGAAAACGCAAACTCCTTGAAAAACAAAAAAAGGGCAAAAAGCGGATGAAAATGGTCGGATCAGTTTCTATCCCCCAAAGCGCCTTTGTGGCGGTTTTAAAGTCTGACATAGGATAAGAGAAGTGCCTAAAGTGAGCCCCGGTCTTTATATTCATGTCCCTTTTTGCCGGAGCAAATGCCCTTACTGTGCATTTTATTCCATCCCTTCCCCCTCCCTAATACCGATCTGGCTTGACGGTCTCAAGAAAGAAATCAGCTTGTACAGCGGGCAGTTTGACCCATTTGACAGTCTCTATGTGGGTGGCGGCACCCCCACTTTCTTAGGGGCCGGGGTATTGGCAGATCTGATGAAGCATCTCTTTACCCACTTTGAGTTTGCCCCTGATACCGAGGTTACCGTCGAAGCAAACCCCTGCGATTTGACAGACGAAAAGACCGAGACGCTGAGAGGCTTAGGCGTTAACCGGGTCAATGTGGGGGTGCAGTCCTTTGACGATGGTGTGCTCACGTTCTTAGGAAGAAGACATAGTGTACAAGATGTCAACGGGGCGCTAAACCGCCTGAGACGCTTCGGATTTGGAAATGTGGGTATCGATCTTATATACGGATTTAAGAAACAGGGTCTGAAAGGATGGCTAAACACACTCGATAGTGCTCTTTCTTTTCAGCCGGAACACATTTCATGCTATCAACTAACTTTTGAGAAAAAAACGGTTTTTCGGAGGCTCAGGGATAAAGGCCAAATCGAGCCTCTGATAGAATCGGAGGAGGCGGCCTATTTCCTGACAGCATCACAACATCTTGAAATAAACGGCTATATTCATTACGAAATCTCCAATTTTGCAAAGGACGAAGATTGTCGCTCCCGCCACAACCAAAAATACTGGCGGCATATCCCAACTTTAGGTCTCGGTCCGTCAGCCCATTCATTTTATGGAAAGAAGCGTTGTTGGAATGTCCGCTCCATCAAGAAATATCATGCTGCCGTAGAAAAGGGCCGGCCACCGGTTGAGGGATGCGAAGATTTGACCGAGGAACAGTTATGGCTTGAGACTTTATCCCTCGGGTTAAGGACCAGCGCAGGGATTGATCTCGGGATTGTCTCGCGTATCCCTCAATCAGATGCAGTCCTATCAAGTCTTCAGGCCTCCGGACTCGTGAAGGTTATTGATGGTAGAATAATCCCGACGAGGGAAGGGTTCCTCGTAGCAGATCAGCTCCCGGTCTGTTTCTTTGAGGGAGTATAAGCAAGCCAGTAGAGGGCATTCAGATTCTTTTTAGCATGTCTCATCAACGATGAGACTTTACACCCCTCAAGATCCACCGTAGCCGATTTTTACCTTATCTCCCTCTACAATAACCGGTACTTTCCGGGCGCCATTTGAAAGCCTAAGCATTTCTTCGAGTTTACCCTCCTCTTCCCTGACATCTACATAAACAGCGTTGCTGTATGCCGACCTGGCATCCCTTGTGAAGGGTCATCCTGCCTTCCCGTAAATAATCACTTTTTCTTTCATTTCCCCTCCTTCCTGAGAGATAGTTAACTAATTCCCGACGAACTCAGCACCTCCACCATATCAGATATTTGTTTATCAGGCAAAGTTTTAAAATGACACGAAGTTCCTTAACTTTAGGCACTTAACTTAGTTCAGTTATCACCCCTTGCAAGGGTTCGCTCAAAGAGTCTTAGATACTCTTTGGCCGAACGACGCCAGGAGAAATCCTGATCCATTGCCTCCCGTATCATTTTTTGCCAGAGATCGGGCTGTTCGAAGGTCTTGACAGCACGTTTTACCCCTTCCACCAGATCTGGTGTCTGAAACCGATCAAACTTAAAGCCTGTGCTCTGGTCCTTTTTCTCCTCGGGATCAATGACCGTGTCTTTAAGGCCGCCGGTGGCCCGCACAACAGGGATGGTTCCATATTTAAGACTGTACATTTGTGTCAGGCCGCACGGTTCATAAAGGGATGGGATAAAAAACATGTCGCTTCCTGCTATGATCTTGTGGGCCAGACCGGGATCAAATCCCAATTTGAGGCCAAAACGATCCGGATAACGGGCCTGAAGGTCGAGAAACAGGTCCTCGTATACGTCATCCCCCGATCCTAAAACAACGAGGCCCAGACCCATGGCAAACAGCTCCTCAGCGGCCTCTGCCAGAAGGGCGCAACCCTTCTGTTCCACCAAGCGTGTAACCATCCCGGCAACAGGTCTGTCCATCAGCCCTGGGTCAAGCCCCATCACTTTGAGAAGATCTTCCTTGCACAAGGACTTACCGGTGAGATCCTGTGGAGAATAATTGGCAGCGAGATATTTGTCGGTTTCCGGGTTCCACACCCGGTAATCAACACCATTCAAAATGCCGTGAAGACGTTGTTTGATCGAGTGCATCAGGCCGTCTAACCCAAAGCCGAATTCCGGTGTCTGGATTTCCAGGGCATAGGTTGGACTGACAGTGACGACTCTCTTTGCGTAAACGATTCCAGCCTTTAACAGGCTCATCCGGCCGTAGAACTCAAGCCCTTCCATCCGGTAATACTTATCCGGTAGACCGATATTCCCAACCCCTTCACGAGGAACCAGACCCAAATAGCCCATATTATGAATGGCAAAGACCCCTGCCGAACCTAACAGGGCACCCTGGTCTAAGAGGGCCATTACCAGACCGGTCTGCCAGTCGTTTGCCAAGATGATGTCCGGGTGCAGAGAGAGTGCCGAGCAGAGAGCGGGGATACTGCGGGAGAAAAAGATATACCGCTCCAGGTTGTCAAAATATTCCCCCTTGTTAGTCCCGTAGATTCCATTCCTGTCAAAAAACTCATCCCGTCGTACCAAGTATATCGGCACATCGCGATCCAGTTCACCCACAAGGATATCCCCTGTCAGATTCTTCTTCCCCAATATTACAGGCAGGCCCTCAACCGCAACTTCCCATTCCCTAATCCGTTTCAGGGCGGGTCGGTAAGCAGGCAGTGCCACCGAGACCTCGCAGCCTAATTCAGTTAAGGCTATGGGCAGGCTTCCGATGACATCACCTAATCCGCCGGCCGTGGCCAACGGTGCGGCCTCCGATGCAATAATCAATATTTTCATAAGACCTCTTTCCCCCGTCAAAACCCATAATCGCTAAATTTCATGAAAACATTGACAGATTACTTTTATGCTGTTCGAGGTTCTTTTAAAGATGAACGTCCAGGTAAGCGAAGACTCCGACATCGAACATCGAACGTCGAATAATGATGTCGCTCCGCTCTTTAAATTATTTTAAAATCGAATAAAAAACCAATACCGAATCTTGAGTGACTATTTCAGGTTCTTTTCAGCCGTTTTGATACTCGTAACAAAAATCTTAATTAATTCCTCTGTTTCCTGTAAAATATCATCTAATAGTTCAGGTTTTTCAGTTAGTGGAACACTCTTTTTCCCATTCATCTGTTTCTTCATCTTTTCCCATTCAATGTTCGATGTTGGACGTTCGATGTTGGATGTTGGATGTTCATTTTTTTCAGTCGCTCCTGAGCAAAAACAACTTTGCGCTTATGACCCCAAAACCCCTTAACCCTGTCAAAGATCCCCCCGCCTGTTGCGCGGGGAGCCTTTGAACCTCCGCTGTTACATGTCTAATCTCTTGACATCATAGAGATGGCTCCCTATCATAGCTTCGACTTTTTACGAAACCATTTAACAAATTCTGAAAGAGGATTCCAATGAAGATATTTGATAATCTACATTTCTTTCCGTGGAATAGCATGACCGCAAATAATTGCAACACCTATTTTATTGACGGCGAAAAAAGGATACTGGTGGATCCCGGCCACTACCATCTCTTCGATCACGTAAGGGGCGAGCTCTCCGGACTTTCCCTTTCCCCAGAGGATATCGAGATGGTAATCATCACCCACGCCCATCCCGATCATATGGAAGGTGTAAAGATTTTTCAAGAGACAGATGCACAAATTGCAGTCTCATCTGAGGAAATGGAATTTATAAAAACCGTTGCCCCTCATTACGGAGAGATCCTTGGCATTCCCGAGTTTGAGCCGGGCATCCTGCTTCAGGAGGGGGACTTGAAAATCGGCAACCTGAATTTTGAGGTCATCCATACCCCGGGACACTCACCAGGCTCCGTGTGCCTCTATTGGCCTGACAGAAAAACGCTTTTCACAGGCGATGTCGTCTTTGACCAGGGAATCGGGAGAACCGACCTCCCCGGCGGTGACGGAGAGAAACTAAAGGAAAGCATCAGGAAAATCTCCCGACTCGATGTGGACTATCTCCTCACAGGTCACGGCGATATTGTGGTGGGCAAGGAGGCCGTAAAGCAGAATTTTAAAGCAATTGAGGATTTCTGGTTTGGGTATATTTGACCTATGGTTGATACGCCATCCGTAGATTTTGATTTGCGACAGTTAGAGATTTTTCGCAAGGTGGTTGACCTGAAGAGCTTTTCCAAGGCCGCCAAAGAGGTCTTTCGTGCTCAGGCCTCTGTCAGCGAGAGAATCGCCACACTCGAAAATATGGTTGGGACAAGGCTCCTCGATCGTTTGGGCAGGGAAGTGGTTCCCACAAAGGCGGGCGAACTACTCTACAAACACGCAGTGCTCCTTTTAGAGATGAAGAGAACCGCATCCTTGGAGATGGAGAGTTTTCTCGGCATTAAGCGGGGTGAAATTCACCTGGGCGGGAGCACTATCCCCGGCGAATACATCCTCCCAAATGTAATCGGGCAATTTTGCCGGCAATACCCTTCTCTATCAGTAACGCTGACTGTTGCAGACACAGGCGGAATCGAAAACCGCGTTTTAACCGGCGACCTTGAGTTGGGTGTAGTTGGCTCCAAGGGCTCTGAGCAGAACCTGATTCTTCATGAACTGTGGAAGGATGAACTTGTTTTAGCCGTCCCTGCCAAACATCGCTGGGCAGAGAAAAGCGAGATCTCCATGGAAGAACTTTGTGAAGAGCCATTTATTTTCAGAGAGACTGGCTCAGGCACATTCAAGATCCTCGATGATTATCTCCGGTCCGCCGGGACAACGGGACTGACTGCCCTCAAACCGGTTGCATGGTTTGGCACATCCACGGCCATAAAGGAGGGGATAAAGGGAGGGCTTGGTGTATCGATCCTTTCTTCGAGGGCCTTAGATACTGAATTGAAAACCGGGATCCTCAAGGCCTTGAAGGTAAGGGATCTTCCAATGTCCCGCAGCTTTTACCTGATCAGAGACAGAAGGAGAATCCCATCTCCCCTCTGTCAGGCCTTGGTCGACTTCTTATTTGCTACCCGTGAAAAATAGGAGAACAGGAATGACATATGAGATGATAGATTACCGGGGAGATTGCTGAAAGGTCTACCAGGACGTAGGTCTATGTCTAAGGATACTGCCTCCGGGGGAAACATTTGAGTTTATCCTCGAGAGCGAAAAACTTGAAAATATCAGAAAAGTGGTCTTCCACAACCAGGGGGAAGTTCTGTCAGAGACGGTTGTGGATAACGATGTTCAACTCAGGGTGAGAAAAATCTCAGGGACAGAAAGGTCAGCGCACAATTGATGAAGCGTTTTAAAACCCTCGGTGGGTTGCACAGATATCCGCTTGACCGGCACATCTCCAGCCTGTTAATGGCCATTGCGATCGGTATCCTCAGCGGATACGGGGCAGTGCTCTTCCGCTTTGCAATCCAGGGCGCCCAATATGCCTTTTATCAAAACGCCGCGGATATCCTGACCTTTGTCAACACCGTATCTGTCTACAGCCTAATAGGCATGCCCGCCCTCGGGGGGTTGGTCGTCGGTCTGCTCGTTCGATTTGGGGCAAGAGAGGCCAAAGGGCATGGAGTTCCTGAAGTTATGGAGGCAGTATCTCTTCGCGGCGGCCGTATTCGCAAGAGGGTAGCCTTTGTAAAGATCATTGCCTCGGCCGTATGTATCGGCTCAGGGGGTTCAGTCGGTCGGGAAGGACCGATTGTCCAGATCGGTTCGTCCATAGGCTCCAGCATCGCCCAGCTGTTCAAGTCCTCCGGGCCTCAGCATAGAACCATGGTAGGATGCGGGGCCGCGGCCGGGATTGCCGCCACATTCAATGCCCCCATTGCAGGTGTACTATTTGCCTTGGAAGTGATCTTAGAGGATTTCGGGTTAGCCGCGTTTTCGCCGGTGGTTCTTTCCTCTGTAATGGCTACTACCATCTCCAGACACTATTTCGGTGACTTCCCGGCCTTTGTTATCCCATCCTATGAACTTGCATCCCTCTGGGAATTTGCCATCTATCCCTTTCTGGGACTATTTGCCGGACTACTGGCCATACTGTTCATTGTGGTATTGTACAAGGCTGAGGACCTCTTTGATGCCATCAAGATTCCTGAATGGATCAAACCGGCTATAGGGGGTATTTTGCTTGGCCTGCTCCTGTTGAAATGGCCTCAGGTCTTCGGGGTAGGGTATGGGGCCATCAACGAATCCCTTCTTAACGAGATGTCAGGGTTATTGCTCTTTACCCTGATCTTCGCCAAACTTGGCGCAACTTCGATAACGCTTGGCACAGGAGGCTCTGGCGGTATCTTTGCGCCGTCTCTCTTTATGGGGGCCATGGCCGGCGGGTTTTTTGGATGGGTTGTAAATATCCTGTTTCCGGGTATTACTGCTTCACCCGCTGCCTATGCCCTTGTCGGTATGGGTGCTCTTGTGGCAGGCACAACCCATGCCCCGATTACGGCTATTCTGATTATTTTTGAGATGACAGGGAACTATAAAATTATCCTTCCGATGATGATCACCTGTATCCTGAGCACACTGGTGGCCATATCATTGAAAAACGGCTCCATCTATACTATTAAACTGTTGAGAAGGGGCGTGGATATTTCCGGAGGGTTGGAACAAAATATTCTGAGGGGCTTGAAAGTCAGGCAGATCATGAAAGAGGATGTTGCCACCGTGCCGGAGGGGATGGCCCTGATAAACCTGATCAACACCTTTAAGGTTAAGGATATCGCCTATCTCCATGTGGTCAATGAAAACCTCGAATTGACCGGCATTATCTCCTTTCGGGACATCCGGCCCCTCTTAGGAGAAGAAGAGGCACACTATCTTATTATTGCCAAGGACGTAGCTACGACAGACCTGGCCACTGTCAGCCCGGAAGATAATATACAGCATGCCTTGCAAATCATGAGCGAACAGGGCATATCCCAACTTCCGGTGGTTGCAGGAGACAATGGGAAAAAGGTGATTGCAACCTTGAGAGAAAAGGATGTAATTACTGCTTACGATAATGCGGTCATCCGCCACGAAATCGAGACGGGATAGACGGAAATTGAATATTGAATATTGATGAATTCTTAAAAAGCCAGAAAGCACCCGCTATTGTCATTCCCGTGAAAACGGGAATCCAGGAAAATCAATCCCGCGGCGGGAGACTCCCGCTTTCGCGGGACTAACGGCTCTGGAGACTTTTTACAAGACCATCAACTTTAGGCATTTTAGTCACTTTAGGCACTTTATTCACTTCACTCTGCTCCCCGGTACAGTGCTGGCATCCGGGACCAGAAGATGGAGGCCGGCCTTGTCACTGGCAGCCAACAGCATGCCGTGCGACTCAACACCCATTAACTTAACCGGAGCAAGGTTGGCCACTAATAATATCTCCGTTCCGATAAGGTC
>Ga0222681_1000759_pt1 | contig 10835 bp, 18 predicted proteins | sample AntAcemetage1006_FD_179844 | JGI IMG/M metagenome (GOLD analysis project Ga0222681, IMG submission 179844) | Saline water microbial communities from Ace Lake, Antarctica - #1006 | ecosystem: Environmental > Aquatic > Non-marine Saline and Alkaline > Saline | place: Antarctica: Ace Lake... | reverse complement strand
TGCTGGAAGTCTCAAGCCGCTTTGCTATTTCACGCCAGACACCTGCTTCGTTCTCTCGGGATGCGTCCCTGAGTGTGGCCATAAGGGCACCGAGGCGGGGGTTTGTCTTTTTAATTTTGGCTGCCATTAACTCGTCACTCCGGAAATGTCGTTCAGTACATCCACCAGGCTATCTGATTTTCCTTTGAGCCAGCGCAGTGCTTCTTCCATGATCCGCTTCACTGGAAGCGAACCGTCACTCTCGACAACAAAAATAAATTTTGTCTCATCATGGGAGATGCGGATTGCTGGCTCTTCGCCGATACCACTCGCAATACAGGCACGTTCACAGAGCCTGCAAAGCGAACAGTTCTCGATTTTTTCGCTGATTACTTCTACACTCTTCGGACCGGATTTCAGAACTCCACGCGGGCATTCGTCCACGCATCGTCCGCAACCATCACAGTTGTCCGCTACGGTGATTACCGGATAATTCATGTAACCACAGCTTAGCGTTGGTTCCCATTTGACATGCTCACGCCCGGTACCAAGCTGGGCACGGGCTTCAAGAACAACTTTCTGGTTCTTCTCGATTTTGACAATAGGGATATTGGCGTCAACCGGGGCTGCGTTGGGGTTCTGAGGGATCAGGTCGCGGGAGTACACGGTGGTACCTCCCTCTGCACCCTCGACACTCAAGGTATAAATTGCCTGACAGAGCGTACATCCGGCTCCTTCACAGGAACAGGTGCTCTTCATCCCATAGAGGTCGAGATCGGTTTCCAGAGGTATGAGGCCCAGACGGTGTGCGAGCATCTCATCAAAGAGCGCACTTGTATTATCGTAGATGAGAACATCTTCGATGGCAAGTGACGGCACTTCACTGAGCATGGCCCGCCTGAATGAGTTAGCAAATGCTGCATTCACACCCGAGAGCGTAAAGCGTGCGATGGTTTCATCAAGCCTGCTGAATGTGATCTCCATCGGTCTAAACTCTCCTGCCCCGCCGTCCGCCTTTCGCGCGGATGCTGTCATGGGCAACAGGTGTGACGTCTTCAATTCTGCCAATCCGCATACCTGCACGTGCAAGAGCACGGATTGCTGCCTGAGCGCCCGGACCGGGACTGCGTTGGCGGCCTCTTCCGGGTGCCCGCACTTTCACATGTAAGCCAACGATGCCTTTTTCTTTGGCAGCGTGGGCGACATTGATTGCCATCTGCATTGCAGCATAGGGTGAGCTTTCATTGCGTGCCTGTTTGACAACCATGCCACCGCTGGACTTAGTGATTGTTTCAGCACCAGTCAGATCGGTTACGGTAACAACCGTATTATTGAACGAGGCATAGATGTGGGCAACGCCCCACTTTTCTTTACTGTCAGCCATAATTAGCGACCTCCGGACTTCACGATGCGTTCACGCTCAGGGTGCACGTCGTTTGTCAGCGGTGAGTGGCCATAGTAGGTAATCTGGCTCTCTTCCTCAATACGAACACGGTATCCCGGAATCGAGACTTTGCGTCCGTTGATGGCGACATGCCCGTGCGTAATGAACTGGCGTGCCTGCTTTGGCGAGCGTGCCAGACCTTTGCGGTAGACCTGTGTCTGAAGGCGGCGCTCAAGTTCAGCCTCAGTCTTCAGAGCGAGTACATCACCGATGCCGGCATCAGGCTTTAAGAGACCGTACCGGGTAAGGTGACCGATAAGTTCGTTCTCTTTTTTGTCGACCAGTACCAGATCCATCGAACCTGATTTCAGGGCGAGCAGTTCACGGGCTGCCTGACGGTACCGTCGCAGCACACTCTGGGCTTTCCAGAGTTCACGCTTGTTACGCAGACCGAAATCGATCAGAAGTTTGGTCTCATCCTCGAGACGCGCTTTTTCGAAGCGACGTTTCGGGGTTTCGTATTTTTTCTTATTTTGTCCTGGATATCTCACAGTAACACCACCGAAACGTTATCAGTTCTTCTTTCTCCGGACACCGACAGTCGAACCTGTCCTTCCGGTCGATTTGGTACGCTGACCACGGACTTTCTGGCCGGTCTCGTGCCGGATACCACGGTAGCATCGAATCTTGCGCATCCGGTTGATGTCATCATCGATGGCCATCCGGAGATCAGTCCCGAGAAGCTGTTTTGCCTCACCTGTGTACACGTCTTTCTGACGGTTGAGCATCCACGTAGGCACACGGGCCTTATAGTCTGCAACAACCTCACGAATGCGGTCAACGCCTTCTTCGTCCAAAAGGCCGAAGGTTTTACGTGCATCAACTTCTGCCAGTTTCGCGATCGTACATGACGTGTGCATACCAATACCCGCAAGACCTGTCAGTGCAATCAGTACTGATTTCGTCCCGTCGAGATCGGTGTTTTCCACCCTTACGAAGTATTTAATTTCCTGTTCTTCCATTCACATGCCTCACTGTTACATTCGCGAGTGAGCGCTGAGGAGGGGATTTGAACCCCTGAGTCCCAGTGGGACACGGGGTTAGCAACCCCGCGCCATACCAAGCTTGGCTACCTCAACAGAGTAAATTTCGTGCCGTATGACACTCGCAACACCATTACTGATGCCACTCCATGAATGTGCCATTAAACTTCGAGAGGATGGCCTTTAAGGGTTTGGGTCATATCCCCATTTTAGGCGGATTTTTTCGGGTCGCCATCCCACCAAGAAGAGCAGAAACGACGAGCGGGAGAGCGATAGTTACGTCACAGAAACACTGCACATTTTTCCCGGCTGGGGATTCTTTCCCCCAGCTAATTGCTTCGTCGAACGTACAGCCGGATAACCCACCCCAGTGTGGCGCGTCAGTGGTAAACTGCACGGCATAGCGGTGCCCACCGCATTCCTGCCCATGAATCGACGCAACGACCTGTGTCTGCTGGATAAAATTCTTGGGTACACCGCCGCCAAGGTAGACAACACCGGTCGCATCTGCCTGTTCGACAAGACACGTGATCTCATCGGCGTCTGCGATCTGATCGACCTGAATATCCACACCGTCACGACGCGCCATGACAAGACCAATACCTATCGATGAATCGGCGAGCGCGGGAACAAAGACCGGCACCCCCTCACGGACACAGGTGGCAAGGAGCGATCGCCCATCGGGTGCAACGCGTGTAAGCCAGTTGCCCAGCTCTTCCATAAAGGCCCGTGATGAACCAGAGAACGAGGGGAGAGAGGCAGCAAACGAAGCGATGCGTGCATCAACATCACGAAACTCATCCTCATGGGCAAAGACATCGTATATCCGGTCGATGCCCTGCTCATACAGTTCAGTATCGTCAACATGATGAGATCCCATATAATGATGGATACCAAGATGTTCACAGATATCGTGAAACATATTGGCACCGGTAGAGACGATGCCGTCCACATATCGGTTTTCAACGAGCGCAATCAGGCATTCCTGCATTCCTGCCGGGATCATAGCACCGGAAAGGCCCAGAAGAATCGTACACGAGGGGTCGTCAATCATGCTGCGCCACGCAGCACATGCCTCACCAAGTTTTCTGCCCTGAAATCCTGTGTTGGCCATCTGGTCAAGCAGAGTTGAAATATTTGTTTCCGGCCGGACCGGGCGTACTCGCTGCATTGTCATGAGAATTATATCCTGATATCGTGGGTACTTGTTCGGTTTTTCAGGATATTATATAATAGTGCTAACGAGTGATTGTCATCGTCTGCGTTTGTACCCACGCTTCGGAGCACATGCCCGGCAGTAAAAAAAGAGTATAATCAGAGAGCGACCAGCAGCGCTTCCTTTGTGAGGATGCCAGCGATCTTGCCCTCTTTGATTACAGGAACTGAGCTGATCTTCTTATCCACCAGCAGGGTAACAGCGGTCTGTAACGGATCCTTAATATCAACGAGAAGTGCCGGCGAGGTCATAATGTCCCGGACCAGCAGATTCTGAATCTGATTCTTCTGGTGATTATCAGGAACCTCTTTCCTGAATGCAAGCAGCGATGCAGCGATATCCGTCTCAGTAACGACACCGACAATCTCAGCACCGTCCAGCACGACAAACTTCGTCACATCATCGTCGAGCATCTTCCGGCGCAGGTGAATAACCCGCTCATTCACGCCAAAGGTATGAGGAACCTGCATCAGCGTTTCGATATCCGACTTCAGCTCCATCGTCCTTAGCAGATCTGAAGCATCTGCCTTGCCGACCAGTTTGTGATCACTGTTTAAAACCGCGACCACCTTATACTTCTGCAGGAGCGGCACCAAGAGTTCAGCGTCCTCGTCCTCATAGGCAGAGGTAACATCTTCATCCATCCGGTTGGCAACGTGGATCTGAGTCGGAGCGACACGGCTCGTCCTCTTGCTGCCCAGCGAATCAGCAATTGATTTGCGTGATATTGTTCCGGCAACACTGCCGTTGTGAGTGACAAGAAGGGGATCAATCCCTTCAGCAAGCATTTTGTCAAGCGCCTCAGTAATCGGTGCGGACTTTGCAATGGTTACAGGCTTTGACATGACGTCCCGGACAGTAACTGTTTCACTCATTTCTTTCACTTCCTATGTTGTATCGTGGGGTGCAGGATCGCACAATGACAGCCGGGGAGGAAAAACAGACAGATGCCGGTTTGATTCCCCTGCTGAACAAAGGCTGATCCGTTGTTGTTCACAAGGTTTCCATTCATCTGATGAAAATGACGAAACCATTTCACCAGACATACCTGAAACTTCGTTTCACGCATGCTTTCATCCGAAAATGACGGTCACATTTTCTTCAAACAGCACTTGAAACTGGCGCTTCAAGCACGTTCATCCGAAAATGACGAGCCCATTTTCTTTAAACATACCTGAAACTTCGTTTCACGTATGTTGTTCAGAACCGGGCACAGGCCCGGAGCAGATCGAATTCTGTTACAATGCCCACTAAACGGGAGTCTTCGATAACCGGGAGTGACCCGACATTCTTCTCCAGCATTTTTTGCGCAATCTCCTGAATACCGTCACCGGGACTCGTCGTATAGAGATGACCATCCACAAGATCCCCTACCGGTTTATTCATGAGATCGGCTACATCTCCGGTCACCATCTCTTCAAACATGGTACCATCACCGATGAAGCGAATTACATCCATCACAGTCAGCATCCCAAAGAGCACATCCTCACTGACAACCGGCAGGCGGCGGAACTTATTATGAACCATCTCCTGCGTCGCCATCTGCAGCGTATCTTCCGGTGAAATAACCTGAGGTGATGACGTCATCACATCTGAGACACAGTGCCCCGTATCACGAACCGATATTGCACGGAGCATATCCCACTCCGTGAGAATCCCACAGAGATGGTTATCATCGTCCACCAGCGGAATACCACCACACTGCTTCTCAATCATCATCCCAACCACATCTTTTGCGGTCGAATCGGGATTCGCCGTAAGGAGATGTGTCGTCATGATCTCACGGATCGGTTCATTCAGCGCAGCAAGGAGATTCCCCTTGTGCCTGACTTTTACCAGATTATACTTCCCGCCGCCACCGAACAGGTTCAGGATGTCACCTGCGGTAACAATCCCCCGCAGGTTTCCGGTCCCCGCGTCGGTAACCGGCAGACGCCTGAACCAATGGTCAGTCATCGTCCGTACGGCACTGAGAATGTTCGTTGTCTGGGGAACTGAAACAACATCCAGTGTCGCCAGTTCACCTACCTTTGCTGCCGGAGAGATGGACGTGTGCTGCGTCTCTCCATTGTATTTTCCCGGCATGAATAATATGATTCCTCTTGTATGATGAATACGGAAACATCCCGTTCATCAAATCGTTCATGAAGGTGGCAGAATAGCCCCGCCAGCTCTCCACTTATTAATATATCCAGAAAACGGTACGAGGTGGATAAACCACCTATTGGGAGGGGAGCACCGACGATTATACCAGATTCTCTTCCCAGCGGCACCGGGAACAGAGCATCCGGTCATCAACCCGTTTGAGGTCGTCGGCCATTGCCCCGCACGCGTCACAGACCCCGGCATCCATCTCAACATGAGATCGAATCTCTACGAGGTCTGACATTATCTCATTCATCTCGGATGCGACCGAGAAGAGATCACGGACGGTAACAATGCCGATAACCTGACCGTCTTCCACTACCGGAAGGCGACGGACGCGGTGACTGACCATCATATGAGCAGCATCCATCACGGTTTTTCCGACGTCGATGGTTATGAGCGGTGTGCTCATAATCGTACTGACACGGACATCACTGGGAAGAAGATTTTTGGCTACCAGTTTGCAGCTCAAATCCTCTTCTGTGACAATCCCCGTTGGCTTGTTCTTCTGGAGAACAATACAGCTACCGACTTTCTCAGTGCACATTTTCTGTGCTGCTGCTTCGGCTGTTGCCTCCAACTGAACCGTCATGACGGAATACCGCATAACTTCCCTGAGAGGTACACGGGTCTCAAAGTGGCCTGCATCTAAACTATTATTGCTCACATGAATCACCTCCTCATTTAGTCCTGAAACGGCCGGGCAGAGGTTCTGTCATGACCGCTCAGGTAGTAACAATCGTAACTTTGACGCCTTTGTATAAAAGGATGTTACATACGCTGGAATCACGCCGAAATCTTTACATTCTCATTGAAATTGCATAACAATAGTGTTATATTTTTGGGAAAAAAATAGAGTATGATTAAATTTTTGATACATGAGGCACCTCCATGGGTTTTCTGATTAAAACAAAAAAGAAGATATCGAAATACCTGAAGGCTATCTTCTCTAAAAAACAGACGAAGATTGGCATTTATGGCCCCCCCAATGCAGGAAAGACAACGCTCTCCAACCGGATTGTCCGCGACTGGACCGGCGACGTAGTTGGACCGGTAAGCGAAATTCCGCATGAGACCCGACGGGCACGCCGTAAAGAAGGTATTGAGATCAAAGACGACAGCGGACATTCCCTGACAATTGATATTGTTGATACGCCCGGCGTTACGACGAAGATCGATTATAAGGAATTTATCGAATACGGCATTGAGAAGGAAGAGGCCATCCGCCGTGCCCGTGAGGCAACGGAGGGTGTCGCTGAAGCGATGCACTGGCTTCGTGAGGATATCGACGGGGTCATCTACATGCTGGACGCAACCCAGGATCCCTTCACTCAGGTCAACATCATGCTCGTCGGGATTATCGAGAGCAGAAGTCTGCCGATCCTTATTGTCGCAAACAAGACAGATCTGCCTGACGCTGCACCGAAGCGGATTAACAGTGCCTTCCCGCAACACCCCGTCATCGCTATCTCCGGCCTTGATGGAACCAATGTCGAAAAACTCTATAAAGAGATGCTTAAGGTTTTTGGGTGATTTGAATCATGATGCAGGGAGTTCAGATCGACATGATATCAGCAGAACGGATGGAACGGATGACCATGATGGAGAAGGTCCGTCTGATTCTCGACGATGTAATGCAGGGGAATATCATTATTCTCGAAAAAGGTCTTTCGCCTGAAGAGCAGAGCCTTCTGATTGAGAAGACGATGTTTGAGATTGCACCTGACGGGTTTTCCGGTATTGAGATGGAGACCTATTCCCGTGAGTTTATGAAGGAGAAGCAGGGCTTTTTCGGCAAGATGTTCGGGAAGAAATCAGGCTCGGGTGGCCGGCTGACGGTCATCGGGCCTGCGGATCAGATGAAGACTATCAAGAAAGAGAGTGATTTTATCAGCGCCTGGGTACAGTCACGCTGAGGTGAGCAAGATTGGCACATAAGTGCACGAAATGTGGCCGGGAATTTCCAGACGGTTCAAATGAGATTCTGAAAGGGTGTCCGAGCTGTGGCGGTAAAAAATTCCTTTTTGTCCGTGAGGAAGACCGGCACAAAGACGTTCTGGAGGAGAAGACCACGAAGGAGCTTGCAAAGGAGACCGGAGAGGAGGAGTTTGAGGTGCATCCCGAGGAGGATACCATCTCTCAGGTCTTTGACCGGGTGGAAAGTATCCGCGTGGTGAATCCGGGCAGTTACGAGCTCAACCTTGAGAAGCTCGCAGAAAGTGACGAGATGGTTATCGGCATTGGCAAGAGTGATGAATACGTCGTCGATATCACGTCTATGTCAAAAGATAAACCAAAGAAAAATAAGAAGCGATAATATTTTTTTTATTCGGGCTGTCAGTATCAGGCACCCTTTTTTTCCAATTTCAGTTGTACCGTAGATTCTTTTTTTTAGTTCCGGCAGCCTCAAAACCTACTTATCCCCGACACCAGTAACCGTATGATAAGCGGAAGCAGATCTGTCTCCGCCAGGAGGAATGAGCCAGGATACAGACACAAACGGTACGATCAGGAATCGCAAAATGAACAAATCAGTCTGAAAAGTACAACACAAGAATGAATCAATTAATAAGTGGCAGCCCCCTGCCTCACAATGTAGCACCATCAGAGGGACCGGAGACTGTCAATAGAGTATTGAATGCATCAGAGATAACCATAGAGCCTCCTGTGGGTGTAAGGCGATACGTATGACACACCCGGTTATTGATGTCATCTTTTCGCTGGAACATAAGCGGGAAGAACTGCGCACCCGAAAAGACGACGTATACGAGCAGATGCATGCTCTGGAAGAAGAGGCGACCTGTTCAGTTGAATGCCGCTATGAAGAGACGAAGGATAAAACCCTTTCGAACGCCGGAAAACGCAGGAGAGCGGCGGACGAACTGTTAGAGAAGAGCAGCACGTATCAGGATCTTCGGGAGGAATACCGGGACGTTTCCGGTGCAGTCCGTCGCATGGGTTTTGAGATCGACCGTGAGAAGCGGCGCTTTGCATTCGACTGCGCTGACCGGTCCGGGGGAATAATTGAATGCTGAAGATGGCTATTCGCCGGGTGCTTGCAGAACGCCCGTACCGGACCGTCGGTGAGATCGCTGTTCTGCTCAATTACACCGAGGGCACAATCAGGCGAAACCTCCGGGCTATGCCGGATGTTGCCGGGATTGCCTTTAAGAAACACCGGCTCTTCTGTCTGAGAGGTGCGACGCCACATTGTCTTCCTGAGTCAGTTCGTGATCCATCTGCCCGGATATTACAGGCGGTCGGAATCGCAGTCGATGAGACCGGCACCCCCATAGTAACAATTCGCCGCACCGCTGATGATCCCTGCAGAAATCTGCTTGCTGCAGTGAACCGGAGCGGACCGTGCACCCTCCCGACCCTGGTTGCGAACTGTGCCTCGGCCTTTCGCTGTTCAGAGCCGTCAGCACAGGTGTTTCTGATCGCATACGCGGCTTGGGTGCGTAGACAGACCGGAAGCTGTGCCTTTGACGCAGCGATTGGTTCGCTGCCGGGTACCCTGAATATAGATACCCCTATGATTCAGAAGGCCTGCACTGAACTCCGGCAGGCGGGACTTGTCATACCGAACCATGACCGACCGTTCTCAGATGAAGGCATTCTGGCCGGGCATATCATGGAAGGCGTATGGATGGGACAGACATGAACAGGGATACACGCATCATCTATCTTTCACCCTCTTTTCCCGGCGCAAAAACGCTCTGCACGATCCGTGACGCACTGACGGAACTCTGGGAACGGGGATGGGTGGTGATCTGCCCGTCTCTGGTGCAGGACTGGATAATGCGCCACCATCCGGACACACGGATGCTCTATGCACTGCGGGCGGCTCAGGCGACAAACGAATCGCTTCTGGCAGGCTGTGACGCTCTCTTTCTTATGCCCGGCTGGGCACTCTGCGATGAGGGCCATACGCTCTATTCACTGGCTGAGCAGTATGACGTGGAGGTTATCTGCGCATCCGGCGATGGCGGGGTACCTCTGCCGGCAGGGAGATGTTCATGCCACAGCTGAACTGGAACGACTGGAAACGGGATGCAATTATTGCGCTGTATGGGCGTTTTTGTCGGAAGAATTTCCGTTTTTCCCAGACGAAAGGCATTCTGAACTCATCCGGAGATATCAGTGCGCTGGCAAATGAGGGGTACGTAAAAAAGGTCTTTCGTGACGCGGGTGGCACGGTCTGGACGCTGACCGACAACGCTATCAACCGGGCGCTGAAACGGGGGAGGAGATCGGGCCGGAGGGCGGGCCTGTGATCTCCCCCCTTTCACGGGAGCTTGCGCTGATTAACGGGATGGATCGGGAGGAGGAACTCAGTGATGAGATCCTCGGACTGCGGGAGATGATGCGGGATCTCACCCTGCTGGAGCAAACAGCCCGGACACGTCTTCGTGAGGTCCGGAGGGCGGAGATCGGTGCACGGCTGCACATACCGCGCTTTCATCATGTATTTCGTTGATTTTTTATTCAGGCGATTGCGAGCGCATTCTGCTGAACGTGTCCCGGCGCTGGTTTAATGTACATGAAGGTGTACGGCCCGCTCTGACCCATGACCATGCATACCAGAGCAGCATTCAGATCTGCTCTTTTCAAATCATAATCCTTTTTTGAAGCAGGCTGGTTTCTCTTACCCTATCACGACGTCCAGCATCACCCCGGTTATTACCCCGGCAACAGCACCGAAAGCACCCGCCCAGACCGCCATCTTCTTTTCTATACCCGTGTGTTCACCTTTCCATACTTCCAGTTCCCGGACCCGATGTTCAAGATCCTCGTTTGCCGCTTTCATCTGTGAGAGGGCCCGACAGATCCATTTTACGTCCCGGTTGGTCTCGATAATTGTTTCGGTAAGGTCGTTATTGTTCATGTACATACGATTGTTTCCATATGAAATGACTCAATTGCCGATGGAGTTATCCTATGCAGCAGCGTTCTCTTAATAGACCCTGGCAGCACGCGTCCCCGCATGGATTTCCGGTCAAACCGGCATTTGAGAGGATTTATGCGTTGATATCTCAACGTCATTCTTTTCATCTCTGCATGCTGT
>Ga0222681_1000754_pt1 | contig 10871 bp, 13 predicted proteins | sample AntAcemetage1006_FD_179844 | JGI IMG/M metagenome (GOLD analysis project Ga0222681, IMG submission 179844) | Saline water microbial communities from Ace Lake, Antarctica - #1006 | ecosystem: Environmental > Aquatic > Non-marine Saline and Alkaline > Saline | place: Antarctica: Ace Lake... | reverse complement strand
TGAGATCCGCGTTTGCGAATTCTTCACCAGTAATCGGCCCTCCCGCCATTACGATAAGATCAAGTATCCTTGTCTTGCCTGTTAAAGGATACTTTCCAGGACCGGTCCCAATACCGGAAATTGATGTATCAAGACGGTTGATCTGCCCGAAGAGAAGGGCGGTTTTACTTTTATATTCTTTTACAACAACATCAACCCTCGGACTCCTGATATATTTTTTAAGTGCATTCGTCAGTATATCATCCACCTCATGGCAAGTGTGCCCCACCACTGTAATGTCATCCATATAGGAATAGGATATCTTTCCATCCGGCCTGACCGCAGTGCTATATGGCGTAGATTTGGCTCCATCCCAGAAAGTGATGGTCAGAACATCGCCAGAGCCTATCTTGTACTCGGGAACACCCCGTATCTCTGTAAACACACTGTTTTCTGTAACCTGGCTCATCCTTACGATTTCTTCTTCCATCTCTTTTTTCTGCTTTACATCTGCTTTTTCAGCTGCCACTGCAGGCCTGAATTCCTTCACCGGTATCCCCCTTGCCTCGAAGGTACAGGACGAAAGAAATGTAACAGAGAAAGCTGTGAGAATCGTCAGAATTATACCTGCTGTCCTGTAAGACATCGCTATCTCCCCTTAAAATTATCCTCTGTGAAACTCCATTTAAGCTTAAAGTTCTTTGTAAAACTGCACTTTGTTAACCCCATCGCAGGCCTGCCTGTGGGTTACACGCAGACAGGCAGCGGGAAATGCGCCCGTTGTCCAATTCAGGTCACTGCAGACACAAAGTATCACAATAATCTTATGAATTATCAATATGTTATGAAATTGCCTTGTTCCGCTCGCAATAACAACACGGTATTACACAAGGCCTGCATTCAATAACACTATAAGAGATACATATATTTGGTTATTAAATCAACTAATTTAGAAAAAAACAATATTTATCTTGCATTTAAGCCGGTTATTATATACGCAAGACGTGAAATTTTCTTGAGTAATTCTATACGATCGGTTATATGGCAATACAATAAAGTGAGCTGGTAATCATTTATGGTAAGATATTCTGATATTATAAAACATGGCATCGAAAAGAAGGAAGAGGGCGGCACCAGAACTCCGATAGATTTCGAAGAGGTTAAAAAGATACCTGATTCTTCTGATTCCCGTATATTAAAGGAGCCCGAAGTAGCTTCGGTTCTGGACACCCCGCCTGCGCAAAAAGACGCTGAAGACATAGAAAAGCTTTATACAATCATCACAGATTATCTCGAAGAAGTCCGAAGACAGATCAAAAACGATAAACTCTTTGATATCAAACAGGCCGTTTATACCATAACCCACATTGTAGAAACACCTGATTTGATCGAAAGATTCTATCAATTCACAGCCCTGTCTCATAATCACAATAATAAAGACTACCCGATTCCACATCTGGTCAATGTCACGATAGGCGCCCTGAAGATCGGAACAGGCCTGGGGTATTCCCGGGAAGAACTTATCGAACTTGGATTATCTGCGCTTCTTTACGATGTGGGACTTTTTAAGATACCAGAGGAGATAACAGGAAAAAGTGAAAAACTGACAGAGGCTGAGATAAACATCATAAAAAAGCATACCGAGATTGGGGAAAATATCCTGTCCCCGTTTCAGACGGAGCACCCAATGCTTTCCAGGACCGCCTTTGAACATCATGAGAGAGAAAATGGCATGGGTTATCCTCGAAAACTAAGAGGGGATGAAATATGCGAATACGCAAAAATAATCGGCCTGCTCGATACCTTCGATGCCATGACTAGCGACCGTCCTTACAAAAAGGCTCTTATGCAGTATCTTTCAATCAAAGAGCTGATTGGAGCAAAGGACTCTCCCTTTTCTTCAAAAATAGTTAAGGCTTTTCTCAGTGAAATAAGTATCTTCCCTGTTGGAAGCTATGTAAAGCTCAACAATATGAACATAGGCAGAGTAATTGTAATAAACAAGACATACCCAATGAAACCTACTGTTAAACTGCTTTTTGACAGCAGTGGGGGGGAAGTGTCAGAGGAAGTTGTAATAAATCTCGAGAAACATCCTATACTGTATATCACAAATGCAGTTAGCGAAGAAGACCTTCCCCTGGAACAATAAAATCCTGATTTATAAGTTACAACAAGGGCAATGAGCGAATCTACCGGCAGAATAATTATCCGGGAGTTTAGTCCCTTAATTGTAAGGCTCTTGCCTGCCTGTGCCGGCACGGCAGACAGGCAAAAATGGCAAAAGAATGTGTCTGCAGGTTGCAGATTGAATTGAGATAAATTCGCAATTCGAATATCGGAAACCGATTTACGAATAACAATTTACGTTTTACGAATTTCGATTCCGGTTTATCCTGGTTCAGGGACCAGGAGTCGGTAATCAGAATAAAATCCTCTTTAAGTTCTAAAGCGGCGGCAGACCGCCTCTAACAACAACCCTGAGAGATGAAGAAAAATCCCGGAGAAATCGAGAGAAAATATTAGCGAATCTCCGTAACAGGTTTAAAGAAGAAGAAGAAGAAGAAGAAGAAGAAGAAGAAGAAGAAGAAGAAGAAGAAGAAGATATTTGGTTCATTATTTCCTTCTTTGGAAAAATATTTTCTGTAATGAACTGAATTCTCTTTCCCCATCCCCTTATCTGAAACAGCCATAAAATTTCCGTTGTTAATCCTAATGGAGCATTTGCCAATCGAAGCCTCAGGATATATTTTTCAAAAGCTGAAAGATTATTTTTCCCAAGGGCGTCCAGCACATGATCGGGAACACTCATTTTTAGAAGATGTTTTGCAAGCAGTAAAAAATAGAGCAGATTTCTTTCAGCCCCAACTATCCGGAAATGTTGTATCAGATCCAACCAGCCAAATTTTTCGTCGTTTCTCTCAATAGATTCTTTAATATCAACAAACCAGATAAGTCGCCTGAATCCATGCTTTAAAAGATGGGATGAGAGGGAGATAAGGTTATCATACAATGAAAGCCGGAATAAAAAGGAATCATTATCCCTGATAGAAATCGTTCTTGTCCACACATCTTCATATTGAATATTCATTATTTCCCGGCGACTCCGTATTCGGTGCGTGGAGAGGAAATCAGTGTGCAGATCTATGGAAATAATGCCCCTTCTATAAGTATTAGGGTAAAGCTGATCCGGGTAAAAACCCATATCCTTCAGAATTTTCCTCACGTCATCCAGGCTTTCCGGTCGAACCATAAGGTCAATATCCTCCATGGGCCGAAGACCAATATCCGAATAAACTAGCTCCAGTAAAGCTGCTCCCTTGAGGACGATTACCGGAATTTCATGTTTGTTCAGGTGTTCCCCCAGCTCTTCAAGAACTTTTATCATGTGCCCGTTTATGAGCAACGTTTCAGCATACACACGGGCTAACAACTTCCGGGAGGATTCGGGCAGGTTCGTTAAAATGCCGAGATTGCGGCAATGAAAATAAAGAAATGGAGCGAGCCCTTCTTGGAGGGCTTTATCTATTACTACAGGCCAGTCTATACTCTTTTTTATGTTTTCTTCGAGCCATGTAGTATTATCCCCGCTCAGTATCTGCCGGGCTATGATTTTTAAGAGTTTATTTTCGATTTCCGACCCCATAGTGACACACTGCATAGCAGACAACAGCATTTATGATTCTGTTGATTAATGGTCTTTTCGCCCAATCTCTGCGTTATGCTCAAAAAATAATCCTCGGAATATCAACTATATGCCTGCGGTTATTTTTTTCGCAGGCCTTGATCTTAAACGAAAATCGTTATAAATCAATAAAATCATTTATGCTTTTGAAATTATCAGCACCCGGAAACTCTGTGGATTTACCGTTGCAGATGCCTCCGAAATATTAGCAAAACGAAGACCATGAATACGTGCTAAAAATTCTTTTCCTATAGCTCTCCCCAGGCTCTCCTCAGTGTAGGCAAGCTGAGATATATTTGTCTCTTTCTGAGACGAGAGTAAAACCGGGGAAAGATCAAAAAAAGTAGAATGGATCGTATTGTAAATATCCGGAAATCTTTCCTTTAAATATGAAAGAAACGCATTTCCAAAATAACCGATGCCGCAACCTACCTCCAGAATATTTGCGCCTTTTTTCAGCACTCCCCTTTCGCAGCAGACCTCTGCGAACCGCGCTCCGTAACTTAATCTTTTCAGAGCAGGATGAGGAAAGCGATAAATGTGGGAGAGGATAATTTCCTCATCCTCAAATTGCTTACCGGGATCCGTAATCCCTCCGCGGTGGTAATTGACAAGACTATTTTGTGTGATCTTTTATACATTACAGACGGTGAACATTCCATGACTAATCATTGTCGGCGGTTTCGTAAAAACGAGGTGCGGACGGGAACAATAAATGTGGGTAATTGTGGTTTTTTACGATGCCTCAAAGCTTCTTATGTCCCGTATCTCTATCATACTTTGATGACCAATAATAGTCACCTTTCCTGATTTGATTCCGGCAAATTCCTGCATTTTCCGGGGAATTAATACGTACCCATCATCCGTTATTTCAACATTTTTCTCGTGTAAGAACGGCATTTTTTTCTTTAAAAGCCTGAGGTTCTCTATCTTTTTAAACACCTTTATTTGAGGAGTGTTTTCTGGAATAAGGAACACGACACCATTGTCTTTCGGTGTCACAAAATGAAATTCACATTTTCTTAATGAAAGCATGAATTCTTTAGGCATCAAAATTATGTCGTCCATTATTTCTCCGGAATAAGAACCGGAAAAGTTGTAATGCTCTATGTCCGGATCACTCGAGGCCAGTGCATCTTTCCCTTGAGAAAGAAAAAATCTCTCGGGAAATCCGTAAATAGCGGGGATGATAAAAAGGCCTACCCTCATAAAATCCCTTCTCTTCATAATAAATTCCCTCCTTCATTTTGGGAACTATGTAGATTCGCCAGCAGATATCTCCGACTGCCGTGATTCGTGATATCTCCCCTTAAAAAGCGTTTTAAATATTCCTTAAACCTGGAAACAGCCCAGAAATATAACTCCTTTGACACACTAAAACGTGCAAATTTTCCATTTCTTATAATTCCTGTTGCCTTTCCCTCAACGGAATCCATTTTCACTAACTCCGTTTTAAGGTTGTAACCGTCTCCCCTAAGGCACACAAAGTTATCACCTATCTTCTTAACCAGTCTGTGGATGATATGTCGCCCTTCTTCACCTTCGAATACGATAAGATTGCCTTTCCTCAAACTTTCGAAAGGAAGTTCACTTACTACCACAAAATCATCATCCCTTAAAAAGGGATACATGGAGTTTCCTTTAACCCTGTACAACCTCATTTAAGATCTCCCTGAAAACAGAACTATCCCCACGAAGCTCCTGCCCCCAGCATACCTCAAAGGCCGGATAAGAGCACATCTTTTCCAGCAGTCTTTTCTGTTTTTCCTGTTCCTTCCTGTTGTATGACCACAAAAGCTGGGGCGTCAACCTCTTTAATAAATCTATCTTTTTGTTCTTTTTTTTAACAAAAGTCGTGCCGCTGATAGCGCTCGGAAAAAGGAAGTATTTCAGGATGGCCGGTTTAAACTGTTCAGGTTCGGGAACAATCGCCTCATCGTTTAAAAAAATAGTGGAGTAAAAAGGAAGCATCTCAATGCCATTTGCGGATTCCCTCAATAGTGTAATATCATCGCTCAAAATGGGAAGCCCATCCCTCATGGCAAGATAACTCATGGTAGATTTGCCGCAGTCAGAGGGCCCTACGACGAGATGCCCTCCTTTAAAGTGAAATCCACCGGAATGCATTGCCCATATGCCGATTTCGGCAAGATAACGGTAAAAAAGGCCTCCTATTTCCTGGACTGCCTCTTCTTTTATGAAGTCAAGGTCTACCTCAACCTTTTCAATATGCTCTATTAAGAAGAATTTGAGCAGGCCGGCAACCTCTTTTTCATCGTTGCGGTTTATAAAATTTACCCGCGCTTTTAATCCATAGATGTCGAAGTCAAGCATTGTGTCCAAGGTGAATCAGGATAGTCTTTTAACCAGTCAAATTTGCCGAATTGATAAAAACACCAGTTGCATAAGGAAAGCGGCGCCTTCTTGATAACATCTTTCCTCTCAAACCGCCATTTAAGAACTTCCGGCAAATAATTGAGATGCTTTACAATAAGATCCTTTAATGGAAATTCTTCAATGCTACCCAGACACTCCTTCCCTTTATAGCTCTCCGCTGTGGTTCCCACATTACTTAAGTTGTTGCAGAAAAGATAGTTCCCCACCTCATCGACGCCGAATTTATAAAAGGCATTACAGGCAAAAAGGTCATTAGATGTATTGAATGCCTCAAGTTTCAACCGGGGATACATCCGACGCCAATCCGTAAGTTGCGTGAAAAGCCGGTATATCTCACCCGGGTCCGGAATGAGTCCCTCCTCTATGAGCCTCTTTGTAGGCTGGATGAAGATAAATGACTGTGAAACGGCCCCGAGACCCGAAGTAAACAGGAGTATATCCCTCAATTCGTTCTTGTTTAAGTTTGTCACCGCTGTTTTTATATAAAAAGGTATCCCCAGCAAACGGCAGATCCCTATAGCCTCCACCACTCTTCTAAAACTACCTTCCATTCTATTACTGTCATGAACACCTTCTCTTGCGCTATCCAGGCTGAATCCTATCAGTTGAATCCGCTTCTTTATCAAAGGATTCCTGATTAAGGGGAATATTTTCTCTTTGAACAAATAACCGTTTGTAAGTATTTCAAAATTGATATTGTTTTCCGCCAGGCTTAAAAAGATATCCTCAAGCTGGGGGTGGAGTGATATTTCTCCCGACCCTGTAATGCCCGCATATCTAAATCCCAGAGATTGCATCTCTTTCATAAGATGAGAAAAGAGGTCTTTATCCATATATTCAGGCTTTGCGGATTTTTCTACAAGGCAGTGCCGACATGAAAAATTGCAAAAATTTACAATATCAATTGTAGGGGCTTTCATACTCTTTAATCCAATCCATTTTATCAAAAAGTTTAAAACATGATACGCAGTTTCTTACCTGATGCCCTTTGAGGTTTAAATCTATTGTCTTTTCCATAAACCATGCAAAAGTCCGATAATGTCTTATTATACCCTCCTCAATGCCGATTTCCTTGATATTTCCAAGAAACTCCTTTCCGAATGTGTCCATCCTGTCTCCTGCCGTCGGGTGAGAGAGGTTGCAGCAAAAAATAAAATTTCCTTCATGGTCGATGGAAATTCCCTGGGCGGGATTGCAGAAGGAAACTTTGTAATCGGGATCAGCATATCCTTCAACATTGATTATCATGGCGAATGAAGGGATGATTCTACCCTTGATATACTTCGTAACATCCATGTACTCTTGAGGGGAAGGCATCAATTCGTTTGATATTAAACGCGGTGTCGGAGTTAGAAGGACAAACCCGAGACTCCCGACACCCATAGAGGCGCATAAACACGCAACATCTGCTATTTCTTTTATATTCTCTCTGTGAATAACACTTTTAACGGATACAGGAATGTTCTCTTTTACGCAAATATCGATGGCTTTAATTACTTTTTCAAAACTCCCCTTGTGTCTAAGCATGTCGTGGGAAGCGGACGTTGCGCCATCAAGGCTGAAGCAGACACCGGAAAAACACTCCCTTACTTCCGAATCAATAAGAGGAAAAATCTTTTCCTCAAAAAGGAACGCATTGCTTACCAGACTGAATCGCATCCCATATTCTTTTATGAGTCTGAAGATTTGCTTAAGATCCGGGTGAAGCGCTGGCTCGCCGCCTGTCAGGCAGACTTCCCTTATGCCAACGGATGAGACCTCTCTTAGCACAAGCTCTAGCAATTCAGTCTGCATATGCGCCCTGGGAGATAATTTATCCCTGAGGCAGTGGATACAATCAAAATTACAGTGATTAGTGATATCTATGGCAATATTGTTTATCATTGAATAGTCTCTAATTAGATGGGTAGCAATCATTTTGCAACTGGATCGAAACGAATTGCAATACTTGGGCAGACGTTAAGCCCGCCCCCTGCTGGTAGTGCTAAATATCTGGGAAAGAAAAGTCTGTACAGCAACACTGGTCTGGGTAATTATCTCCTGCTGCGCCTGTGAGGTTTGGCTCACACTTTCTGCAAAAGTTTGTAACGCAACGCTGGTTTCCGTCGTGGGCTGCGCCAATTGGTATTGAGTGGTCGTTACCCATGCCCTGACGGTGAGAATCTGAGATTCTTCCCTTATTTCCGGCTTGACGTATTTCTTTTTCCCCATGATATCGCCTTTTCTTCAAGTAGTTCCAAAAACTTTCGGATATCTTTTCTCGCCTCATTTTCATCAATATCGTATTCCTTTGAAATAAGGGCTTTTATCTCCTCTTCACTCTTACCTTCCTTCGACATCTTATATATGAGAAGAGCCGTCTCGTTCAAAAAATGGCTGGTGCCTTTCTCTACATCTATAATCATGCCTTCACCTTCAACTTCTGCTAAAATAACATCACTTAACATAAGAATCCCGCATTTTCCTGATCGCTATAAATCAATTTTAGTGAATTCACTTCTCTCGCATTCCTCGATACTTCTTTTCTGCTTCTGGTAATTTGTATTTTAACAAAACAACAAAATATAATCAAGAATTTACTCTCCCTAAAAGCCAGCTTTCCTCTCTGACTGATCTGAAAAAATCATAATAGCTGAGGCAAAAATCCCGGATGCTTATTTGCCGGATAAAGCCGCGGGATAAACTTTTTCTTAATCCACTGCGGCACAGGGAACAATAAATGAGCAGAAGCTCAAATCTGCGTGCAAAGACACATACGATCGGTGAGAATCAATTACTATGTCTATTAATTTCGGCATAAAAACACCCGTTGGATTAAGACCCATACCTTTTACCGAGTCAGGGTCAAAGAGTATTGCTCAGTCATCGAACTCCTTGCGAAGAACGATTAATGGATTGGCTGCCGGCCTGGATTTGTCTGTTATTATCATATGCCTCCCTGATGGCTTCGTAAAAAGGTTAATTTTGACCTTTTACGAGTCTGTCCCTGTTGATAGCTTCGTATAATCTAACTAACATCACGTACAGCTTGTTTGACAACCTCAGAATCAACAACCTTTGACTTTAAGACAAATCCTGTCATAAGGCTTGTGTCGCAAATGTTGTTTATCACCCTCGGTATCCCCCCGGAGTGAGAGTATATCGTACCCAGCGCCTCCTGGTTAATTATACTGCCGCTTGAACCGGCCTTTTCGAGGCGAGTATTTATATATTTTATTGTTTCACCAAGATTCAAAGCATTCAAATGATATCTTACGGCAATCCGCTGATTCAGTTGTCTAATATTCTTAAGGATACCCCTCAGCTCCGGTTGACCAAGCAGAACAATGGTCAACATGAACATGTCATTCATCTGAAAATTTAACAATAACCGTATTTCTTCAAAGGTTGCAGTGGAAATCAGTTGCGCTTCGTCAAATATCAGCAGTGTTATTTTGTCATTCCGGAGGTTATCCAGCACTCTTTCATTCAATAATTTCAATAGGGACGACTTTGGCAAATCTATATCCGGTTCCAACCCAAGGCTATAAAGAATTTCTCTCAAGAAATCTATAGGTTCAAGAGTCGGATTGGTTATTAATCCTATATCAAACTCTGTATCAGAAAGCTGCTGCATCAACACCCTGGTCAACATCGTTTTCCCGCTCCCAATCTCCCCGGTAACCAAAGCTATACCTTTATTTCCTTTTATCGCGTAGAGAAGCCGGGTAAGTGCCTCTTCGTGCTCGGGAGAATAATACATAAAGACCGGATCCGGGACATTTTCAAAGGGGGATTTATTGAGACCCCAGTATTCTAAATACATTTCAGCACTCCTTCAATAGATAGGTATATTTCGGCAAAGCAAAGTCTGTAGTGATAACTCGACAGCCTGTATGGATCTCTGATATCATCCATATTGCCGCTGTCTATCTGGCTGCAGCCACTGGAAAATGGTTTTAAGAGAAACACTTTGCCCTTTGCATCCGGATAGTTTTCAATGATCGTCTTCCTGTGCTGCTGATCCATCACAAGTATCATATCGGTTTCAGCGATCATATCTTCTGTCAACAGCCTCGATTTATGTCCGTAACCATCAAATCCCTTTTCTTCCAGAATATCAACAGCCCCGGGATCGGCCGGCGCGCCTTCCATATCAAAAAGAGAAGCCGACGACACCTCTATGTCGCTGTGGCTATTCTCCTTCAACCTTTTCTTGAATATGCGCTCCGCCATAAAACTCCGGCAGATATTGGCAGTGCAAACAAACAGAACTTTCACAAATCTATTTCCTGATATTCTTTCCAGTATATTCCAAGGCTTCTTTCGCATCCTGTTTTAATTCAGGGTCCGTCAGAACACTCTTTACCTCATTTTTTGTTCTGGTAAGAGTGTACTCTATCCCCTCTTTGATATTTCTCTTGATCCCCTCGACAAGGATCGGATCTGCAACTATCTGGCGTATTGTATTTGCGGCATTTCTCTGGGCATAATTTATCATGTTTTTACCGCCATAGATGGTAACTCCGAAACAGATAAGAAATGTTATGATGACTACAATTCCCCAGGGAACAGCCCTTGCAAATTCTCTTACAAAAACACTTTTTGTCCCATTATCTCTGTTCTCTTCCATTTCCCAACCCTCCTTTTGTAATATGCCTTCTGATAGTTTAGCAAAACCGTGAAAATAATCAAGAATAATAATGAAAGGCGAATTGACCCTGGTAAAACCCGAATTCAGGGTCTTAGGAGGGATATTCTTTCTTGAAGACCGGACGTATGCTGTGATAAGAGGACACCCGTATCGAAATGAGATTTTAGGATTAAGGAG
>Ga0222681_1000728_pt1 | contig 11115 bp, 7 predicted proteins | sample AntAcemetage1006_FD_179844 | JGI IMG/M metagenome (GOLD analysis project Ga0222681, IMG submission 179844) | Saline water microbial communities from Ace Lake, Antarctica - #1006 | ecosystem: Environmental > Aquatic > Non-marine Saline and Alkaline > Saline | place: Antarctica: Ace Lake... | reverse complement strand
TTCTTTCCCCAGTGCTTCATCAATGCCATAAAAATAGATATCTGTGAACCCGTAGCTTCTCGCGATCTTTATCACCTTTCTTACTTTCTTTTTTAAGGCATTCAAACTTGCTTCATCCTGTGGATTGTTAGTGCGTACGCCAGTAAGAAGAATGGACGTTGTTTTCATTCCAATTTCTTTCCTCATCGCTAAATCCTTGTCAAAAAGTGCCATATCGACTCCAGCACCCCAAATTTTTTCTTCCCATTTCTGCGGTTTATTGTCAATCACGTCATAGTACGGAATCGGATTGTTTACTCCATGGGCCAACATATTTTTAAATTCTGCTTTCATTTGTTCTTCGCTCTTCATGTGAGAAGAGATGGTACCATTAGGATAAGCATGGTGAAGGTAGCCCCGATAATAAAGAGAACATATAAAATCCTGATTTAAATCGTAATAAACCTTTGGTGAGGCAAGCTTGAATGGAAGGACTTTTAACTTTAAAGTAATAAAGCCTAAAAGTTTATTCTTAGTTGAAAGATTAATTTTGCCGGTATATCTCCCGGGCATTGCATCCTTTGGAACCTTCACTGTAATCCAAATTTGCTTGTTCGTTAGTGCCGGTATATCTATCGGTAATAGCGTAGAACTGTCCTTAACAGGGAACTGCTCGACGGAAAGACTCCAAGACCCCTTCTGGTATGGAATATCGCTTATTCGGATATATTGTTTTTTCTCAGAAGGAGTTCCTCTCAAATGAACTACCTTCAGATAATTTTCTTTTTTCTGATAATCCACCTTAACCAGTGAATCGTCATTCAGAAGCAGTTCCGGAACAAGAACCTTTTGACCCTGACCACGTATACCCGTACCATCCCAAGCTCTACCTGCTTGGTACCAGCATTTCACCGATTTAATATCTATATTTGAGGAAGAAATACTTTTTTCTTTTCCTTTAAGGTCGGTAGCTTCTATCTTTAAAGAACTAATATCAGAAAAAGGTACGACAACAAAACTTCCTGATTCATATTCTCCCGGAGTAGCAATTATCCTGACTTCATCAGAGATTTCTCTAGGAACAGAGTTTGGCAGTATTTTTACACTGCTTATGGGCGAGACAACGTACGATAAATAACCATCCTTTTTGCTTATTTTTTCAAAGGCATCCAAAATTGCATTAAGACGTTTAACGGTTAAGTCTCCCTTTATTTCCAGTATCTCGGATGAGGGAATCATAAAATTTTTACTTTTAATGCTTTGTATTTTTTTGATAAGTGGAAATAATTCAGCATTAATTCTCTGTTTCCAAAGTCTTTTCTCTGAATCAGTGATGGAAAGATAATCAACTCTCTTTTCCAATCTGGCAATTGATTCCTCTAACTCCTGGATCTTTTTGATCGGCATCCTTCGAACAACATCATAACGTTTATTTATTTCCTCAGGACTTAAAGCATGGTTGTAAATCCTGACATAATCAAGGGAACCATTGAAATAATAATCTTTTCCCCCTAGTTTGACCTTTCCTATTGTCAGTGAAAATCCTTTGTTTCCCATTGCCTTATAGGAACCTTTTTTTTCATGTAATGGACCTTCTAATAATGATCCGCTTTGATAAAATCTGATACCTTCAGTGGTTCCTGAACCATCATAGGTAACTATAATATGTGTCCACTCATTCTGCCTAATGTCGATAAATCCTCCTCTCCCAATACGGCTACTAGAATTGGATGACTCAATTAAACGTAGCCTACTCGCATTATCAAAACAAAAGGAATATTCGCCTTGTTTCATTAGGATAGCAACCGCATGACCTCCCTGCCCTAACAAAGGACGAATGTTGCTTTTTTGTTGCCATTCTATTGAAAAGGGACTATCTTCTCTTCCATTGCCAAAACTTAGACTGGCATCATTCCCACAATCAACATAATCATCCACACCATCAAGTGATAAAACTTTATCCGCCTCATTGTATTTGTTAGCTGCCCAGGTTGGATTACCCTTGAGCGTACCGTGGTTATTTCCTATGCTATCTTCCGCATTTCCGTCAAACTTCCATTCACTTACTAACTCGGCCTGTCCTTGCGTAGATAGACAAAACAGAAACAAGCCCAAACCAACACACATCATTTTCTTTAACATATCTGCCTCCTTTTCTTAAACACTTTTAACACCTTGTTAAGTTCCTGATTAGAAATTATATATAAGCACTCATATAGCTTATATACATCGTCTCGAAAGCTTTCAAAACTAAGGTTCATTTCCTTTCTTAAACATCTGTGTTACCAGCTAACATATATTCCATTCTCCTCCATAGCACCGATAATCCCAAAACACTACCAAGAAAGAGTATCTACCTCATAACCGGGATAGGTACCTACATGCCCATCAACAAAGAGTACATTACACATACCACCATGGCAGTAATCAGGTCTGGAGTTATTTCCACTTGTTCCATAACCCATTGGAATAAGGTTGTATTTACAACTGTTATTATCATTAGGTATAGAATCAGCCATGTAAATCCTTTCGCTTGGGTCTCGAATAGAGCTTAACCTTACATAAGTATCTAGACTGAACGTTACAGCATTAACTGAGTATTTTCTTTTGTTTGTTGGACATACAACTAATTTATAAACAGCCCCATCACGAATCATTGGCAAGACAGTATTATCAAGAACTCCATACCATACTCTATACTTCGCAGCATCTTCAGTTCCACTCCGCTCGGCAGGTATAAGATATCCATCATTGTCCTGGCAATACAACATTACTCCTAAAGAGATTTGTTTTAAGTTGTTCACACACTTTATCTGCCTTGCCTTCTCCCTTGCTTTTCCAAGCGCAGGCAGTAACATTGACGCGAGCAGAGCTATGATGGCTATCACAACCAAAAGCTCGATCAACGTAAATGCCCAACAGTTCATAAATATTTTACGACTTTTTGTTAACATTTCTTTTGCTCCTTTTTTTGCGTTTTTACTTTATATATAGAAACGTCACGACACTTAAAACTCGTCGCCACCTCCTTTCAAGCTTGTTTAACATTGTTATATAGTATCCTTTTTCTGCAGCAAGAATTCAGTCTTATTCCATGTCCAAATCATTCTCTTTAAAACAATTTAGGTCTTTATCACCTGTATTCCATATTTTACAAACATATTAGAATATTTTGAAAGCTCTTTCTCTGTAGGAGGAATAACATGCTCCAAAGAATATCGCTTTCCAAGTGCTTTCCATTTACTGATTCCCATTCTATGATACTGAAGCAGCTCAACCTTTAGTTCAGGATAATTTAGGTCTGATAAAAATCTTGCGGTATCTTCTAGATTTTTATTATCATTAAAACCTGGGACAACAGGTATACGGATCCACATTGGATGTTTTTTCTCAGCTATTCTTTTTATATTCTCTAGTATTATTTCGTTTGAAGAACCTGTTTGTTCTCTATGCTTCTTTTCATCAATCTGTTTTAAATCACAAATTACAAGATTTAGATATTCTAATAATTCCAATAATCTGGGAGAGGAAGCATTCGTTTCAATCGCTGTATGAAAGCCATTATACTTAAAAGCCTTAAGAAGCTCAACAAGAAATGGAAACTGACATGTCGGCTCTCCACCTGAAATCGTAACTCCATAATCATTGATTAAATCCTTATATGGAATAATTTCCTCTATTATTTTACCAACATCTGTTTCTTTGCCAACAAGTTCCATTGAGCCGTCCAGTACAAACTTTATACAGTCGTAACTACTACATTTTCTGCATTTTTTAACATCAATGATGAATCCATTATCCTTTTTACTAATTGCATTATGTTTGCAAACTCCAGAACCAGTTTTTACAAATTTTGGATGCTTACTATATATCAAAAGGCTTTTGCCAAACTCATGGCTTTCGGGAGCTGCGCACCATAGACACCTGAAATTGCACCCTTTAAAATAGACTATACTTCTCCAGCCAGGACCATCTTTTACTGAGCCGTGCTCTATGTTCATGATCATGCCTGTTTGATATGGGTTATATTTCATAACCTATTTAATCTTTCTAGTTATTTTCTCTTCTATCAAATTTACTTCATACCATTGTTTTTTCTGAGGATTGAGGGCAATAGTTTTTATCTCAAAAGGTTGCAACAAAGTCTCTATACTCATTGACCAAACAGGCAAATTAAGTTTAGCCATTGTTTTCACACCTGTAGATTCAAATAGACGAAGAATAATGTTGTTGCTATCTTCCGCCATTTTCATTGAAGTCAAAATTACGTTGCATGGCTTGATAGATATCCATGAATTCTGCTTTGCCCAATCACCTATATGTGAATAAGTAACAGATAAAATAGGTGGTTGGTTCAGCTCGTAAGCTAAATTCACAACATGAGCCTTTTGCCACAAACCAGAATGCGGTATTAGTCTGCATTTGAAGGAATAAATTCCCTGATTCATGTATTTTGGTCTAATTGTTTTATCTTCATTTCCAGTCTCGTCCATAGCATAAAGAGGGCTTCTTAATACTGTAAGTCTTATTTCATTCTTTTTTATGTCGTAGCCATACAGACTATTATTAGCTATTGTTAATCCGTACTTTATTTTTTTGCCTTCTTTATCCTGACAATTTCCAGTTATGTCAATCCATTGATTCATTGGTTCTTCTACTCCGGAAGACTCTCTTTCTATTGCCCCATATGGTATTTCAGCATATGTTCTTCCTGAAAAAGTTAGAGGGAAAGCTAGCTTTAACATTTTATGTTTTTCTCTCCAATCAACAGTAACTTTTAGATCAACATAGGACTCAGAATTATAGAGTATCCATTCTATTTCAATATTTGATTTATTCCAGCTTCCTTTTCCTCTTACAACAACCTGGACAGGTCCTCGTTCCAGAATTTCAGTTTCCGTTATTTTAAACCTGCCAATTTCCTCTCTGAATTCCGACCTTTCATGCCCCCACGTATCGGCTTGATCTTCAATAACAATAAACTCTCCAGCAGAATCAGAGAATAGCTCCATATCATTTTTTTTATCAAATAGGGAAGTAAAGCGGCCATGCTTATCCCATGTCAATTTTAAGAATTTGTTTTCAACATGCTTTTTACCCGCATTAATAGGATATTTTTTACTGACCGTTGGCGAAAAATCACCCGGGGAAGCAGTCAGTCTGAAAAGCCGATAGCCAAAAGCAGGCACATCAGCCACAAAACAAATTCTTTTACGCCATTCCCATCCTGTGATAGAAGAGGTATCTTTAAGCTGTGACACTATTGTTTTCCCTGTATCGTCTATAACAGAAATCTTATCATGTTTTTCTTTTTTGGGACGATAATCAAGCATCCACTCTACTTCAATCGGGGCTTTTATCTGCCATGAGTGTGGATTAAAAATAATAACAGGAGTTCCTTCGCCTTGAGTATTTATTTTCTCTGCGATTCTTTGCAGAGATTTCCATAATATTTTGCTTGCGGCAGCTCTTGACGCGCCAAAAACATCAAATACATCCCCATAAGCTTCTTTAACACTGGTCCCTGGCAAAGTATCATGAAATTGATTAAGCAGAAGTCCTTCCCACGTTTGTTTTAAATAATTACGGGAAACCGTTCTATTTGCGTTTGAAGAAAGACCCTCTTCTATAAGCGTAAATTTTTCCGCAGAGAGAAGCAGATGCTCTGTACTTCTATTGAGTTTTTTGACTTCAAAAACCGTGCTATAACAACCTTGCGCATGATGTTGTAATTCGCCTTGATATACTGGAATTTCAGCCTTTGACTTTAAATATTTTTTAATAAATTCTTCCAGATTACTGAAACGAAGTGTTGGTAGACCATCTTTACGCTTTAGTTTTTCTATAGCATCGAGAATTTCACGGGTGCCTCCTCCTCCATGATCACCCACTCCAATAAAACACAATCCATCTTTGCAGTAATCAGGAATTTGTTTTTCGGCATTAGAAACAACTGTTTCCAGCTTATCCTTCTCTCCCAGATAACTTCCGTCGGGTCTAATAGCAAGGATCTCTGAGCCATCAACTCCTTTCCAAAAAAAGATATTCCCGGGAAGTTCTAGCTCATTTTTGTTTGGTCGAAAAAAAAGATAGGCATCATAACCTGATTTTTTGTAAATCTGAGGAAGACCTCCGTTATGGCCAAACGCATCAACACAATAGCCAATCTTAACATCAACGCCAAACTTTTCTTTAAAATAACTCTTGCCGTATAACGCCTGCCGGACAAAAGATTCCCCGCATGGCAGATTACAGTCCGGCTGGATTATAAAACCATTTACGATATGCCAGCGCCCGATTTTTACAAAGTGCTGGATTTTTTTAAATAATTCCGGGGCAATTTTCTCAACCCATTGGTATATTAGTGCTTCTCCTCTGGTGAAGATATAATCAGGGTATTCTTCTAAAAGCTCAACAGCCATTCTACAGGTTGCCACAGCTTCTCCAAGCCCTTCAGGTAAACACCATAACCAGATAGGGTCAAGATGCGCATTGGCTATGAGATGGATGGTCTTCTTCTCTTTTATTTTATCTTTATTAATAACCATTATTCTTTTGGTAATAATCAAGCATTAGATCATAGCTTTTTTTGGGCATACCCTTAAATATAACATTGCTTGTTGAAAATATATATCCACCTCCTGGCTTGCCATTTTCCATGGCATACCGACAGGATTCCAGTATTTCTTCTTCACTACCCGTTTGCATAAGGGCGCAGTTTACATTGCCTATAAGACATACCTTATTACCATAAAGTTTTTTTATCGCTTTTATGTCAACGCCTGCCATGGGATCAAGAGAATGAAGCGCATGTGGATTTGCCTCTATGAGCTGATCTAAAATCGGCATAATGTCTCCATCAGTATGCTTTATGGTATAAGCCCCCATATCACGATAGCCTTTAATAAGCTTAGTAAGGTACGGAGTTACAAATTCGGAAAACATTGTCGGGGACAAAAAAGGACCATCATTAAAACAATAGTCAGAGCCCATTATATAACCTTCAATCCCTGCCTCAACAACTTTTCTTCCACGTTCGAGAGTCTTATCAAGAGCCATTTCTTGCTCAGCTTTGATTTCATCCGGTTTATCTGCTAATTCGTAAGCCAGCCGTTCCATATTTTCTCCTGTAGGAATAGCCAGTGTGGAATCACCATAATCTACCAGGAGCCGCTTCCCTTCATCAATCTCTTTTAGAACCTTTATTGCATCAATAAAGATGTCTAAATTTACACCTCTCGGAACTAGAAAATGGCAGAATATTATACAATAGTTAAAAGTATCTGCTATCTGCGTTAAAAGTTCTGCATTTTTCTTTATATATTCATTTGCTTTTGAGGGATCGCTGTCCCATTCTTCCCGGGTGACCAGATGCTTGCCAAAGTATTCCTCAGTTAGCTGCATTTCAATCTCAAAATGAGGAACTATATCAGGTTGTTTCCCCTCCAAAGCAATAATGGCCCTATCTCTTGGTTTCATTATACGTTATATAAACTCCACTATCCTTTAATCGTTTCTGTAAAATCGCAATATCTATATCTTTTATATTAACATTTTCATCCAATGCAATCCCAGCCGCAGTTCCTGCTCCCTGTCCCATAACAAGACAGTGAGACATTACTCGGACACTTGCATGGGCTTCATGAGTTGAAGAAGCACATCTTCCAGCTACAAGAAGATTGCTAAATTTTATCGGAACCATCATACGATAGGGAATATGGTAACTCTTACCTGCAGGCAATTGCCCTAATTTTTGTTCCCATGTTGTTCTTCCTGTTCCTTTTGGATCATGAATGTCAATCATCCAGAAGCCATGGCCCACAGCGTCATCCTGTTCTCTGCATTCAATGACATCCTCTCTGGTTAAAGTTTTTATTCCCTTTATTCGTCTTGATTCACGTATTCCAAGAGACGGGGCACTCGTGGCTATCTTAACATTCTCAAATCCAGGAACATTCTTTCTAAAAAAATCAACATATGCTTCCATCTGTTTTCTTGCTTTGATATTGCACTTTGTTAATGAAGATTCATCCAGCGGATTACCGGTAACAGGACACATATTGGGATGACCCCCTCTTGCATAATAGTGGAATGAAACAGGACCAAAAGGAGGAAAAATCCCTTTCTTTGTCATGTCTCTCATTGTATTTACTATTTTCTCATGTTCTTCTTTTGTTATAGCTAATGCTTTCTTTTTATCTATATCCATCAACTTATATATTAAAGTCATGCCCTGAACAAGTCCGTCCTCATCTCTTCCAAAATCGAATGGAACACCTGCCTTAGCCGCAATGTCACCGTCACCGGTAGCATCAATAAATATTTTTGCTGTAATGGCCTTTCGACCGGTTTTGGTATCGCACAAAACTGCCTTTAATTTATCTTCTTCAGCAATAACATCCCCGGTAACTAATGTGTAAAATAGAGTTACTCCTGCTTCACACAGCATCTCTTCATATAAAACCTTTAGCCCTTCAATATCAAACTCATGTGTTTCATGCTGCGCGGGGAAATGTTCATATTGTCTGCAATAACCCTTTTTCAATCCTCGTTCGATTAATTCCTGCATAATACCAAATATAACCTGTTTTTCCCTGTCGCTCGTATGAAACTGACTTAGTAATCCTGCTGTTCCCATTCCTCCTGGGAAAGACCATCTTTCAATAAGAATAGTCTTTAACCCGCTTCTCGCTGCGGAAATCGCAGCAGCGCACCCAGCCGGCCCTGCGCCGCACACAAGCACGTCACATTCTGCTAAAACAGGCACTTTTATTGATGGAATTAATATTTCATTCATTTTAATAATCTCTTCACCTTATCAATAGTATCAGGTAAATATTTGTCAGAATACTCTAAGATATAAGGACCATTAAAATTTTTGTTAACCAGATTTCCAATAACCTTATTCCAGTTAATTAAACCCATCCCCACAGCCAAATGCTCGTCTCTCTTTCCATGGTTATCCGCTAAATGAACGTGGAATATTTTGCTATCCAATGTTTCAAGAAATTCATCAATAGTATGCGAGACATTTGCATGCCCGATATCCAGATTCAATCCTACATGCGAATTATCAATTATCTCAAAAAATTGCAGAAACTCAGCAGGTTCTATTCCCATTACCGGATATCCTGTGTAGTCTTTATATTGATACATATTCTCCACACATAATTTTATTCCAGTTTCTTCTAATCGGGGCAAAACATTTTTAACAGTCCTTGCGAACTTCTTCAATGTTTCTGTTTTATTGCCATCTTTTTTCATACTCCCCATATGGGTAATTACACTCTCGGCAGATATCTTCTCTGCAATGGTTAAAATATTATTTAGTTTTTTTGTCGCTTCTTCCATATTCAAGCGGCAAAAATCATCAACAGAATATATGTAACCATCAGAATGCTGAAATAAAGCCTGATGATATTGGATATGAATGCCCTTATCTCTGGCAACAGCAAGTTTATTACCCAATTCATCAAGGGATAACTTTTGAATGCGATGATCGTTGCCGACTACTTCAATAGAATTAAATCCATATCCTATAATAGCATCTATAAACGTTTCTATTTTATCATACGTTGAACAAATGGAGCTTAATCCGATTATCATGTCGCTTTCCTTTCTGGATTTGGTTGATATAAATTTTTAGGAAATATCTCAATCTGTTTCATAATACTGCACACAAAATCATATGTACCAATATCACTGAGACAGTGAGCATCAGAACCGTAAACCAAGTGCAAACCTGCCTGTTTAGCAATACGGAAAACATTCACATAACTATCCTGTTGAGTCTGCGTAAGTTTTTTAGTAATCAAATTGTTTAACTCCCAAGCAACATTGTGTTCTGCCGAAATATCGGCCGCCTGCCTAAAAACTTCTATTATTTTTCCATCAAATACCTCAAATTCAAGAGCATTAGCGATCATTGCGCCTGGGTGAGCTATAGCATCTATCAGTGGATTTGCAGCCAATCCCGTAAAACAGGTTCTCCAACGTTCAAAGGTCTGTTCACGTGTGAGAGGTCTTTCTTTTTGGCAGTGAGGCATGATATCCGTACCCGGCAGAAAATGAATTGTGCCAATCAAATAATCTATTTCCTCTCTGGAATTAATTACAAGACGGCCATCCCAATAATGCCTGTCAACATCAACTTCAGCCCCTACTATAAGCTGGACAGGGCCGTTATATTGATTAACCTGCTGCCTGATAATGTTTATACGTTCCATCTCATCCTGGCTACCAATATGCTCTGTGATAGCAATCTTTTTAAGGCCAATTTGTTCGGCTCTGGCAATGATATTTCTAACAGTCATTGTTGATTCTGCATGACCGCACAACGCTGTGTGAATATGAAAATCATGATTCATCATTGTACTATTTCCGAAACAAATCTGATCTTTTCTATATCAGCGCTTGGAGGCACTTCGTCAGATACGCCCAAAATTAAATTTGGAGAAAACATCTTAAGTATTTTGAGTGTAAATTCTTCCAAATCCTTATACGAATATTGGGGAGTAAATAGAATAGCAGGAATTCCATCAAGAAGAATAGTATCCCCTAAAGCATCTTTAAGTTCTTCCAAGGTAACATCGCCCTGTGGCAGGGGAGTAGCGGCCTCAATACCATCAAAACCGGATTTGTTTATAAAGGGCAATAACGGCTTAAGCGAGCCGTCCATATGAATATGACAAAATTTACCACTTTGATGAATCTGTTTTACCCTTTTTTTATAATATGGGATAAGATATTTTCCAAAGATAGGAGGAGAAGTAAGATTGGCATCAATATTTTCGCCAAAATTTAGTATTTCTACGGGAGAATCCAATATAACATCAAATATTTCATCGTATGGTTTTTCAATTGTTTTCAAAAGATTTTCTACCTCATCAGGATAATCATTTAAGACATAGATTGTATTTTCAAACCCCATATAGTCTATTATTAAAGTTTGCAGAGGAGAGCGAACAGGAATCCACGCTTGAACCACCCCATTTTCCCCAAAGATTCTACCTGCTATTTTAAAACCCTCTAAATCAAACTCAACTTTTGTCTCTGTAGCTTCCAGAATGTATGTCATAGTTTTTATGTCTTCTACGGTCTTTACAGGATATTCAGCAATACGTTCGTTTTTTCTTA
>Ga0222681_1000718_pt1 | contig 11171 bp, 9 predicted proteins | sample AntAcemetage1006_FD_179844 | JGI IMG/M metagenome (GOLD analysis project Ga0222681, IMG submission 179844) | Saline water microbial communities from Ace Lake, Antarctica - #1006 | ecosystem: Environmental > Aquatic > Non-marine Saline and Alkaline > Saline | place: Antarctica: Ace Lake... | reverse complement strand
TTTATGATACTGAAGGCGTGCAGCCTCGGATAATTGTCACAGGCAGCGCCAAATTAGATACATACAGGAAGGTCGGCGATTCTCTTGCCGGACGCTTCTTTCAGTTCCGACTGCATCCTCTTGACCTGAAGGAAATCAAGAGAATAAACAACCCTGATAATCTACAAACTGTTCTGGAGCAGTTACTTGACACAGGTGGATTTCCCGAACCTTATTTGGAAGGAAGCACAACATTTTACAACAGGTGGAAACGGTCACATCTGGATATCATCCTGAAACAGGACATGATCGATCTTGAAAATGTCCGGGAGATCACATCTGTTGAAACCCTTATCCAGTTATTGCGCAAAAGGGTCGGCAGCCCTGTTTCATACACCTCTCTGGCGCAAGACCTCCAGTGTTCCGATAAAACAGTGAAAAAATGGCTGACAATACTTGAAAACATGTACATCATCTTCAGGATCGGACCATTTCACAGAAATATCGCCCGCTCCATTCTTAAAGCTCCCAAATATTATTTTTACGATACAGGACAGGTTATCGGAGATTCAGGTATAAAATTGGAAAACCTGACCGCCTGTGCTTTATTGAAAGAGATCCATTATATCGAGGACTGTTATGGAGAACAGGCACAGATCTATTATCTTAAGACGAAAGACAACAGAGAGATTGATTTTTTTGTCATCAGGGATGAAGAGCCCTTTTTGATGATAGAAGTGAAATGGGCAGACAATACCCCAAGCCGGAATTTTTCAATTTTCAGCAAGTACTTTCCCGGGATAAAAAAAATACAGATTGTCAAGAACCTTAACCGTGAAAAAACATATCCGGACGGAACAGAAATACGATCAGCACACAACTGGCTGGCCAACTTCTCCCTGGCCTGAACCTTCCATTTCAATCTTTCAGGTAAGCGAAGACTCCGATCTCCCGACCACCGACCCCTGACCCTTTCTATTTTATCCAGCCATACCAATCATCCTTTCCTTCTCTGCGCCTCTGGGGGATGAGTTTCTCATCATCATGTCAAGTTATTTACTTATTTGCGGACGTCCCCCATAAAAATAAGGCATTTTAGCCAGTCACGGTTGTTTTAGAAATTAAGCGTAGTTGCTTTGGGATCAGGGTGTCGGAGTTTCAAATCTCACTGCCCTTTTCAACTCTGAAAGACGATCCAATAACTGATTTCGATGGGCTTTCACAGCAACCTCTATAGCTAAATCTACACTCTTTGATTCCAGGCTTTTATTGCATCTTCCTCTGAATCAAAATCTGCAGTTTCAACATGAACGAAACAACCGTCATTCATACACCCAACATTCCAAACCATAACGTCTTTTAATTTGTATTTGTCGATCTCCGGGTCTTTGCCGCAAAATGGACATGATAATGGTTTCATCAGCGGTATACTCCATTCTCAATTCATAATCCATAGAAGCTGATATACTTATCAGCCAGACGATGTCTTTTCCTTTTGCTCAACTTCCGCTGCCATCAACACTCAATTTATTTAATCGTGCTCCAAACAACATCTTCTTTCCGACTTAATTTCTCTGCCTTCAGATACGACCACCATAGAATGTCAAAAATCCTTAGCTTTGTTAATCCTTTAATTCTTCCGTTGATATCGGCATAAAGACTATCAAGATTGTGTCTATTTTTGTCTTTTGTCAGATTATCATAATAAGCAACAAGGATTTGATCGGATTGTTTTCTTGTCCACTTTTCCGTATCATTATTGAGACACAATTCAGCATAAAAATCTTGGAGTAATCCGTCTATCATTGGAATTAGTTTTGAATAAAGCGTGTGTATAATCTTTGTCGCTTTTGATAATCCTATCCCATCAATGTCCATTAGCTTGTTAATAACATTTTTATTGAGATCCTTAATATGTTTATCCCTTGTCTTTTTACTAAGATCCAAAAACCTATCAAGATCATATTTGAAAATACGCAGATTTCCGGCATTATCAGTTACACCTAAACAGGCTGGAAATAGTTTACTTTTTATGCGTGCCCCTATTTTGTTAACATCCGGGACTTTTTTGTTTTCTAAGAGATCGAAATTGGAATAAAAGTCACTTTGGAAACAATAAGCTTCAATTAAAGCGATAGGTTCAGCAACTTCAAAGGATATTTCTGAGAATAAAAGGAATTTCATTTTCTACTGCCCTTACATTTTAGAAATTAAGAGATCAATGCAGTGTCTTATCCTTGACAACCCGTTCCCCCATGGGAATTCCATTCATAGCTTGTCCCATTGAGACTTATAGCCCAATCTAAATGGATTAAGGAAAAATATATTGAAATTGGGTAAATAGTCAAGAATATTTCAGGTGTTAGTCAATCCTCCTTTGTGATCAGACCTCTTGTATCATATGAGTTTGACAGATCCGGTCACAACAATACCCTTTTTTCAAATTATTTTGAAATTTTCATTATTTGGTTATTCTTGATCGGCAGACTCACTTGACAACATGATGAATTTAAAAGTATTTTCTCCCTGCACTTCAAAAAGGAGATAAACCATGAATTGTGTAATCTGCGGAATAGAAATATATTCCATTGAAGAATTGCTTGACCAAGGCTGGATTCCCTATTTCTACGAGGGTGAAATCGAATATGGCCCTGCCTGCTCTGAATGTTCAGGAACCCTTCTTCAAATGGCTGAAGATGGAGAGATGGAATTGAAAGAACGATACGAAGGAAAAATTCAATATAAAGAAGATTTTTTGTATGAAGCTTCGGAAGAAGAATGTCTTATCGGTATCGCCATAGAAAACAGCATCCAAAGCATCTTGAATTGAGGTTATTATTATGTCCCTGACCAAAGCCAATCTGATGAATTCCGTTTACGATAAGTCAGATTTCCAGAAACAACAATCCACAATCATCGTTGAATCCCTCGTGGAAATCATCAAACACACACTGGAGGCGGGCGAAGATGTCCTGATCAGTGGGTTTGGGAAATTCTGTGTCAAAGATAAAGATAAGCGGAGGGGAAGAAATCCTCACACCGGGAACGGCCTAATGCTGGATGCGAGGAGGGTTCTGACATTTAAGTGTTCAAGGGTTTTGAGGGAGAAGATGAATGGGAAAGGGTAGCGTCCTCAATGTCGGGCTATGGAGTCGATTAATAGGAAATTTCAAGCTGCTTTATTCCTTGATAAAAGACTATTGGAAAGGAGAATATCGAGATGTCTCTCCTTGGTCTATTTTGGTTTTTTTTGCAGGAATTATTTACGTTATCAGTCCTATTGACATCATCCCTGATTTTCTTCCATTGGTAGGTCAAATCGACGATGCTTTAATCTTAATCCTTTGCATGTATTTTTTGGAAAAAGACCTCCATAAATATAAAGAATGGAAAATCAAAAATAGAGATTAATTTCCATAAGGCCAAGCAGGCGGATTGAGGGGATTCAGAGGAATTAGAATCCCTTTGTGAAAAAGGCGTGTGAATCTGCTGGGTTTTGGTAGAGCTTAACAGAGGGTTTTAACGGCAAATTGGAGTGAAGAACAGGGCCTGCTTTTCAGGCGCCCAACAGGTTTGGACTACCAGATGTAACCCTCTGCCATTCTGAGGGCAGCGGCAATGCTGGGGTTATATAGGTAAACTTCACTTTTGGATTAACAGCCTGAAAAGGGTACGACCACATGATGTAGTGGCATTGGACAATGAGCAAAATAGCAGATTCAATTTTGCTCGGATGGCATAATGAGCTCATATGGCAATGTTTCCGCTGGTTGTGATATAGCAGTAAACACAGATTCATCAAGATCCAAAACCCGCTGGAAATATCTTGATTTGAATAACGTTAAGCTCACCAGCGCCTCCGCCTTACTCCGCTGGAACCGACTGAGTATCAGGCGTCTGGTGGAGCGTTGTGTTATGTCGTCAATGCTTATATACGCTACGAACCCAAAGCCGTATTAGGAAGCGTAGAGATGGACCTGTGTCTTCGGTCTAATGGAACGACCGCACAACATTGTATTTGGCTAATGGCTATACTGTCTCGCTTTGCGTCAGTGGCCCTAAATTTGAATAATGCGCTTTTTGCCCCTGAAAAGTTCGATATAGGGCATAAATAAGGGTGTTATTACTGTCTTTCTATAATAGTTCTAAATACTTGGCGTGGTTCCTATTCAGATTTGTATAGTTTTAGCCAGTTAGCGTGGGCGACCCCATCTCCGACAAGGATAACCCCGCCTACGTTATATTTTGGACTATTTTATAGCAATTTTATAAATCTTGTCCATATTTGAATCAGCGTTCCACAAGTAAGTTCCATCAAATGCAAGACCTTTAGGACCTGGTCCGGGGGATGCGAAAGTATCGATTATGTTCCCGAAAGTGTCTAATTTATAAATCTTGTCTACATTTGAATCTGCACTCCACAAGTAAGTTCCATCAAATGCAAAACCAGTAGGACCTGGCATAGGGGAAGCGAAAGTGTCGATTATATTCCCAGAGGTGTCTAATTTATAAATCTTGTCCATATTTGAATCAGCGTTCCACAAGTAAGTTCCATCAAATGCAAGACCAGTAGGACCTGGACCGGGGGATGCGAAAGTATCGATTATGTTCCCAGAGGTGTCTAATTTATAAATCTTGTCCATATTTGAATCAGCATTCCACAAGTAAGTTCCATCAAATGCAAGACCTCTAGGACCTGGCCCAGGGGAAGTGAAGGAAGAAACCACAGTGAAAGATCCACCAGTGTTGAGCGTCTCGTCGCTTCCATAACCTGTGCCCCCGCTGTGCGTGGCCGCCAGCCGATAATGGTAGGTCGTGTTGGAACTGAGCCCGCTGACTGACGCACTCGCCGACACATCGCTTGTACCTGACCCTGCGATTGTGCTGCTTGTCATTGAACCGTAACTGGTACTCGTACCGTACTCAAAGTAGTAGGTGGTACTCGACCCATTAGGATTTACCGTGCCATTCAACGTAGCAGAGCTGGAAGTAACTGATGTTGCTGAATCGGTCGTGACGGTGGGTGCTCCTGGGATAACTTCAGTATCAATTACCAGATTCTCTACAAGCAATACCCCATCTGTATCACCCGTAACCGTCATCGTCCCGGTTACTGCTGTATTAGTGTTTGATCCGGCCGCAAAGGAACGGGTCGTGAATGAAGTGTCCCACCCGCCCTCGAGTATCAGATTCCCATAAAGACTCAATGTCAGGTCCTCATCATAGCTTTCACTGGCTATTTTGATGGTCCCGCCTGAGCCTGCCTCATCAATGGCCTCCTGTATGGTTGAATAGCAGGGGCTGTTACCGCCGCACGATCCATAGGGCTCTACGTAAACAATAGTCGTCCTGAAGCTTCTGTCAGCGCCGTAGGAAGTCCCTTCAATATTGTTTGCCACAATCCGGTAGTGATAGGTGGTGTCCCGGTCCAGTCCGGATATGTCGCTATTCACAGGCACCTCGCTCGTCCCGGCCCCCGCGCTGCCGTCCAGAGTGGTCGACCCATATGCAGATGTCAAACCGTACTCAAAATAGTATGTGGTGCTTGCGGTATTCGGGTTGACCCTTCCGTTCAAAGTGGCTGAATTTAGCGTGACAGACGTGGCCCAGTTTGTAGTCACCGTGGGTGTCGTTATGCTCGCTGCCGGGGAAGCGGTCGCGGTCAGCAGGCAAATCGTGGTTAGCATCGCCAGGGTTATGCATAATGTCTTGATTTTCATGTTTTACTCCACCGGATGTTATTTGATGAAACCGCCCCGGTTATCCCTTTACCACACTCCCGCCTGGAGCCGGTTGTAATTCGTGGGACAAAGCACCCTAATTCTTCTTCTCTAATGTCGCTAATCTATTGGACAGTGCGGTAATGGTCCGCTGTTGCTCCTGAAGCACCTTTGTCAAGACAGCAACAACATCCATCGAACTCATCCCCTTCCTGTCCTTCGAGGCTACAAGTTCAGGCGCATCTTCAGCGATAAATCCTACATGCTTTTCCTGTGAGTCGGCTTTGTAGGCAAATTCAACCGGATCGAGTTGCTTTAAGGTATGAAAGGCTTTCTGTGTGGAAAGTTTCTTTATGTCCGTCTTGTATTCCCGGCTGGATGCGTTAGTCCAGACTCCTCCCGATGAAACATAGGCACCGCTTGCCATTTGTAGGGGGTGTGAAGGACTCGTGGTACCGATCCCGACGTAGCCAGCAGCTGGATTTAGAATTAAGTTTTTGTAAGCCACACCTTCTTGAAGTGCAAATATCTCGGCATATTCGTGAGTTGTACCCACATTCCACCCGAAATAGATATTTTTTTGATTGCTGGCTGCCTTGTCCGTGACAATAATTCCCCGGTTACCAGTATCCTGCCCAAGAACAAACGGCGCACTTCCCCATGCCGCAGCCCCATTTGAAAGCAGTCTGGCTGCGGATGAAACAGACCCATTGTCGGTCACCTTAAAGACTGTTTCTCCGCCCCCATCTTTTATTAACAGCTTGTCAGCACTCAGGGCAGAAATGGGGATAACGAGACAAACAAAAACCGACAGCAAAATGGCCAATAAATTCTCTCTTACTTTTTTCATGATACCTCCTCCTTTTGGTTGTAAATCCATCGATATTGGTTAATCGTTTAATGCGTTTAGTCGACCTGTTGCAGGACTACTTTATCGACTTCAACAGTTCCGCTCGTACCGTTAATGGTTAATGAGTTGAAGACTGTGTTGGATGACTGGGTTGTGAATATTGAGTCCCAACCGCCCTGAATGGTTAGTAATTTTAATTCGTTAAAGAAAAGTGATTCGTCGTAAGTACCCTGGGTTATCCTGATTTGGTCACATGTGCTTGCTGCGTCAATAGCTTCGTGGATTGAGTTTTAACACGGAGTTTTCTCCCCACAATCTCCACTGATACTTACGTATAAGGCAGATGCGTAGGAGGTTGTGAAACTCACATCGCTTCCATACCCTGTTCCCACAATGTTGGTTGCATACGCCCTCACGTGATAGGTAATTTCTAAACTCAATCCTGTTATTAAACTTGTGAAACTACCGATACCACTGCCGTTTGTGGTCTTGCTGTCACCGGTAGTTGGATTCGCAGAGGTACTCCAGCAAACTCCATTACACATCCTCCTTCTTATTGGTTTAAATTTCGCAATAGATTTATAGCGCCTGATTTATCTCTTCCAAAGAGCTTCCCACTGTATTTCCCCCTCTTGTTCTCACGGCTCCTGCGTGGGAACGAAAATGCCTTTGATTCTTTTCCCAGCTTAAAGGCTCAAATGCGGGAACGGATAAAAACTGCGCTGACCCTGCCTGTCGGCAGGGTCGAATTGTTAGCCATGAATTTCGTGATATTTATTTGACTTTGACGCAGTTGACTCGACGAACCATGTCGTCTGCATTGCAATCATATATGGTTCCATCTGGTGTTGTTGCTTTCCAATATACGTTCAATGCACCCCTTTTCACATCGGTAATTGTTATGTCGCTGGGTCTAAGGTTGCTAGCCATATTGCGCGCTGATTCTCGTTGTAAACTTTCAATATTACTTGCACAGCCAGCAAGAAACAAAAAAGCAATGGAACACAAACTTAATAATGTTTTCATTTCATCATCTCCTTTCTCGTTAAGATTTATTCTTTATCCGTGGCTAACATTTAGTATACACCTTTAGAAATAGTCAGTTGTTGCCTCCTGTCGATCTTTTCAGTCAAACCATTATGATCTTTGGGCCTGAACCGGTGAGTTATTGTATCACCAAATTCTCGACGATAACTTTGCCATCAGTAACTGTCAGGGAGTTTACTGTTGAAGTTGAGGAATTAGTTGAGAATGTTTCATCCCATCCTCCCCGAAGGATCACGGTTTTGGGAGTACTTGTGAGATGTTCGGAATAGATTCCTTCTTGTATATTAAGGGTTCCGCCAGAATTCGCAGCATCAATGGCGTCTTGCAACGTAGAATAATCGCATGAGTCGGATTTACCTACATTCAATGGGCCACCGCAGTCCTCTGCAAAGACGCAATCAGACAAACAATTATCAAATATCCGCCAGCATTGAGAGTTATTGCAATCAATTAAGGTGTCATGTTTATAGTAATCACAACATGCGTCATGGTTAAAACAATCTATAGTATACCTGTGCAAGTTAGCACAAGACAAGAGCTGGTTTAAACCATAAGTACAACCGTCTCCGCAACGGCCAAAACAGTCATCACCGCCTATTTTATACGACTTTGCAACCCAGTCATTCGGTGTGCCATAAGCATGGCTTGGTCCCGGAAAAACTGCGGGATATTTTTCCCACCTCTTTTCACAAAATGTTTCGACCGTATCATATCCAATATCCCTAACAACCAAATAATAGTTCCCACTTTTAATTTCGCTACTGGTAACCCCAATAGTATATGTACCTGAAGGGAGTGACCCGGAAATTTCAGAATTAGTACCCAAGACATCGTCTGTTTCAAAATCACCCCAATCAACGTGGCCGTTATCGTCTTCCGCCAACTTATGGCCTGTATCGCCCTTATATAGGGTGAGGAACGTATTGAAGTGAGCAGAAAACAATGATATCGTTACTTTGATTGGAGAGGAAGAGGAAATCTTAAATTCGTAGCGATCTTGAGATCTATAATCGGGAAGAAATCCATATTTTATGCCAGGAAAAGATATTGTTGTTATTGTGGAGGATACTGGGAGTGTCGTAGTGGTCGTTGAAGTGGTTGAGGTTGGCGTTGACGTGGTTGAGGTTGTTGATGTGGTTGTTGACGTTGTTGTGGTTGACGTTGTTGTGGTTGACGTTGTTGTTTCTTCAATTACAATATTTGCCCCTACCGAGCCCGCGGCCCCCTTGTTGTCAGTTACCGTAAGATAGACCTGGTGTGTCCCTTTCCCCAAAGAAGAACTGAAGTCCCTGGAAGTGCTGACTTGGATACCATTGATTTTCCACAGGTAGCTTGAGATGGAGCCATCAGGGTCAGAACTCCTTGAGCCGGAAAAACTTACTTGAGCTGTTCCCCCGGACGATACGGTTAGATTAAGGGTTTGATTTTCATAAGTGGTCTGTCCCCCGGATGTCATAGTGAACTTGGCCTCTGGGGATTGGTTGGATGTTTGCGCTATGAAATTTAATGTGAAAGTGATAACACCCTCCCCATTCAAGGTTTGAGAGCTTGAAGGCGTAATGCTTGAAAACGTCGAATTGCCTGGGCCACCGGAAACATATGCCAAGGTGTAATTTCCCTGGGGCCTGTCCTGAAAATCAGCTGAAACTGAATTCCCGCTAAAGTTTTGAGCGCCGGAAATAGAATAATTTACTGATCCGGACCATGAAGTCCCATCCAATTTGGCATTAACCTGAATAACACCTGTAGTTGGAGATGGAGAAACACCCGTTCCGCTGAGGTTAACGGAATTGATGTTCTGATCAGCATTACTATTGATTACTGCTGTCCCGGAGAATGAACCGGAACTGGTGGGGCAAAATTTGACGTTAACATTTACTGCCTGACTATTTGAAAGTGAAAAGCTGCTGTTTGACGTGACTCTGAATGGAGGATTCTGGCTTATTGATACAGTCCCCGATGCAGTACCTGTATCGACAACATGCTGAACTGCAAATTGAGCTGAACTACATGAACCAGTCTGAACATTTCCAAAATTTAACAAAGAGGGACCGATAGTTATCTGGGGAGAGGCGACACAGTTAGGCGCTGTTGCCGTTACTGTATTTGAGTCACGATAACCCGCTGAGTTTGATGCACGAATAAAGTAAGCATATGTTGTTCCAGAGCTAACAGAGGTATTCTTATAGGTTAAACTCGTGAACGCATTAGCATAAAAGACTCCGTTACGATAAACATTGTAGCTGGCAGCTCCTGAAGAAGACCCCCAAGAAAGGGATATTTGTGGATTGGTACTGTTACAAGATGTAGAAGGTTGGTTAAGGGTAAAGCTGGCTGGTATGGTAGCGCTATCACAGATGTCGCTCGGGATATTAACGGAAATGGTATTTGAGTTCTGAGATCCTGAACTATTGCGTGCTTTTATAAAATACGTATAGCTTCGGCCGGCTACGAGGTTTGCACTGTTATAAAATGTGTTGCCGGTATTACTGGAAGCATATAAAGAACCATTACGATAAACATCATAATAATTAGCATTTTTGCATGTAGTCCAATTGAGACGGACAGCAGGAGATGGGCCAGGAGAGCCTGTATCGCAAACAGGTGTTTCATGGCTCAGACTGAAAGTTCCCGGAAGAGCTGCTAAATAGTTCTGAACAGAAAATCCAGTCAAGCCATTATCCCACGCTATGCCCCACCAAGTATAATTGTCGTAGTAATATGACCCACTAATGATCTTACCGGTACCTCCAGCTGGAATTACCCCTATGACACTACACCAAAGAAAAGTGCAGTTTCTCACATTAAGATTTTCTGTAGCTTTAACCCTGTCCCCAACCTGGAACGCGGACGCAGAGGCAGTAAAGAAAAGTTGGAAAGAAACTAAAATCAAAGCCAAAGCTGCATAATAGGCGAATAACCTTTTCTGGCTTCTGGTATGCAGCGCCTTAAAAGAAACCTCATTTATAAGGTTTTTCTGAAGTATAGGACTCATGCACATCCCCCCTCGTCTGCAATTCCTGCACGTTAAATGGGTTATTTATCAACTCATGGGCTTGCCCCGGCCCTTTTCGATATGAGGCAACTTCAACTTTTACAACGTTGGGATTTCTTAAGTATTCCAAATACGGCGAATATAAATCCGGAAAATAAGCTCAAGAACCCCCAAAAAGCAAGGGGTTGAAAAGGCCATGGGTGTCAGGCCTACACAGTTGACAAGTTGAGATCTAAAATAATGTTATCAATCTTTTTTTTAAGTTTTTTATCGTCTTTGATTTGCAACGCAACTCGGCGGCTTGCCTGAGAAACCCCAGATACGCCAATTCCAAAGTGACATCCGATGTCTTTTAGTTTTTGCCCACTAAATTTATGGCACAAGTAGATCTGCGCTCTTTTTAATAATGCTGCATCTTCACTCAATACATTGGCGGCCTGTTTGATTATTTCCTCTATGTCTGGCATTTCATAAAATTGCTTTAAATCCGGAAGATCACGATCTGATTTCTTTCTATCCAAGTGTTTTTCTCTTATTTGGTTTATAAAACTGCGACCACCCAGTATCGTTGAAGCAAAAA
>Ga0222681_1000713_pt1 | contig 11195 bp, 9 predicted proteins | sample AntAcemetage1006_FD_179844 | JGI IMG/M metagenome (GOLD analysis project Ga0222681, IMG submission 179844) | Saline water microbial communities from Ace Lake, Antarctica - #1006 | ecosystem: Environmental > Aquatic > Non-marine Saline and Alkaline > Saline | place: Antarctica: Ace Lake... | reverse complement strand
AAATTGGTAAAAAGAAGAAAAAAGTAGTTTTGGGTCATAATTCAACAGCATATGAATTACTTTAGGATCTAATTTTTCTATCATATCTCTTAAGGTTACCAAAACCCGGGAAAGATAATTATCTAAATGTTGAACTAAAAAAGCAGAAGAGATAACATTTCGATAGAATTCTTCTGATCTCTTATAGATAATATGGTCTTGGTTGGTCTTAGAAATTTCTTTTCTCCCCTTCTCTTTAATATATTGGGAAATAATTATTTTTAATGGTAAGTTAAAAGAACTTATATAATAATTTTCTATAATCTCTTTAATATTTAAGGTAAGAAAATAGAAAATATTTACAAATTGATCCATGGAAAAGGTTGATGTTTTAAAACTGTAATGGAGCATCTCTAAATTTGAGTTGAAATTTTCGTTAGAAATACCATTTAATTTTAATCCTTCTTTAAATAATTCCAATATTTTGGCTGCATTATGAAAACCATCAATAGTCATATAATCTAAATTCCTTTGATTAATTAACTTATTGATAAGAAAATCTGCCAATCTTTCTAATCGAAAAATTAATCCCAGAGATTCAAATTTTGGTTCGAAATATCTACCATACATGGAAGGAATCCCGGCAGCAATATGGCGTTTATAATAGATATCCTCGTGGGCTTCGCTCTTCTTAGGATCCAAAATAATTCCTTTTAAATGAGAAATTATTGAAAAGATCTGCTTTATCGAACTTAAATATTTTTCCTTTTTTAAATGCCTTTCTAAACTCTCAACTTCTTTAGAGGAAAGAAAAGATATTTTTTTCAAATCATTAATAATATTTTTCGGGTCCAGAGTATATTTATGTTTTAATAAAGTATACAATTCAATAAGATACATGACCCGTTTTGTATCAGAAGCATCTATCTTATTTATCTCCTTAATATTTATTTCTATTTCTTTTATATCCCTTTCCAGTAAGTCTTCTGGCCCAATTTGCATTTTCCTACAAAGTTTTTGTACAATTTTATGTACCGGGTCAAACCATTTGCCCGAAACCTTTAATTCACTCTGAATATCTAAGGGGAGATATTTTATAAGAGGCTGGGGATTGCCATCATACCAAAAGCAGAGAATTCTTTTAGCCAGTTCGATATGAGTGTTATTACTTTCTGAATGTGTTTGTTTTCTTAAAAAGTAAATCAGCCTGTCATTACGGTAAGATAACTTATCTAAAGAGGTAGTAATTTCCCGAATTTTACCTTCTGCTCCGATGTCATTAAAATAAATTGGGAAAAGATAGGCAAGTTGCTTTATTAAAATGTAACAAGGCTCAAAATTACTATTTAGTAATTTACTAATATCTCTTTGAAAGAGATCATTATCGCAAATAAATATGCCGCCTATTTTTAAATTTACAATTAAGGCAGCTATTAATTTTCTGCTTGACTTTGGTGAACATTCAATAAGCTCAAGCCATACTCTAATATTTTTTAGATGATTCTGATCTACCTGGATTTGCCATTCCTGATCAATGCCTAAAACTTTAGGATAAATAAATCCAAACTCAATTAAGTGGTTAATGAAAATATTTATTTTAAGTTTGTCTTGAGTTTGATATACTTTTTTACCTAAATTTAATATACATTCCAGTATTTTTTCAGTATGTTTAGATTTTAATCTTCTAAAAAGTGAAAATGTCTGCGCTAAAAAAACATCTATATCTATTTTAATAAATTTTTCTTTAGAAAATAATTTAAACGCTTGCGTTAAATCTATAATTAAAAAATCTCTTAATTCAACCATTCCGGGTAGATGAAGTAGATAAAATATAAAATAAATTCTTTCTAACCCTGGCTTGGTATCCATGATAAAATCACGTAATCTATCAGTGAAACCCTTAAAACCAAGCACTTTTTTTAGATCTTTCCATTCCTTGGCTATAGCTAATTTTTTTTGCATTTCACTGATAACTTGTTTTTCTTTTTTAGAAATAAAAGTACAATAATCCTTATCGAAAATTTTATTGTCTTTCTCGTACCAATCCTTGAAGCTCAGATTATTCTTCCAAAAATCAAGATTCTTTTGAAGTGATTTTCGGAGCAAAAATTTCAATTTGCTGGAATAAATTTTATCGTAAGCAAGTGGGGTAGAAAAAATTTTCATAAAACTCGAAGCGTGTATAATTATCTCTTCATCGTCATTTAAAGTCTTCTCTAAAATATTAATCGCTTCTGTAATAAGGGAAGAAAAATCAATTTCTGCATTCTGATTCTCATACAACAGTTGTACAAATTCCAATAAAGTCTTAAGGGCTCGCTCTTTATGTTGATAATCTAAACTTTTATTTAAAATGTCTCTAAAAAAATTAATAATAATTTTTAAAACTTTGGATGGTTCTGGTTGAGATTTATAAAACCACATATCATCCAAAGATATTTCTCTAAGCTGTTCATTAAGTATTTTTAAATTTGGAGAGGAAGAATAAAATTCATTTAAAAAATTTACTGCCCGTTGGTGAATACCAAAATAGGAAGAAGAATTATCCAGAAACCATCTATGGTCTGACGAAAAAATATTTTTTTGGCTTGTTATCTGACTGGTATTTACCTCCAGAGCAATTAACTTAGACTTTTCCTCTTTTTTCATGATTAATTCTTCCCTCTAACCTATTTTAAAATAGTACCAGAAATTATTTTTACTAATTTCCCATCTTCTTTTTTTAAAACCAGAGCTCCTTCTTCGTTTATGTTAACTGCTTCTCCTGTAATGATTCTCTCTCCCATATCTACTCTTATCTTTTTCCCCAGAGTGTGGGAGTATAGTTTCCATTCCTCTAAAACAGAAAGGAACTCCTTTCTTTTTAACTTATCGTAATATTTTTCAAATTCCCGTAAAAAGCTCTGTAGCAGCTTGACTCGCAAAACCTTTTTGCCTGAAATTTCTTTTAAAGAAATTGTATTTGCTTGAATATCTTCAGGGTAGTCTCGAAAATCTATATTCACATTTATACCTATCCCCACTACCACCCAATTTATTATGTCCAATTCGGCACTCATTTCGCTTAGTACTCCACATACTTTTTTTTCATTTATTAATATATCATTGGGCCATTTTATTTGAGGTTCACTTTGAGTGCATACCTTGATAGCCTTTACTACCGCTACTGCAGTCATTAAAGTTATTCGAGATATATAAGAAGGAGAAAGTTGCGGGTATAATATTATGGAAAACCAGATACCTCCGGCAGGTGAAAACCATTCCCGGCCTAATCGACCCTTCCCTGCACTCTGCTTTTCAGCAATAATTATTGTACCTTCGTCTATCCCCTCCGCTCTATGCAAAGCTTTTTCTTTAGCAATTATATTGGTAGATTTTAATTCTGGAAAATAGTATATTTTTTTGCCGATATAGTTTGTGAATAAACCTCTTTGAACTTCTTGAGGGATTAAAAGGTCAGGACGGGAAATCAGACAATAGCCCAGGTTTTGGTCAGATATTATTTTATACTCTATATCTTTTAGTTTTTGGATCTGCTTCCAAACCGCTACCCGGGAAATACCTAATTTTTGGGCTAATACTTCACCGGAAACGTATTCTTTCTCTCTTAAATATTTTAATATATCACCTATCATATTTTGAACCCTGCCAAACGGAAACAGCATGACAGGGGACGGTTCTCTGGTGCACTTTTTTATTTAGTTGAACGAATATTTTCTTTAAAAAGTGCACCAGAGAACCGTCCCCTATTGCATTATTTCATACGGGAAGCCAATAACTCACTGCCTTTGTCTAAATCTCTAATCTGCCTAAAATCTACTACAAAAGAACCCTTACTTTCTAACAAACTCATTAAATTCTTTAAAGTTTTATCGTTTCCCATTAACCGTGGAATAACAAAGGCAATAGTTTTTTTTCTTTCTAATCCGGTACATTGCTTAACAAAATCGACTAATTCGGAAGGTAATTTCCCTTTAAATACACTTAAAACCGGACACCCCACAAAGATAAATTCATAAGGTGACAAACTACCAGCAGTTATTCCTCTTCCTACTTTAATCACCTTTAATTTATTTCCTTTTCTTTCAATAGTAGAAAATATCTTTTTTGCAAATAATTCTAATTTCTTATCATCTCCACCATATATTAATATTGCTCTCAAAATATCCCCTCCTACTTAATACAGAGGACGAAAAAGAACAAAGAACCGTCCCCTGTTCTTTCTTAATCAAATATTACCTTTTCTACTCCCTGGAGTTTATCCAATATTTTATTGGTAATTAATTTTAAATGTTCTGGTAGCTTAACAAAATCTAAATCATCTGCCGGTACATTTAAAATAGGGCAAATAGTAAAATTCTCTATCCACTCCTCATATAAAACATTTAACTTACTCAAATATTTCTCAGAGATAGTTTTCTCGTAATCTCTCCCTCGTAGGGAAATCCTTTTTAAGAGAGTGGGAACTGAAGCTTGAAGATAAACAATTAAATCCGGAGGAGTAAGAAATTGGGTCATTATTTTAAACAATTCCTGGTAATTTTCATAATCACGATCCTCCATATATTCCTGCTGATTTAAATTTTTTGCAAATATATCTACGTCCTCATAAATACTTCTATCCTGAACTACAGAGGCAGGGTTTTTTAATATTTCCTGATGATGGCGAAATCTCTTGGACAGAAAAAATATCTGAAGATGAAAACTCCATTTTTTCATATCTCCATAAAAATCCTCTAAATAAGGATTGTTCTCTACTACCTCATAATATGGCTTCCAACCCAATCTTTTACTTAAGAGATCAGTTAAGCTTGATTTACCGCAGCCTATATTCCCTGATACTATAATAAATTTCTTCATTTTAAACTATTCCCCTTGTAAATTTCATCTATAACATATTCAAGGTCTTTACTTTTGCCTACAAAATCAAGACCGTTAGTGTTTATTTTAATTAATTTTATTTTTTTATAATTATCTGGATAAGAAAAATATTCTTTATAAGCCAAATTCAATCTTCTCATATATTCTAAAGACATTTTCCGCTCAAAAGGCCGATCTCTTAGAGCTATCCTTTTCATTAAGGTTTCGGTACTTGCTTGCAGATAAACGATTAGATCCGGCCGAGGGATATCTTTTACCATAATTTCATAGAGGCGTTCATACATAGAAAGTTCATTCCCGGTGAGATTCAGATGAGCAAATATCCTGTCCTTGGCAAATAGGTAGTCAGAAAAAACTGATTGATTAAACAAGTCTTGCTGGGCCAATTCTAATTGCTGTTTGTAACGGTTTAGCAAAAAAAATATTTGAGTCTGGAAACCGTATCTTTCTATATCACCATAGAATTTGGATAAAAAGGGATTTTCTTCCACCACTTCTAAATTCTGTCTTGCATTAAACTTTTTACTTAACAATAAAACTAAACTCGTTTTTCCTGCTCCTATAGCTCCTTCAACTACAATAAATTTGCTCTTAAGTTTAATCATCTACTATCTCCTTTATCTTTTCCTTTTTGTAAATCAGGTTTTTACAAATTTACTCTCATTGATTATTTTTTCTCTCATAATTCCACTCATAGGTCGAGTACTTATTTTCTAAAAGTTCTTTCGAAATTTTTTCTTCCTCTTCAGTTAATTTACCTTCAGTTAATTTTACTCCAAATTCTTCTTCAAAACCCCGGGGGAGAATTTCGGATAATTCTGAAAAATTTATCTTTCTCTTTAAAATCTCTTCCAGGCTGGTTGCTTTAAATCTTGTTTTTAGCTTTTCTCTTATTTGAGCTGAGGGAAAATTAAATACAGAAAATAGCTTATCTTTTTCTAATTCTATCAATAAAGAACCATGTTGTAAAACTATTTCACTTTTTCTTACCTGAGCGGAACCTACAATCTTTTTGCCCTCAACCTGTACCTCGTATTGAGAGGGAATGGAAAAACAGATTGATTTAAAATCAGAATGACGGATTTCAGATTTCCCCCTTTTATGTAATGAATCGCTCTTTAATTTTTCTCTCAAAGGAACTAATTCCGCTATTATTCCTAAATAAGAAAGACCTCTAATTATTCCACCACTAATCTTCTTATAGGTTTCTAATATAGAATCATTAACTAAAGAATGATTTTCTCTAATTATAAAACTATAAGTTAATTCTTTATCATGTAAAACTGCTTTACCTCCGGTTGACCGACGAACAATATCGATTCCCAGATGCTGACAAGCGTCTACATCTATCTCTTTTTTTAAATCCTGAAAATAACCCAAAGATACAGCCGGTGGCGACCATTGATAAAATCTTATAGTGGGAGGAACTAATCCTTCCCGATGAGCTATCATTATTGCCTCATCGACTGCCATATTCATAAAACCAGTATGATTACTATCTTTTATTAATCGCCATTCCATTAATTTTATCCTTTCTGTTTAATTAAAATAAAGTGTATATCACAAGATAGACTAATTCACTAATATATTTATTCTATAAAATATATCAAAATCCTTCTTTTATTAAAATATAAAAATTTGTTTAGTTGGCGGTTACTTGATCTCCTGACTAGTGTAGCACACAGCATGCCGTATTAAATCAAATAGATACGGTGCATCGTGTCTCTACACTTGGGGTTGCTATGCTCTCGTAATGACAAATTAGTCTGCAAATTCTTGTTCTTCTCTTCACGCGATACTCGATGCTAATTATTCTTTTTTAACAAAATAAGGCTAACAAAATCAAAAAAACTGTTAGCCTTATTTTTTCATTCTATTTATCAAAATAAGTTGCTGGGATAGATAAATATAAATTATTAAATTTTAAAACATAATCAATTATTATTATTACTATTAAACTAAAATTATTATTTTTCCTCTTTAATTTATGCTTTTTTAGCTTTAAGTTTACCTATAGCCTCTATCCCTTCAACCACTACAAATCCAGCCAAGATCATTAAGACTATTGATACGCTTCCTAATAGATAGTTTCCCTTACCAAAATTAGTAAATAGTAAATTAATTAAGGCAGAAATCGTAACAATAACCATAAATATCATAGGATATAGAGTTACCGTATATTTTTTACCCATATGAGCTAACCAGGCAGTTGCTCCTAATAATGCTAAACCAGCAAGAAGCTGGTTGGAAGCACCGAATACTGGCCAGATAGCACTCCAGCTACCACTTAAAGCAAGCCCTCCGCCAGCTGCGATGGTAATAATACTTGCAACATATCTATTAGAAATAGCTGGTGCCCAATCAGCAGTAAGTTCTTCCAGGGCATACCTGCCTAATCTGGTAGCAGTATCTAAAGAAGTAAGTAAGAATGAAGATACAGTTAAAGCACCAAAAGTAATCCCTATCTGTTCCGGTATACCTAAATTCGCTAAAAAATTTCCTATTCCATGGGCAAAAACACCTACCGGTCCACCCCAATTAGCCAATCCATCGGCTAATCCTGCTTTGGTCAATATAGCAGCAGTACCCAAAGCAACAATTCCTAATAATCCTTCCAGCAACATTGCTCCGTAACCAATAACCTTAGCATCTGATTCCTTGTCTAACTGTTTGGAAGTGGTTCCCGATGCACAAAGTGAATGAAAACCAGATATTGCTCCACAAGCAATTACCACAAAGAGCATAGGGAACATATACCCTACCGGTTGATGGAAAGAGGTAAAAGCTGGCAATAGTAATTTTGGAGCACCAAATAAAATTCCTATTACTGCTCCACCCAAAGCAGCATAAAGTAAGAATGAAGATAAGTAGTCTCGGGGTTGGAGTAAAATCCACACTGGCATAGAAGAAGCAAAAAATATATAAACGAACAATATCCAAAGCCAGGTATTAAAGCTAAATGTAAGAAAAGGTGCCGCTAATCCAATCCAAATAGCTATGGCTAACAAGACTATTCCTATTATAGTTACAGTTCCAAGGGACATATTTTTACGATAAAGTAAATATCCCATAAATATGGCGATAGCTATCATTAGTGTTGAAGCTGAAGCTACTGAGCTACTAGCTGCAAAGGTTTTAGCAACCAAAATAGCAAAAACAGCTACTACCAAAACTAAAGTTAACCAAATAAAAATTAGGAATAGTATTTTTGCTCTTTTACTTACGTTTTTCCCAATTACTGTTCCTACTGTTTTGCCTTCGTGCCTTACCGAAGAAATAAGTGACATAAAATCATGCACTCCACCAATAAATATACTACCTAAAACCATCCATAAAAAGCAAGGAAGCCAACCAAAAACCGAAGCAGCAATAGGTCCTACAATTGGTCCTCCTCCAGCAATGGAAGCAAAATGATGCCCCATTAAAACCGGTGCTTTCGCCGGAACATAATCCACCCCATCAGTCATAGTATGAGCTGGAGTTTTTTTGCTATCATCCAATCCCACAAGTTTTCCTAAATAACCTCCGTAGGCCTTAAAGGCAATACCAAAAGCAACTAATGCAATTAACACTAAAATTAAAAGACTCATTTAGAATTCCTCCTTCTCTCAAATAAATAATTTTGTAAATAAAGTATATATTTCTTCTTTTATCCCATATCCCAACAACTTATAACTCTTTATAAATAATATAATATTTCTAAGCTCTATCACCTTCTCCCAGTTCGGATTTATATTTAATCTTGTAAGCGGAAAGTACTTCCTTCCCTTTTTTATTAGAATATAACTTTTCTTCCTTTAAATCAACTAAAATAAGTCTTATATCACACCATCCCTTAATACCCAATAAAAAAGACCTGGAAAATTTGAACTTTTTAGCAAAGTTTACCGCTTCTTCTGAAAAACCCGAGGTAGCAACTAATACTCCGTTTAAGATAGTAGACATGGTATCTACCGAAGGAGGGCTTAGTTCATTAATAGAAGATATTAAAAATTGAGAAAATTCCTTTACTTCATTTTTGTCTACAAATCTTTTTTCTCCCTTAACTGCTGCGTATTCTTTAGTATAATGTTGGTCAATTTTTAGACTCTTAGTTAAAACTTGACGAAAATGCTCGGTAGAAGATTTGGCAAATATATCTAATTTTTCTCCGAATATTTCTTTGTTTCTTTCTACATCATAATAATATTTATAACGTCCCTCTAAATCTTTTAAATATGCCTCTAATTCATCTATTACATTTTCTTTCATTTTAGACCTTTCTGCCTATAAAATTTTTGAAAATAACTAACTCCTTTTATGTATTCGACAAAAGAATAAAAACTCCTTCTTTTTTTTAAAAATAATTTTAAATTTTTCCAATTTAATTTAATTTTATACTATGTTATAATAAAATTTAGTTATTAAGTAAATATAAAGTAGCGTGGAGCGTACAGCCAGCGTAGAGTTATAAAAAAAGGAAGAAGAGAGAAAAAAAGTAGGGAAATATCGCATATTGCATATTTCGTATATTGTTACCCTGTTACCCCGTTTACCTGTTAACTAGTTAATTCTTAAACCAGGTAACTGGTAAACTGGCTAACTAGCTAACTAAATGCATGCAAGATACGAATTAGGATTTGCGGAAAAAGAAAATTTTTAAGGAGGTATTAAAATGAGTCCTGGTTTTTTTGAAAAATTATTTGGAAAAAAAGAAGAAGATTCCTCAGGATTTCTCTGGATTTATAGCCAGTGTGATAAATGTGGAGAAAAATTTAGAACTCTTGTTAGAAAATATAATGATCTTACCCCCACTTATAAAGATGACGGACCTGCTTACATATTGAAAAAAGAATTAATCGGAGCTTCTTGCCCCAATCGAATTAATTTGCATTTAGAGTTCGATAGAAATTACCAAAAAATATCTGAAGAAATAACCGGCGGCAATTTTATTTCCCAGGAGGAGTATCAATCTTAACCTTCTATTATTAAATAATATATATTTTTTATCTAATTGACTAACTTTTAGAGACAACTATTTTCTAAGCAAAGTCAAAAATTATCCCGTCACTAATAACTCTAATGATAATTTCATTTAATTTTCCTATTAATTCATCTATCACCATAGCATTAACCTTATTTTGCGTATCTAATGTTAGTTTTCACTAAATTAATACTAAAAACTTTCCAAAGATTTAATTAAACTATCACTGATTAATTTCAAGGTGACAATATCACAGATTAATTACACTATCTAAATATTTTCTTGACATTTTAATATTCCAAGTATACAATTTTAAAAGAAAATCTTTAAGCCTTAAATACTTAAAATTGAGGATTATAAAAATATGAAGCTTGAAAAATTGGTAAAAAAATATGCTGATCTCCAAAAACAATTCGTTAAGATAGGTTATATCTGCAATGGTAGCGTTATGTATTTATACCGTAAATGTGGTAAGCCTAATTGTGGATGTAAAGATAACCCTCAGATGCGGCATGGGCCTTACTTTATCTGGACAAGAAAAGAAAAAGGTAAAACAATTACCCGCTCCTTGTCGGAAAAACAAGCGGAACGCTGCCTGGGATATATAAAGAACTTTAAAAAAATAGAAAAAATTATTGAAGAAATGAAAAAAACTACAATACAAATGATTGAAGAAGGAAAATAATCTTAGCTTCATTTTGTATATTTCAAAAATGGAAATTATCGGGAAAGGTAGTGGAATGGTGTTAGAATATGATATTAATCTTTAAAATTTTAAAACAATCTTTAATGATAAGTTTTTTTGTATTTACTATGATGTTAATATTAGACTATTTTAATGTTCTCACTAAGGGAAATATCAATAACATTATTAAAAAACGAAAAGGACAACAATATCTAATCTCTTCATTCCTCGGTTCTACTCCAGGATGTCTGGGAGCTTTTTTGAATGTTTCTTTTTATGTTCATGGTATGATCAGTTTTGGTGCCCTAACCGGAGGTATGATAGCTACATCAGGTGATGAGGCATTTGTTCTGCTCGCTATGCTTCCAAAACAAGCATTGCTATTATTTGTTATACTTTTTATCTTTGGTATTGCTTTAGGCTGGTTTTCTGATAAAATAGTCACAGTACTAAAACTTAAAACTTGCAAAGAATGCGAATTATATAAGATACATTCTATTAAAGAGTGTAAGTGTTTTGATAAAAAGACTATAATCCAAAACTACTTAGAATTATCACCTATCCGTATTTTTTTATTATCTATTACTATTTTGGTTTTAATAACAATAGTTACTGGGCTATTTGATCCTTCTTCCTGGGATTGGAAGAGAATTACATTTGTTGTCTTATTTATAGTTACATTAGGGA
>Ga0222681_1000708_pt1 | contig 11227 bp, 11 predicted proteins | sample AntAcemetage1006_FD_179844 | JGI IMG/M metagenome (GOLD analysis project Ga0222681, IMG submission 179844) | Saline water microbial communities from Ace Lake, Antarctica - #1006 | ecosystem: Environmental > Aquatic > Non-marine Saline and Alkaline > Saline | place: Antarctica: Ace Lake... | reverse complement strand
TCTTTCGCTGCCCCGCAGATGGGACATGTCCAGTCATCCGGAAGATCATCAAATGAGGTCCCTGGCTCTACACCGTTATCCGGGTCGCCATCCTCCGGGTCGTACACATAACCACATACCGAACATACATACTTATCCATAATTCTCTCCTCCTTTTATAGTATTTAAATTTTATTTTCCTAACACGGATAAACCGAAACCAAACAAAACTTTTTACCACGAAGGGCACGAAAAATCCAGATAAAGGACGTCCTCCCATAGAGATTCCCTTTTCAACATACGTCCGATATTCCTTCCGAACTTAACCGATCCTTTCTCCAGTTATTTGACTGGATATCTCAGCGCCCATTGCACATAACCCATAAATCCCGCCGTTAGCACAATGTGTCATGCGCTTTTCCACCATCAGCCATGGCGCATCATGTCGCCGCGAAACAGGTCTGCCACGGCTTCAATAGCCACCTTTTGATAATCGAGATTGTCTTCAAAGTGTAACTTCATAGGATTCCTTTTTGAACCACGAATGAACACGAATTGACACAAATGTTTTTATAGCTGTGGTTGTTACTCTTTGGTGCTCCCAGGCGGAAGTTCAGATGATTTTATGAGCTTTTTTTCGTCTGTTAGAACACGTCGTTGCAGTTTTTTTAGATCTTCTTCAGGTGGAAGCTCTTCTGGTTTGATGCCGCGATCCACAAGAAGAGTTCGAACACTGGTAGTGTTCTGAACATGCTCGCTGGTAATGGATGACTCGCCCTGCAAATCTTCCTTGCGAACATTAAAATTGGTGATTTCAGTGGCAAGGTTTTTGGCCGTGATAGTTACCGTCGGAAGAAAGTCGGCAAGCGGACGGCCTTTTGCCACTCCCAATCTGTTTTTCATTTGCTGTGTGGTTTTACCTCCGAATAGGGCAGCATCCCCCTTGGAACGGATACGCCCGAAACCCTTGTCATCCACACCACGTTCATAGATATTTTTCGATAGTTCAGTTTCCGATTCACGGAGCTTCTGGCGTGCCTGCAAACGTTCCTGAAGTTGAATTCTCTCTTCAACAATTTCCTGCTTGCGTGTTTGAATTGCGAAATAGCTTTGGGCAAAAGCGATCTGAGTCTTGCGAGGGTCGCCATTTTGAGCAATGAGGTAGCAGGCATAGCGGGTAAGCATGACATCGTCAATCTCACGTTTCGCTCCAGAACCTAATTCGACCATTTTGTTGACGTCAACAAAATGGTTCTGAACCGATGCGCCAGCGTTATTGCAGGCCTCTTGTGCCTTATCAACAACCTTCAGAAAATTTCTCCACTCAGCATATCCCAGTAATTTCTGTAAATCCCTTGCAAACCAAAACTCAACATCTGAATCCGGCCAGATATTAACAATTGAATCAAATTGGTCGTGCAGCTTGATAATATTCTTTTTTTCCATGGTTTTACTTTCTATAAACTCCGAACATGCTTAATTCCGTTTTGCTCCAAAATAGCGGTCATGTTGGTCTTGGCAATGTCATTGGCAAAGGCGCTGTCACGAAACACCACCTGTGTGTCGCCGGCAGGTTCCAGTCCCTTGTGCCAGTCGATAATTCCCTGTGCGAGGTCTTCGACTTCCTTGCCGCTTATCGCGGTATTAAGACAGACAAACAGCACTCCATAACCGATGGAAAAAACCTTTTTTGAACCACGAAAATCACGAAAATCACGAACAAGAAGAGAAATTAATAACATTTTTTTCGTGGTTTTCGTGTCTTTCGTGGTTCCATTCTTTTAATTCTTAATCCTTTATATTGTGCCGAAATTACATTTGGCACAATTACCCAAAATGATAAAATGTCTGTATATACAAGTGGTTAGAAAATTAACTTGGGCCAAACTTGGGCCAAACTTGGGCCAAAATCAGTATCTTTTTGAATTAAGCCCCGGTACCTGGATACCATCTGGCTGCACTGGTTTTACCGACAACACGTATCATTTTATCTCTTTTCATTTCAGCAAGTATCTTTTTTACCTGATCCCTTGAGAGCGAGGGTAATACCTCCTGTAAATCACGGAATTGGCTTCCCTGATTTTTATTGTCTTTAATAATCCCATAGAGATTCTCTTTCCGATATACGACCGATATTCCTTTTGAGTTTCACCAATCCACTCTCCAAGTCAAGTTTTTTGACTATTTAAGGACGTCCCCACAGCCTCCCGTGCCAAGCTTTGACCAGCCGAATCGCCGTATACTGACCCGTACGTACGGTAATGTGGGAGGCGGGAGCTGCGAGGCTCCTCCTCTATACCTATCTGGCGCGTAGCGACGGAACGCCGCCTTCACCCGTTTATCGGGTGAAAGGCGTGATTGAGACATTTGGTTAAAAGGGTATAGGTGTCAACTGTGTAGGCCTGACACCCATGCTTTGTACAAAGCCTCAAATTGATTCCCCGGCGGAATTCGCAGATCATTTAATCTTGGTGCAGCATCAAGAATCACCAGCTTCTTACGCACAACACGCTGAATATTTTGAGGTAATTTGCCTGAAAAATGCCTGTTGAATATTTTTTCTGTTTCTTTGTTCCGGAAAGATTTTATCATGGAAATTATAATAACGCGTTGCGCTAATAACGTCAAGCGTTAAACTTCAAACACAAAAATGAAGTGAATTTTCATAGGGTTATAACGTCTTGATCACCCGCCCCTCTGGCTTACTCCGCTGGAACCGCATGAGTTTCAGGGGTCTGGTGGAGCGCTGGGTTAGCAAATCGGTGGTCTCATTTGTAGCGGACTTATCCTTCCTACTTGTTTTAAGGTATTCCACATAGGCAAAATAGAGTTTTCCAATCTGCAATCGGCTTCCAAATGTAGCCGGAGAAACACGTAGCCGTATTTTAAAGAATACAATTTGGGCCTGATGCTGAAATCGGACAAATTGGCTATTTGTAGAAGGACTGTTACCTTCGGTTTTCCATATAATGCTTCTCAAGTTTATCCAGAATCGCTAACCCTTTTTTGGGGGTGCCATCAGCTACACGCTTGCGAAATCGCATTTCAGCATCATGACCTCTCAGTAAAACGGATGAAAGTTCCTCATACAATTTGTTAATGCTCACTTTACGTTGCGCCGCTAAGAACTTTATTCCCTGATGGAGATCATCGGGCAACCGTAATGTTATTGTTCCCATTTTCCATACTCCTTTAAGAATTTTTCCGGGGTGACAATTCGAAAATCATCAAAAAGCAATTCACCACTTGTCAAATCCCGGATGTTGCGTAAAGGCATGGGTGTCAGGCCTACACAGTTGACAACTTGAGATCTAAAATAATTTTATCAACCTTTTTTTTAAGTTTTTTATCGTCTTTGATTTGCAACGCAACTCGGCGGCTTGCCTGAGAAACCCCTGATACGCCAATTCCAAAGTGAAATCCGATGTCTTTCAGTTTTTGCCCACTAAATTTATGGCACAAGTAAATCCGCACTCTTTTTAATAATGCTGCATCTTCACTCAATACATTGGCGGCCTGTTTGATTATTTCCTCTATGTCTGGCATTTCATAAAATTGCTTTAAATCAGGAAGATCACGATCTGATTTCTTTCTATCCAGGTGTTCTTCTCTTATTTGGTTTATAAAACTGCGACCACCCAGTATCGTTGAAGCAAAAACATCTTTAAAAGGACTCTCATAATCCACATCGGCCATTGATTCCACAAACCTGCGGTATTGCTTCTTGGCAACAGAAGTCTTTCTGCTAAACAGACTCAGGATGAAATTAGTACAAAGCCATTTTGACGATTTGTTAACGTTTATATAATCCCGATAACTTGACCACTTGTATTGTTCAGGTTTTTCTACCATTCCAGCCTTGACAGGATTTAAGTGGATATAGCGGGAAAGTTCCTGAGCATACTCATCAATATCTGCCAGCAGTGCCCTGTATCGGCCTTGAAACAAATGACCGGATCTTTTTCGTTTCACATTAAAATAATTCGTATAAGCGCCATTGATGTGATGCATGATTTGAGACAGGTTTCCGGTGGGTGTTTGAAGCAAAATATGATAATGGTTATCCATAAGGATGTAACTATGAACGATCGCTTTATAACGCTCGCTGGCTGACCCCAAATAACCGAGAAAACGTTCTCGATCTCTATTACTTTTAAATATATTTTTCCGCTCGTTTCCCCTTGCAGTTATATGATAAAAAACATCGGGATGCTCAATTCGTAATGGCCTGCCCATTGCCGCTCCTATGACTTTCAAAACTTTAGCTAAACCTTATACATCATAGAAACATATGGGTCAACTGTGTAGGCCTGACACCCATGCTTTTGTTGTAAACCGGAAACCATTTTACGGGTCACTCTGAACGTCTTTTAATAAACAACTGAGTTTCTTGATCAAACTCAAAATCTTCCCCTATATAACCTTGTTCAAGTTCCGCGAATTCTTTGGGTTTGTTGGGGCAAGGAACTTCCATCCCTTCAAACATAATAGTGCTTAAAGGAAAGATTATGTTTTCAGGAATCCATTTGGGATTCCCTTTTGCATCGCGCCCGGCCCTGTCGTGATCAAGCCTATAGGATTTTTCTTCTTCTCCATAAATGTAATGATAAATGTCAAGCATGTTCAAAGGCCATTCCTGACCGTACGCGTCAACAATTTTTTCTCCACCCTTTGGAAAACATCCAAAGGCATTGGTGGAAATATCTCCAATTGCGGTTCTTTGATCATACGCGTATTTATCAGGCAGGTGTTTATCCAAAGCGTCTTTTACTTTTACATACTCCTGGCCTATACAACCTATATCTATATCATTATCGTGATAGATGAATTGGCCGTTTCTATACGCGCCCAATAAAGTCCCGCCTTCTATAAAAAATTTGATGCCGGAATTATCTAAAATTTCTTTAATGGTTTTAAATAATTCTATTCTTTCACCAATGATTTCCTTATTTTTTTTTATTACTTCATCTTTATTCAGAGTCGTGACATCGCCCCACCAACTTAAACTTTTTTCTTCCATATTGACCTCTGAGTCTTATATTATTCTAAATATTGAATTATTTTACCTAAAAGTACGTCTGATCAAACCACACGTCGTATGTCTTCTTTAAAGTGTCCTCAGTAGCCCAAGCTACGTGAGGTGATAAAATTGTTTTGTCACTGCTTAAAAAGGAATGATCACTATTAACAGGTTCTTGTGAAAAAACATCGGCGCAATATCGATAAATTTTCCCGGATCTCAAAGCATTATCAATAGCCTCCTCATCGACAATGTTTCCTCGTGAGACATTTACAATAATTGGCTTTTTTCCCATTTTGTTAATGTGCTTCATATTAAGCATTTGAAAAGTTTCATCATTGAGAGGAACAGCAAAAATAATAAAATCACTCTGTTGGATTATATGATCAAAATCGACAAAAGTCACATTGGGAATATTCTGATTAACATTCAGGTTCTTCCGTGTCACTAAAATATTCATTCCCCAATTTTCACACAACTTAACAATGTGCCTGCCGATGTTTCCAAAGCCTACCACACCTAAAGTCTTACCTCGTATGGATAGATTTGTATTTACAGCCTGATCCCAATTTCCGCCTTTCATAGAATTGTTAAACAGTATCGTATTTTTGCAGGCGCATAAGAGCTGAGTGATAGCAAACTCAGCCACTTCATCACAGTAAATGTTGTCCGGCAGCTTCCTGACTTTAATCCCACAAGCTTCTGCATCTTTCAGGTCGACTAACGAATCAATAGATTGATATAAGCAATTAATAAGTTTGATACGGTTCTTCATTTTTTCCAATAATGATAGAGTGAACTTTCCACCAAAAACATCAACCATCAACACGTTTATATTTTGACGGATTACAACGTCTACCAATTCATTTTCAGTGTAAATGTCCTTTAAAAATTCACCTCGAATATATGACGGGAAAAATCTTTTCAAATTTTCTCGAGATACTCCTACATATAATAATTTCATACTATCCATAATATTATTTCACGTGGTTATGAAATCTTTGCAGACAATTATCCAGTTTCTCCGAAATTATATCTATCTCTTCATTTGTAACTACTAGTGAAGGAATGATTTTTATACTGTTAAAATTAACACCACAGGCATAACATATTACATGCTCTTTTAAACATTGAGATACAAATATTTTGGCTAATTTATCCGATGGCATCTTAGAAACTGGATCTATAATATCAAAGGCAATCGCTAATCCCATTCCCCTTAAATCAGCAACATAAGGACTTTTATCTAAAAATCTTAATTTTTTAAGGAGAGTATCACCTTTTTCCGGTATCTTTTCAAATATCTTCTCTCTCTCAACAAGTTTCATTAATTGATTAGCTATTCCCAAACCGAAAGAGCTATTGTTAAAAGTAGTCTGAAATGCCGTACCTCTGAGGGGTACATTATCAAAAAAGGTGGGCCGTGCTATGACGGCACTGACTGGAAAATATCCCCCGGCTATTGACTTTGATAGAAGGACAATATCCGGATTTGTCACCCCGTATTGTTGATAAACAAAAAAGGAGCCTGCCCGTCCGAAACCTACCTGTATTTCATCTATTATTAATTTCACTTCACACCGCTTACACAGCTTGCTTAATTCTAAAAGAAAAGAATCTTTCGGAATGATAAATCCCCCAGCGCCCTGTATCGGTTCAACAATAATTCCGGCAACATCATTCTTTTCGATCAGTTCTTCGATTTTTTCTAAACAATAACTGACTGATACATCATTAGTTGTGCTCGGAAAAGGGACCGAAAATGTATATTCCGATACGGGAATACCAAATTGCTCTTTTGCCACCAACCTGTCATCCACAACTGAAGCCGCTGTGTGGCTCACTCCATGAAACGAGCCATCAAAAGATATCATATATCTTTTTCCGGTAGAATAACGGCACAACCGAATAGCATCGGACACGGCCGCTGACCCACCTATATTAAAATAAACTTTATAATTTTCATCCGTGCTTACTTTTTTTGCTAGATATTCACTTAATTCAAGTTTGTCTTTTGAATGAAATGAATGGATTTGATCCACTCTTTCTACTACTTTTTTAGCAATCTCTACAATTGGAGGATAACAATGGCCAAAATTAACAGAACTGTAATTAAGAACCAAATCGAGATAAGGTTCTTCTTCCCCGTCAAACCAAACCCACATTCCTTTTGCTTTAACTGGCATTAAAAATTTATCATACATTTTTGATTCATCGCAAGGGCACGCATGCATGTCTCTTAGAGATGCATAATCTATTTCAGAACTATATTTTTTGTTATTTGATCCCATATTAAAGCCTCATTTCATTTCTAATAACGCGGAAACTACATCCTATAGGAAGTTCCAAGGATAAGAATTCGCTTTTTATTTTTGTCTGATGCGATTGTTGATATTGAGAATCGTTCATTAAGAGATCTTTGCTTTTTTCGTGCGTTAAATGGGGGACGACCGTTAATATTCAAATATCTCCAGTTTCCAGTTGGTAATCCTTTTCCTTTGCCATTTTTTCGCCACGTTGAACAGCACAACTGACAGCAGCCGCCGTCAGATCAAATTTCCTTGCCAAATCCACTATAGGCATACCCAATTCAATCACAGACCAATAACAGAGCAAATCCCTGGCTATGACACGGTCCCGTTGCCTGCCTTTTGAGGTTATGTATTCCTTTTCCAACTCGAATAATGTGGAGGCTCTCTCCAGAACTTTTTCAAAATCATAGCCCAGGCTTCTGAGTCTATACTTCCGCGAGAATTCCTTCTCCGATTCCGAAAGGACATCTTTTACAAAACCACTCTCCCCAAGTATTCGTTGATCACTCTTGATGCGATTCTGTCCGCTCACCCTCATCTTCTTCACTTCATCCCAACCACCAAGGCTTCGTATCAACCCCCCTCCCACCAGTTCAGGTCGTTTGCCCAGGGGAATACCCTTTTCGACATAAGACCGATATTTTTTTCGAGCATCACCAATTCTCTTCCCGAAATACCTCAAGACATATTCAACATCTTGCCACTCCCTCTTTATCTTTCCTGTTAAGGCACTGTGTCCGCAATACGAATAGGTATCCAGCCCCTTGAGATCAGCCACCACCTTCGCCCTTAATGGATTCAAATGAATATACCGAACCAATTCCAGCAAATAGGCATCTTCCTGGCATATTATAGACTTATATCTATTTTGAAAAAGCTGCCCGTGGCGTTTGTGCCTTCTGTTATAATACACCGCATATCCGGTAAGCAATCTTCTCATCAAAGCGGCAATACCTGCGGGGCCACTTCTCAACAAAAAATGGGCGTGATTCGATAAAAAGGACCATGCACAGCATTGGCTTTGGGTCTCTGGAAGGAGAGCAGACAGCCGTTCAACAAAGTTTTCACGGTCTGTATCATCGTTGAATATCTTTCTACGTTCTATGCCTCTGATCATAATATGATGCAAGAGCCCGAGCGTATCTAACCGGGCTATTCTAGGCATGGAGCAACGTATATTCCCGGTGATGTTTTTTGTCAAGTTATTTTATTATTTACGGTCGTCCCGCTATCCCCACTGTTTGGACTTGAAGAGCGTGTACCTCACCATCAAGCCGGTCCTCAAGCAAATCCTCAGTCACTTCAAGATCATGACGCGTCTGGAGATTTAGCCAAAACTGAGGTGACATGTGGAAAAACCGTCCCAAACGAAGTGCAGTATCTGCAGTAACGGATCTTTTCCCATGCACAATTTCGTTTATGCGCCTTGGGGGTACACTTATATCCTTGGCCAGTCGGTATTGGCTGATCGCCATGGGCACTAAAAATTCATCCATAAGGATTTCGCCTGGATGGATAGGAGGAAGCTTTTTCTTTTTCATATGATTCTCCTAATGATAATCTGTGATTTCAACATCATACGCATCGCCATCGCTCCATTTGAAACATATCCGCCATTGGTCGTTGATTCGTATGCTGTGTTGGCCTTTACGGTCACCTTTCAAAGCCTCAAATTGATTCCCCGGCGGAATTCGCAGATCATTTAATCTTGGTGCAGAATCAAGAATCACCAGCTTCTTACGCGCAACACGCTGAATATTTTGAGGTAATTTGCCTGAAAAATGCCTGTTGAATATTTTTTCTGTTTCTTTGTTCCGGAAAGATTTTATCATGGAAATTATAATAACGCGTTGCGCTAATAACGTCAAGCGTTAAACTTCAAACACAAAAATGAAGTGAATTTTCATAGGGTTATAACGTCTTGATCACCCGCCAAAAGGTGAACTGGAATTTGTTTTATAGCACCGTATACACGAAAATTTATTACTTCGAAAAAACGGCGCCCCTTTTGGTCGGGTGAATTAAATTGTTCGGCGATTTTTGCCGTTTGTTTTTGAAGAGTTATAAAAGGAAAATTAAATCTGAGAATTGTCTTCTCCCCTGTTGATGGCCTAATTTCACTAAGACATCAGGCCCATTAAGACTTATGATTTTTATATTTGCCATTAACACATCAATCAATCTACCCCCCTAACCCCTCAGTGTTTAGGAAAGATTTTTTGTGTGACATCTTCAACGACGAAGTAGGGGCAGTCAAGGCTAATAATGACTTCTATATATATGATAAAATGCCAATTTTGTATAAACACACAAAAAAGACCTTGGCCTAGCTGTTGCCTGGGCTGACAGGTGGTATATGGCGTTTTTATAACTATTTTAAATATTTAAACCTAAATGTATGGTTGACCGGGCCAATAGTACCTATCGTGGGTTCGATATTGATAAGGCACGCTGCTGAAAGATCAATATAAATCAAGGTGAGAATCCGGTTCAGCCAACGGTATCTGCTACAATTTCTGGCGTGTTTCCAAAATAGACTTTGGTGTGAGGCCAAGGTATCTCGATACCTTCCTGGTCAAAACGGTTCTTGATCCGCTTGCGTAATTCTCCAGTCAGCCCCCACTGTTCTCCTGGTTTTGTAAAGCCCCGAATACAAATGTCGACGCCATGGGCACCAAGATCGCTAACACGCATAGCAGACGGAATCGTTGTTAAGTTCGTTCCAAAATCGGGATCATCTTTCAGTTCCTGGCACACCATGTTAATAACTTGATAAACATGGCTTATATCCTCTTTGTAAGCCACCGTTATATATAGATTTATCCTTGCCCAGTCTCTAGTCTGATTACTGGCTAATTTTATCTGACTGTTGGGTATTACATGCATTGTGCCATTTATTTCTCGTAAAACTGTGCGCCTTGGACTTACTTCCTCAACTTCGCCTTCCAATCCCGCAATGGTAACCCAATCACCAATCCGGTACCAATCCTCCATTACGATGAAGAAGCCCTGAAGATAGTCAAGAATGATGTTTTGAACAGCAAAACCAAGGCCCAGACTAGCAACACCGAGTGTCGCCAGCAAGGGGGTAATATCTAATTTAATTACACCCAGAACCATCACAAAGACAATGATCCATATAATAGCCGTGAGAACTTTTATAACGACATAAGCCATTGTTTTGGTGCGAATGACTAACTGATCTCGTGATTCTTCACGGACCTTTGTGGTACACGCTATTATTGCCCTTGGAATTATCTTTTTCTGAATAATATTGAGCGCAATAGCGATGGCAAGAATTACTAACACCTTTACTGTGATTCCCATCATTATAGTTGGATTAAAAACGAAATCAGATGCAAACATGAGATACCTCCTTCGGACGATTTAATTGAACTGAATGAACAAAGCATCCTGGCAATTTTAACAAAGCATTGAGAGAAAGCAGTCTTCGAGACTATTTCAGAGGACCTTTGGTTATCAAGGCAATTTGCCATGATAAGTTGATGTTAAGCTGGTTTTCAGGCAAACATTACAACCTAAGTCAAATTACCACCCCTCAAAGGGGTGGCTTGAAAAAACGTGAACCGCTCAAAGCGGTTGAAAAACGTGAGCCACCTCAAAGGTGGCAAACCTCAGCTATTTGAACAGATTCAATTGGTCGAGCGCCAATCGGCATTGACAAATGCCATCTGTGTGGATTTTTTAGCGTTTAAATGTGCCAGGGAAAAGAAGTTTTCCAGAAATTCCAGATATTGTTCTTTTGAAAGGCCGGATATGGCTTCTTTATCGTAATTGCCTGCTTGCTTTTTGAAATAAGGCGGATCGAATATGATCAGGTCCGGTTTGGCTTTACCTTGCACAGGCCATTTTAGATCGTTGGAATCCCAGAAATGAGGTTCAATTTCCGGGCGTG
>Ga0222681_1000703_pt1 | contig 11274 bp, 8 predicted proteins | sample AntAcemetage1006_FD_179844 | JGI IMG/M metagenome (GOLD analysis project Ga0222681, IMG submission 179844) | Saline water microbial communities from Ace Lake, Antarctica - #1006 | ecosystem: Environmental > Aquatic > Non-marine Saline and Alkaline > Saline | place: Antarctica: Ace Lake... | reverse complement strand
TCCCCGCGGTCGAGACGTTCTATAATACCGTTGTTCATGATAGATTCAAAGTAGTTATCATCACCCAGGCCGTTGTAAAATACCTCCACGAATCCGTAGAAATTCTTATCCCACCAGACCCAGGAATAATCTGTATTGGCGACGAGAGACAGGAAGTTGTTCTCGTTGCTTTCTTCATCGGTGAAGGTCCATGTGGCATCGAAACGCCATGCCGCATCCCCGAAATACCCCGAACAGCCGGTGCCGATGACCTGTTCCTCAAAGTGCTTCGCGGCCATAATATCAAATTCGGTCGTACCCTTCGCGAAATGAATCTTTCCTGCCAGGGAGTCCTGACTTCCTTCCACTTTCCCTGTTGCCGGGTCGCGTCTCGGCACGTAGAGAAACTGCGCATCTCCTGATTCCCCGAAGGCAACCTGAACATGGGCCATGTCATCTCCGATCTTGTATTCCCGCTCTATATCCGTGGGCGCAAAGGGGTTGAAAAGATCCATCGGGTTAAAAAGAAACCCGTTCCCCCAGGTGACGGCCTGCCTTCCCATACGAAAAACAAACCGCCTTTGCTGAACCGTCAGAGAAAGGCGGTCGAGTCGATGATAGAGGATATAATCATCATGGTCCTTGAGCGTCTTCGTAAGATCCATAAGACGGCGATCATCTTCAACGTCGCCTGTCAGGTAATTTCCTATAACAGAACCCGGTAAGAGCATTTCCAGCTCTTTTTGTTTCCTCCTCGTATCTCCTCCCGAAAGGATGATTTCATAGTGTGTATCAAGATAGACCGATGAACCGAGATAGAAGCGGTTTTTAAGACGACCCTCAACGCTTCCGTCATAGTATGTTCCCGCTCCCACGAGGCCGTACAATGAGTCGTTGTCGGGCCATGAAACAACCCCACGGCATTTTATGTAACCACCCCACTTCGTCTCTATGGCGTTTAAAAGGCTTTTTGAAATTTCAGGCTGGACGGGCGGGACCCCGGAGTCGGCCAGGGCCGGCGAAGTGTCTGCATTTCCGCATATGAACAACGCGATCAGCAGAAGCCCGATGATTTTGAGGCTTATTATGTCCGGTTTATTCACGATTACATCAGTCCTTCACCTGATCATCCGCCACCAGGCCATCCCTGATATGAACGAGCCGCCTGGCATAATCCATCACCATCTGATCATGCGTGGAAAAGATGAAGGTAACATTTTTCTTTTCATTCATTTCCCTCATCATCTCCATAAGTCCCTTACCGGTTTCTGAATCAAGATTTGCCGTGGGTTCGTCGGCCAGCACTATCAAAGGATTTGAAACGATAGCCCTGGCAACGGCGACCCGCTGCTGCTGTCCTCCGGAGAGTTCAGCAGGTCGTCTGCTATAGGCATCTTTAAGACCAACATCATCCAAAATTGCTGTTGCTCTTTCTCTTCGCTCCGCCGCCGGAACACCCTGAAGGAGCATGACAAATTCGACGTTCTCCAAGGCGGAAAGGACGGGGATCAGATTGTAGGACTGGAACACGAATCCTATATTGTGGAGCCGGAGGTTCGCGAGTTTCGATTGGCTCATCTTATTGATAATGTTACCATCTAATGTGATACTGCCGGAATTGGCGGAATCCAGACCGCCTATGATGTTCAGCATGGTGGTCTTACCTGAGCCCGAAGGACCCGCAAGGGCGATGAAACCACCTTCCTGTATGGAAAGATTTACGCCTCTCAACGCATGGACTTCGACCTTCCCCTGTTGGTATGTCTTTATAACATCCCTGCATTCCACTATGTTCATCATATAAAATCTCCCATTCACGGTTGTCGGTTCACAGTTCTTCCAATAAACTACGCAACGATAATTGAGCTTCAATAATTAAAGCATTTTGGACATTGATTTCAATTTTCTGTTCTTTCAACCGGAAACCGATAACTGTAAACCAATATTTGCAGCCGTTAACGGTTACAAATATCTCATGTGTGAGCCATTGCCTTCACGGGGGTAAATCTGGCGGCCTTAACGGCCGGATAAGCACTAACTACAAGTCCCAGGATAAGAACAACAAGGTTCGCCGCAACGATATCTTTGATGACTATAACGGGATAGATTATCCGGGACATGCCCGCAAATTCCAACCCCTCGGAAAGCGCGGAGAGATCTATGCCTGTGCCGGCCAGCGCGAATACACTCAGAAGACCAAGCGCATTCCCTGCTACCATACCGAGTATAAGGAGAAAAAAGGATTCAGTAAGGACCTCTTTCACAATCCGCCAGGGTTTCATGCCCAGCGCTTTTAAAAGACCGAATTCCCTTATGCGCTCGAATACTGCCATCAATATTGTATTAACTATGCCGAACCCCATAGCGATAAAAATAATCAGGAACCACAGGTAAATAAACCAGTCATATATCTTCAGTACCGCCGTTACGAGCGGGAGAAGTTCCCGCCAGGTCTGAACATCATAAGAACCGGAAGAGAGTGCCCCCCTCAGGCTATCTGCCACCACGTCCGCTTCTTTGTAATCGGCAAGGAGGATGGATACTTCGGAGATCTCATTCCCAAGTTTCAGCATTTTCTGAGCCGCGGTTATGGTGACAAAGACAAACTGCTTTTCGGTGGCCTCCATCTCGGCCCTGAATATGCCGGTTATCCTGAAGGCCCGGGAAGCGATATCCCCTTTTGTGTCCTGCGACATCAGTACGAGTTTACGGCCTAGTTTTGTATTAAACTTGTCCGCCAGGGCTTTCCCTATAATAATGCCGTATTTATCGTCAGCTTTAAGATAGGCCCCTTCGGTAACCGCCTGCCCGATGAACGAAATCCCGGCCTCTCGCTTAGGATCAATTCCGACAAGGGTTATACCTCCCGAGTGTCTCGCGTTGCTCGCAATCGCATCAACACGGACACGGGTGGTCCATCTGGCGTCCTGAGGCAGAATTCTTGAAAGAGCGTCTTCCACGACCTCCGGTTTATTTATACTGTTTTCTATAACGGGGTCTTTCCTGAAGCCCGTATGGTGTACCTGAATATGCCCGGTAAGAGTCGTTATTCCGTTTCGAACCATCTGCTCCGAAATCCCGCGCATCAATGCCCCCAGAAAAATCATTGCCCAGACGCCTATAATTACGGCTGTCATAATAACAATGGTTCGACGGGGGTTCCGCCAGATATTTCGCCACCCCAACTGAAGATACATTACAGCCCCTCAATTAAACTGCAGTCATTGCCTCAACCGGCCTCAAACGTCTTACCTTCAGGACCGGGTAAATGGCGGTAAGAATCGTTATGATCAGCACTATCCCCGCACCAATGGAGACGGAAAGAACCGAGAGCTGAGGATACATCCTTTCGGGCAGTCCATACTGACTCAGAAGTTCCGAGGCTCCCGAAATCAGGATACCGTGTACCTGATAGTACCATGTTATCATACCTCCGGAGATGATACCGAGAATGATCCCGATAAGGGTAATCGTCGCCGACTCAAGGAATAGAGATTTCATCAGCCGGCCCGGTGTCATTCCAATCGCCATGAGAACACCAAATTCTCTTGTCCTTTCAAAAATCGTCATCAGGAAAGTGTTCAAAATACTGAAGGCAACCACCACAATCAGAATTACATACATGATAAGCCCACTTACCAGGTCCAGCTTTATGGACTGAACGATACCGGGCATAAGCTCCATCCAGTCAAGGACCACCAGGTTTCCATCGTTATCTATGCTCCTGACTCCCGCCCCCAGTTCCTTTTTTATCTTTTTTACATCTTCCAGGGACCTGCCCAGAACTACCATTTCATGAACAGCGCCGCGCATGGAAAAAACGTCCTGGAAGTATCCGAGGGGCATTTGGACTGAATTACGGTCAAACTTATCCTCACCGGAACTGAAAATCCCCTTTACCTTCAGAACCGACGCGGCAACTGAACCATCACGGCCCTGGCCCAGCGCAACAAGTTCATCCCCGATATCCACTTTGAGATTCCTGGCCAGAAGCTCGCCCACCAAGGCCATATCCGTATCTTCCTGCGCGAGATATTCCCCCCGCTGTACCAGTTTTTTAAGCGTGGAGACCTTCGCTTCTCTTTCAGGGTCAATACCTGTCAAGAGAACACCATAGGTTCGGTCACTGGAAGAGACGAGGGAAAAGGCATTCGCCCGGGATGTATAAGCCTCAATCCCGGGGATATCCTTAATAACATCGTCCACGGCGCCCGGGTTAGGTACTACCAGCCGGATATCCATCTTGTCCCTGTACCCTTCGGCCTGTACCTGTACATGACCTGTGTGGATCTTTACCGCCGTATTGATCATGGTATCATAGGAGCCGAATTGAAAGGATAGCATGAAGACGAGGAGCATGGTGGCAAATACGATGGCGAGGATAGTCAAAACTGACCTCCTTGAATTCCGCCATATATTTCGCCAGGCCATTTTAATCTCGATCGACACGATACCTTACCTCCCCGGGTTCTTCAGCGAAGAAAGGGTAAACAGATCGCCCGGAAGATTCTCCTTAAACAAAAGCTCTCTGTATTCAAGCATCGTGTATTCATCTTCCTCGTCGGCCTTCTGCATCATATAGACTCTGGGAAAAAGCTTGCCGCCGATCATCTGTATCTCCGTGGCGGTCATGGCCTTGACAAGCAGAAGATCTTCGTCATAAAACTCCTGGCTCAGAAAAATGAAATCCTCGCGAATCCTAAGCTTCTGCATTCCCCACACCACCGGCGCATCCGGTTTCGGCATCGATGTGATTACAAAAACCTTTTTCCCGTCATGAATCTCCGTTCCCGTAATCTTATGGGTATAGTCATCGATAATACTGTCCGACTTCGCCAGGTCGTTATTTGAAAAATCGGATCCCATCCAGGACTGGGACATCATTGAAGGGGGAAGCTTGATGACACGGTTTACCCTGGGATTGAATATCCACATCTCCTCCCCCTTCTTCAGGGTTCCGTTTCCGTTGTCTTTGGGGGGCGCGATAATGGTAAACAGACTGTCCTTTTCCCCCCTGGTCCAAGCCCTAATTGTCAGAGTACGTTCCCAGCCGGGGCGATGTATGGTCATAACAACTACGGAAAAGGACGCGTTCCCCCTGTAATAATTAACGGCGTCACTGACGAGTGTTTCGACTTCCACGGCATGCAATGTGCCGCAGAGAATGGTAAAAACAGCGACGGACAGCCAAAAGATTATGATTGATTTTTTTCTCATTTACCCCTCCCCATCTTACGATTTGCCGGGTATCTGATCCATCATACATTTTTCTCAGAAAGATTACGAAATACATTTCAAAAAACTGTATTTTATATGTAAATCGGTAGCATAACCACACCGAAATGTCAATTGTTGAAATCCGGCCCCGCCTTGAACGGGCGCCCCGGAGCCATTGATTAATAGAAATCGGGAAGCATTTATGATAGTGACAGCTATTATGATAGATAATCACAACAGAGAGATCAACTACCTGCGAATATCAGTTACCGACAGGTGCAATCTGCGCTGCGTGTACTGCATGCCGAAGGAGGGTGTATCTTTCCTTGGCCACGAGGATATTCTCAGTTACGAAGAGATATTAAGAATCGTGGAAGTTACCGTAAAGACGGGTATCATCAAGGTGCGTGTGACCGGTGGGGAACCCCTCGTACGGCGCGGAATTACAGAATTTCTCACATCCCTCACGAAGGTGAAAGGCCTGCGGGATATCAGCCTGACAACAAACGGGATCTTCTTAGAAGACTATGCCGAAGAAATATTCAATGCCGGCATAGGAAGGATAAATGTCAGTCTTGATTCCCTCTCCCCCGACCGGTACAGAGATATAACAAGAGGCGGTGATATCAGCATGGTGATCCGGGGAATACGAAAAGCACACGACATCGGATTCTCACCCATCAAGATCAATGTAGTGGCGATAAAGGGGTTTAATGATGACGAAATAATCGATTTCGCGAAACTTACCATAGACAAACCCTACCAGATACGATTCATTGAATTCATGCCGATAGGTGACTCGGCCCTGGAAAACAGTCTGGGATATATCTCCAATGATGAGGTCATGAAAAACATAAACAGCTTCAGTCCCCTGGAACCCGTAATCTCGACTCATCGAAACAGAACAGACGGTCCGGCATCTTTATATACTCTGAAAGGGGCAAAAGGGGAAATCGGGTTCATCAGCGCGATTAGCCACGCATTCTGCAGTTCCTGCAACAGGCTCCGTCTGACGGCCGACGGACACCTGAGGGCATGTCTCCTCTCAGACGAACCAACGACTGATCTAAAGACACCTCTACGTGACGGGTGCACCGATTCAGAGCTGGAAACTCTTATAAGAAACCTTATCAGCAGAAAACCGGGCAGTTACAAGACAGGTTGTCAACAAATCCATAGAAGAAAGTGCGCAACGAATATGTCTTCAATAGGCGGGTAGGCCGGCAACTTTATGTACAGAAAGTGTGGTGAAATTAGATGATAACCGAACCACGTTCCCCAGCCGTATATTATATGGATAGACTCGAAAAGAAGCTGATCCAGCGCCTTCTCAAACCCATGGATGGCGAACGCCTGCTCGATGTGGGTTGCGGAGCGGGAGACTATCTTCGTTTCTTCAGGGGAAATGGGTGCAGCGTAACAGGCACCGATCCATCGCAGCACATGCTGGATGCGGCAAGAAAAGCGCTGGGACAGAGAGCCGATCTCTGTCCTGGTGACTGTGAAGATCTTCCCTTTTCCGATAACGAGTTTGACGTTGTCACGCTGATCTTTCCCGATTCGGCGTGCAAACTCCAAAACGCGATAAACGAGGCAATCAGAGTATGCCGCGGAAGGATATTCCTCGGAACTTTAAACCGGTATTCTCCGGTTTCAGCGTATGGAGCAAAAAAGGCCGCCTTAGATCCATATGGCGATTCTCTTCCTTCAAGCATTCCTGAAATGACCCGACTGATCAGATCGGCACTTTCGGATACCACGATGAAATGGGGCAGTGTTATCTTTTTTCCGCCGGGGTGGTATCCGGGCATCTCTTTTTTCGAAGAAAGAATTCCCTCCATGAGAAATCCATTTGGTTCATTTATCGGGCTTGTTTTCCCGGTCACCTACACCCGCATAACCATACAGGACCCCCTTGGGGAAACATCGGAGGCGAAGGCAGCAGGCGGATATCCCGAACCGGGCGCCGCAAGAAGGAGAACAGGCGAATGAAAGAGGCAATTCTCTATGAAAAGCTGGACAACGATTATGTAAGGTGTCATCTCTGTGCTCACAGATGCAAAATAGCCCCATCAAGACTTGGCATCTGCGGGGTTCGGGAAAATCGGGGTGGAACGCTCTACTCACTGGTATATGGAACATCAATAGCGGAAAGCGTAGACCCTATTGAGAAGAAACCCCTGTTCCATGTATATCCGGGTTCTAAATCCTATTCCATAGCCACCGTTGGGTGCAATTTCAGGTGCGACTTCTGTCAGAATTATGACATATCACAGGTATCACGCACGAAGGGAAAGATCAGAGGGAACAGTTCCATGCCGGAGGAGATTATAGAAAGAGTACTGAGAACGGGATCAAAAACCATAGCATACACATACACCGAACCCACGATATTCCTTGAATACGCTCTGGATATAGGAAAGATGGCGCATAAAGAAGGTATGAAGAATGTCTTTGTTACCAATGGCTTCATGACCGGGGAAGCGCTTGAAGAAATCGCCCCCTGGCTCGACGCGGCAAATGTTGATCTCAAATCATTCCGTAACGAATTCTATAGAAAGTACTGCGGAGGGAAGCTCCAGCCGGTCCTGGACAGCCTGAGAAAAATGAAGGAGTTAGGCATCTGGTTAGAGGTAACAACTCTCATCATACCAACCCTGAATGACAGCAGAGAAGAGCTGAGGGATATTGCCCGGTACATTCATTCAATCGGCCCGGAGACTCCCTGGCATATCAGCCGGTTCCACCCGCAATACAAGATGGAAAACATCCCCTCTACCCCGCTGGCAACTATACACATGGCATCAGAGATAGGAAAAGAGGCCGGCCTTAAATATGTCTACTCCGGCAATGTCCCGGGTGATGAGGGAGAAAGCACCTATTGTTCAAATTGTGGAAGGCTGTTGATAAAGCGATATGGATTTGATGTTGAAAAGATAGATCTGATAGAATCACAATGTCCAGCGTGCAAAACCCCACTCGACGGCATTTATGAAATGAACAGCATTTAATGCCGTACCAATCAAGAAATGTTATTTCGACCGCAGGGGAAAATACTTGTTTCGATCGAATTTGTCCTTCTCATTGATCATCTCATGGTGACCCATTGCAAACCGGACAGATTGTGTCTCTAACACAATTTATACAAAAACTTGACAGTGTACTTTTCTTTTAGTAGAGCTCTTCTTTAATGGCATTTTTTAGTATGAATAGCGTGTACGTAAATACAGTGGTAAAAAGAAAGGATTTTATTATGTGGAAACCGGAAGTAGAAGAGATTACTCACAGGAGACAGATAGCATATAAGCTGGGTGGTGAGAAAGGGATTGAAAAGCAACACAGTCACGGCAAGATGACTGTTCGAGAAAGAATCGATGTATTACTCGATGACGGGACTTTTTCAGAGACCGGTGTAATGGCCAGTGCTGCAACATATGATGATAAAAACAAAGAACTTCTTGACATTGTACCCTGCCCGATAGTGATGGGATTGGGCAAAATAGATGGTCGTAAGGTAGCGGTACAGGGTGATGATTTTACTATCAAAGGGGCATCTGTAGGGACGCTTTATAAGGCCAAACTGGCCTATATTACAAAAATGGTCTACGAATTGCGCCTACCCCATATCAGATTGCTTGATGGTGCCGGTGGTTCTATCCGGGAAGTGGCAGACATCGGCTATCTCCAATTACCGGTCCTCAACGATGTGGCTCCAAAACAGATAGGCGATATAATGTCTATGGTTCCTGTTGTTTCTATAGTTATGGGACCGGTATCAGGAGTTGGCTCATTCCTCGTGGTTCAGTCGCATTTTTCTGTAATGATCAAAGAAAACAGCCAGGTGTTTGTGGGTGGTCCTCCACTTGTACAGTGGGCGCAAGGACAGACAGTAACCAAAGAGGAACTGGGCGGGTATAAAATACATACCAGAAAAAGTGGTGTCGTTGATAACGAGGCAGAAAGTGAAGAGGACGCGATGCAGCAGGCCAGACGCTTCCTGGACTTCATGCCGAGTAATGTCTGGGAAATGCCGGAAAGAAAGTATGAAGAGAATGATGAGCGAAATCGCCGTGAAGATGAGCTTATTTCGATTGTTCCTCGTAATGGTAAAAAACCGTATAATATGCGGGAAATTATGAAATGTATATTTGACCGGGATTCGATATTTGAAATTGGGGAGCATCAGGGTCGCTCACAGATTACCGCGCTTGCTCGTTTAAATGGATATCCATTGGGTGTTCTTGCAAATGATCCGCGGTTCCTGGCAGGTTCTTTTGCGTGGGATGTTTCGGACAAATTTATGCGTTTCGTTGATATGTGCGACACATTTCATCTGCCGGTTGTCAATCTTGTGGATCAACCAGGCTTTTTCATCGGTGTAAAATCTGAAGAAAATGGAACCATCAGAAGCGGGGTGAGAGCCAGTTATGCCGTCAGTCAGGCAAGTATCCCATGGGCCTGCATATATATTCGAAAGTGCTTTGGAGTTGCCGGTGCCGCGCAGTCAGACCCGAGCAAACTCAACTGGCGTTATGCATGGCCATCGGCCTACTGGGGGAATATACCGGTGGAAGGAGGTGTCTTTGCGGCTCATCGAGCTGAGATTGAATCAGCCGAGGATCCTATGGCATTGCATGATGAATTGCAGGCGTATTATAGGGGGTTTGCATCACCAGTACGCGCAGCTGAACATTTCGGCATAGAGGATATCATTGATCCCCGGGAAACCAGGCCTCTTTTATGTGACTGGATTGAACTTGTATACCCGACAGAAAAAACCAGACTCGGATTAAAAACGAGAGGGATACGGTGCTGATTTTATCTATAGCATAATATATGGGCCCGTGATTGATGATACAATTGCATCAGGAAATAGGAAAGCTCACAACATGAACTTTCCATTAATAAACCAATAAACAAGGGGGGATTATATTATGGCAAAGTATTTTTCAGAAGTTGTAGAAAACCACGCAAAGACACGGCCGGATCATCTGGCATATATATTTATGGGTCAAGAAACAACCTATAAAAAGTATAATGAAGACATCAACCGTATTGCCAATACCTTCCTGGATCTCGGCTTAAAGCCAGGAGACAAGATTGCTACTCTTTTGCCAGAATCACCTGCCTTTATGAATATTTTTATGGCAGCGGCTACAATGGGTTTGGTCGTGATCCCTTTAGATCCAAGATTTACGGCATCTGAAATGGCAGCCCTTTGCAAACGAACAACACCCAAACTATTAGTAAGCCTTGCCTATCCAGAAAATATAAAAAGTAATGCGGAGGAATTGATCAGGCAAGTGCACTTTGACCACGTTTATTCGTATTTCGGAGCCCTTGATTATGAAGGATCCAAGCCTTACGAAACTCTTCTGGAGTCGTCTTCTGAACCTGTGCCTGAAGACATTCATCCCTGCCTCGACGACCCTCTTATTATTATTTTTACCAGCGGTACCACAGGTAAGCCGAAAGGGGCTGTGATAAGCCACAAAAATACCTATGCCATTTCAAAAGCAACCGTGGAGGCCTGGGGAATTACCTATGAGGACAGAGTTCTCGTAAATCTGCCTACCAGTCATGTAGGTGGTACACATGACCTGATCGCGGTACAGCTGTATGCAGGTGCGACAGGTATCATCACTCCAACCTTTAATCCTGAAGAAATGCTGGATTTCATAGGTAAATACAAAATAAGCTTCACGGGAGGGGTCCCGACGATGTACCGCCTCATATTCCAAAAATGTAATGTAGCGGACTATGATTCATCTTCTGTAAGAACATTGGTAGTATCCGGTGAACCTTCACCCCCGGAATTAATTCACACTTTGAAGGATAATTTCCCCAATGCAGACGTGGTCGCGAGTTGGGGAATGACGGAGACAGCAGGATTTTTCACCTTTACCAAGCCTACTGATAAGCTGGAAATTGTAGCTACCACAGAGGGTGCACCAGGTGAAGATTTTGAGATGAAAATCTTAAAAGATGATGAGTCATGGGCCAAGGCAGGTGAAACCGGCGAGTTACTGGTCAAAGGAGACAGCGTTATATCAAGCTACATGGATAAAGATGACAATA
>Ga0222681_1000690_pt1 | contig 11361 bp, 6 predicted proteins | sample AntAcemetage1006_FD_179844 | JGI IMG/M metagenome (GOLD analysis project Ga0222681, IMG submission 179844) | Saline water microbial communities from Ace Lake, Antarctica - #1006 | ecosystem: Environmental > Aquatic > Non-marine Saline and Alkaline > Saline | place: Antarctica: Ace Lake... | reverse complement strand
AAATAAATAGAAAATAATCCAACTAAATAATTCATCAATTATATTAGTCGTTAGTGAATTGTGAATAGTCGTTAGCAAAAAAAATGCGAAAAATAAAATAAGATAATTCAATAGACAGGCGGAACGCCTGTTCTACGGGTGGTTTTCGGTACGTTACATGCCATCACCTGGCATTTCTCAGCACCTGACACCCGAATATTTCTGGGACTATATACCCGACACTGGATACTACATACTGTTCTTCTTTCCACAATTAATTATATTAACAACTAATTCCTCTAATACTATTGAAGGATTTTTTGCACTATTTTTCAGTTCTAAATCTGCAAATGTTAATAATTCATAAGCATTAAATATTTCTTTAAAAGAATATTTTTTAGCTTGTTTAATCAACTTTTCAATGATAAAATCCGGCAATTTCAAACTTTGTTTCATCGTATTAAAATCTCTTTTATCCTCAGTTAGAAGTTTTGTTTGAAAAATTAATTTAATCTGTCTATGTATCATTGCCAATATCGATAAGTGATGCATACTACTGTTATTTAACTTCACTATACCATCAATTGCATTTTCTAAATTTTTTTCACCAATGTCATCTAATATATTAAAAATGTTCAGTGATTCAGATCCACCTATTGCTCCAAATATGTCCTCTTTGTGAACGATTTTTTTACCCTGTGTATAAATATCTATTTTTTCAATTTCATTAAAAAGCTGACTCAAATTTGAATGAGTCATAGACTTTAAATAGTAAAGAGCATCCTCAGTGATTTTCTTATCATTTATTTTGAATCTTGCTTTAATCCACATATTGATTGTTTTTCTATCTGTAACTTCAAAATTGACTACGTCCCCTTTATCTTTCACGATACTAACCATATTTTTATCAGGCTTATCATCTTCATAAACAATTATCAATCTGGTAAACTCTATTTCGTTATTCCAATGACTGAGGTAATCAATTAGTTTTTCTCTATTTATTTTATTAATTTTTCCTGCTCTTTTAATGAGTACCATTTTTTGTTTTGAAAAAAAAGGTATGTTTTGCAATTCTTCAATTATCTCATTCGTTGTTGTTTTCTCCCCATAAAAAGTCTTACAATTTATATCTTTTAATGGAGAATCAATAGATTTTTCGATCATTTTTTTTATAATATTTTCCTTTAGATAATTTTCTTTTCCATGGAATAGATAAAGGTTTTTTAAATTGTTCCTTTTAATGTCGTTCAATATATCTCGGTAATGAAGCACTTTCTTACTAGCCATTTTTTAATACCTCCTTGATGTTTTTACAAAATAATCATCGCCATCTGTTTCGATTATTACCGTTCCGTTTAAATCTGTTCGTAATACCTTTATCCCGTTCTCTTCCAACCGGCTAATTACTTTGTCTGAAGGATGTCCAAAATTATTCTTACCTGTGGTAATCACTGCAATCGCCGGACTCACTTTATTTAAAAATTTCAAATTAGTTGAAGTAGAACTACCGTGGTGACCAACTTTCAATACATCGCTGTTTAAAATATTTCCCCAAGCTAACATGCCTATTTCCGCTTCTTTTTCAACATCTCCGGTAAAAAGAAAATCAGTATTCTTATAAGATAATTTTAACACAATTGAATTATTATTTAAATCTGAATCATCATTAATCTTTTCTTTATTGGAGGGTGGATTGAGAATCAGCATTTCCGTAAACCGATTTATCTTAAAATAGTCCCCTGCCACCGTATGATGATAAGGAATTTCCTTTTCGTCGATAATTGAAAGAAATTCTATATATTCCGGAATATCGCAACTAATCCTGTTGTCCATAACCATATCAACATTAAATTCTTTCATCACCGGAAGTAAACCCTCCAAATGATCCAGGTGAGGATGTGATAACATCAAAACATCTATGTCATGCACGCCAATTCTTCGCAAATAAGGAATCAATATATTTTCACCAACATCAAATTCACTTCGAGGAGACCCTCCTCCATCTATCAATATATTAAAGTGATTCGGTGCTTGTATAAAAATGCAATCTCCTTCGCCAACATTAATATAATGAACTTTAAGATCATTTTCTAAAAAAATCATATTTACCAAAATGATCGAAAATAGGGTCACAAGAATTACAACCGCAATTTTTCCCCTGAATTTTTTAAAATATTTTAACTTGAAGTATGTTTCCACAAAAATTATTAGCAATAAATAATATAAAACAATCATTATTATCGAAGGTTGTCCTATATAAAAAAATGAAAATGGCAAAGAAGAAAAACCTTTAACCGTTAAAACCATTAATCTTAATAACCAGTAACCGATAAATGCTGTCATTCCTGCTAATTGAATGCTCAATAAACCTATGAAAAATGTAAAAAATCCTAAAATAACCACAATGCCTGCCAGAGGAATGACGAATATATTAGCAATGATGGAAATAATAGAAACTTTATTAAAAAAATATGCAGATAAAGGAAATACTCCCAACCATGCAGCAAAGGAGAGTGATAATGCATTGTCAACCCATCTTATTTTAGAAGAAAATATTGATCTAATCACCGGTACCAGATAAATTATAAAAAAGGTAACAAAAAAAGATAACAAAAATCCGGAATCATATAAAGTTAACGGATTGATTAGCAAAATAATCAAGGCAGCAAAAAATAAAGAATTAAATACATTTCTATTCCTATCTATCATTTTTCCAATAATCAATATAGAAAACATAATGGTAGCTCTCATTACCGAAGGACGAAATCCGCTAACAGAAACATATGAAGCGAGCAAGATAAGGACAAAAATATATTTAGTTTTTTTAGGAATTCTGAGCATTCCGAAAATGAGTATAAGAAATCCGGCTATAATTCCTACATGTAAACCTGAAACCGCTAAAATATGCATGACTCCTGCATCAATAAAAGTATCTATTAAAGCCCGGGGAACAAAAGATTTTTCTCCCAGCATCATACCTATCAACAAATAATTGTAAGGTTCCGGAAATGTATTGGTGATAATATTTTTTATCTTGTCCCTGGTTCTGAGAGAAAATATTATCAGTGGGTTAATTTCTTCTTTACCAATAGTTCTTACGTCGTGGCTTAACCAAACATTCATGCAAGAAAAAATATTCTTTTGTGCAAGATACAATTCATAATCAAAATCCCCAAAATTACCCGGTTCCATAGGCCTTTTTAATATACCCTTAATTGTGAGTTCATCTCCATATTCATATTTCTCATTTACATCGTATATGTTTAGAAGAAATAATCCCCTCGTTTGTATTTTTTGGCCATTATTGACTACATAATTTGCTTTAATTTTTAAAGATAATTTATTATTGTCAGGATAACATTTTTGATCTAAAACGGTACCGATAACAGTTATTTTATTTTCGCTGACATAATTTGTAATATGATGGTTTTCCGGAGGTTTGTTGTGAAGGTTTACATTAAAAATTCCAATCAAGATAAAGAGAATGAAAAATAAGATGGTGGTAATCTTCCATTGTTTAAGATAACTTATAATCGCCAGTATCAGTAAGGTAGATAAAATAAAAAATAGTAGAAATAAGTCAAAATTAATCGAACTTCCAAATAATATCCCTGAAATATATAAGAACAATATAACAGGCAATGGCCTGATATGATCACATATACTACTTAAGGACAAGTTTTTTAATATACGCAAATTAGATCTTTTATTCCTTCAAACTTTTTTTCACCAATTCCGGAGACTTCTTTTATGTCATCTATCGTTTCAAATGATCCATTTTGATTGCGATAAGTAATAATCTTCTCTGATAAAACAGGGCCAATCCCCGGTAGACTTTGTAAAGCATTAGTATTAGCCATGTTTATATTTATTTTATTTGAAGAATTAAAAGAATTTGCGGAATAGGGTGATTCGTTGGGAGCAAAAACAATATTCTTATCTTGTTTATCAGGGTCTGGAGAGATGATAAAAGGGACAATAATTTTTTGACCATCATGAATAAAGGCTGCCAGGTTAATTGCATCGAGATTGGCATCTTCTGTTGCTCCTCCTGCAATTTCAATGGCATTGATAACCCGGTCTTTTTCTTCTAATTGATAAACACCCGGATTTTTTATAGCACCAACTATATGCACAATCATGGGTATTTTTTCTACTATTTTTGGTTCATTTTTATCGCTATCTTCTGTGTAGGGAACCACTTCAAGAGTTTCTTTAAAATAATAATTTCTATACAGCAGGCTTCCCAAGCCTATAATAATTAATATCAACAAAACAATTATGGCAATTTTCTCTTGACTGGAAAGATTCAATCTATTATTTCTCCTATATCAACAATTGCTGAAATAATTTAATACAAATACTATAAGAATATTTTTTAGTTTTTTTCTTCTTTTTTATTTTTTTGAAAGTACTCTTTGGCTTCCCCCACAGTATGCAAAGAACCGGTAATACAAATAAGGTCATCTTTTTTTGCTTTTTTTAACGCAAGCTCAATAGCAAGAAAAATATCTTTTTCAACAAATATATTCTTCTTATCCTTGTAATGAGAAATTTCCCCGGCTAATACTTTCGAAGAAGTTGCCCGTTGACTCTTCATCATGGTGACAATAACGATATCACTCATGGGTGTAATTATTTCTATCATCTTTGAATAATTTTTATCCGAAAAGATAGCCAATATAAGAATCAATTTATTATATTTAAATATCTCTTTAAGTGCATTTTTCACAACCCTTATGCCGCTTGGATTATGAGCCCCATCCAACAGGATAGTAGGATTTTTTTTAACAATTTCTAATCTACCTTCCCATTTTAAGTTCTTTAAACCTTTAGTGATTGCCCGCCTGGAGATATCTATCCCTTTGTACCGGAGTGCTTGTATGGTGGTAATAGCCAGGGCGGCATTTTCCGCTTGATGTTTACCCAATAATGGAGTATAAAGCTCATTATAATTTTCAAAAATACCGAAATAATCAAAGATAATTCCATTGATGTCAAATTTTATTATCTTATAATTCGCTTCTTTTCCAAGAGAAATAATTCTGGATTTCTTTTCTCCAGCGATTCTTGCAATAACTTTTCCGGCTTCTTTATATTGATTGGTATTTACCACCAATCCATCTTGTTTTATAATTCCTGCCTTTTCTTTGGCAATTTCCTCAAGACTATTACCTAATCTATCCATATGGTCAAAATCTATATGCGTAATAACTGAAATTAAAGGCTCGCAGATATTGGTAGCATCCAATCTTCCTCCCAGACCTACTTCTAAAACTATAAAATCAACTTTTTCTTCATAAAAATAAAGAAAGGTCATGGCAGTAATAACTTCAAAAAAAGTAGGATGATTGCAATCATGTACTTTTTCTACATTTTTAACGTGTGGCTTAATTTTTTCTACCAGTTCGCAGATTTTATTCCTGGTTATTCTGCGATTGTCTATTTTAATTCTTTCAGTAAAATCCACAAGATGTGGTGAAGTAAAGAGTCCAACCTTGTAACCTTCAGACTGCAATATCGAACTGATAGTAGAAACCGTTGAACCTTTTCCGTTGGTTCCTCCTACATGAATTATTTTTATATTTTTTTGAGGGTTACCCAAAGATTCAAGCAATTCCCTGATATTGTTTAGCCCTAATTTAATACCATATTTAGTTAAATTGTAAATATAATCCAAGGCCTGATCATATGTTATCATAACTACCTCAGATTTTGTAAATTATTTTGTAGTCTTTCCTTTATGCTTCTTAATTCATTGGCTTTGCTTTTTTCTTTTTGAATAATATCATCAGGAGCCCTATTTAAAAAATCTTGGTTGCTGAGTTTCTTTGATGCAATATCGAGTTCATTTATAATCTTTTTCAGTCGCTTCTCCAAACGTTTTATTTCTTCATCGATATCTATTATACCCTTTAACGGGATAAATATTTCCATACCTTCTAAAACACCTGTCGCTGAAAATTCAGGTTTTTCAATATGTTTTCCAATATTAACTGATTTTGTCTTTATCAGGCTTTTTATATAATAAAGATTATCCTTGATTAATTTTAATTTATCGTCATCACCAATATTTAAAAGTATTTCTATTTCCCGACTGTAGGGAATATTCATGTCTGATTTAATATTTCTGATGGTCTTTACGATATCCATAATTTTTATCATATTTTTTTCTATATCATCATCAATACTTTTTTTATCTATTTTTGGCCAGGGAGCAATCATGATGCTTTCACCTTTATGAGGAAGTTTTTGCCATATCTCTTCAGTGATAAATGGAGTGAACGGATGTAAAAGCCTCAATATATTTTCAAGCGTATACCATAAAACATATTGAGTTGTTTCTTTCTCGAATTTATCCTGTTTCTTGTATAATCTTGGTTTTATAAATTCCACATACCAATCGCAAAATTCATTCCACACAAATTCATAAATCGTTTTTACCGCTTCTCCATAATTGTATACTTCGAGATAATCGGATGTTGATTTTATTGTTCTATTCAATCGTGATAGAATCCATTTGTCTGCCAGGGTCATTTTTAGTTTTTTTCTATCAATTTTATTTAAATCAAAATCCTTTAAATTACTTAGTGTAAACCTGGAAACATTCCATATCTTATTGGTAAAATTTCTGAAGCCCTTTATCCTTTCTTCTGATAAACAGATATAATTTCCCTGTATGGTTAAAGAAGCAAGAGTGATACGTAATGCATCAGCACCAAATTCATCTACAATTGTCAATGGATCAATTACATTTCCTTTTGATTTGCTCATTTTTTTGCCTTTGGCATCCCTAATCAATGGATTTATGAAAACCTGTTTAAAAGGCACATCTCCTCCAAATTTCAATCCCAGCATAATCATGCGGGCAACCCAGAAGAAAATGATATCAAAACCTGTTACTAAAGTAGAAGTGGGATAAAAACACTTCAGATCATCTGTTTTTTCTGGCCATCCCAACGTCGAAAAAGGCCAAAGTCCGGAACTGAACCAGGTATCCAATACATCTGTATCTTGTTTGAGGTTTTTACTGCCGCATTTTTCGCATGTTTCCGGATCTTTCTCCGTAACATTTAAGGCTCCGCAGTCCTGACAATACCAAACCGGTATACGGTGTCCCCACCATAATTGACGTGAAATACACCAATCTCTAATATTTCTCATCCATTCATAATATACTTTTGTCCATCGAACCGGGGTAAATTTTATTTTACCTTCTTCTACTGCCTTGATTGCCGGTTCAGCAAGATCTTTTATTTTTACGAACCATTGTTTTGAAAGATAGGGTTCAATCACCGTATCGCATCGATAACAATGTCCTATTGAATGATTATAATCTACTATTTTAAGTAAATATTTCTTTTGTTTTAATTCTTTAAGCAGTTTACTTCTGCAATCCAAAACTGTTAATCCCTGATATTTACCTGCATTCTCATTCATGGTTCCGTCATTGTTTAGAAGGTTAATTTCTTCCAATTTATGTCTTCTGCCCAATTCAAAGTCATTGAGATCATGTGCCGGAGTAATCTTTACTGCCCCTGTTCCAAATTCGGGATCAACATATTCATCTGCTACAATCAATAATTCTCTCCCCACTATGGGTAATATTGCTGTTTTTCCAATATATTTTTCATATCTTGCATCTTTCGGATTTACCGCTATCGCTGTATCTCCCAACATGGTTTCCGGACGAGTAGTCGCAACGGTTATCAGTTCCTCAGAATCTTTTAAGGGGTAATTTATATAATAAAGATTGGCATTTTCCTCCCTTGATTCCACTTCAATATCTGCAATAGCAGTTTGACAACGAGGACACCAATTTACGACATAATTTTCCCGATAGATCAATCCTTCATTATAAAGTTGAACAAACACTTTTCTTACTGCTTTGGATAAACCATCATCCAATGTAAAACGGAGTCTCGACCAATCACATGAAAAACCTAATTTTTTTAGTTGTTCTACAATATTGTTTCCGTATTTTTCCTTCCATTGCCACACTTTTTCCTGGAATTTTTCTCTTCCCAAATCTTCTTTGCTTTGACCATTCTTAGCAATTTCTCTTTCCACCACATTCTGGGTGGCAATGCCTGCATGATCAGTTCCCGGTAACCAGAGTGTATTGAATCCTTCCATCCTCTTCCACCTAATTAATATGTCTTGAAGTGTATTATTTAATGCATGACCAATATGTAAAGAACCGGTAACATTCGGAGGTGGAATAACTATAGAATAATAATTGTTCTTGTCCTTATTATCTTTTGGATGAAAATATCCTTTTTCTACCCAGAAATTATACCAATTCTTCTCAGATTCTTCTGGGTTATATACGGTTAACATTTCTGTCTGGTTATTTTTCATTTTTATTACCTCCACTTACAAATATAAAAGACTCCTTGATTTTCCTAAAGGACGAAAGGAGTCTTTTCGCGGTACCACCTAAATTTCTATATAAATATTTTTTACTCTTCTCCGAATTGCTTGAATATTTTATCGATATAATAATACTATAGTAAAAACTTACTGTCAATGACAACTTTGGTGCCTGGCACAAAAGTTTACATTTATGACAACTCTGGTGCCAGGCACCAGAGTTGTCATTGATTCAAATTATTAAAATGGATTTTTAGTCAGTGCTATCTTTAATGCTTCGTCAATGTTATTAACTGCTACAAATTTAATCTTCTTTTTAATTCCTTTAGGTATTTCTTCTATATTTTTTAAATTTTCATTAGGAATGATGATGGTTTTAATTCCAGATTGATAAGCAGCTAATATCTTTTCTTTTAATCCCCCTACAGGTAATATTCTTCCCCTTAAGGTAATCTCTCCCGTCATTGCAACATCTTTTCGAACAGGTATTTCGGTAAGCGATGAAATTAAAGAAGTAGCGATAGTAATACCGGCGGACGGACCATCTTTCGGAATTGCACCTTCCGGAACATGAACATGAATATCACAGTTCTCATAAAAATTTTTTTCAATTTTAAACTTTTCCGATTTCGACCTAACATAGGTTAGTGCGGCTTTTCCGGATTCCTGCATAACCTCTCCTAATTGTCCGGTTAAAGTTAATTTTCCCTTTCCGGGCATGATTATTGTTTCGATAGGTAGTATCTCACCACCGGCTTCTGTCCAGGCTAAACCTGTTGCTAACCCAACTATGTCCTCTTTTTCGGAATTATCATTTTTATATTTTGATATTCCTAAATATTTTTTTAAATTCTTTAAAGTAATCTTTGTCTTTTTTTTCTTTTCACCATAGGCAATCTTTAAGGCTATTTTCCTGCAAATAGCTGCAATTTCTTTTTCTAATCCTCTTACTCCTGCTTCATGAGTATATTCTCTAATTATTTTTATTAGACACGCTTCAGATATTTCAACATTTTCTTTTTTAAATCCATGATTTTTTAACTGCTTGGGAATTAAATAATTTTGTGTAATTTTGATTTTTTCATACTCTGTATATCCTGGAATATTAATTATTTCCATTCTGTCTCTCAAAGAGTGTGGAATCTCATATTCTGCATTCGCAGTCGTAATAAAGAATACATTTGACAAATCAAAGGGTATTTCCAAATAATGATCGCTAAATACGCTATTTTGTTCAGGATCTAAAACTTCAAGTAATGCGGAGGTAGGATCTCCTCTGAAATCCATGCTCATCTTATCTATTTCATCCAATAAAAATACAGGATTATTGGTTTTTGCATTAATAACCCCCTGAATAATTCTTCCAGGCATTGAACCTATATAGGTTCTTCGATGCCCTCTTATTTCCGCTTCATCTCTCACTCCTCCCAGAGAGACTCTGATAAATTTTCTTTCCATAGCTCTCGCAACAGATTTTGTTAAAGATGTTTTACCAACACCCGGAGGACCTACAAGACATAATATAGCGCCCTTTTTACTCTGGCTTAATTTTTGAACTGCTAAATATTCCAATATTCTCTCTTTAATTTTCAATAAACCATAATGATCTTCATCTAATATTTTCTTGGTCTGTTTAATATTTAGATTTTCTTTGTCTTTTTTATTCCAGGGAAGAGATAACACACATTCCAGATAATTGGTAATAACGCCGCTTTCTGCTGACAAAAAAGGTGTTTTTTCCAAATGTGCTACTTCCTTCAGCAATTTCTCTTCTAAAGTGCTGGATAGCTTGAGTGTTAATATTTTTTCTTTAAATTCATTTGATTCTGGAGTGTTATTATCTTTATTTCCTAATTCTTTTTCGATTTCTTTTAATTGTTCTTTTAAATAATACTCTTTTTGAAATTTTTCCAAGGTGTCATCAACTTTATCTTTTATTTTATTTTCAATTTTTAATATATTATTTTCTTTTTTTATAATAGTAACTATTTTCTTTAATCGGTCTATAGGTTCTACTATTTCCAATAATTTTTGCTTGTTTTCCATATCGATGTTTAAATTTGAGGAGATAAGATCTGCTAATTTATCCGGCCTTTTTATATTGTCCATAGAAAACATAAACTCAGAAGGTAATTTACTGTTTAGTTCCAGATATTTTTCAAAACTTTTTACTGCATACCTCATTAAAGCTTCGGTTTTTATATTCTTCTGTAATTTTGCTTTGAATTTTTCAACTTTTACCTTCAAATATTCGTTACTTTCTTCTTTATTAACTATTTTTGCTCTATCGATACCTTCAATCAATATTTTTACAGTATCGTCAGGTAATTTATATATTTGAATAATCCGGGCAATAGTGCCCACAAGATAAAGATCCTCCATGCCCGGGTATTCTACTTCTCTATCTTTTTGCGAAACCACAAATATATTATTCCTATTGCTTATTGCTTCTTCCAGAGCTTTTATAGATTTTTCTTTAACGATGAAAATAGGGATTACCATATGTGGAAATACTACCGTATTTTTTAATGGTAATAAAGGCAGTATATTTTTATTGATATTATTTATTTTTTTATTATTGTTATTCATTTAGAAATTGTAACTCCCTTTTACTATGTTAATTAAATTAAGCAATTTACCAATTCTCCAATTCACCAATTCTCCAATTAGTCAATTTACCAATTCTTCAATTAAGATTAATTGACTAATCAACCAAGTTATCTTGCTTCTTTTATATTTTAGTTTTTTATTATTGTGTACAGAGATAAGGTCTGCCGTTACTCGTAACTTACAACTTTCATCTTCTCTCTATACTCTATTTTCTTTATCTTCACTCTCAACTCGAAACCTGTAACCTTCTTTATCTTTTCCCAAACTATATACTAAATACTGTTTTTCCTCGCAATTATTTCCCGCGTCTATACACTATACACTACTACTATACACTGCATACAGTTTTATACCCGCATCTTTTCCTGGACTATATACTATATACTATATACTGTTTTC
>Ga0222681_1000675_pt1 | contig 11480 bp, 7 predicted proteins | sample AntAcemetage1006_FD_179844 | JGI IMG/M metagenome (GOLD analysis project Ga0222681, IMG submission 179844) | Saline water microbial communities from Ace Lake, Antarctica - #1006 | ecosystem: Environmental > Aquatic > Non-marine Saline and Alkaline > Saline | place: Antarctica: Ace Lake... | reverse complement strand
ACGTCATACAACGACATCTAAAATCAGCTGATAGTTTGATTAACGATATAGTGTTGATATACGATATCACTAACGATTCATGGTTATGCGACAACAACAAATATTTCCAGAGTATGGTCAAGTTCGATACCAAGATATACGCAGGTAGTATCCTAAATAGCACGATATTCAGAGATAATATATGATACGACGATGATTGATCATGAATCCCGTTCGAGTATAAGACACAACGGATGAGTTTCGGTAACCCGGTAACAGACAAGAACTTCCAAGGGTTCGAGATAGCATGAGAGATCAACAGTTTAACGAGTTTGAATATAGATATATTACTAGACGACAGCACTATCAACAGTTTGAATATAGATTGATCAGAATACTCTACAGATCTATGAGATAACGCTATAGGTGACGCTCCGGTATGATGAGACCCTATATGATGAAACCTAGCTTCGTCAGATATGACACATTTCGAGAAAGTGGCTGATCATTGACAGGTGATGTTAGACGGTAAATCTATACTACTATATATATACGGTGAAGAGATATGACAAAGGTTCTATCTAGATTACCTATCATTCTTCGTAAAAGGTAGAGTGAATAGCTATGAATTACGCGATAAATTTTAGATTGTTACTAATAAAAGATGGGTTCACAATTAAGCAATATCAAATTCCAACTAACAAGCACATGTACAGCAACACAAGCGGCTGCTACCACTTTTACTGTAACTAACGACACTATAGAGGATAAAGTGATAACAGCAACCAACGCTAGCGTGTTGATAAGCTCTTTGAACGGTAAAGTCATCGAGAGGTTTGTTGGTACGTTCGCAGCTGGTACATTCACTATAACAAGTAGATGATTAACAAGCGCAGATTCAGAGACAGAAGATACAGATCTCCAGAAAGAACGAAGAGTGTGATCTATCGGTAAGATAGTGGCGTTCGCGTTCGATAACCTGGATGTAAGTAACGACTGAACATGACCAGAGATAAAATGAGATATAATATTCAGCTGAGATAACACATTCAGCGGTATCGATACATTCACTAAAGGGTTGAACGTACCGGTATTCGCAGACTCTACAGCAAGAGACGCAACTATAACAAGCCCAGCTAACGGTATGGAATGTTATCTAACAGATACATGAGAGTTTAATGATTATACAGCATGATCATGGGAATCAAGAACAAGCGGAAGTATAACACCTAACGCTAGTGTAACTGTAGCAGGTAAAGTAGAACAAGCTACAGACGCTCAAGTATGAGCAAACACAGAGACAGGAGAGACATGAGCACCGTTGTTCATTAACCCTGATAGTGTAGTAAAGACATCATGATCAGTATATACACCAGCATATCTTACAGGTGGAAGTTCAGCTACAGCATGGTGAGCTACATGGACATGAGTAACTGATTGAGAATTCACTATAACAATAGATTGAACAGCAAGAGATATAACAGGATTAGATTTTAGTTCTACTACTGATGAAGATTGAATCGCTGCAGTAATCCAAACATGAATAAGAGATACAACAACTAGCACAGAAACATGTGTATGGAGTACAGATCATTTTATAATAACAAGTACAAATACAACAAGTTCTAGTGCAGTAACGGTAACAAGTGCTGTATGAGGTTGAACATGAACAGATATAAGTTGAGTATGAGCTACAGAATATATGGATTCGGAATCATGAGTATGAACAACTACATCAGCAGTAAGTGATACAACACAAGACGAGAATAAACTACCGGTATTAGACGCTACAGGTAAACTAGCTAGCTGATTTATGGATACGTATGTAGAAGCTACGGTAGATGCAGCAAAGAAGTTTGGTTGAGATGGTACTGATTGAGCGGTAGACTGAACAGCAGATATAACATTAACAGGAACAAATAGTACACTAATAACTAAAAATTACACATCATGGACAGCAGGAACAGCAGCTAGAACATTTAGTGTTGGTACATTGACAGGATGTGTGTTTATCATAAAAATACAATGAGATTGTGATCTAACTAATTGGACTATAGATTGAATAGGTGGAATAGGAGCATATGACGCATGAGCAGCACCTAGTGGAGAATCAGCTAGTTGGATGCAATATGTTGTAGCAACAGCATGAGCTACAGGAGCATCTAGTGGATATGCTTGAGGATGATGAGCAGGGTTCACAGCAGATGGATCAACAGCATCAACATGAGCTGCAGGATGAGTAAAACCAGCACGACAACAACTTATAGATATTATACCTAGCAGGAAATACTTATGATGCGCATGAGCAACAGGATGAAGTTCAGAAACAGTTAACACTCATAGTGTTACTGGATGAGGTTGATGAGCTATGATTATCTTCGAAGTGTGAGGTAACCTAACAGTAGATTCAGGGACAACAGATATAGATGTATCAGGATGAGCAGGATGAGTAGCGACAGTATGAGAAAATACTGGATGAGGTGGTTGAGGTGGTTGAGTGTTCGTTATGTTATATAACGGTACATTAACAGGAACAACAACACCTACAGTATTAGGATGATTAGGTTGAGCTGGTTCCGTTAATCAATGATGAGCAGGATGAGTATGAGATTACTTAATAGAAAAGAACACAGTATTTGCATAGAAAAATTTATCATATAAATAACAGAAGATGGCAGGATTAAGTTCAGCAGCATATGGTAGGATCATGGCACAAGCAGCTAAACAATGAATAAGTGCTAGTACCGTCAACAATAAAGCAACGAGTTTGGGTTATTCAGTACCTTGAAACTCTAGTCCTAGTAGTTCTACTAACGGATCAAGGGATATAGGTGGTAGGACATACAGCTCTAGCGGTCAGTATATGTGATATACTAACAACCAGTCATCTGGTAGTTGATTACCTGTTAGTACGCCAAGCTTGACATCGACCAAAAGGACAGATTATTTCGGTGATGTTAACAAGAACAGATCAAACACAGCCAAATATACATGAAGTTGAGTACAACTATCTGACCAATCATCATTACAGACAAATTCAGAAGACTTCAAACCTATATCACTTACCAAAGATATGAGCCAATACGGTGAAGCTATGAAGATAGCTGAAGGTAAGATGCCATGACTACTAGAATCTAGGAACGATATCATAGCTACAAACCTATACGGTACATGAGCAAAAACAAAAGACGATATTAGAGCGTATCTAGCACAACAATGAGGATTCAGTTCAGCCACCGCTATAGATAGACAGAACACGGTAGAGTCTATAGCTGCTAGGATGGGTATCACTAAAGATACACTATCAGTAGAAGACCAGTTGATGAACGACGCAGACGCAGAACTAAACGAACTTAAATTAGAGAAAGATAAAAGTTTACTATGGAAAGAGATAGATCATGTATCTGGCGAAGATGTTAGAGAGTTGAGTGATTCAGAACTACAACCATTAGCGGATAAGTTAGGGATGACGTTAGAGGACGCTAGAGCTTACGAGCAAGAGAGATTAGCTAGTCTACAAGAATACAAAAGACCGTATGACGAAGCGGTAGCTCAACAAGAGTTAGATAAAGCTAGAGGGATAGAGGACGCAGATACAGCGCTACAAAGAGCGTTAGACACTAACGAGAATAACATATCAGACGTAACAAGGGACGCTACTAGAGCTATCCAAAGCTCAGAGATGATATGAGCGTTAAAATGATATAACCAATCAGAGTTACGAAGACAAGGACTTACTAGCATCCAAACAGACGCTGACGAGTTATTAAGAAGGATCAGAGTAGATATGCAGAACGATACAGACGACACACTCAAATACAAGACCAGACTATCAGAAGATTTCGTTACCAGTATGGATACTCTGAACGCTGACTGGAAATCTAGCATGCAAGACGAGAGATTACGAGGTACTAACACTATCAACACATTATTAGAGAAATATAGCCCATCAGAAGATATCTTGACAGACGAGCTAAACAAATTCGCTAAAGAGTTCGGGATGAGAGGTTCAGAGATCATGCAGAGATATGTAAGTATGTATAAAGAGATAACTAACGACGCGTACGAGAAAGAAGCACAGATAGCCAACATCAACAACATATACAGCCAGATAGCAGCAAGAGAAGCTGCTATGAGCGAAAGTCCATCAGGAACACTAACAACAGCAGAGATATCATCATTATTAAAGATGAGAGACAACCCTGAAGCTAGCGACGAGACTATAGCATGGGTAAACAGTATGCTAGGTATATGATCACAACAATCACAATACGACCAAAAACCATATACACCAGTAACACAATCAACCCTAAATAACGCTATGGGTACATTATTACAATCATCTAACGACCCTAACGCTATAACGAACCAAAGCCTACAATGTTGAGCATGAGTCAACGATCGGTTACAGAGCTTCGGTGTTTCAGATGTGAATATGTTTGTAGACCCTATCAACGCTAAGACAGCACAAACAAACAGCGATACAGCAACAATAGGAAGTGTAGCGGTATTCGATTTCAATAACGATTACGGTCATGTAGGTATAGTGACCAAAGTAGACGGTAACGGTAATCCTACAGAGATAGCTGATTGGAATTGGGGATCAGACGAGAAATATAGTGTACATAATATCGACGCTAACCAACAATCAGCTATAACATGATACTTCGACCCTACTAAAGCGCAACAAACACAAGAAACACAATATGAAGAACACAACTGAATAACTTTATGACCACAATATGAAGTATTATCTGCTAGTAACAAAAGTATAGTTAAATGATTATTAGACTACAAAATATCACTACCACCAAGAAACAAAGAATACAACAATATAATATGAGCAACAATGGAAGCTAACTCAGAATGGAGTGATGTAACATACAAAGAAAGATATGATTTCAAGAAAGTATGGAATAAATCACTTATCTGATGATGAAACCTATCTAAAGTTGCTACAGCGGTACAGCATCTATGAGAGCTAGAAAAATTATGAAATGAGCTTGAATGACAATCAAATATCCAAGTAAAGAATAAAATCACTAACCGAGCTAAATGAGCGTTAGGTGATCCCAAGATAACAAGTTATGAGGTAGCAGTATCAGCTGTTGTCAGTGAGTTAGCTGGAGCGTATAAAGGTAACGCTAGTGCTAGTGAAGCTGATGTTAAAGCGTTTAGAGATGATGTATGAATAGAGTTATCACCTAAACAGATGCTAGCTTTTGTAAATGAAGCAGCACATTTATTATTCGGTAAAATAAATACTGAAGCAGAATGATATTATTGAGTTATGTGAACAGAACCATTAAGTATATTTACTCAAGATTGACGAGATTATTTGTTAAGTAAATGACTAAACGTAGATTATTATTTCAAATCACCAGAAAGATCATGAGTGGTTGATATTGATACACAATGAGAGATAACACAGCCAGAGACATGAGAATGAACAATACAATCAGTACCAACAAGCCCATACTCAAGACGACAATAGTAATTTATATGTAAACGATGATATCATGGCAGGATTAACACCAAACTATTGAGGTATAGACCTAGGGTTCATGGATACACCATTAAACAGGAACACTACAGTCAACAGACAATCAAATATAGAGACTTCACCTAGTGTGGAGACCCCAGATATTCCTATGAGTAAAATGCCCACACAAGAACCTAAAATAGATACAGCTAATCTTAAACAAGATCCGTCTATGATGAGCCAAGTACCACAACAATCATTAAAAGTAGATCTCAAAAGAAAACAGCTAGATATGCAGACACAACTAGACCAATCACAGAATATATGATACACACCATGACCAGCACCAAGTTTGATGGACAACGAGGTATTTATGACACCAGAATACCAAGCAGAGTTAGACACAAAACCATATCTAAAAGAAGCGTGGGCTGAATTAGATCAATGAAGGAACTATGATGCAGCATTTAGAGATATAGTAAATGGTATGACTGAAGAAGAGCTAACTACCAACTATTGAGATATAGATGTAAACCAACAAAGATCGTTATTATGACTAGCAGCAGATATACAAGCAGGTATGCCAGTAAGTGAATTACAGATGTATAGTGATTTACCTAGACCATTCTTAAAAAAACTACTTAAAGATAAAGATCTAGCTAAGATGTGGCATGGTAGAGCGTTTAGTGATAAAAGAGAATCAAAATTCGAATATCCTACACTAATAACAGAAGACAATCTAGCAGATATGGATATATGGGAAAGACTTAAAGGTAACCAGAAGATATCAGAATCATGATGGGAAGCGTCATGAAACAAAGAAGATACCACATTATCATTCCTATGAAACGAAGCACACCTATGATTAGCAGCAAGACTAGTTGGTAATATACCAGCAGGATTCAGGACGATGATGTCGTTTATGGGTAACTTTTTTACCGATCCAGAAGTAGTTATAAAAGATATGGCTAACGGTATAGCACAATGAGCTAAATGAGTACGACAAACAGCGTCTACTGAATGAGCTGCAGGAGCTATAACAACAGTAAATCAATTAGCTGATCTAGTTGTAACCAACCCAGAATTGGTATATGGTTGACAGTTTACTAAGATGATGAAGCAATGAGCTGGTAAAATATTCAATATAGCAGATCAAGCATTAACACAATGAGCAGCATCTATAACAAAAACATCATGACCATGACAAACATCCCAGTATAAATGATCACCATTACACGCATACGCTACTGATTATATATTAGGTAAAACTAAAACAAAAGTAGCGTCATATTATAACAAAGGTAAGATACCAAAGAATTTCAAGGACCTAACATCTAAACAACAAGCAGATGTACGATCACAAGCTTCGTATGATGTATATAAAGACGTATACGGTAAATATCCAGAAGGATTCAAAGTACCGTATGCTAACGAATGACGAACAATAGATACCACACCATACCAAGCACCACAAGCGCCAGGTCATGTTCCAGGTACAGCTACAAGCACCATGAAAGCGTCACCGTTCAACCAATGAGTGAACGCTGAAGGTATGGCTACTATAAGACCGGTAGTAAGAAGAACAAAGACTATTGATTCGTTTATTGACCAAGGAACAGCTAACACTATAAAGAACCTCAAAAATGATGCAGGTAGGGTGAAAGTATATGAAGACCATATAGAATGAGCGCAGACATTATTAGAGAATAAAGACGTTATCCCTTATATATTTGATGAAGCTGGTAACCCAACAACATCAACCATACAATACACAGCAGTAAGCCAAGCGATAGCAGAAACCAAAACAGATATATGGAATTTAGTTGAACCTATGGTAGATGAAGCTACTAACGCTGGCGCTACCGTTGATGTAGCTCCGTTAGTTGAGAGTATACAAACATCTATGCAATGATCAGTATTAAGTGACTGAACTATGATCCCAGGCGCAGAATCAGCTTACAGTACTATGAACAAATACCTTAATATGTTGATAGACGAGAACGGTACATCAAAAACAATGAGTGTTTCAGACGCACAAAGGATATCACAAAGTATAAATAGACAAACCAAAGCATTGTATAACGGTTGAGGTTGAGACATATTAACCAACATAGCATTAGAGGGTATAAATAGACAACTTAGACCAGCTATAGACACAGCTGTAGAGAAAGTGTTAGATACGCCATGACTTAAAGATCTCAAAAAAAGACGATGATCATTGACCAATATAGAGCCATCAATAACCAAAAGATGACAGGTTATAGACAGACAGCCAAAAGCGTGACTCTTTGGATGACTTTCTGATATATACGGATGAGCAGAATTATGATGAGCAGTTGCTAATTTTGCTATGGGTAATATAGGATGAGGTATAAGCGGTCTAATAAAGGCGTGATCAGTAAAACTTATCAACAAATATATTAAAAATAAGAATGATAGAAATAGAGCGTTAGCTAAGATGTTCATGGAGGTAGATAAACAGATGAAAGGGTATAAGATACCTGGATGATATAGAGGTATCAAGATCAAACCTAAAACTAGACCTACAGCAACAGAATGAACACCGAAACTAGAGACAGAAACAGTTATGAAAGCTACAGAGGTTAAACTAAATAGAGCCGAGAAACTGAAAGCTAGAGCAGCTAAAGAGAAAGTTATCGCTAAAAACAAAGTGGTAGATAAAGCTAAATTTGATGAGGTTAAGAAAAACGGTACAGAGATAGAGGATAGCAACACATGGAAAGAATGAGATATATCTGAACTAGGTACATTAGAGTCAGGTATAATATTAGAATGAAGGATCAGGAAAGTCAAGATCGATGGTGAGCTTATACTAGAATGAGACGCTGAACCTGTATACAGACTAAGTAAAGCAGATATCAAGAAAACCAAAGCAGACGCATTAGATACGTTCACTAAAGAGATGGAGGAATGAAGTCTAGCTACCAAGAAATGAGAAGGTAAGATAGACCTCAAAGAACAGAAGATATGAGCAGGAAGGAATATGGCGATGGAAGCTATCCTAAAAGAGTACGGGATCAAGAGTATCGAAGACCTACCAAACGATGTAGCTATGAAAGTTATCGAAGCAGCAAGAAGCAGAAGCACAAAGATGGAAGCGGAGATAGATGAGCTATTAACACCATACAAGAAAACATCCAACACTAAAGCTGAAGCTATAAAGAAAACTAACTCACCTATGGATCTAGAGACAGGTAAACCTAAACCTACAACAAACAAGGTTGAATGACTAGAGACCAAGAGATGATTATTCTGATGAGAGGAAGCTAATAACAAAGGGATAGATATCCCAGCAGATACAGCTAAAGCGCTAAGAGCAGAGAAAGGGTTGAGTGCTGACGACATCATGAAGAAATACCCAGACATCCAGCTAAAAAGAGATGTACCGGTAAAAGATATAAACGAGTTATCGTTAGATAAAAGTATGAAACTAGCTACAGAGGTTAAGTGATTATGATCTGTATTTGCTGAATGACCTTGATATTATTTCACCGACTCTATTTCTGAAGCTCAATGATATGGAGATAGTATTATAGAGTTAGATATAAAAAAATGAACTAACTTGTTAGAGAAGACATCACCTAAACTAACAGATAAACAGATAGATGATATATTAGGTTCGTTTGATAAAGAGATATTAGATGATGCATGATCCGATCGATCGGAAAATTATGATGATGGTATAAATCAAATAAAAGATATGATAAAGAAAAAAGATAACCCGTTAGATCAGTTAATTGATATACGAGCTGAGATATTGCATAGACAAGACCCAGAGAAGTTTGTAAAAGCAATGAAAGATAACGGTATAGATGGTATCGTTATAAAGAAAGACTGAAGTAACCATTATATACTATATAACACATCCGCTTTTGAATCGATAAATAACACCAAATAAATAAACTTTTTAACCCTTATTATTAAAACGATGGCAACACTAGATGTAAGAAATTACGATTACGCTTCGTTCTCTGTACCTAATGCAACAACAGATTACGATGTGAAGACCAACCAAACAGCTTTATTCTCTGAGGTAGATAACGCTGGATATGTTAAGATAGAATCAACAGCAATCATCACAGTGAAGTTCAACGAGACCACTAAAACAGGTATCCCGTTTGTAGCTAACGAAGCACAAGAGTTCGGTAAGAACTTCATCCCTATCAGAAGTATCAGCAACTTGTATATAACTAACGCTAGTGGATGAGCCGCTACTGTACAGGTTATATTAGCTGCACCAGATGACGGTGTAAGTACCACTAACTAGTTTTATTCTTTAAGAAAAGGTGTACATGAACGAATTTGATAAAAAGAATCTAGAATTATCTGATATCACTACTAAGGTGTTGAATCTAAGAAATGAGTTCAATACCATAAACGAGATGATAAAGAACCGTAACGAGGATCTAGCGGTAGTTAAAACAAAACTAGACACCACTAACGATAACTTAACGAAGCTATATAACGAGATAGACAAGAAACATAACTTAGCTATGGATAAAGTCAGAGACGAGGAGACAAGGATCAACGAAATCCAGAGAACTAGGAATATCGATCTCAATAATAGAGAATCAGCTATAACACAAGCATGAATAGACATAAAAAAGATGAAAGCTGATATAACACAAGCTAAAGATAATATCAAGCTCTTAGAATCCAAAACCAAACAATGAGAACTACTATACGCTAACAAAAATAAGGTTTTAGATGAAAAGATAGCCGAATATACAACTAAATCACTAGAATGTGACCAGGAGATAGACGGAGCGAAGATAAGTAAAGACGTCAACGATATCAAAGAGAAGAATCTAGACGACAGAGAGTTGGAGTTGATAGCAAGAGAACAGAGGGTAGAGAAAATAGAGACTAAGATCGATACTAGAGAACTTGAGATGAATACACAAGAACAGAAGATAGCTAAAGATATAGCTAACAGTAACAAACTATTACAAGAGATAGCTTTATTTAATAGAGACTATATAACTAACAAGAAAGATCTAGAGGAGAGAGAACACAAACAATGACAGATAGATAAAGATAACAAAGAGAGATCTAAACAACTAACTATATTAGAGATGAAGATCAAACAGAAAGAGAGAGACAGAATTTAATGTTTTATCATATAAATTAACACAATGGCTATAATATTACCAAATACATGTCCATGGGCAGCCACATACACGTTCGTTGATGGTAACCAGAACCAACTATCACTCATAGATAATCTACCTATGAAATACACTAACACAATAGTTGTGACTAACTTAGACGATACCAACAACGTGTATATTAGTCCTAAGACATGAGCTACTAGCGAGACAGAAGAGTATACTCTTAAACCAGGACTGACTATCAGTTTCGATTGGAGAGAAGACGCTCAATTTGATTTATTTATCAGAGGTACAAGTGCTAGTAAAATAACTTACTTTATATGTTAACACATTAAGACATGGCAATAGTGAATATAATAGGTGGATGAGGGACATGAAGCTCTTTTGTTGACCCTATGACTACAGCATGAGATATTATTATAAGAAACAGTAGTAACGCTACAGATAGATTAGCGATAGGAACAGCATGACAGGTACTGAAAGTCAACGCTTGAGCCACAGCATCAGAACGATGATCAGCAGCTTCAGGTTGATGAGCGCCTAACGTTAAGAGGATGTTAATCCAAAGCATATAAAACTATTTTAATCTTTAATATACTATACTATGAAAACTATCAATTTAACAGCAACAACTGACAGCTTAGAGTTAGTTCTAATAGACGCTGTAACAACAACAGCATTAGATTGGACTTGTCATTATTACGATACTACTATAGCTGATGGTACGGTATTAGAGTGAGTATATACAGGAACAACTAACGACACAACAGCGGTAACGATATGTGCTGCACCAGCATCAGGACACGTAAGAACTATCAAAGACTTGAGCGTATATAACGCTGATACGGTTACGGCTGCTGTTATAGTACAGTTCAACGCCAACTCTA
>Ga0222681_1000674_pt1 | contig 11487 bp, 12 predicted proteins | sample AntAcemetage1006_FD_179844 | JGI IMG/M metagenome (GOLD analysis project Ga0222681, IMG submission 179844) | Saline water microbial communities from Ace Lake, Antarctica - #1006 | ecosystem: Environmental > Aquatic > Non-marine Saline and Alkaline > Saline | place: Antarctica: Ace Lake... | reverse complement strand
GTGCTTTCGGATTTTTCTATGACGGGACTGTCTGTCATATCGCATACAACGAGGATACATAGGAAAAGTCTGACCCCGGCAGCTTTTTGCCCGGTGGGGAGAAGTGAGGGATACAACCTCCCTTCCTTTAAGTGGACAGAAGAAGAAGGCGAAGCTATGAATGAGAGGGACGTCATAAAAGAAAATAGAGACAGTGACCATAAGGGCAGTGAATGATGTGATAAGCGTTTATCGGAGTTGTTTGGGGAGCGGGAAATGAAAATCTATCTGGACGTCTGTTGTTTGTGCAGACCATTTGATGATCAGACGATGGGGCGAATCCGTTTGGAAGTGGCCGCAGTCCAGGAGATTATCCGTCGTTGCTCAACGCAGGAATATATCCTGGTTAGCAGTGAAGCAATAACCGAAGAACTCTCAAAAATCCCGGACATGAGAAAACGGCTTCGCGTGGAGAAGATAACATCTGTGGCAGAAGAATATCTGCTCATTGATGAGGAAATCATCTCGCGGATGTATGATTTCATTTCGATGGGTGGGGATGTGATGGATTCACTCCACGTCGCCTGTGCTGAAAGGGCAGGTGCAGTGTTCCTCACAACTGATGATAACTTGGTAACATTTTATAAGTCGCATCAACTCATACAGATACGTATAGAAAACCCCGTTATATGGTTGAAGGAGGAAAACAGATGAGCGCTAAAACATTACACCAGATTCAACAGGAGGGACTTGACCTGCTGGTTGACAAGCTTGGCCCGGATGATGCAATCCGGTTTCTCCGGATCTATGAAACGGGAAGTGGTGACTGGACATCCGACCGGAAACAATACCTGGAGAAAGACCCGGACAAAATTATTAAAAATATCATGGAGCGGAGAAAAAAATCACCTGCTCTGTGAACTTCGCCTCTATTTTTCCCTGCATACAAACCGGATCCAACAATGTGGACCGATACGTTCACCGGGAGAAAACCACTATTGTGGTAAAAGACGTCCCGGCTCAGGTATGTATAAATTGTGGGAAGGCGTACGTATCTGTCAATAATCCCCTTCTGAAACCGTCCTTATAAAATCACACATATCCTGGCCTTAAGTCATTAAAACGTGTACATCCTCCACAAAATAAGTTGTAAAAATGTGTACGTTACACACATAATATATATTTAAAAGGCCAAATTCATTTTATGAAGCGGTTTATTTACGACACCCTGCTTGAATGGAAAGACAGCGGGAATCGTAAACCGGTTATTCTTGAAGGAATTCGGCAGTGTGGAAAAACGTGGATATTAAAGCATTTTGGCGAGGCAGAATTCAAAGACGTCGCTTATTTTAATTTTGAATATGATGACCGTCTGCAAAAGATATTCGAAGGCGACCTGAATGTTTCAAGAATAATTAAAGACCTCGGCATTCTAAGAAACAAATACATCCAGCCCGGAAATACCATCCTTATATTAGATGAAATCCAGATTTGCCCGCGTGCTATAACCTCACTCAAATATTTCTGCGAAAACCTGTCTGAACTCCACGTCGTTGCCGCCGGTTCCCTATTAGGAGTTGCTGTTGCACAGATGGGAAAAAACATCTCCTTTCCGGTTGGCAAGGTGCAGATGCTTAAGATGTATCCTCTCAATTTCGCAGAATACCTCCTGGCAATGGGGGAGGAACTCCTGTATGAACACCTCAGAAGCATGTCCACGGATGAAAAAATTTCCGCCGCATATACAGGCAAACTGGAAGAAGCATATCGTGAATACCTGATCACCGGAGGTATGCCTGAGGTTATTAACTCATGGGTAAATAACCACGACATCGGAATTGTAGAAACGATACAAAGTGAGATTCTCGGTACTTATGAAAAAGATTTTGTGAAATATGCCTCTGTATCCGAATTTCCAAAACTTTCCCTGATTTGGCGCGCAATTCCGGCACAGCTTGCAAAAGACAATCAAAAATTTATGTTTGCCCATGTAAAAAAGGGAATGCGTGCCCGGGATTTGGAAGACTCACTGCAATGGCTGATTTCAGCAGGGCTTATCTATAAAGTAGAAAAAGTCGGGCGACCGTATATTCCTATTACGACATATGGAGATTGTACGTATTTCAAGATCTATTTCTCCGATGTAGGGCTTTTACGCAGAATGAGCAAATTCCCGGCAGATGTTGTTTTTGATACCTCTCCGCTGACTGCTGATATGCGGGGAATTCTCACGGAAAATTTTGTGCTGACAGAGCTAATTGCAAATGATTCCCAAAACCTCTTTTTCTGGAAATCAAAAGGGATTGCTGAGGTTGATTATATCATTCAGAACGGTGTTGATGTCATTCCGATTGAGGTTAAATCAGCAAAAAGGACCCGCTCAAGAAGTCTTGCAGAATACAGAAAAAAATATACTCCACGTATTACTGTCCGGACAAGTCTTAACAATATTGCAGGACATTCGGATGACTATGGCGAGGTTTTAGAGATCCCGTTATATCTTCTCTGGAGACTGAAAACATATCTTTGAGAATCTTAGAGGATGTGACCCATTTTTTGCATATCCGGGGCTAAGAATAATATTTTTTCCATCTCTCCCAAAGCAGGCTTAAAATCAGCCTTAATTTTTGGTGTTGATTACGAAGCGGTGTATGAGACCATACGAGGACGTTTTCTGGTGTATTAACGGTACCGATTCATATCAGGGTGAGGGGGGGGGTCAAACTGATATGAAAAATGGGGGTGAATAAGTGAACAACTGAATCCAACAATGTGGACCGATACGTTCACCCGGAGAAAACCATGAAATGCGTAATCTGTACGAACGGTGAGACAAAAGAAGGTACGACAACGGTTACTTTTGACCGGGAGGGAATCACTATTGTGGTAAAAGACGTCCCGGCTCAGGTCTGCATGAATTGTGGGGAGGCGTATATTGATGAAAAAGTCGCCCATGATCTTCTCACCTACGCTGAAAAAATGGCTGAAAGCGGTACACAGGTGGATATCCGCACATATGTTCCGGGTATGGCAATCCCCTGTTAACCCAACTCAATTTTAAAGAAATTTTTCTCATTGCTTTTCATGTGGAAGGCATGGCTGGACAAGCTCAAATTAAAACAATACATTCAGGAAAACTGTGATATAATTACCGGACTAAATGAAAATATCTGTGGAAAGCACTGGAATACCCTCCGGCTGGTGAAAGCTGTATCGGCAGAAACACCAGCAATGAGGATGAGGGTACAGAAACAGAACCCGTGGATATCTATCAGGAATCCATGCAGCTAACAATGAGTGAGGTATAGAACATGAACACCATTTCATTCGACCAGAAAAATGCGATTCTCGACGAGAACCTCGCATCACGACGCACGCAGCGGTCATTTCGCGAAGAAGAGCCGCCAGAGGAAGAGATCAGCCGCATCATCCACGCCGGTCTTCTTGCGCCATATGCCGCTTTAGCGGTGGGAAAATCCAATGACTACTTCAGGCGTTTCTTCGTGATACGAAAAGGGTCTCAGGCCATGGAAACGATCCTCCCCCTTGTGATGGCGAAAGTGGAGGCAGGCATCGCGAAGCTTGAACCTGCAATGGAACACGACGCCCATCTCCGGGAGCAGGCCTCCGGGTTTATCCGGCGCCTTAGGATGTTCCGGGATCAGGGAATGGTATCCGGCATAGGAACCGCTCCATATTACATTGTAATTGCCGAACGACGGGGCTTCCCGCCGGTCGAGCTCCAGTCGCTTGCCCACTGTCTGGAAAATATGTGGCTGAAAGCGACTGCCTTAGGGCTTGGTTTCCAAATAGTCTCAATCACCGCGGAGATGGCAGATGATCCTGACTTTTGTAAACTCCTCAGAATTTCCGCCGGCAAATGGGCGTTAATGGGCTGTGCAGTGGGTTATCCTCAGAAAGAACTCCCTCCGGCAGTCCGGCCTTCGATTGAAGATGTTACACGCTGGCTGGACTAAACCACGGTGATATGGAAATCAGAAACAAAGAGATAATACCTTTTTTTGACTTTGGAAAAACCCATAACCAAAACCGAATATTCAAGAAAATTCTTCGGTGTCTTTTCAAAGATAACACACATTGATGTGAAATTATTCACGCGGCTGGTCTGGACCCGAATAATCTGGCCCTGATGGACTGGATGGAAAGATACCGGCAGCAGTGTAAGGAGATGAGGGTATGAATGAAGGGAGATAACTCCCTTCTTATTTTATCAAAGGGGGATTAAATGCCGGAACCGCTGTTACGTAGCTATCCGGTACTCGCCCGGTGGCACAGTCATTTCAAACCGCACTCCTTCACCCGGTACACCCGTCTCCCGAATCGTAATTCCGGTAAGAGCAAGAATATCCCGGGCCAGAAAGAGCCCCAGACCAGTATTCTGGCCAACATCCCGGTCAAAGATTTTTTGTTTCATCTCAGGGATTACGCCCGTTCCGTTATCCTCATAAATGAGGATCAGAGACCCATCTGACTCAACAGAATGGAGACGGATCTCTGTGACTTTTTCTCCGTGCCGGATGGAGTTATCGATTAGATTTTGAAAGACGATCTTCAGCATCAAATCAGCATAGACCTCAATAGTGTCGATGGATGATTTCAGAGAAATATCCGGCAAAACGTCCAGTTCGGCTGTAATGAGCTCGCACCGCTGCCACTGCGGATCACTACTTCCAAGGTTTTCATAGGTTCGTGTAAATTCAATCTCTTCGTAAATATCATCGACAATTTTTTCAATTAAATCGATTTTTTCAGTCAGTTGAGGTGTCGGCGTCTCTTCCCGTAACATATCAATTGCAAAAAAAAGAGCAGTTATTTTATTAACAACGTCGTGCCGGGTGATGCCAGTCAGCAGGCGAAGCTTATTGTGTGCCTCTTTCAGGTCGGTCTGCATCTGCTTGATCTCCGTGACATCGACCAGTGATGCGATTGTCTTACCACTCTCCGGCAGACTTCCGATAGTCATCGCGATATATTTCAGTTTTTTATTCTTGCCCATCACCCGAAACTCATACATCTCTGGTGCATCGTCTGATTGCTTGAGGCGCTCCTGATGATGATCGAGCATCATCGCCAAATCCTCAGGGACGATAAACTCTTTCCATGATTTCCTGCCTTCCACCTGGTCTTTCTGATAGCCGGAAAGACGTTCGAATTCAGTGTTAACAAGTGAAATCGTGGTATCTTTTTCAATAATAAGTGAGGCAGAACCGGTATGTTCAAAGAGTGTACGGTAGGTTTCTTCTGAATGTGAGAGCACCTGGTCAGCCCGGACAATTTCTGTGATATCACGCCCGACCGACTGATATTCTAACAAGGTGCCCTTTTCATCAAAGAATGCCTGGGTGTTCCAGTGCTGCCATCGATTCTCCCCTGAGGGTCCAAGGGTCTGTTCACGGAAGGATGCCGTCGGATTCTCGGGAGTTAATGTATGGAATTGATTTCCTACCTTCTGGCTTTCACCTTCCGGCATCAGAGGTGTAAATCTCTTACCAATGAGATCATCTCTCTTCTTTTCGAAATAACCACAAAAAGCCTCATTAACGTAGCTATACTTCCAGTCCGGCGTGAAACGGCAGACAAATTCAGTCTGCTCGTCAAGGATGCTCTGGTAGAGTTCCTTCTCGGTCTGAAGCTGTTGTTGCATTGTCTCCAGTCGTATCTCGGTCTGGACTATCTCAGTTACGTCCCGGCCTACAGATTGGTACTCTGTGATCCGGCCGTTTGAGTCGAAGAATGCCTGAGTATTCCAGTGCTGCCAGAGTTCCTCACCTTCGGGTCCGAGAGTCTGTTCACGGAAAGATGTCGTTGTGTTGTCGGGAGTTAACGTATGGAACTGATTTCCTACCTTTCGGCTTTCAGCTTCCGGCATCAGAGGGGTAAATCTCTTACCAATGAGATCATCCCTCTTCTGTTCGAAATAACCACAAAAAGCCTCATTGACGTAGCTATATTTCCAGTCCGGCGTGAACCGGCAGACAAACTCAGTCTGTTCGTCAAGAATGCTCTTATGCAGTTCATCACTCAATTTGAGCTGTAATTCTGCCGTTTTGCGGCGGGAAATATCACGGATTGACTCAAGTGCTCCGGTAATGTTCCCATTGATGTCCCGAAGAGGGAGAGCAACAACTGAGAGATAGTTTCCTTCACCACCTTGCCATCCCGGAAGGTATGTTTCTGCTGTGATCCTCTCACCATTCTGCTGGACATTTTCATAATAGGAAAGAATTTCCGGGTCCTGCTTCAGTACGGCATCAATCAGCATTGGTCTTTTTTCACCGTAGAATGGGATACTGTAGGCAGAGTCTCCGTTCCCCAGCATCGTTGATGCAGGAATATCAAACATATCTTCCAGTGCTTTATTCCATACAGTAATCGATCCCTGGAGATCAAAGGCAAAAACTGCTTCCGGGAGAAGACTGATCAGATCTGCCATCTGATTGCCAGGTTCATGGGTTCCCGGAGCGATATTTGTGGCATGTATAATTAGCTGTTTCAGCTGCTCAAACTGATCAGCAGGATGATTTTGTTTCTGAAGAGAATAGGTAGAACTGGCATTTAAGTTCTGGAGAATATTGGTTGCCGGGTCAGTTCCGGAAAAAAAGATGAATGGAATATCCTTATTTGTTCTCCGAAGAGTGGAAAGAAATGTCAGAATGTCCATCTCTGACATCAGGGAACCGCAGACGATAGCGTCATAGGTTCTCGTTCCAAGTTTTTTTAGTCCTTCTCCGCCTGATGGTGCCGTATCGACAGCGAAATCTCCGGTGTGTTCTATGTATTGTTTGGTTAATTTAAGCAGTGTGACGTCGTCATCCACATACAGAACAGAGAGGGCATGATTGGTGTCATTCATGACAGGATCCGCTCTCTGATTAATTGAGTACTGACCGTGGGTGATCTTGATATTTATGGGTTGTTAATTGATTCGGAATCTGTCACACGTTTGTCCAACGATTCCCTCAACTGGTTGGACAAACTTTATACAGGGCAAATTGGTTATGGAAAATCTTTTTAAATCATTGTTTGCAACCACTCCGTATGACCTCATCTGATGATATCGAAAAAGCGAAAGAATTCTTTGCCGCTGATTCCTTCGCACGGGAGAACAGGGTGGAACTTGTAGCGGTCTCCTCCGGGCGGGCTACAGTTTCAATGAAGATTTCCGATCGCCACCGGAACAGCCATGGGACGGTGCACGGCGGGGCATTGTTTACGCTCGCAAACACTGCATTTGCGCTTGCCTCTAACTCGCATGGGATTCCAGCGGCGGCCATCAACGCCCACATCTCGTATCTCACGGCCGCAAGAGAGGGTACTCTTACGGCGGAGGCGGAGGAGTTTGCCGGGAACCCGAAGCTTGCCTCCTACACAGTTGTCATCACGGACGACGAGGAGAGAAAGATCGCGATCTTCCAGGGGATGGTTTTCCGGAAGACACCAAAAAGGGAGATATTATAGGTTTATTCACGCGGCCGGACTGGACCCGGAGGATCTGGCCCGGATGGGCTGGATGGAAGGATACCGGCGGCAGTGCCGGCACTACCACCGATATGTTTCGCCGCCGCAAATCCGGTCGAGAATGCGGCCTGGAGGTTATAGCCCCCGGTGTCGCCGTCGATATCGAGTACCTCGCCAATGAAATAGAGGCAGGGCATAAATTTCGATTCCATTGTCTTCGGCCTAACGTTCTCGAGGGAGAAACGCCGCCCGCGGTCACCATCGCCTCGTTAAATCCGCCACAGGACTTCACACCGAAGGGATATGCGGTGAGATACCCGATGAGCGTATTTCTGGCTTTTTTTGATAGATGGGCACACGTAGAATCCACAGGGATATCTGCCTGTGTCAGCAGCTCTTTCACGAACCGTTCGGGAAGATGATATTCTGAAAGGATGGTCTTCAGCTGCCGCTTACCGTGCTCGGCCGTCTTCTCAATCAGGCCGTTCAGGAGTGTCTCGCGGTCCATACCGGGGAGAAAGGAGATCTTCAGCAGGTCACCGGCTTTGATGTATCGTGACAGATGGAGAATAACCGGGCCGGAATACCTGTGACCGATTATCAGATTATTATCAGGTTCAGGGTCCCAGGAACTCCATTACCGGCGTGTCCAGACTGAAATTTCCCATATCAATCATGCGGACATGCGACCCGGTCACTTTCATGTAGGTTGCAGGATAGAGTTCCCGGAACGTAATATCGGGGTTCGACCGGATTACGGAAGCAACGCTTGAGGTGAACTCATCCGAGAGCCATTGGCGGATATTCAAATCATAGACTGGCACCAGTGATTGCATATCGCTCACGTATTCAGGTTATACCAGGCTGATGTATGGGTTTAGGGATTCACCAGCCGGGCGGTCTCTTTGGGCGGTTTTTTGTTTCTGATATTTCAAAAAAAACCTTTTTCCGAATCTGTAGGAATATTTATCGTCCCAAAAAATTAAGTGAATAATTGATTACATGACCGAAGCACAACAATCCGACGCAACAAAAAAATATTTCATGTTCATCATAGGTCTGGCGATCATGGGAACAATCCTCGCACTGGCCTTGTATTTCGCGGTTGAACTCCCTATCCAGCAGGCTGCACTCCACGCGCCCGCGAACAGTTGGTTCAATTAGGTAATACGACTCATTGGCATTGCCTGCACTCCACGCGCCCGCGAACAGTTGGTCGAACATGTATACCTAACACCCGACATTAAAATACACGAAGCTGCACTCCACGCGCCCGCGAACAGTTGGTCGAACAGTTTGATGTGAGGGGTTGAAACATGGCACGATTACTGCACTCCACACGCCAGTGAACTATTGAATATACGGGGATGTGCATAATCTTTTTTTAAATAACACACTGTGGACTGTGGAAAAATTAAAAAAATAGGGAATTTTCAAAATTCTCATTGATCTGGCATTTCTCCAGAGCAAAAAGAGTGGATGCCAAAAATCATCCTGGAGCTGGAAGGACACGGGGGGCAAGGTACTTCGCTTCTTCTTCCCAGGTACAGATAATTCCGGTTCATGGTTGCAGGTACTCCATAACGGGTTGATCGATGCTGAAATTCCCCGTTGTTTTTATCCGCACATGCGAGCCGGTCACTTTCTCATAGGCTCTGATGTAGAGTTCCCGGAACGTGATATCAGGATTCAACCGGACAAAGGTCAGGACACTTGCCGTGAATTCATCCGAGAGCCATTGGCGGATATTCAAATCATAGACTGCCCCGAGCGAGGGCTCGTTCTTTGCAGCCCCGGTAAGGTAGAGAATGCCCGGGGCCGTTACATTGGTAGCAACACTCTCGCCAAAGCAGGTATCAACGAAAAAGACCAACTGGCGGTATTTCCCATCACGGTTCATGGTATCCGTTAGGGTTGTGAAATCATCCGTGGTAAAGGGGCAGGTCTGCCCAAAGCAGATCGCATTCGGACTCCCGTGGCTTACAATATACACGAATACATCGGTGGTTCCGTTGCTTTCGAGGACAACCGGGACTGACGCGGACCGGTCGCCCAGCAGCACGGCATTTAATGTCTCTGCATTCACGGCTTTGCCGGTATAATCGGCAACGGCACCGGACCGGAGGTTATCACCCATGGGGATATTATGGACATCCCCGGGCAGGGGGTTCTGCGGGGTAGTGGCGACATCGTCATAGAGCATGAGGATAATATGGTCGTCATCGATCCCATTCATGCGGAGCATGGTATAGACCGCGAGCGCATCCGACTGGTGCCGGTAATTGTCCCACCCACTCGATGGTCCGACAATGACAGCCTGGAAATCTTCTTTTTGTACCACGGGGGTGTAACTTTCCGTCTTGGGAGAGAGCGCGGAGATGAAACTCTCCGAAGCCTTTGAGAGCCCGACCGATTCCCCGACAATCCTGCTCTTTGCCAGGTTCAGTATCCGGACCGTTCGGAACTCCCCTTCTTCAACAATCCAGTGAGAGTAGTAGGTGAACAGCGGGTCGACCCCGAACACCGTGTCGAAATCAAGCGGTCCGCTTGCACCGGAGATCGAGGGGGTGTTCCCGCTACTGAAGGCGGTAATTGCTTCGTGCGATTCCTGCGCGTCCCAGCCATGGGGGGTGCCGGTCCCATACACAACCGTCCTGAACGAGTCAGCAAGAGATTCGAAGGGGGATGCTTCCTGGCGGGCGGTTGTATAGGCAGCAAGGAGGAAGGCATCATAGGTGGGTGCAGCAAAATACGCCGGGGGATGACCTAACGTTTTCTGGTACGCGACGGAGAACCCGGTGGTGGGGTCTGCCGTGGGATTGGTGCCCTCAATGCCTTCTGCAGCGGCACCGAGGGAACTGGTAAGGATCGGCGTGCCCCCGGCATCGGTGAGGAAAAGTTTTGTTGTGCTCCCGGACCGGTCGATTGCCCGCTTGATTGTGGCTGCATCCCACGCACCGCAGGCCGCAACAATGTAATCCGGGTTCGTCTGTAAGGCCTCTGCAACTTCGGCGTCGAGTGTGACGGATCCCTTGTCGAATTGCTGGATCGAAGTAAGTTCGAGACCGTATTCGATTGCAAAGAACCCGGTCCAGTCATAGAAGGTTTTGCCGTACATGGTGTTCTCGGCAAGCAGCGCCACCCGGTTTGCCCCCTTGTTATTCAGGATAGAGAGGATGACCTTCACCTGTGCCACATCGCCCGGGCAAGTCCGCCAGAAATAACCTGTCTTTCCGAATGCCCGGATGATGTCCCCGGAGGTAGAGAGCGGGCTGATTAAGAGTTTTTTCTTTTCAAAAAACTCCGGTGCCAGCTCGTAGACCTGGTCGCTTGTGTCGGGTCCGATGATGATACGGATGGTGGGGTCGTCCAGCAGCTCTTGTGCCTTCTGCGTAACATTTCCCGTGTTGGAATCCTTGTACACGAGTTCGACCGTCCGGCCGTCAATGCCACCCTCACTGTTAATATTGTCTTTTGCCCATTCGAGAGGTTCTTTAAGATCCACATCGCCGGTCAGGGGGAGGAGGACGCCTATCCGGACCGGAGTGTTCGCATGGATGACCGTATACCCGGCCCAGGTTCCGGCGGCAACAAGTATGACGATAAGGACGATAAGCCCAAACTTTTTTCTGTCGATTTATCTCACCCGGGTAGGACGTCTTTTGCACGTTCTGCAAAGACGGTGCAGACAAGGGCATGAAACGTCCGGTTTGTATCATGAATCCTTGTGTCATCAATACGATAAGGATTGTTATCCGACACCAGTGATTGCATATCACTCACGTATTCAGGTTATACCGGGCTGATGTATGGGTTTAGGGATTCGCCAGCCGGGCGGTCTCTTTGGGCGGTTTTTTGTTTCTGATATTTCAAAAAAAACCTTTTTACGAATCTGTAGGAATATTTATCGTCCCAAAAAATTAAGTAAAGAATTGATTACATGACCGAAGCACAACAATCCGACGCAACAAAAAAATATTTCATGTTCATCATAGGTCTGGCGATCATGGGAACAATCCTCGCACTGGC
>Ga0222681_1000671_pt1 | contig 11518 bp, 10 predicted proteins | sample AntAcemetage1006_FD_179844 | JGI IMG/M metagenome (GOLD analysis project Ga0222681, IMG submission 179844) | Saline water microbial communities from Ace Lake, Antarctica - #1006 | ecosystem: Environmental > Aquatic > Non-marine Saline and Alkaline > Saline | place: Antarctica: Ace Lake... | reverse complement strand
CTCCAGCAATTACTCCGTCTCCCGGAGGAGCATAGATCGGAGTCCTGACACTGACAAAGCGGTATGATCCGATCGGAGTTATTCGAATCCGGGCATTTCCGTGACGTTTATCGGTGAAAGAGGTAATCTGAACCGGAATCTGAGATATCAGGTTATGAAAAAAGAGCGCGGAACCACCGGTAATGTAAGCGTGAGAGTCAAGCTCGGGGAGGAGGATCTCTGGGGAGTTAATTCCCGGCAAACCGTATATTCCCCGCCCATACCGCTCAATAACCTCGTACTTCCGCAGCCTGGACAACTCTACATTGAGGTTCCCTATTGAGGTACACGCTACATTGGCCAGCTCGGTAATTGTAAACAGATGCTTGCCATGTTTCCGGCGTTGCTCTTCTAAATATCGACTCCAATCCCGCGCTTTCATAATAAAGCTTAGCTTATCAACTTATTTTACCGCAGAGAAATAGAGAACACCGAGTTAGAGAAAATTACTACTCTTAATCAGGTTATAGCGTTCTATCACTACCAAACTCAAATATTTTTACGAATATCCTCTGTTTTTTCTTTGCGTTCTCTGCGTCTCTGCTGTGAAATTATCGCGCAGTTAATCTATTAATACCCTTTTAAGTATATTTAGAACCTGGTCGAAGGCAATCGGGGCGCCTCCGGCGGCGCGGAGATTCTCGGCGGCGGACGATTCGACCTGCTCCTCAATTATCTTCTTCAAAGCATTGACATAAATGAGGCGGTTACCTTCAATCTTCTCCAATCTCTGCTTCGCAAAGTCCGGTTTGACAGAAAGATGTTTCAGCTTTTCTGTAATTCTTTGTGGTGATTCAGGGAGAAACGAACTTTGAAATAAAAAAATGTCAAGTATGTCCCGGGCCTGAATGATGACTCGGTTTATGATCGCTATCACTTTGTTCTCAACCAAGTCCGCGTCGGATAGGGTGGGATAGATAACACCATCTGCCGTCCTTACCTCGGGAGGATCAAGGTTATCCGCTACTGTAATATCCACGGATATTTCGATTCGAGAAAACTGGGATCCCAGACGATAGAACGCCAATTCGACTGTCTTTACCTGATCAGATTCATCTTCCATATGCCGCCCGGAAGAAACATCTCCATCCAGGCTGAAACGTCGCTTTACCTCCGGAAGGAGATTTCTTTTGAAGAGTGAGATAATCTCCTCTTGTTTTTCAACCAGATCTTTTTTCCAGTGATAGTCGATATCCACGGATCTTCGAACGCTTCCATCCAGAAACCGGTACCGAAATCCTCCTATTAAAAAGAGATTGCGGCCAGCGGGGTTTGTGGCCAGAGTTTTGACGATAAGCTGTTGAATCTCTTCTAATACAATATAATTACTTGTTTTCATGTAACCATTAATAACATTTTTGTTAAGTATCGTTACATAAGTAACCTGATGTTGGGAAGTTTGTCAAGGATTGATTGGAATGTAAAACGGACAGGATGGCAAGAAATTAACCCCAATAATTCATAAATATTAGCTTTGGGAAAATCAGTTATTTCCCATTCGAAATTATCTGAACCTGAAAGCTACAATCTATCAAGCCAGTAGTTGGGGTGTCGGTGAAGATGCATAGTCGCCAGAATTACGACCTCATCTGGATCAATGCGATACATTAGGCCATAGGGAAAGCGATGGACCAAGCGCCGGCGAACGTTAAAGCGAACCACTGGCCAGCGTTCCGGATACTCTTCTATCTTTTAGATCTGGTGACATGATAATCTATTCTCCAATTTGATTATATTATACAACACCAATGTACCGAATTCAATGAACTATACCAGATTTTGCTACTTACAAATTATCTTTCGAGTAAGTTACAGCTAAAGATTCTCCAGGACCATGGTCACGGCAATCGCTCTTTTCAGGTTATCCTCTCTTCTTCCGCTCAAGCAATTCCTAAAGGTTTTAAGCGCCAGCCCGATATTGTTGCTCTCATCGTAATCATAATCCTGCCACCCATCTATTAATTTATCCTCTGTAACCCGTGCTTTTTTCCGGTAGCGCATAACCCGCAAAGAGGGTCGGCAAGATGGATTATAGATAATGCTCCCTTTTTCACCGTAGATAACCACCTCTTTCTCCTTTCCGGGATAGTTCAGACTGACATCTATATATCCTAAAAAACTACCGTCATCTTTTAGAAAATGGATTAAACCGCTCTCGACCGTTCTGGGCCCACGGATCAAATCCTCCCTGTTAAAATTAAGTTCATCGAGAGGAACAAACATATCGAGAACCGCCAGAAGATGGGAGGCAAGGAGCCAGTAAACGTCATACTCTAGAAATCGGCCGGTCTGTTTGATGGATAACTGGATGGAATGAATTTCCCCTATTACCCCTTCCCGGATGATCCCCCGGGCCTTTTCTAATGATTTTGAGAATGTGTAGATATAATCGGTGAGAATGGTTAATTTCTTTCGGGAGGCAATCTCTTCCAGGATTAGAGCTTCTTCTCGTTTAAGAGTAAGAGGTTTTTCTATCAGCAGGTTTTTCCCGGCCGATAAAACCTGCCGAGCAATCTCAAAATGAGTCTTAATCGGGGTGGCAACAATAATGCCGCGAACTTCCGGATCATCCAAAATTATCTCAAGTTCAGGGGTAAATATTCCACCATACCGTTCAACTCTATCTTTCTCAGACAAATCTTTTAATGAGCGAAAATACACATACTTGAGATCATAGCCGGGATCTTTCCGGAGATACCGGTAGAGTTTTTGACCCCAGTATCCGTATCCGATCAGAGCTATTGTCTCCCTATCCATTTTTCTCCCGCATCCGGTTATAGGCTTCGTTAATCTCCAGGGCTATCCTATTACATCGAGCCCCGACCCGGAAACAGGTTGAAGGGCGGAAGTCAGTATCCTGATTAAGGAGGATCATTCTCTCAAACTCCGCCAAATCGGAGGTAACGGGACCCAATTGATTCATCATGAAAGTAGGAGAAGCTGTACTGGAACAGCGATATACATACCCATCGGCGCCGATAGTAATCTGGTAATAGCAATAAACACAATATTTATAGTTCATCCTGTCCACATCCTGGTAATCGGGAGGGAAGTAGAAGATATAGGGTTTCTCCGCCGTATCCTTTGATACCAGTGGTCCGAAGAACTCTTCAAACTCTCTGTCTTTCACCATCTCAACATCTTTCTTGTATTCCCGGCAGATATCAAAGTCCTGTCCATATACGGCGTAGGGGATGGAAAACCTTAATGAATCCACCTCAATCTCTTTCATCAGTTTGATGATCCCCAAAATCTCTTCCGGTGATGAGTTGTACTCATTAAGAAGATAGACAACCCGGAGAGAAAGCTTTTCCGGGCCGTTCGTTCTCCGCTTAATATTCGCTATGGTCCTGAGCCCCTCAATAATCTCATCAAACCAGTTATAATTAATTCTCTTGCTGGCCATATGACTCTTCGCTGTTCCGGCATCAAGACTGATCGAGAGATAATCCAGGGGGGAGTCAGCAATCCGGAATATTTCACTGAGAAAAGATTCCGACTTTTCCAGTCGCAGCAAGAGTGAGCCATTGGTATGAATCCCGAAGTGAGAACCGATTTGCTTGGTTAGCTTGAGAAAACGGAGAAAATCCGGGTTCAACAGAGGTTCTGAATATGCTCCCCCATAAATATAATACGGAATCTTACCCTCCAGTTTTTTTATCAACTCTAACGCGTCTTCTTCATACGGGACGGTCGGCCGGAGCAGCAGATTACCCTGACAGTACGGGCAATTGAAATTACAGAACCGCTTATGATCTCCCGGCAGGTGAATCTCGATCTGCCGGGGATAGACCATCTTCCCGCTGAAGATCAGACCAAGATCACCTTTCAGATGATCCTTTAAAATATCGAAATATCGGTAGTTTTGCGGTCTCTTATCTTTTGACAATTGAATCGCTCCTTTATCCTGATTTATTTCTCTTCTGGGCAACGGCGCAGATACTGATGCCAACCGGGAAATTAATCCAATTAATAATCCGGTTCTCCAACCGTAACAATTGAAAAAGAAGATTATTAATGAACGGATTTAACTCATACAGTTGATCACTCTGCCCGGCTTTACCTCTTAAAAATATCTTCTGAAAAATCCTCATTAGAGCAAGAGGAAAAAACAAAGAACAGTTCCAGAATGACACTCTTCCGACAGAATAATTCGCCGCGGATAGAGCAGAAATCAGGTCCGGCTTGGAATATCTCCGGTAATGATGGCATATCTCATCGTGATGACTCCACAAAAAATCAAAGGCGGGAACCGTTATAATCAATCTTCCGTTATTTTTCAATATTCTCTTCCACTCTCTCAAAGCAACGGCATCATCTTCAAGATGTTCCAGAACATCAGCGGCGATAATTACATCAAAGAAATTATCATCAAAAGTAGTCTCCGTACAGTCCTGGCGGGAGACATTTATTATGCCTCGTTCCCGGCAGAGACCTACCATCATCTTACTGAGATCTATGCCGAATATATCTTTATAACCTTTCTTCCGCAAAAGACTGATCAGAAGCCCTCCTCCACATCCGGCATCCAATATTTTAGAATCAGGGGATCCCCCGGTCCGGCGAATTAATGTAACGAGAAGTTCTCTTCTTGCCCTGAACAACCAATAACCCGCCTCCAGTCGGCGCCTTTTGTATTCGTAGGTTGGGTCCATTATTTATTTAGCTTCGAAAAAAAGACGTTTAATAATCTGAAGGACTTTTCCCGGGCTTAGAAACGAGATGAACTCTCGAAGACGACGGAGACTGGAGAGATAAAATTTTCTATAAGCTCTTCTCTGAAGGACCTGAAGCTGCCGGTAAGCTAATCGGCTGTTCTAGAGTACTCCGCCGAGTTGTTTCCCGTAGTAACGGTAATTTACATTTAAAAGGGAATAACCTTTCTCTCCCTTCTTGGCCCATTGATATATTTCAGTGCCGGGGAAGGGGACCAGGAGCGCGAAATTAACGTGGTCGATCGGCAGACTCTTCGCGAAAGCGATCGTTTCTGCGATCGTCTCCTCTGTATCTCCGGGGAGTCCAAATATAAAGTTCCCCCGGACAAAGAGATCCTTCTCCCGTAGAATTTCAGGTTCCGATAGTTATTCAGTTCATACAAATCAAATGCCGGCTCACTCAACTCCGAGAGATCGAGGATCCGTTCCCGGGGAGAGGTCCTGATCATTTCTTTGCCGGAATGGAATATAATGCCTTTCATAACATAAAGGATGCGGGGAGGCGAACCAAAAAGATGGAAAGATCACTCTTCCCTGAATTCATTACCGGAATGGAAGAGAATATCTTTGATATATTTTTTCCTCTTATCTTTCGCGGATTGATGATACGCGACAAAATTATCCGCTATTTTCTTAAAGATGAGGAACTGAAGACCGCTAAATATAATAATCGCGACCGCTGCAATGAAGACATCCCCTCCCCCGACAGCAATGCCCCAGAGATTGGCCAGGAAATGCAGAAAAAGAACAGTCAAACCGATCCCCGTTAAGATAAGACCCCAAACTCCTAACAGATAGATACGCCGGTAATTGAACTTGATCGTAAAGAGGACGATCAGCAGGTCGGAGAGTCCCCGCTTTAGCCTTGTGTACTTACTGTACTTCGAGTCCCCGTGGAGCCGGGGGTTATGCCGGATCGGCACCTCGGCCACCTTGAAGCCGTCGAAATGAGCGAAGACCAGGGCAAAGCGATAGAGGTCTCCATGGAGATCAAGCGCCTTCAGTACTTTCTTTCGGTAACATCTCATCCCGGAGAAGTAGTCCTTCAACCTCAGGCCCGTAGTCTGCCGGATGATCCAGTTGAAGAGGCGGGATGTCAATATTTTTCCTCCGGGATCCTGTCGTCCCTGTCGCATTCCCGAGACCAGGTCATAGCCTTCCCGCACCTTATTCACCAATCGACCGATGTCATCCGGATCATTCTGCAGATCACTGTCAAGAGTGGCGATGATATCTCCCCGGGCAATTGCAAACCCCTGTTCCAGGGCGGGCGTCTTTCCGAAATTTTTATAGAGGTGGATAACCGAAACAAAATTATTCTCATCAAAAAAAACATTCAGTATCTCTTCGCACTCGTCATTCGAACCATCATTAACGAAGATAATCTCGTAATCCGGAGTAAGCCCGGGAAGGATTTTTTTTAGCTTTCGAAAGAGCTCCGGCAGATTTTCCGATTCATTATAAACCGGGACTACGACGGAAAGACTGATTTTTTTATCATTCATATCACTTATTATATTGTCAAATATGCGGTTTTAGATAGACCTTACACGAAAAGGTTTTTCAAGTAATTTATAGATTAAGAAATATCAAATGATTAAATTAATCCAATCCCTTGATTTCGTAAAGGTTTTCATCGTGATCCCGGATGTAACAGAGAGGGCGTCCATCTCTCGGATGGTGCAGGACGACAAGTCCTTTCTCCTCAGCCGCTTTAAGTACTCTTTCCCGATCCGGCAGGAGCAAGCAGAGATGAGAAGTTTTTCGACCCGCTTTCTCCATCTCCGGACGGATAAAAACTTCGATCTTACTATCCCCGGCCTGGTATACCACCGCTTCACAGGAACCGTGTATCTCAAACATTCGCTCCATGAATTCTTTATCTATCTTAAACGAGTACGCCAGTTTCAATCCAAGAACTTCTTCGAAGACTTCCCGGCATCGCTCTTTTGAACTTACCTCGATACAGACATGATCAATCATATAAATTAGCGCCTCCGGCGCAAATTTGGGGATTAGGGGTTGGGGTTGGATCACCTTAAAATGTTGCCCATTCAGTAGTTTTATTGAAATTCCAAAGCAGCAAGATAACATTTTTATCTCTATTTAACATTGTAATCGAAAATAGACTCTTGTCTGTAATCCCTTGAAAGAGAAATTGATAAAATCAATATATTGTTATTTTGCTATCTGTTTGTTTATCAATCTAAATTTATGAATAAATCAGGTTAACGCATATACCCGAGAGCCCGCAGTTGTTCAACCAGTCCCGGAGGATAATCCCCTTCCTCTCCTTCCGCCGGGGGAGGGAGCGGGATCGGTTCAAGATTGTCTTCCCATTTCTGGATACGATCCTGCATATAATCAACTTCCGATAAGCGCTCCCGGGCCAGGTTATGTTTTTCTCCCGGATCTGAGTTCAGTTCATAGAGAAAGTAGAAACTATCCATATCCAAGCCTTCAGAAGGTTCAATATTATCACGGCCAGCAAAGGAAATACCACACCAAAAATAATAACCCACCCACTTAATATTCGGCCAATTCTCCTCAAATCTTTTTTAGAAATGCCATAATCAATAAACCGGTTCCAAATAAAATGGTAATGAAAATAACACACCGCGTAGAGAGACAACCAATCTGAATCCCGGCCGGGACGGCCGATGAAGAGAACTCAGAACTGCCGGCGGCTTGCCGGAGCGGCTAAAGAGATACCTGGTCAAGGCAAAAATCCGTTTTCCGGGCCATCGTGATGAATCGGGCTTTTCAATGCGCGAGCACCGCGCCACCAAACTGAGCGGCTTCCCCGGATGTGATAACTTTGGGTGTGTCTTCCATAAACCCCGGGGAACAATTCAATTTGATATTGTGTCAGTTGACTGTTATTTGATACCTTAATCAAACATGATCCGGATAAACCAGGGAAACAGTTCCACGAAGATGTTACGACGAGTAATCTCTGTGGCGGGGATTTTAGGAATCCATCACCTTCTCAGCCCTCAAGCCGCCCATGCCTACCTTGACCCGGGCACTGGAAGTTACCTCTTTCAGATCCTTATAGCCGGCCTGATTGGCGGGGCTTTCGCTCTCAAGATCTTCTGGAGAAGGATCTGGCTGTTTTTCAGCCGGTTATTCTCAAAGAAAGGGAATGATGACCGCGTTAATAAATGATGGAACGATTGCCTCCTCTTTCCGTGACCCCGACGGTTTCCTCTTCCGTTCGGGTAGGGTGCTCTACCGCCAGGTGAACAAGGTCTGCCGTCAGGATTACCGGCTTCTTGCCGACTCCGGTCTTTACCAGTCCCTGGTCGGCGACCATCTCCTGATTCCGCATCAGAAAGCCGACCTCGGTTTAGCCCGCACGGCAGAAGCTTTTAAGATTATCCGGCCCGAGACGGTCCCGTTCATATCCTACCCTTACGAGTGGTGTTTCAGCCAGCTCCAGGACGCGGCCCTGACCACGCTCGCCATCCAGCAACGGGCTCTAGAGCACGGCATGGTTCTCAAGGATGCCAGTGCCTACAATATCCAGTTTCTTCGAGGAAAACCTATCCTGATTGACACTCTCTCCTTCGCTGGCTACACCGAGGGGCAGCCCTGGGTGGCTTACCGCCAATTTTGCCAGCACTTTCTGGCCCCTCTAACCCTGATAGCCTACACCGATGTCCGCCTTGCCCGACTACTACGCGACTATATCGACGGGATCCCTCTCGATCTCGCGTCGCGCCTCCTTCCGGGCCGGTCCCGGTTAAAATTCGGGCTTCTCTCTCACATCCATCTGCACGCCCGCAGCCAGATTCGGCACGCCGGAATGGGGGCGCCCCCAACAGGGGGACGCGGGGTTTCTCGTCTGGCCCTGCGGGGATTGATCGACAGCCTGTCGTCCGCTGTCCGCGGCTTGCGGTGGAAGGCCGAGGAGACCGAATGGGCCGAGTATTATGACCGGACCAACTATTCCCCGGAAGCGATCGAGAGCAAGCGTCGCCTAGTCAAAGAATACCTTTCTGCGGCTAATCCCGACGTGGTATGGGACCTGGGAGGCAATATCGGAGATTTCTCCCGCCTCGCCGCCGCCCGCAATGCCCGGGTCATCTGTTTCGATGCCGATCCGGCGGTGGTGGAGAAGTGTTACCGGGAAGAGAAAAAGAGCGAGAAGAGCAGCCTTCTGCCTCTCGTCATGGACCTGACCAATCCCAGCCCGGCCCTGGGTTGGGCCGGCAGGGAGAGGGATTCGCTCGCGGCACGGGGACCCGCCGACCTGATCATGGCCCTGGCCCTGATCCATCATCTGGCTATTTCGAATAATATACCACTTCCGATGATCGCGGAATATTTTTCCAGCTTGGGAAGGTGGTTGATCGTCGAGTTTATTCCCAAGGAGGATTCGCAGGTTAAAAGACTCCTGGCCACCCGGAAAGACATCTTCTCGGGTTATCGAGATGAGGAATTCGAACGGGCATTTTCCGAATATTTCTCGATCCAGGCCCGGTCTCCAATCCAGGGCTCCCGGCGCATCCTTTACCTGATGGGACCTTCCGGGTAGAGCGCCCACTGAAAGCAAGACAGGACTGCTCACATAAGTAGGTTAGTTAACATGAAAAGAAAACCCGTCATCCATCCTTTCCTCTTCGCTATCTTCCCGGTCCTCTTCTTATATGGACATAACCTCCATCAGATCACTCCCGGGCGAATTGTTTCTCCCCTGGTCTTCCTGATCGTTCTGGCGGTTGTGTTATGGACAGCCTTTGGCCTCCTTTTGAAAAACCTTCGTCTAGCCGCCGCCCTGACCTCGCTCTTCCTCCTCCTCTTTTTCTCCTACGGTCATTTTTACAGTCTGGTTCGGGAGCTAACGATCGGGGGACTGAGGATCGGACGACACTGGTTCCTGATGCCCTTCTGGGCGGTCCTTTACGGATTGGGCTGTCTTCTCTGCTTCCGCGCGCGCTCCCACCCGACCGCGTTGACGAAATTTTTCCATATCACGGGGGGGGTTCTGATTTTGGTGCCGTTCTTCCAGATAGGCGCCAACGCAATCCAGTGGGGGGGACGGGGGGAGACTACCACCACTTCCAATCCCTCAGCGTCCGAACCGGCCAACCTGAAGACAGAAGGCCCTCTGCCAAACATCTATTATATCATTTTGGACGCCTACGCGAGGGGGGATATTCTAGGTGAGATCTACGGTTTCGATAATTGTGAATTCCAGGATCATTTACAGAGCCGCGGCTTCTATATCGCGGAAGGGAGCCGTTCCAATTACGATATGAGTTTGATGAGCCTGGCTTCTTCCTTAAACTACCAGTACCTGGATGAGAGCATATTCCGGAAGAATGGATTAGGCTACCTGCGGGGACTGTTTGAGGACAACCGAGTGGTGAGGTCGCTCAAGCAACTGGGATACAAGCTGGCGGCATTTGCCAGCGGCTACGACAATACCGAACTCCCCAAGGCGAACATTTATCTCACATCCGGTTGGTCGCCGGACGATTTTCAGGCCGAATTGATCAACTACACTCCGATCCCCCCGCTACTGACATTCATCGGCCGAGGAGGTCATCGGAGCAACCTACAGCATCGTCTCCACCGGGAACGAATCATTCATGCCCTGGAGAATCTCCCCGAGATCGCACGGGACCCCGGCCCACTCTTCGTCTTCGCCCACATCCTCGCTCCTCACCCCCCATTTGTCTTCAACGAAAAGGGGAATCCCATCCAGTTGACCGACTACTACATCACCGGTGACGCGGCAGGATTCAGGAGAAGGATGGGAATCACCATAAAGGAATATCACGACTACTACATCAGCCAGCTCAAGTTCATTAATAAGAAAGTGGTAGAGATGGTGGACGGAGTGCTTGAAAATTCACTCCAGCCCCCGATCATCATTTTACAAGCCGATCATGGTCCCCGATCCCAGTATGTCTTCTGCGACCTGGAGGCCTCCAACCTGAACGAGGGACTTTCGATACTGAACGCGTATTATCTGCCCGGGGGAGGCCAGGAACAACTCTTCCCCACCATCACCCCCGTCAATACTTTTCGGGTGATCTTCAACCGGTACTTTAACACCAGCTTGGATCTGCTCCCGGACAAGAGCTATTTTACCGACTGGCGCGACGATTATTTCACGTTCAGGGAAGTCTTTTGACATTTTCCCTCGATTTCAATGCAGGATACCACGGGTAGCCGGGGGAAGCTAAAGTAAGTTGGGGACGCCGAGAAATACGATGCCATCCTGCCCGACCCAAATAACTGTCTACAGATCGTAACCCAGAGCCTTCATCTGTTCTACCAGTCCGGGCGGATATTCGCCCTCTTCCTCATCTTCCGGGGGAGGAAGAGGAGCCGGGTCAAGACCAGACTCCCATTCCGAAATCAGGGCCTGCATCCGGGCGACGCCATCCGGGCGATCTGGGGCCAGATTATGCAACTCACCCGGATCTTCCGTCAGATTATAGTAAAAGTAAAAACTGTCCATATCCAGTCCTTCGGAATGGTCCGGGATGTATCGGTGAGTGTCCTGCATATACTTCATTTCCCCCTCCCAGGCGGCCAGAAACCAGCGGATCGAATCGTCAGGTCCTTCAAAATCAAAGCTCCCTTCCACCACCATGCCCCGGTTGTTGACCATCTCCCGGACAAAGGCCTCCGTATCCCACTCCCCGCGATCACCGGGTACCAATGCCGCGATCGCCTTTCTCAGCGCGACTAAGGGCACCGGCTGATCGATAATCCCGCGAACGGCTTTCGAGCCGAAGAGAAGAAGA
>Ga0222681_1000665_pt1 | contig 11558 bp, 12 predicted proteins | sample AntAcemetage1006_FD_179844 | JGI IMG/M metagenome (GOLD analysis project Ga0222681, IMG submission 179844) | Saline water microbial communities from Ace Lake, Antarctica - #1006 | ecosystem: Environmental > Aquatic > Non-marine Saline and Alkaline > Saline | place: Antarctica: Ace Lake... | reverse complement strand
ACCGTGCATTGTAAGTAACGCCACCTTTCTTGTCAAGCCTCCCATTATTTTTCCCAGTCGGGAGCAACTCATATTTTTTGGAGGTTAACTTTTATCCGCTATTGCAATGGGTTACGCCTTTGCCATCATATGCCGTTCTATCTGAAATGCCAGAAGTGCGGTAGTTGGCATGATTATTGAGTATGGAATAGGACAGGTCATCCCCACAGGACAGTTAAAGTCGATCCATAAATGGCTATTTTCCGCAATCTCAGCGTCAGACTCAAATTTTAATCCTCGAAATACTCCAATGTATTCCTGTGGTTAAAATCTTCGTCTTCCTTGATCTTGCAATCCCGCCTCAAGCGGGACTCATTTATAGATGGACTTTAGTAGGGGGGAAAAACAATTTATCGGTCAAAACGAGGCCAACGGAATGGAAATAAAAGAAATGCAATCGGGTGATGAATTTACCAATACGATCAAGGATGGGGTTACGCTTGCGGATTTTAACGCGCCTTGGTGCGCGCCATGTCGCACCCAGGAGCCGATTCTTGAAAAACTTGCCGATCAGTTCCAGGAAAAAGCTTCAGTCGCTGCAATGAACGTTGATGAGAATCAGGAGGTGGCAATGCAATTAGGGATCAGGAGCATTCCTACCCTGATTATCTTCAAAGAGAGTAAAGAGGTCGAGCGCTTTGTGGGGGTTCAGCCGGAAGCTGTTCTTACCGAGGCGCTCGAAAAGGCTCTAAAATAGGACGTGGAGCATTCTTTAACTTTAGTTCACTTTAGGCACTTTTCCGGTTTATCCGGTTTAGGGAGGTACATCATGAAAAGAATGTTTGACACATTTGGCTTAGGTAATCTGGAACTTGCAAACCGCTTTGTCTTCCCCCCAATCAAATTAGGGTATGGCAATCCCGATGGCACTGTGACCGATCGCCAGTTGAATTTCTATCAACAGATTGCAAAAAGTGGTCCGGGATTGGTTATTATTGAGCCTGTTTCGGTTACTGCTGATGGGAGGGAACACCCAAAACAACCGTGCGTTCATCTCCCTGAGAGCGCCGCAGAACTGAAAAAGATCGCTGACGTCATTCACGGAGAGGGATCACTTGCCTGTCTCCATCTGAATCACGCGGGCGCTGCCGCCAATCCCAAGGCCACGGGCGCAAAGCCAAAGGCCCCATCCGCTATTTCATGCCCCACAACAGGTCAGGACTCCGACCCTCTAAACAGAGAGGAGATTAAGACGATCGTTTTCGGATACCGTGATGCGGCCAAAAAGGGAGTCGAGGCAGGCTTCGACCTGATCGAGATTCAGACAGGTCATGGATATCTGATATCCCAGTTTCTCAACGGTAAAATCAACAGTCGGGATGATCTCTACGGAGAGGACCGATTGCTTTTCGCCAGAGAAGTCCTGTCTGCCGTTCGCGTAGGTGCCCCGGCAATCCCATTGATTGTCCGGATTTCGGGTAACGAGATGTCGCCGGACTTTGGCATCAGCCAGGAAGACCTTATTCCCCTCCTCAAACTGGTCGAAGAAGTTGGAATCAGCGCCATACACGTGGGCATGGGAAATGTCTGCTTCAGCCCTCCATGGTATTTTCACCACGGCAGCCTTCCGGACAAACCCCAGATGGACTCCTTGGCCTGGGTCCGTGAACACACATCCATTCCCTTGATTGTTGCGGGCAGGATGGGCAGGAAGGAAAAGGTTCTTAAAGTCCTTGACGATGGGTTGGCTGACCTTGTGGCCCTTGGAAGACCCCTTATTGCGGATCCCGATCTCGTTTTGAAATGGCAAAAAGGAGCCGATGATGAGGTCATGTACTGTGGCTATTGTCTCCAGGGTTGTCTTCACCGTCTTAAGAGCGGCGAGCCCTTAGGGTGCAATTTGAACCCGGCAGTTGGTCTACCTGAACTTGAGCCCACTGAAAATCCCCTGAAGGTACTGATAGCTGGTGGAGGTCCTGCAGGAATGAGTGCAGCCCTTTATATGACCCGTCGAGGTCACCAGGTTACATTGGCCGAGAAGACAGATCATCTTGGAGGACAATTCGCCATTGCATGGCAGGCTCCGGGAAAGGAAAAAATGAAGCAGGGGCTGAACACCATTGAGCGCTCTCTGAAAGGTTGTGGGGTATCTGTCCTTATGAACAGACCTGTGGACGGGGCCCTTATTAAGGAGTTACAGCCCGACCTTATGGTGTGGGCCACCGGAGCAATTCAAAATATCCCGGAGATCACGGGCCTTGACGATCAGCATGTCATGACATCGATAGAGTACTTTCAGGGCGAAAAGGGGGTAAAAGGGCCGAGGGTTCTGGTCATCGGGGCTGGCAGGGCCGGGGTTGAGATCGCTGAGAAGTTGGGCAAAGAAGGTTATGAGGTAGTCGCCACAAAGCGGACCGATCCCATCGGGAGTATGATGGAGATGATTACAAAAAAGCTGGCCTTGATGAGGATCGGGCAGATGGAGAAGGTGACCCTGATGCCCCATACAACGGTTAAGGAATTCAAGGCCGATAGCGTTGAGATGGAAAAGGATGGGGAGAGGCTGTCCGTGGAGCCTTTCCAGAGCGTTATCCTCTCTTCCGGTATGCTGTCAATGGAGGGGCCAGACGATGAGATCTTGAACGCCGTACCCAAGACGGAAATAATTGGAGATGCTAAGGAAGTGCAGGATATCTTTAATGCCGTTCATGCGGGGTACGGTCTTGCGCTGAAATATTAACGAAAATTCAAAGGAGGTTGCTGATGGAAGAAATATCATTTTCTGATATTGCCATTGTGTCTTGCGGGACCTTGAGTATGGAATTGAACCATCTCAGAGACGAGGGTTTCTTAGATACGAATCATCTATTTCTAACAACGCCTGGACTCCACGAGGATATTCATGACTTAGAGCGCCAACTGATCGCGCGGATCAACAAGGCCAAAGAAAAGGTGGACAAGGTCCTTGTGGTGTATGGCGGCAAATTTTGTTATGTGAATGCGGATGAACCCACGCGGACCATGAGAAACATCATTGAAGAGCAGGGCCCGAATGTAGTAAGGATTGAGGCCACCCATTGCATGGATATGATTGCCAGCGAAGACGAGCGGGAAAAGATTGCTCAGGAACTGGCCGGTGGGGAGAAGGTCTGGTGGATGACGCCCGGCTGGATCAAATTCCGACATAAGGTCTTCAAGGGATGGGACAAGGGCCTCGCCAATGAGAATTTTCCCAGGCACACGGGAGGCGCCATCGTTCTTGATGGCATCGGATACGTTGATAAATACATGGCTGAGAATCCGGAGGAGTTCTTGGAATACTGCGACTGGATGGGAATCCCCATGCAGGCCTATCCGGTTCCCCTTGACCGTTTTAAATCGCTTTTGTCGGACCAGGCAAAGATACTGATGGAAAAATAAAAGATGAACGTCGAACATCCAACGTCGAACATCCAACATCGAATGAAAAATAAACATCAACTCGCCAGAGGCAAGCAAGCTTTAGTCACCTTAGCTCACTTTAATCATTTTTCCGGTTTGTCCGGGTTAGGGATTCACGGTTGCACTTTGGGTATTAAAGGAGTGGCGCACCTTGGAGGACAAAATGGCTGAGGAAAAGGAACGGAATCAAGATGGACTCACCCTTTTGGTGGCAGTTGATTTTTCCCCTTGTTCGAGGCTGGCCATGAAGAAGGCAAAATTTTTCCTAAGGCAAGAGCAGGGACGGATCGTAGCTCTTCACGTAATCGACCATGATTTCGTGAAGGAGTGCATTAAAAATCATCTCGGAACTGAAAGTCAGATCAAAAAGGATTTATTCTTTCAGGCCACGTCCAGGCTTGGAAAGTTCCTTGATAGTGAGGGGGTGAGTGGATATAGTGTTGAGGCGGTTGTTTGTGAAGGAATTCCCTGTCTGGAAATCAACAAGAAAGCAGTCGAGATTAACTCAGATATGATTATTATGGGTAGTAAGGGGAAATCAGAGGATATGAAAACTATCTTCTTTGGGAGCACCACCGAAAGGGTCTTGAGATTCATTACGCGACCCGTGCTTTGCGTACCCCCGGAGGTGGATTATCGAATTGCATAAAAAATGACAGAGGAAACAAGAATGGACAGCCCAATAGATAAAGAGATGTTGCGCGAGGAAGAGGCGATTAACGAACAGCTTGAAGAGCTGAAATCCAGGGTTACTCAGCTTCATAAGGGTATCCCGTGTCTGAAGCAATGCGCTCATTTGAGCAGTCTTTTACAGAAGATGTATGAAATACGGGAGGGTCTCAACTTATTAGAGAAGGGTCTGCTGCAGACACATCTGAAATGCTGCATCTCCCCCAATATAAAGGTCCCCGGGGAGGTCATCCTGGCACTTTCTAACCTGAGTGCGAAACGCCATGGGGCTATCATCGTTATGGAGCATGAAGATAGCCGGGATAAATATCTTCAGGGGGGAGTCATTATTGATGCTGCCGTTAGCGCACCGATCCTGGAAAACATCTTTTATCCCGGAAGCCCGCTTCATGATGGAGCAGTGATTATTCGGGAATCAAACATCCACAAAGCAAGTGTCTTGCTTCCCTTGGCGCCTCACACGTCAGAGATGGATGCCCTCGGCCTGGGTTCCCGGCACCAGGCAGCCCTTGGTCTCAGCCAGGTAAGTGATGCCCTGATTATTGTTGTGTCTGAAGAGAAGGGCTGGATTTCAATGGCCTTCGGAGGACAACTGTACCCGAATCTTGGGACATTTGCTTTGCTCGAAAAATTGGAGGGTAGCGTGGAGGATGATGAAGTCCGAAACTAAAAATGAAAATAATATGAGAAATCATTTCACAGTCACAGTATCGGAAAAAGCTCCTTCCCAGAAAGAGCCGGAGAAGTCCGGGTTGTTGAAGAGGTTCTTAGATTGGCTAATAAAAGGCGCTGCTAAATCGCATTTAAACGGGACATCCTGCCCAACCTGACAAATCAAGCATTAACGCCCCTCCAGGTAGGAAGGGTACTTTGCAGAAACCGGAGATTTTTTCAACATCGGGTTGAATATGGAGGGATAACTTATGATGGGCGAGATTGACAAATGGCCACGGAAAGTCAAAGGAAGATACAGCAACGGTCATGATCTTAATTTCTACGGATTTGTAATTAACAGCCTCCCAATCGCTGTTGCCACAGTAAACTCCGAATTTAAGATCACCGGTTTTAATCCATGGGCAGAACAGCTTACAGGTTATTCAGAGAAGGAGGCCATGGGCCAATATTGCGGTGACATCTTACAGGGGGGGATGTGTAAAATCAATTGTCCTTTAAGGGCAGTCATCAAAAAACATCAGTCTGTTATCAGGATGGACACTGACATAACTGACAGATCGGGAAAAACTATTCCGGTCCGGATGAATACGGCAGGTCTGTTTGATGATGAAGGCCGACTCTTAGGGGGTCTGGAGGCCTTTCAGGACATTTCCCATCTAAAGGCTTTAGAACGGGAAAAGGCTAACCTCATTTCAATGTTCGCCCATGACATAAAGTCTTCTCTTACCATTATTGGGGGTTTTGTTCTCAGACTGATAAAAAAGAGGTCCAGCCTCGATGAGGAGAAAAAAATAAAGTATCTCGACATTATGAAAAATGAGACAGGGAAACTGTCGTTTCTCGTCAATGATTTCCTTGAATTCTCCCGTCTGCAGACAGGCAGGTTAAAGTTAGAGTTCAGCGCCACCTCTTTAGATAAGGAATTGATGGAGCTGTTTGATGCCTATCAGGTGATGGCAAAACAGGCGGGAATCAATTTGAAACTTGAGAATGAAGAGGAATTACCGATTATCGAGGCGGATGCCAATCGCCTGCGCAGGGTCTTTACCAATTTGTTAGATAACGCATTCAAGTTTTCAAAAAACGAGGGCACCATTACCATATCAACTGATCAAACTGAAAAGGATATTGTTGTCAGGGTAAAGGATGAGGGGATAGGTATTGATCCCAAAGACCTTCCCTATATCTTTGAAAGCTTTAATCGTGGAAAAGGCGCTGAGAAAAAGGAGGGCTTTGGCCTCGGACTTGCCACGGTCAAGGCCATAGTGGAGGCCCACGGCGGTCGGGTACTTGTGAAAAGTGAATTAGGTAAAGGATCGGTGTTCAAAATTATTCTGCCCAAGGAAAGAGTGGAGCAGGCGCCAGAGGAGTAACATCTCAATAAGTAGCGGTAATGACAGATACTTACTCTATTTCGTCATTCCCGCAACTCAATAACGTCATTCCCGCGAAAGCGGGAATCCAGAAAAATGGTACAGAAGAGGTTTACCTCGATTTATTGAGAAAATACCCGGTGGAGTAGTTTAGCTAAAAGAACCCGGATGCCAATATTTGCCTTCAAGATCAACACTCCCCCGAAAAAACCGGGATCTTCGATTCGCCCAAAGGACAGGATTTTGCCAGGTTAAAATATGATTGAACGAATGGATCTATTCCCAATATTCATACATGCCTTGATGATCACCGTCTTTGTGTTTGTGATGATGCTTCTCGTTGACTTTATCGATGCGGCCAGTAAGAGACGCATGTCAGATATCATCAAGGGCGGCCAATGGCGGCAGTATACCCTGGCATCTTTCTTGGGTTCTACTCCCGGCTGTCTCGGCGCTTTCATGAATGTGAGTCTGTATGTTCACGGCATGATCAGTTTCGGGGCCATCGTGGGTGGAATGATTGCCACCTCCGGAGACGAAGCCTTTGTCATGCTTTCTCAGTTCCCGGGCACGGCCCTGGCGCTCTTTTTGTTGTTATTCATCTTGGGTGTCCTCTTCGCCTGGATAAGCGATAAGCTTGTCCCGGTTTTGCGGATTGTGCCGTGTGAATCCTGTGCAGAAATTGAGTGTGAAGAAGGCCTGCCCGGCACAGAGCATGAGGAGAAAATCAGTGATATTTTCAGACCAGCGAATATCCTTAAGAATTTTCGTACCTTTTCCTTCACCCGCTTTCTTCTCCTTGTGCTTATTGTTTCTTTCCTTGTTTTAGTCCTGACAGGGACTCTCGGACCATCCGCATGGGGATGGAAACGCATTACTTTTTTATCCCTTTCAATATGCACTCTATATATTATATCGCTTTGCTCTGAACATTACCTCCAGTCCCACATCTGGGAGCACATAATCAAGAAACATCTTTTCCGTGTTTTCTTGTGGAGTTTTGGCGCTCTCCTTTTTGTGCACTGGGGTCTCGCATTCTGGAATCTCGGTGCTTTTATTCACGAGCATATGATATGGGTGTTGCTTCTCGGCGCTTTGATTGGGCTAATTCCCGAATCAGGGCCGCATCTGATATTCGTAATGATGTATGCACAGGGACTTATCCCGTTTTCGGTACTCTTCACCACATCATTTGTCCAGGATGGGCACGGTATGCTTCCCCTTCTCTCGTACAGCCTGAAGGATTCAGCGCTTATCAAGGTTTTTAATCTTGTTTTTGGACTTGTCAGCGGAGGTTTCATCTTTGCACTGGGATTCTGAACAAGAGTTCTTAAATAAGAGAGGTTGGCCGGGACAAATATGTATATAACTGGGTGACAACAAGGAGAGGCAGGAATAAGGGCTTTGTTTTTGAACGGTTGCACAACGCAGGGTGTCTCGAAGTTCCGCCCTGGGGAGAAGGTTCATGGATGATTTGACCAAGATGATTGTTATTCCGTTTGATGGCTCCAGGAATGCATTGAAGTCTTTAGATTACCTAAACCTCATTTATGGCCCGAAGTATAACCTTAGGGTGACTTTATTTCATATTTTGCCTTATTTACCATCAATTATTTCCGATGATGGTACAATTGATAACCATAGCTGGGCTCAGATCACGGCTACTGAAAAAAAGAATGTGCAAATGGCTGAGAGGATCTTGTCGGAAGCCAGAACCGCTCTTATAAAAATGGGTTTTGAGGAAGAGAGAATCCAGACCCTCTACCGTAAAAAAGAGAAGGACATCGCGCTGGATGCCTGCCGCTGGTCTCAAAATAAGAAGGCAGACGCCATTCTCATGTCCCGACACGGGCGGACCAGTTTAGAAGATTTTTTCATGGGAGAAATCTCTAACAAGGTGGTGGAACACTGTCAGTTCTGTCCGGTCTGGATCGTTGACGGGGCCATAGATACAGTAAAAGTGCTTCTATGCATTGATCAATCCGAAAATGCTCTCAGGGCAGTTGATCATGCGGGGTTCATGCTTTCCGGAACCGATTGCCCGGTAACCCTTTTCCACAGCATGCGGCATCTGAGACACTTTCTTCCTTTAGAGGTCTTGGAAGATCCTTCAGATCTTGATAAGCTGTGGAAAGAAAAGACAGGAAAACAGATTGCTCCATACATGAAAAAAGCAAGAGAAACGCTCTTAAATGCAGGTCTTTCGGATGACCAGATCTCCACAAAGGTTGTAGATGGCACACGGAGCCCAGCGGATGATATCCTGAAAGAGGCGCGAGACAACGATTTCGGAACCATCGTATTGGGACGTCGGGGCCTTTCAGGATTCAAGGAGTTCTTCATGGGAAGTGTTACCAGCAAAGTCATGTGCCGGTCGCTCGGCTTAGCAACATGGATTGTGCAATAAGGGAGCTCATCCCCATAACCGATCTGCAATTAAGATTGCGCGGCGCTTTTCTGTTAGGAGATAACAATTCTGAATACGGCGAAAAACAGAATGATTATAAGGTTGAATTGAGGGTCAGGTATTATTTTGACTAACAGGGCTGCTATTTTGATAATGTTGAAATTCCGCAGGCTCTCGAGGGAGAAGCGCAACACATTAGATGGACTTTTTACGGACCCGTCACTATTTAGCCTTGGATCATTTACTTAATAAGAATAGAAATTTCATCGCTTTTCTCTGGCACGCAGTATTTCTTGCCTTTGCCGCTACCTTTACAAACATAAACACAATCCTTCCTTCCATGGTAGTGAAGGCGGGCGGAAGCAATTTTCAGGTGGGAGTCCTGACTGCTATTATGATTGGAACGCCCATTATCGGCGAACTATTATTTGCCAGCTACCTGCACCTGAAAGAACGAAAGAAGCCTTTTCTTCTTCTGGGGATAAACCTGAGGGTCTTGGCTCTGGCCTTGGTTTCCCTAATTCTATGGCAGGCAGGGAGATATTCAGATAGTTCTACCATTTTTTTGATCTTTGCTCTGATGTTTATTTTTGCCATATCCGGCACTTTCGCAGGCGTTTCATATTCTGATATTCTCGGAAAATCGCTGCTTGTCGAGGAGAGACAGGGGTTTTTTGTATGGCGCCAGATTCTCAGAAGCGCCTCCATACTTATTGCGGCACTCGTGGCCCAGCGTATATTTTCTGTGCTGGCGTATCCCGATAACTATCAATGGCTCTTCTTACTTGCCGCTATAATGCTGTTTTTGGCCTCATTCGGATTCTGGGCCATAAAGGAGAAAACAATTCAGCAGAAGCATGAAAGCTATACTTTCATCAGGGTGCTAAAGACAATTCCTCAAAGATTTGGCAATGACAGAAATCTCAGAAACTATATCTTTATGATAAACTTTTCAGGCTTCGGATTGACGTTGCTCCCCTTCTATGTAGTCATAGCCAAACAGAGCTATGGGCTGAATGGCAAACAAATAGGAACCTACCTGCTTTTACAGATAATAGGAATGATAGTATCAAACTTTGTGTGGGCCAGGCTGGTAAAAAGACATGGATTCTACGGTGTGTTCAAGGGGTGTATTATATTTGGGACAATTCTCCCGCTTCTCGCAATAACGCTGGCCAACTTTCCTGTCTATTTTTACCAGATTGTATTTTTTTTATCGGGCTTTGGTATAAGCGCCAGAGAGATTTCCGTGGAAGGTATTTTCATAGAAATCAGCAGAGACGAAAACAGGGCGCTTTACCGGGGGATCACAGGGGCAACGAGCCTTTCTACAGCTATTTTCCCGCTTGTGGCAGGATGGCTGATCGGCGAAGTGGGTTTTGTACCGGTTTTCGTTTTAGGTTCCCTTATGGTTGCCATTAGTTATTATTTTGTGCATAGCCTGAGAGATGTGCGACCGGTATAATCAAACATCAAGGAGTAATACCAATATGAAATCAGATTATAAGAAGAAAGCCGTGACCGATATCGAGAAATTAAAGATTTTGATGCCTCATTGGATAAACCATAATAACGACCATATTCGGGATAATGAGAAGTGGCTCAAGAAAACAATTGGCTTAGGACTTAAAGATGTTGGCCATGAACTAAGAGAGGCCATTGAAATTCTGAAAATGGCGAACAGGCATATAGAAGTAGCATACAAAAAGCTGCAACAAATCGAGTCACCCAAGCCGGGAGCAATATTCGAAACAGAAAAATCTAAAAAGACGTTAAAACAGAAAAACCCACCGGAAATATCCGGGGACTTCAATTTGAAGCAGATCGGAGTTATTAGAACTCCATATATTGACAATGCACCCTATCAACCAGTGGAAGAGGATGAAGGAGATTTTCGTATAGTAGTTGACTCCCAATATGGCCATAGCCTCTATAAACTTGACGTATTTCGATATATCTATGTTGTCTATTATATACACCAGGTCAAACAGGAATTCTCAGAGATTGTATCCCCCACGTGGGCCGACGGTGCAAAGGTCGGGGTGTTTGCAAGCAGGTCGCCCGTTCGCCCAAATCCCATCGGTATAAGTATCGTTCGAATAAAGGGCATTAAAGATAGCGAGATCTTTACATCAGGCATGGATGTCTTTGATGGAACACCTCTGCTTGACATCAAGCCATACATAAAGGATCTGGATAGCAAATCCGATGCCAATTATGGCTGGATTGAAGACATGGATAACCGTGAACATCTTCTATTGCATATCAGGGGTATTCCTCATGATTACTGAGAAGATGTAAACGGGCCGTTCACGTCTATTTAATAATGCTTTGTCAAACAAGTAATTGTAACCTACAAAAGTTTTTTGAAACCTTTGGACGGTATGCTGTCTCTATAGTTTAAAAGATGATTAAAAAACTACCAACCCCCTTAAGGGACATATCGGAGGAAAAATATGGCTACAGAAAAGTTAACAATGGATAAACTTGAAACTACAATCGACAATAATGATATCGTCTTGATTGACTTTTGGGCTGAATGGTGTGGCCCTTGCAAAATGTTTGGGCCTATATTTGAAAAGGCCTCTGAGAAACATACAGACGTGGCCTTTACTAAATGTAACACAGAAGAGGAACAGGATCTGGCCGGGCATTTCGGGATCCAGTCGATTCCAACCCTGGCCATTTTCCGCGAAAAAATCTTGCTGTTTATGCAACCTGGCGCCCTACCCGAGGCGGCACTTGAAGATATTATCGCCCGCATCAAGGAACTTGACATGCAAGAGGTCCATGCCAAAATCGCCGAAGAAAGCGCTAAAACCGCAAGGGAGAAAATGAATTGAGAAGAGCAAACAGGGCAAATCTTAATTAGCAGGCTCCGAATCTCTTTGACCCAATCCCCAAGACGCCTGGATTGCGACGCTTTTTCGAGCATACGTTTGTATCTCATCGTAATCCACGGCGCCGGAGATACCACCGAAACACGTTCCCAG
>Ga0222681_1000662_pt1 | contig 11596 bp, 10 predicted proteins | sample AntAcemetage1006_FD_179844 | JGI IMG/M metagenome (GOLD analysis project Ga0222681, IMG submission 179844) | Saline water microbial communities from Ace Lake, Antarctica - #1006 | ecosystem: Environmental > Aquatic > Non-marine Saline and Alkaline > Saline | place: Antarctica: Ace Lake... | reverse complement strand
CCATATGCACGGGGAACTCTCATAATCCACGTTATAAAACCATTTTTGATACGGTTCATCCCCATATGCACGGGGAACTCTCTTCCACTTATATATCAGGAAAATAATTATATATTAATCATTTGTTTTCTTCACATTTTTTGCCTTCTTTGTCTTCTCATCGGGGAGAAACGAGATCAGTTTAATACCATCCATTTCTCTTGGGATGCGTCGGTTTGTTCCAATAGTTTCAAAATCAAACCCCGTATCGTTGGGTGTGTGCCAGGCCATAACTGCATTCCCCCGGCCAACACCAATACGAACCTGATCCCAGATCATCTCACGCACCTTCACCGAAAAGTTTCCGGCATACACCCCGGCCCGTAGCTCAACCATCCAGACTGCAAGACGGCCCCGCAGTGAGGGTGGAGCCTTCTCCAGAACAATCATAACAAAACCCATTATGTTCTGCTTATCTCCCGGTTTTCCAGGGTCTCATTCTACTCTTCAGCCTCTTTCGTGAGCAATTCTTTTCAGTCCGCTTCATTATCATCACTGCACATTCAACATCATTGCTCTCATGGATCAACAAAAGCCGGCGGGACCATATCATCATACGGCCGTGGAACCTCAATACCTCCAGCGTCTAAAACCTCCTGAATCGTTGGAATAATCCGGTCCAGAATCCGCTGTGACCTGAAATAATCCCTACAACGATGACGCACTGCCCGTTCAGGCTCATCCGGTGCTTCTGCCGCAACAGAAAATGCCGCCGGAACCACTGTCTCAAACTTAAACAGGTCAGCCACATCATACACAAAGGAGAGCGGTTTTCCCGTATGTAAAAAACCAATTGCCGGTGAATACCCAGCCGCCAGCACAGCTGCCTCAGCAATACCATAGAGACAGGAGGTCGCCGAACTCAGGCAGCGGTTCGGTAAGTCAGCCGCACTCCAGTTTCCGGGATCATACCGGCGTCCGTACCAAGCCACACCCGTCTCCTCAGCAAGCTCCTGATACCGGCCCCTCACCCGGACGCCCTCAAGCCCTCGTAACTGATTCACCGAGAGATCTGACGGAAGATCCTCCTTAAACCTGTACTGAAACATCCTACGGACAATCCTTAGCCGTGCCGTCGGGTCAAGGGCCAGAGCTGCCTGATATAACAACTTGTCAGAACGGGAACCGCCCGGATATCCTGATGAATATACCCGAACCCCACCCTCTCCGGTCCAGACCAGAAGGCACCCTGTACGAGCTGCCAGAACAACCGCTGCATGAGAGACGCGTGTCCCCGGCTCCAGCATCAGGCAGGCAATCCCCCCAACCGGGATCTGTACCCGCACGCCATTAACATCAGTGAGCACAAAAGAGCCGTCAATGACATCCAGCTCCCCGTACTCCAGAAAAAGAAGAGAGGCCCGTTCTTTCAGGGCAATCGGCTTTAAATTCGGAAGTCGGGCCACTTACAACACCTCAGACCGGGCGGATCATCATCATTCCACAACCAAATCCTTTCGCCGGTCCGATACCATTTTCAAGCGTTGTTCTGAAGAGATCGGGATCAGTCACCTCAAGCACTCCTATAAAATCAATCGTACTAAACGAAACATTCCGGTTCTTTCTTCCCTGTCGAAACGCTACTTGCCGATATCCATCTGCACGCACCGCACCATCGACGACCGAGAGTCCCAGACGATCCCCCCGCGTTGAAAGCCACCGGGAACCCTCCTGCTGCACGATTGCCGCAAGTGGAGGAAGTGGTGCATCTGCGCCGTTCTCCTCCTGAAATCTCTTTTTTGCGTCCATTACCACATCGTGGCGGTATCTTTTCTTCGGTTGACCCGGTGAGGCTGGCACCGTTTTCGTCACTATTGGATTCGCCCGTAGGGAAAAACCAAGCCGCTGCCCCTCAGAGAGCATTGGTTCAAACGGTTTTGTTTCAAGGTTCCATACACCGCCGCCATACACCGGCTCACGGGCCGAGATCGTCCACACCACCGGGCGACCCTGCACCATATCAACCCGGTACAGGAAATCCCGTTCCCGTTCCTTCGAGTCCGCGAAAAGATCCCAGATCATCGAATGAATCTGATACGGACCCCCGGCAACCTTCAGAAACTCACCGGTAAGTGCCGCATCATGGCGCATCTTCAGGCGTGAAAAATACATCAGGCACCACTCCGGTTCCGGTCAATTACTGTATAACCCTCTTTTCGGTCAGCAAACTGCCACCGGGTCCGTGAAAGCGGGCTGTCACGCCTGATCGTATATTGCCGGGCAGAAACACCCGCTCCTGAAACATCATCGAAATACAGTCCCGTTCGGTTTGAAAGATGAACCGGACCAAGGAATGCATCGCTCTTAAAAACCGCTTTATCAAGCGCTTCCGGCACCGATGTGGCATCTACCACCTGGGCCTCAGTTGGCAGTCCAAGTGGGCATGATTTTCGACCGAGATAGGGCACAAAGACAGGTTCTGAAAGAGCAGCTACAAACTCCTCAGATGTATAAGGTACCTCGTCTTTCCGTTGCCACAGACAGACAGTCGCCACCAGATCACAGAGATAATCGCGGCGGGATAACACTGTACCCAGTCTTTCACGTGGCACTGAAAGCTCATCTTTGCGGGTTCGGATATGGTTCTGCTTCTTCATCAGCACTGCCGGGGGAACCTGTGCCGTGTGAAAATCCTGCACGACTGTCCCAGGGGAATCGGCACAGACCGCAAAACCATACCCCTCAGCAAGGGCACGATGGACCTCCTCCTCGCTTCGTCGCACGCCCAGTGCACCGGCAACCAGTCCCAGCACCGCTGATTTCGAGGGAACCGGAAAGGTGTGCCGGTCTTGACCGACTGCCACTTCCCCATACGCAGCAAGAGGGCCATGCAGCCGGAAGACACAATACTTCGTCATACCTCACCGGGCTGAAACGAAGTCAAGCACTGCATCAAGGGACCCGGTTCCGGCATGAGCATCCATCTCTTCACATCCGGCGTTGCATGGTCCATAGACGGCATCCATCTTCTCACGGGTCTCTTTCAGCCGGCTAATTGAGGCACCGAGTACATCGGCATCCTTTACGGCCTTTAGGTAGGCAACTGAAAGTGCCCGTGGCTGCTGCGTTCCCCGTTCGGCCAGCATATAAGAAGCGTATGCACGGGAGGCAAAGCTGTTCTGCTTTCCGGAAGGTCCGACCTTAACCACCGCCTCGGCAAGGGCACGGATTGCCTTTGACGCAAGCTCTTCATCGCCGCCAAGATTCTCAACCAACAGATCACGGTTAATGCAGATATACTGGTAAAACAGACCGGAAGCGAACTCAAGCTCGCCAATATGGGCGGCACCTACGTTTTCAATGCCAGTGTTTAGATCATCCACTGCTGTGAAATAATCATCCTCCAACGTGACATCGTGAACCGTAATGCCGTGTGCCACCTGCACCGCAGCTTCGGTATTATAGGCCGGGCTGTTGGCAAGCATCCGTCCGAACATAGCAATGTCAACTCCGGTATGCTCAGAACGTAACAGGTCGAGTTCTTTCTCTTCCGGTGGTTGGCCACTCTCTGCAATCCGGGCTACAAGATTACCAATCACAACAATCTCTTCAGGACTGTAATGAACCATCTGCTCGTGCTCAGGGGAATCTTTCTTACATTTACCAAAGACTTTGGCAATCTCAATCGAGTATTCCTTTGCCTTTTTTGCGTCCACTGGTTCACGGACTTCGTCAGCCTTTCCCTCAAGCACCGCCTGAAAGTCCTTACCATTGGCAAGGGCTTCCTCAACCCGCACGCCAATCTCCTTGGTGCGGATGCCAATATGCCCGGCAAGAGCCTCCTGGAAGAAGGATGATTTGCGCCATGCCCGCTTCAGACTCTGCGATGATACGCGCAGACGCTGGCTGCCACCCACCACTGCCGTCTTTGGCTTGCCCAAATCGTCCCGGTTCAGGTTCGATGGGGGATATGCTGTCAATACATGAAACTGGATAAATTCACTCATTTTTTAATCAACTCCTTTGTTCTTGGTTTTACAATCAGCTTTTCACACAATCTGTTCATAGTAGGCAATCGCCCAGAATTTCTTCTTCTGGTCATTCCACCAGTATAATCCGTCAGCAAGATCTGATAGTGGGGCAGTTCCACCGGTGAGTTTCACCAGCCGGGTCATCACCGGATACAACTCCGCAGGTGAATCAATTGTTAGGAGACGGCGGAACCGAATCTCACTAACTGGTGAATTTCCGCCCTTTTCTTTCTTGGCGGCCATCAGTTTGGCAAACTTTCCGGTCTCGGTATTGTTTCTCACTTGGGAGATCACACCGGCAACCAGAGCCAGTCTTTCAATGTTCGGACGATATCCCTTATTCAGGAGGGTTGTCCTCAGCCGGTGATACGCAGGAGTAAAGACCACTTCATCAGGGGACCGACAGCGGCGCAGTTCAGCCCGCTCCCCACGGTTCTGATCAAGACCGGTCCACCATTCATGCAGAATCCCGGCTGCCGGATCTCTGTCAAATGCCAGATACGTTGTTTCAGTTGTCATAATTCATTCTTCATTTTTTCTTAGATTTGGAACTCTTCTTTGTTGAGAGTCCGAGTGTCTGTGCCGTCTTCTTTCCGTTCGGGTGGGTAAACATAATCAGCTTTTTTCGAGCCTCGATGACTTTTTTCAGGTTCACACTCTCAACCCTGTCAAGCTGAGCATAGAAATCGAAGAGGTCGCGTGTCTGCCGGTTTACCTGAGATAGCCAGTTGCGTTTTAGATCGTCCGGTTCTTCACCGGCAAACACAACATCCCGCAGTCCATCAACGGTCTCATAGAATAGTGGACCTGTTTCAGACCAGAATCGCTGGCTGACTTCAGGACTGTACCGATTCCCTGCATTTTTTAGTTCATTTCTCAGGGTATCATGCACATGTGAGGCTGTTCTTACGATCTGGGCTACCTGCAACTCATAGGCATCCCGGTAGGTATCTTCAACCGGAAACAGTGGCATCGTGCTTTCATACCAGCAACGGGCTTTCATATTATCAAGGTCATACCCAAATGACCAGAGTCGTGGGACGATGGGCATCTTCTCACGGATGTCATCATAGACAGTATAGAATCGGTTGATAACTGCTGCCGGTTCACGGTGGCTTTCACCATCAATGAGTGCAAGACCCAGCCAGTTTCTATACGACAGACCTCCGGGCTGACAATGAACCGGCAACATCTGTTCCTTACTCTGATAATACGGTGTTAACGGATGTCGCCAGGTCTCATCATAGGCAACACCATAGGTCTTTGTCCGGTAATTCGCCACCTGTTGTTCAGTTGAACACCCACAAAGATCACAGGTTTTTTCGTCATCTGTCTTTTCGATATCAAGCCAGATCCGCCGTCCTGTTGCCCAGTACATCTGGAGTTGATTAGCATCCAGAACGCTCGTTCTTTGATTGTTTTCTGAGGTTCGCAGTGGTCCCATCCAAGGGAAAATATTGACCTCATCCTGATTCTTTTCCCATTCAAACTGCTCTCCAAACTGATCACCCGACAGTACATTAAGCCAGATCGTCTCGGCAAGGGTATCACCGAGAACCAGACTGGTCAACGGTCCGCCGCCTCTGATGCCAGTCCGATGGCCAGCTCCTCCGGGCGGTCCATTGATCTGTAGAGATAACAAGGTCATTGCTGCACAGGAAGGACAGACCCTTTGAACGGTCTCACGCTTCAGAAACAGATCTGCGTTGTTCTTCAGGGTATTGTCACCAGGCATTTCAATGAGAAGCCCATCAATGCCCTGTTGCTTTTGATCCACACAGGCCCCATCCTGCATAAACCGGGGACCGTCACCACCAAGATTAAACGCATGTTCGACCTTGCTGAATGCAGAAGCCGCATCTCCTTCAGATGGCAGCTCAAAAAGGGCATCGGCCCAGTCATCTGCATCCTCCGGCATCATTGTCGTCTGCACCAGACCAATCATAAACTGAACCAGTGCCCCATTGAAATCCGGCCGGGGAGCTGCAAAAGCGGTCACCGGTGGACCGTCTGGCACTCCAAAGATCTCATGGGGTGCCAGTGTCAGTTCATTCCCGTTCTCTGTCAGAACCGGAATCCATTGGTCACGTATAAGATTCAGGTGTATATCTGAAATTTCATCACCTTCGTTTAGTTTCATTCATCACGCTCGGATTCTTCTTCGCTCAATGGTCAATATCATCATATCACAAGATTATCTGGCCTGCTTTGTAAGGGACAGCCCTTCAAGGGGCGAATAAGTAACGGTAACAATATCTCCGTTTTCAACAGAGAACACTCCGCCCCATATGTTGCTGTCCTGCTCTTCAAGCGGCAGGAGAATCGTCCATGCCCCGTGGTCGGGCATTGTCTCTGTAGCGGCAGCCACTGCATTGTTTGCCACATCGTCATAGACGGGTTTTCCGGGAAATGTAATCTGCCGGACCGAAACCTGACTTCGGTCCCACCGGCCAGCTCCTCCGTCATCCCACGGAAGAATGGTTCCGGCTGAAGGATCATACCGGCCAAGACGAAGAGTAACTGTCGCATCACCCAGCCGGGTCGGCGTATCCTCATCCGTTCCCCATCGGTTTCGGCCATACTCATACCCATTCCTGAGATTCAGGGAGTTCTCACTGGCCAAAGCGGCGTCATGGGTCTGCTGCCCGGCGGCCCGCTCTGTCTGTCTCACAAGACCGGCTGGAATCTCTGCTGAATCTTCTCCGTACACGCTTTCAATGAGATACCGGGCATCTTCAGGGGTCTTCAGTTCTCCCCGTTCTGCCAGCAGACAGGCCGTTAGGTACAGCTCTCCATGTGCCGGATAGACATACGCAGCACGGGGAAAGATTTCAGAATACCAGTCCGGGGCAGGTTCGGCCACAATTTCCGGTGAAAATACCCAGAGCACCGGTTCATCTCTTCCGGTGTGGTAACTGTGGCGCTGGAGTCGTCCGGCCCGCTGAACAATCAAATCTATCGGTGCCAGGTCAGTGACCATGAAATCAAAGTCAATATCCAGCGACTGCTCCACCACCTGAGTAGCAACAACCAGTCGGCCGGCCCGCTCTTCATTCGTACTATTCCGCCCAAAATGTTTCAGCACCTCATTCTCAATGATCAGCCGGTCACAAAGCGTAAATCGTGAGTGAAAAAGAGTCAGTTTCTCGTCAGGGATTCGTCCGGAAAATCGGCCACAGGCGTCCTTTGCGTCCTGAACCGTATTTCTAATCCAGCAGGCACAACCGCCGTCTGCGAGCACCTTCTCAATACGGCTGACAATAACATCCTCATTATGGACCAATTCTACGTTCACCGTCCGCCCGGTGCCGGTCCGTGCCGGCACATATTTCTCAGAAAGCCCCGCAGCGGAAAGGTGGGTCACCAGCGGATATTCTTTGGAGGCAGGAAGTTCTGTTTCCCATCCGGCACCTTCAGCGAATGATCTGACAAAATCTGCTTTCATACTGGCCGGAAGAGTTGCCGAGAGTAAAATGACACTACTGCCAAGTGCTGCAAGAAATCTCAGCAGTTGCTGAAGAAGTCGTGCCATATAACTGTCATAGGCATGAACTTCGTCCACAATCAGCACATTACGCAGGAGTCCGAAAAGACGGAGCGACTGATGACGAATAGGCAGAACTGAAATAAGCGCCTGATCAATCGTTCCGACCCCGAACGAGGCCAGCAGTGCTTTCTTGCGGTTGTCTGCTATCCAGCGGGAACAGAAGATTTCCGGGGCGGTGTCATTCTCCCCACCGGCAACGGCCTGTACAGAGGATTTCCTGCCATCATTGTTTTTCAGGGAGGACAGAAAGAGGTCTGAATGATTCCGTGCTGCGTGAGCAAGAATCAGGTCTGGCTCTTCTCCGGGAGCATAGAGATTCACATAACTTTCAGCCATCCGTTCATACATTGCATTCGCTGTTGCCATCGTCGGAAGGCCGACATAGACCCCGCTACCCTCTCCCTGCTGCATCAGCCGGTGAGCAAGGGCAATTGCCGCCTCGGTTTTGCCGCCTCCGGTGGACTCTTCAATCAGAAACAGATGTGGACCATTTCCTATAGGGCAGCCGGTGGCATAGTCCTGAAGAGGGCTCGGTGCAAAACCTTTCTCAGAAAATACCGGGAAAATAGCTTCAAGACCTGATTGTTCTGAAATGGGTCGGCACCGAATCCCAGTCTCAGCAATAGCATGTTCTGCCTGAGGGAGGGCAATTCTGGTCCAATAATTCTCCGGTGCCATCTCCTCAGGATGGAAAGGAAAATACTGAGCGTTTGATCCAATCCAGTCGGCAAGCACGACCAGACCTGCCAAAATCCATGAAAGCTTTGTGAGAGCTGCCTTGTCCTGGCGTGTTGCACCCGGCGGAAGAAGGGGTTCTCCTTGAAGCAGAAGGTCTGCACAGCACCGGACCGCGTCACAGGCATCGTTTATATTCTCCTGTGTGTAAAGCTGTTCGGCCGTGAAGTGGCGCATTTCTGTCCTATTAGAAGGAAGACCATGATGACCAAAGGCGGCATTACTCACTGGTTTAAGTAGCCTTTTCTGTTCCCTGAGTGACCCTGCATCAGTGCCAAATACACCCTCCTGATATAACCGCTCAAAAACAATATCCTCCCAGAGGCGCTGTCCGAGCATCGTGTGATGCAGGAGGTATTCAAGCAGGGGTTCACGTTTAAATTGCTTTAAAAAGAGATTTGGCTGATTCCCCTGAAACGATTCTGTAAACTTTCCAAGGTCATGGACTCCCAGCCAGAAGGTGATAAAACGAACAACGGTTTCCTCGTCCCAACCGGTGACGGTCGTAAGTCGCCTCCGAAGAAGTGGGTCATCATTCAGCAGGGTTTTTCCGACGGCAGCAACATCAAGAGCATGATAGAATGCACGGTGCCAGCTGTCCGGTTCAGAAGATGTTTTACCCCAATATTGTAGAAATGATGACTCCATGTAAAAACTCTTTTATTAATAGTGAGAGATTGGTTTTAGTTCCCTTAAATGTCTCCCGGAGAGATTTTCAGGACAAGCAGTTCCGGTTGACAGTTCCCAATAAAGTGCTGTCTGAAACGGATGTGGAGACGTTGGTTCATACCAATCTCATTCAAAATCAAAACAATCTCACCAATACCGCTCTTTCCTTCTCGCCGGCAGTGCCGAGCCTCTTCCGGTCCGGGTTCACCGGTTCATCCTTTGCCTTCGCTCATCAAACGTTGCCATCCGCTCCTCATGGCGACTCTCTCCGTCACCGTGCCCAGCATGCTGCCTCCTCTCCTCCTCCAGCCAGAACACCGCTGCATGAATACTCACGTTCTCATACCGCAGTGCCGAGCCGGTGATCCGGCCTTCCCGAATCCGGCAGTCCTCACCAAGGCCCACCGAGGGGAAACACTCCGCCTTAATATTCCCGATAGTATCCAGAGCCTGTTCAAACGCTTTCTGCTTCACCGGATCCCGGTCATCCGAGCCATGGTGACTCTGTAGAGCATCCATCGCATACGACCCGATGATCTTCTGGTGAAGCATCGCATACTTCTCCGGCCGGGACAGCAGTTCACATCCGGCAGCCTCACCCCGTAGAAAGATTAGACACCCGGTCTGCCCTTCCACCAGCTGAAACGCTTCACTATATTTCCCCATAGAACCACGGTGGCGCTCATGGGTATCCTTCATCGCCCCGGTTGGCGACTCGACCCCACAGGCCCTCGCCTCCATCCGGATCTCCTCCCAGACCTCGCCCTGGTTCGAAGAAAATTCCGAGGAACGCTCCAGACTCTCAGAGACCGACCGGGCCTTCTTCGCCCGGATATTCCGTGACATCATCACGTCAGAATCCGAGAAATGCGCCGAGCGATACGACCATCGCCCCGATTCAGTGCAGGAAACCGGGACCACAATCTTCGCCTCAGGCGGCACCAGAATGCTGGTGTTCACCACCCGGTTCTGCTTCGCCCCGGCAAGCTCCTCACCATCAAGAATTAAGATCGGCAGCTTGCCGGTGTTTCTTACCACTAGTTCCGGAACCGAACCACTCTCGGAAACCTCAGAAACCCGCAGGAATCCTGCTTCAAACGCCTCACGTAAAATCAGATACTCAGGACCTTCTGCCGCCTCTGCGTTACGCACAAGGGGGGCAACGGCCATATTCCCAAACGATACTGCATCGCCACAGCTGATGCCGGCTAAAATATCACTTCCGACTGCCATATCCATATCCATCTCTTCCTTTGTTTCGCCCCGACCCACAGGCCAGAGACGCATACCAAGATATGGTGCCGGGAAATGCTTATTTAATTCTAACATAACGAGTTTAGCATTACTAGCAAAATTATCAGTGTTAGTTTGATTATCTTTTACACCAATGATTCTTCAGGAGAGATCAGTCGTGGATGCTTTTGAACAGGTTGTACACATTATCCCGCTGGGTCATGAGATTGATCGGGCCATCGTCCCGTTTGAGAAGGTTAAGGCTGACAAAGTCTATCTGCTAACAACCTATGATGAGCCTGGCAGCATGGGTGAGGACCAGATCTATTACGCCCGTGAGGTTCGTAATAAACTCTTAGAACGTGGGATAGCAGTAGAATGTGTAAAGACTGATCTCTTCGACCTGCTGGATATTATCTCCAATACGGCGATCATCATCCGGAAAGAGAAGGAGCTGGGCAACCGGGTGAACGTGAATATGTTAGCCGCCGGACGGCTCACCTCGGTCGGCGTAACGCTCGCTGCAATGGCCCACAATGTCAATGTCTACTACGTGAAGAGCGACGCCTTTCCGGAGGACCATGACGAACGCCTGGCCCACGGGCTTTCGGTCTGTTCATCCGGTGATATCACCCGGCTGGTGAACTTCCGGTTCCTGCTGCCTGGTGAGACCGGCATCAGAATCCTGGTCGAACTCTGCACGAAGGACCGGCCGGTCCGCAACCGGGATATCCTCAGTGTACTTCAGGAGGCAGGTGTGCCGGGATTTGAGGAGCTTTATGATGAGGTAGGCCGGGAGGAGCGCCGGGCTGTGCAGAGCCGGCAGCTGATGCGTCTGGATAAGACGATCTTAACCCGGCTTGAGAAGGACGGGTTTATCGAGCGGGAGAAACAGGGGAGAAATGTGTTTGTATCGGCGACGGAGACGGGGCTGTATGCTGCCTGTGCGAGTGGGTTGTTTCGGAGAGAGTAGGAGGAGTTACCCATAGCCGGAACACGTTTTCTGTAGCAAATCATTGTCTATTCTTTATGATTGGATATAGAGCATTAAGGTGTCTTGAGATATATCATCCAAATTGTTAATCCATATTGAATCTTTAATATCTCTCTCTTCACTTTCAATGTTTAGCCATTCCAATACTTCATTAACACGTACATCATAGGGAAGAGAAACAGATGATAATGGACGTCTTAATCGAAATTCTAATTTTTTTAATAAGCTTTCATCTGAGTAAAGGCTTAAAGCTAATCCTTCAGCATGAAATGTATTCATCCATGAAGGTTTTTCATCCTCCAATAATGGTAGTTTTAGATACCACTCGTTGCAAGTCATCCTGTTTGTTCGCGAACCATATTGGTTCATAAGTAGTGTAAGCATTGCATTTCGGATGGCGCCACCACA
>Ga0222681_1000654_pt1 | contig 11689 bp, 9 predicted proteins | sample AntAcemetage1006_FD_179844 | JGI IMG/M metagenome (GOLD analysis project Ga0222681, IMG submission 179844) | Saline water microbial communities from Ace Lake, Antarctica - #1006 | ecosystem: Environmental > Aquatic > Non-marine Saline and Alkaline > Saline | place: Antarctica: Ace Lake... | reverse complement strand
CATGGGGGGGAAGATGCGGTAATAGTTATAGGCTCGGAACGCCTCTCTTGTGACGCATTGAAAAAAGAGATGGAATTCATTGGCGGCGGTGTGCCTGTTCCGGTTAAGCATGCAAGGGAGATAAAGGCCCGGCTAATTGAGCAGATCATAGACTATTATCTTATCATCGAATATGGGAAACAAAATAACATCTCTATCTCTGAAAAAGAATTCCAAAGGAATTTAAAGGAGATCAAGAGGGAATACTCAGAAGATGCCTTTCGTAAAGTGTTGCTTCAGGGATATGTGGACCGCACGCTATGGGAGCATCGATTGAGGAATCAGCTCCTTGTGGGCAAGGTTCTCAAACAGGTCTTAGAAAAAATCGCCTCACCCAGTTATGAAGAGATAAAGACCTATTTCCAAAAGAACAGAAATGAATTCAGATCCCCGGAGATGTTAAGATTCCGTCAAATAGTCTGTAAATCAAAAAAAGAGGCAGAGAACCTGCGCGACCGCATCCATGCCGGGGAAGATATGGGAAAACTTGCTAAGAAATATTCAATAGCCCCTGAGGCCGAGGCCCGTGGCGAAGTTGGTTGGGTAGCCCGGGGTAATTTAGACGAATCCATGGAAGATGCCCTCTTTTCAATGCAGAGTGGCAAAATCAGCCCTATTATCAAAACCCCCTTTGGCTATCATATCTTCGAGGTAATGTCCCGCAGGTCTGCCGGCGTTAAAGGACTTCCGGAAGTTATTCACGAAATAGAATCACAACTTATCCGCCAAAAGCACGAGGTCTTCTATAAGAAATGGTTGGAAAAGCTCAGATCTGACTTTAAAGTCAAGGTTAATCAAGATATGTTGAATAAATTGGAGCTATCTTAATCAGAATAACCGAGAATTCAGGAATTGAGGAATTGGAGAACTTATTTCGTTTTAATCCCTAAATTCCTAACCCGGATAAACCAGAAAAGTTAAAAGTGAGCTAAAGTTTGATGGTCTCGCAAAAAGTCTCCAAGGCCGTCACTCCCGCGGGATAATTTTCCTGGATTCCCGCGTTCGCGGGAATGACTAAATAGATAAAATTCAACAACTTTAGGCACTTTAGATCACTTTAGGCACTTCACACTTTTTTTAAAGGACCAAATGAAGCAATTAAAAGGAATAGTTTCTTTCATTCTCCTATTTACCGGGAGTATTTTATTATTTCACGCACCGGTCTCGGGCGAGATCTGCAATAGAGTTGTTGCCATTGTTAACGATGAGGTAGTTACCCTCTATGAGCTGGATACCATGATTCAGTTGCTTACAGGAACTCCATCCAAGCAACTGAAGAACAAGTCCGAAGAGATCTATATTAAAACCCGCCAAAAAGTCTTGGACGACCTGGTTGATCAGAAAATTGTCCTTGAGAAGATCAAGGAGCTAAAAATTGAGGTAACTGCCAAGGAAGTGGATCAGGCCATCGAAAGGGTAAAGGCAGATAACCAGTTTACCCAGGAAGACCTGATTGCCGAACTGAAAGAGCAGGGGAACAACTATGAATCGTACAGAAAATCTATTAAGGAAGAATTGGAAAGGATACAACTGATCAACTATGAGGTGAAGTCAAAGATTATCCTCAGGGAAGAAGAAATCGAAGAATACTACAACACACACAGGGATGAGTTCACCAGCGAGGGCAGGGTCCGTCTTGCTCTCATTTTTCTCAAGCAAGAGGATCCGGCAGATAAAAATGAGGCCCGCGCTCTTTACCAAAAGGCCCAGGATATCCTCTCGATGATTAAAGGCGGCAAGAATTTTGCCAATCTGGCAAGGAAGCTCTCCAATGGGCCCGGGGCAAGTGAAGGAGGTGACCTCGGTGTATTCAAAATGGCCGAGCTTAATCCAGAGATGGCTGAGATTATTAAGGATCTATCTGCTGGCGAAGTAAGTAAGCCAATTATTAGGCCTTCTGGTATCAAGATTATCAAGGTAGAAGAAAAAGATGGGGGAGGAGAAAAATCTCTCGAGCAGGTTCGAAACGCCATTCAGACAATCCTTTATAGAAAAGAGCTTGACAAAAAGTATTCCGCCTGGATCAAGGAGCTGAGAAAGAAGGCATATATAAAAATTATTTTTTAACTCTGGGATTTAGATGGGCAAAGACGAAAACTACCCGTTAGATAAGCAAGCGAGTGACTGGGAATTTCCATCCGGCAAAGAACTCGGAACCCTCTTTAGGAATAAAAGAGAAGAACTGGGTCTCAGTTATTCCCAGATTTCCGAACGAACAAAACTCAGGCCCCGCTTCCTTGAGGCCTTAGAAAACGAAGAATGGGATCATCTTCCCTCGCCTGCTTTTGTAAAAGGATTTGTTCGCTCTTATGCCCGCGCCCTTGGTTTAGCGGAAGATGGCCTTGTTGCTCTTTATCAGGAGATTACCCCTCAGCACCACGAGACTCCGTGGCCTGTGCAGCCTCCGGTTAATAAGAGAAAAAAACTACTTCTGTACCTTTTCCTGATTCTTGGTTGTTCTGCTGCGGGGTTCGCATTTTACACCTGGATGGAAGTTCCAACTCGCATGGGGGGAATAATTGACCATGGAGTAGTGGCCCCGTCAGATAATAAGTTGGTTGAGTCAAAAAAGCTTGAAGGTGCCCGGAAAGAGAACGCAGAGGTGCCCTTGAATGAACAGGAACCGATTGCGGATCTCTCCCGGCCAAAAAAAGCTGCGCTTGTGGAAGAAAGACCCCCGGCATCTGAAAGAGATTCTTTGGAACCATCCGGTCCACAACCAGCAGAGGAAGAGCCAATTTTAGAGAAAGAGGTATCCTCTCATAAATCAATTAGCAGTATTCAACCCGAACCAACTGTCTCTAATACCCCCCTTCCCACCGAAACAGACGGGCAGGCGTTAGTTTTAAAGGCCGTTGTCAAGGAAAGGACATGGATCAGGGTACGTATTGATAACGAAAAACCAAAAGAGTATATCTTTGGTCCTGGAAGCGGGCCTGAATGGAAGGCTCAGAAGGGTTTTCAATTGCTGATCGGTAACGCCGGGGGGATTGACCTTGAGTTCAACGGCAAAAAAATGAAAGATTTAGGGAAACAGGGCCAGGTAATTAGATTGAGACTCCCAAAGGAACATGAAAGGAGCATTTCAGAAAATTAAAGTGGAAAACGTATTAGACATCTTTGAGGCAAGGGATTTTGTTGAGCAGGTTACCGACAGGGTACTCGTGTCGCGCCTGTTAAAAAATCGTACAACCTGCTACATAGGTTTTGATCCAACCGCTAAGAGCTTCCATGTTGGGAGCCTTCTACCCATCATGTCTTTGGTGCATATGCAGAGGGCAGGCCACAGACCTATCGCAGTAATTGGAGGCGGGACTGCCCTTGTTGGCGATCCGAGCGGGAAAACCGAGATGCGGCCCATTATGACCCGTGACGAGATAAACGAAAATGCCGAATTATTAAAAAAACAATTAGCCAGGTTCATAGAGTTTGGGGACGGAAAGGCGATTATGGTGAATAATGCCGATTGGCTGACCGCCCTCAACTACGTCGATTTCCTGAGAGATATTGGTCGACACTTTAGCGTAAACAGGATGTTGGCCGCGGAGAGCTACAGGATCAGACTCGAAACCGGGCTCAATTTCATCGAATTCAATTACATGCTGCTGCAGGCATACGATTTCTGGCACCTGTTCAAGACCTACGATTGCCGTCTCCAGATGGGTGGAAACGACCAGTGGGGGAATATCCTGGCAGGGGCGGACCTGACAAGACGTATGGAGGGAGAGATCATTCACGGTCTTACATTTCCCCTGTTGACAACCTCTTCAGGCATAAAGATGGGTAAGACACACAAGGGGGCGATCTGGCTTGATCCGGAATTGACTTCGCCGTATGAATACTACCAGTATTGGATCAACCAGAATGACGAGGACGTAGGGCGTTTCTTGTCTCTTTTTACCCTTCTGCCTATGGATGAAGTCAGACGGCTGCGCAGACTAAAGGGCTCCGATATCAGAAAGGCGAAAGAAGTCTTAGCCTATGAGGCCACCAAATTGTGCCATGGCCAAACAGAAGCTGATCAGGCACAAAATGCCTCCCGACAGCTATTCGGACCGGATAAAACTGCCTCATCAGGATCTGTGCCCGTTTATCGAGCCAGCCAGCAACCGTTTGAAGCAGGCATTCCTGCTTATATCCTCTTTGCAGAATCAGGTCTCTGTAAGTCCCGGGGCGAAGCCCGCAGGCTTATTGCCCAGGGAGGAGGATATCTCAACGGAAAAAAAATCAAGGCCTTCGATCAGTTAATCAAATTGGAGGATTCAGAGGACGATTCATGGCTCCTGAGGGCAGGGAAAAAAAGATATGTTAAGGTTATTGTAGATTGAGGGTATAGCTCTTTTATGAAAAAAGCAACAAAGAAATCTGCAACAAAGAAGGGTAAGACCAGGACAGGCAAGGGCCAGCTGGCTTCAAAAAAGGGCCTTGTTCCGGCGATTCAGATGACTGATAGAGCCTTAGTCCCTTTTGATCCGCTTCAAATTTACCTCATGGAGGTAAAGCGTTATGACCTCATTTCGAGAGAAGAGGAAATAGAGTTAGGAATAAAGATCAGGGAACAAAATGATGATAAGGCTGCCTACAAGCTTGTCACTGCTAACCTGAGACTGGTTGTAAAGATCGCCATGGATTTTCATCGGTACTGGACAAAAAATCTATTAGACCTGATCCAGGAAGGAAATTTGGGCCTTTTGCAAGCTGTAAGAAAATTTGATCCTTATCGCGGGATAAAATTTTCCTATTACGCCTCATTTTGGATTAAGGCTTATATCCTTAAATTCATAATGGATAACTGGAAATTAGTCAAAATTGGGACCACCCAGAGCCAGCGCAAATTATTTTTCAATCTCGCTAAAGAAAGAGACAAACTGATCGCCGAAGGCTTTGCTCCTGAGCCAAAGTTGTTAGCTGAACGGCTTGATGTCAAAGAAGCGGAAGTTGTCGAAATGACTCAGCGGTTAGGGGGATGGGAAGTTTCTCTTAGCTCACCTGTTGGAGGAGACGATTCGAGGGAGTCCTTTGATGCCTTCCTACCCGATCCGGGGATAGCTATAGACGAGCAAATCTCCGAGGATCAAAGCCGGAAACTACTTCTAAAAAGTCTCGGGGAATTCCGTGAGACACTTTCCGGAAAAGAAGCCGATATCTTCGACAACCGGATTATGGCGGAAAAGCCTTTAACTTTACAAGACCTTGGGGATAAATACCACATCTCACGCGAGAGAATACGCCAGATACAGGAAAAGATTATAAAAAATATCAAGAAATGGCTTAAAGAGAAAATCCCCAATTTTGAGGAAGAATACTCTGACTTTTTAAAATAAGGATCAACTTTAGGCACTTAAATGTTGACAAACTCGTAAAAAGTCAGAAATGACCCCTTTTTGTCATTCCCGCGAACGCGGGAATCCAGGAAAATCAATCACTTCTGGACTCCCGCGTTCGCGGGAGTGACAGCCTTGGAGACTTTTTACGAGACCATCAAATGTTGGAGCATAAGGGAACATGAAACAAGAACACGAAACAGACAGCAACAGCCAGGGCATAACTGCTCAAAGGTCATTATTACACCGGTATTTGAAATCTGCCCCACTTCTTTTTCTCTTTTTTATCGTGGGATTTGTGTCAGCATGCGCGCCGGTTACATCCAGCGTATTAAAAAAGGAACCGGTGCCTGCAAAACCGGACAGAGCTACCCCCGTTATGGAAAAGGATCAAATCCAGCAGGCGTATCAGGATTTCACCATGGCCTCAATCGCCCTGTCTCGGGGTAATTATGGAAAAGCACAAAAGCATCTTGAGTCTGCGATTAGAGAAGATCCGCAATCGGCCTATCTGAACAGAAAAATGGGGTTGCTCCTGAAGGAACTGCGTAAGTACCCTGAAGCTTTAGTCTATGCACGCAAGGGCGTCGCTCTCGAGCCAGAAAGTATAACGGGCATAACATTATTGGGAGATCTATACGCCCTCACGGGCAAAGATGAACTTGCAATTGAGCAATATCAAAAGATACTTGACCTCGACCCGAAGACCCAGCGCATAAGACTGTTATTGACTACGATTCTGGTCAGAAAGAAGCAATTCCAAAGGGCTCTTAAACATTTGGACACCCTGATCGATCAAAATCCCGAATTAGTCATTGCCCATTATTACCGCGGGAGGATCAACCTGGAAATGGGCCGCTACAAGGAGGCAGAGAAGGCCTTTGACGAGGCACTGAAACTCAATGCCGGCTTGGAGCCTGCCCTTTTTGATCAAGCTACTATTTATCAGATGACCAATAGAGAGAAGGAAGCCGCTCAAGCCTATGAGAGATTGTTGGAATTATATCCCGATAATATCCCTGCCAGGGAAAGATTAGTTGCTCTCTATTCGAAGTTGGGCCTCGAAGAGAAGGCCTTAGAGCATACGAAAAAGATCAAAAAGCATTCACGACCGGGAGCGCCTGAGAGGCAGGCGCTTGGCATCATATACCTGAGACAGGGAAAAATCGATGAATCGATCGCGGAACTTGATCTGATTGTTAATGCCTGGCCCAATGATTATAAATCGAGGTACTATCTCGCTGTTGCCTATGAGGAGAAAGGGGATATCAAGAAGGCATTGGAACAGTTGAGACAGATCAAGTCAGGATCAAACTACTTTGTCAGCGCCCAGATTCAGATAGCACACCTTCTTATTACAGAGGAAAAATATGATGCAGCCATAGAGGTACTTGAAAAAGCGATTGCCTTGGAACAGGACAAGATTGAGCTCTACCTGATGCTTGCATCCGCTTATGAAACTAAAGAGGAGTATGATAAGGCCATAACAATCATTAAAGAGGGCCTGAAGATAAACGATAAAAGCGTAGACCTTATTTTTCGGTTAGGCGTTCTTTTGGATAAAACCGGCTCCAATGAATTATGTATTGAACAGATGCAAAAAATACTTCAAATAGAGTCGAATAATGCGGATGCTCTCAACTATATAGGGTATACCTATGCCGAACAGGGAATCAAATTAGATAAGGCAATGGAATTAGTCCAAAAGGCATTGAAACTAAAGCCTGAGAGCGGGTATATAATTGATAGTCTCGGGTGGGTTTATTACAAGAAAGGGTCATATGACAAGGCTATCCATTATCTCGAGAAAGCAGCAAATCTCACAAAGGATGACCCTACCATAAACGAGCATTTAGGTGACGCCTACCTCAAGAAGAAGGAATATCCAAAAGCCCTTCTCTATTATGAAAAAGCCCTTTCCCTGAAGCACCCCAAAGAAAAACAATTAAAAGAAAAGATAATTGGCGTGAAAGAGCTTTTAAAGAAAAATAATTGAACCCCGTCAAATAGTTGAGTGGTTGAGTTGGAAAATAAGTCCCGTCCAGGCGGAATTGAATCAGCTAACTAGCCTCGAATCATGTCGAGCAACCGATTTTCATGCAAACGATATGGATTCAAATAATAACAACCACTTAACTACTCAACCATTCAACCACTTAACGAGGACTGGAAGGCTGATTTCGGTCTTTCTTTTGCTTCTTTTAAGCTGCTGTGCCCGGATCGCGATTACTCCACCATCTCCCCCCCTTGACCACCAGGCTATTACAGGCATTATTTCGGCCTTTAAAGAACAGTGGGTTGCGGTTAGCACCCTCTTTTCTTCGGGAACGCTCACCCTCGATATCAAAGGTTCCGAATCAGATGCAACAGTCTTGATCGTTGCGACCAGAGATCCATCTAAAATCAAGATAGAAATAACACACCCCTGGGGCCGTCCCCTCCTTCACATCCTGATAAAGGGTTCGAGCCTTCAAATACTTTCTTTTACTGACAAACGATTATACTCCGGCCAGATTGGAACACATGATCTGTCGAGATTAATACCAGTGCCTCTGAGTCCTGAACTTCTCTGGACCCTTTCAAGGGCTTATCCGGTATTACTCAATCACAACCGTGCGCTATCATTAAAAGGGAACCAGATAACTCTTTTAGATCAAAGGGAGGATAAGATCCAGGTCGTTGATCTATATCCCGAAAGCGACCTTCCGCACAGGGTCTCTTTCTGTCAGCAAAATGCCGAAGTGATATTTTCGGATTTCCAGAATAACGATGGTATACGGTACGCTAAAGAAATAGAGATGAATAGCCCGGAGGAAAATGCCCGATTGGCGCTTGAGATAAGGCAAATAACCTTCAACAAACCAGTCCCAGACGCAATATTCAGATTAGAAACCCCTCTGGATTTTGAAGTAGTTCCCCTCAGGAGTGTAAATCGGGAGGATTAGCTTGGATAACGGAACATAGGGGAAAACACATGAACGTTACACGTCGTGATTTTTTTAAGATCACAGGGGCTTCTGCTGCAGGCGTTGCAGTTATGGGTCTCGGGCTCGATTTGAAACCATTCAAATCGCATGCCCAGACCTTAAAGCTTCGCTTTGCCAAAGAGACAACGACCATCTGCTGTTATTGTGCAGTTGGCTGTCCTGCCTGGCGGCATGGACAGAAAGATGGCCTTGCAAAAGATCGGGAGATCGCTTAAGGACCTGTCTCGGGAGTGGCAAATTATAAACAAGTTAGCGAGTTAAATCGACACACTTAACCCGCAAACCAAAAAGAAGAAAAAAGGGGTGTTCAGATTGGACATCCCTTTTTTCTTGACAAAAGATACTATTACAAGCTTATCTTGTGATAAATTATTCCGATCGTTTTGCAAAGGTCTCGACCCAATGGCCCGAGGAAAGACGCGTGTAATTGGGCCCATTGGCATCTCACATGACATTAAGTGGCTGAAGGCAGATGGAAGAAGTGTTGAAAAAGTCGAATCAGGAGCTGGAAGAGCGGCTCAGAGAACAATCAGTTGAACTTGCCGGTGTCAACCGGAAACTGCGGGCCAAGATCACAGAACTTGAGCAGACTGAGAAACTGATGCGCTTACAACGGGATTTGGCCATGGCCCTGAGCTCAGTGCCCGACCTTAAGACAGGATTAACAGAGTGCCTTGAAACGGCTATAAAAATGGCAGGGATGGATAGAGGTGGAATTTACCTTTTGAAGGACAAAACAGGGGCCCTGGATCTCGCTGTTCACAAGGGATTACCACTAGATTTTATCAGAACAGTTTCTCACTATGACGCAGATTCACCCCATACAAGGTTTGTGATGGCGGGTAAGCCCGCCTACACCCGACTTCAAGAATTAGAGCTTCCCCTCGGAGATCCCGGTTTGGGCGAAGGCCTGTGCGCCTTTGCATTTATGCCAATTTGGCACGAGAATCGGGTGATTGGCTGCATGAATCTCACCTCCGAGAGCCTTGAAGAAATCCCTCACGCTTCTCGTCCGGCTCTTGAAGCCGTTGCCGCCCAGATTGGGACCGGCATCGCCCGCATGACGGCTGAGGATGCCTTGAGGAAAAGCGAGGAACATCTAAGATCCTTAATGGAAAACGCTGACGATTTTGTCGTTTATCGACTGACCATAGACGAACAGTCTCCTGTTCGGCTCAAGGTGGTCTTCGTGAGCCCATCAATCACAGATATCTTGAGTGTATCAGATCCAATGAAATTTGAGACGTGGTTTGACAAAATCCATCCAGACGATGTGAAAAGAGTTGTTGAAGCCAACCAAAAGGCATTTAAAACACTTATGTTCAATGAAACAGCGCGGTTTTATCACCCCAAAAAAAAGGAGTGGCGTTGGGTCCACTCCATCTCGAGAGGGATTGTCGATAAGGAGGGTCGCCCAGAGTATGTGAACGGACTCATGGTTGACGTGACTGAACAAAAGAAAATGGAGGAGAAACTCCAAAGGTCTTATGATGAAATGGAAAGACGTGTGGAAGAACGAACAGGAGAGCTTACTAAGATTAATAAGGAATTGCAGGTAGAAATTACCGAGCGCAAGGAGTTATACAGAGCCCTGCATGAATCGGAAAAGACGCTCCGACAAATGTCTACCCATCTGATCCGGGCCCAGGAAAAAGAACGAAAGCGGGTCGCCTTGGAACTGCACGACGAGTTAGGACAGGCCCTTTCCCTTTTGAAGTTGAAGATCGGCTCCATAAAAAAGACGCTTCCGCAGGATCAAACAGAGCTTAAAAATGAATGTAATGGGATATCGGACTACATCGTACAGATGGTTGAAAATGTTCGGAGGCTTTCAAGGGATTTGAGCCCTCGCATAATAGAAGACCTTGGCCTATCTTCCGCGCTCCGATGGCTGGCAGAGAGTTCAGCGCAGCATATGAATATTGAACTATTATTTGAAATGGATGATATCGACTCTCTACTTTCTCCGGAGGCACAAATTACCCTGTACAGGATTTTTCAGGAGGCAATTACAAATATAGTGAAATACGCAAAGGCCACACGGATATGGATATCTACCAGGAAGGATGAAACGAAAAATATTTTATCTTTCATTTTGAAGGATAATGGGGTAGGTTTTGACCCGGAACATTTTGTGGGGCAAATTTCCACCGAAAAGGGTCTTGGCCTGGCATCCATGAATGAGCGCGCAAAAATGCTGGGAGGTTCTCTTGAGATATTATCTCAGAAGGGTATTGGGACCACAATTACTATTTCTGTGCCAATAGATAAAGGAGGTTTACAGTGAAAAAATATCATATTTTGTTAGCAGATGATCATGTCATGTTCCGGCAGGGTATCAAGAGGATTATTGAAGAATCAGATAACCTCAAAATTGTCGGAGAGGTGGGGGATGGCTTAGAGCTTCTCGAATTCTTGAAAAATCGTTCTGTCGATATGGTGATCCTCGATATCTCCATGCCGAACATGAGGGGTATAGAAGCGACCCGCGAGGCCAAGGTTATCCGTCCCGATATTAAGGTCTTAATCCTGACTATACACAAAAATACTGAATATGTGCAGCATGCTGTAAAGGCCGGGGCAGACGGCTATATGATTAAAGAGGAATCAGACACAGAACTCCTTACCGCAATCAACAAGGTCTTACAAGGAGACCGGTACATATCTCACACTCTTTCACTCGAACTGGCAGATAATTTTCTCAGGAAAGGGCGGAAAGATTCTAAACACCCATTCGATCGCCTCACCACACGTGAAAGAGAGATATTGAAACTGATTGCAGAGGGAAAATCGAGCAAGGGCATAGCAGAACTTCTTTTTATCAGTCCAAGGACCGCAGAGCATCATCGCGCTAATATCAGAAAGAAACTCAATATTCAGAGCACTGCAGCCCTCACTAAATATGCCATAAGAAAGGGGTACACTTCGATCAACGACTGAAAATGTCTGACAGATTCCCTATATACGCACTTATACTTATATGAAAATGGGAGATCTGGCCTATTCCATTTCCCGCAAATAACTGTTTAAATACCACTCTAAATTTGATTTTATCATTTTCCAGATTTCTTCCTCATTAAGCATTGATAGTCTTGTAAGTAGAGGCTCCTGACTCTCGAAGGGCTCAAACTCGTAGCGGAGAGATCCGGGATAAGGTAGCCGTTGCCAGCCTGCCGTTGTCTGCAGATATGATGCCGGTAGGTCTCATAGATTTCAGATCTCACTAAAAGCACCAATTTTGGTGCCATACAATCGCAAAACTAATTTCCGGATTCCAGTCTCGAACAGGAGTAATCGAGTGTTGGAGTAGTGGAGTAATGTTTAAAGATATTAAATTGT